>Ga0075028_100000387_pt1 | contig 16147 bp, 15 predicted proteins | sample LitLauG_LLR_2014_FD_71390 | JGI IMG/M metagenome (GOLD analysis project Ga0075028, IMG submission 71390) | Freshwater sediment microbial communities from Pennsylvania, USA - Little Laurel Run_MetaG_LLR_2014 | ecosystem: Environmental > Aquatic > Freshwater > Creek > Sediment | place: USA... | reverse complement strand
GAATTAGACTACAGAGGCAGGAGAAAAGTTTCCAGCGAGCCGGCTACTCGCCGTCGCCGTGGTCTACATGGCTGGCGACCTTCACGCCGCTTAAGCCATTGACGTAACGCGCGATCCCCCGGTACAGCGACTCGGCGATCTTCTGCCGGTATTCGGCGGTTTCCAGCTTCTTGGCGTCGGTCGGATTGCTGACGAACGAGATCTCCGCCAGGATGGACGGCATATTGGCCCCGATCAGCACAATAAACGGTGCTTTGCGCACCCCGCGATTGCGGATGCTGGAATTCTTGGCGGCCAGTCCGCCATGCAGCGCCGTCTGCACGTCGCTGGCGAATTCCTTCGACTCTTCGATCTTCTCCTTGAGCGCGATTTTCTTCACCAAATCCTGAAGCTCGTGGATAGAATTCTGCGAAACCGCGTTCTCGCGCGCCGCCACTTCCAGCGCATCTTTGGACGAAGTAAAGTTCAGGTAGTAGGTCTCCACTCCGCGCGCATCGGGATCATCGCTCGAATTGGCGTGCACCGAAACGAACAGGTCCGCCTGCGTCCGGTTGGCAATCGCAGTGCGCGTTTCGAGCGGAATAAACGTATCGTCCGCCCGCGTGTACACGACCTCTGCGCCCAGGCGTTGCTGCAAGAACTTCCCGAGCCGCTTGCTGACGTCGAGCACAACATCTTTTTCGCGTACTCCGTTCGGACCGATCGTGCCCGTGTCGTGTCCGCCATGCCCAGGATCGATCACGATCTTGCCGATCTTCAGGCCCAAGGCTCGAATCAAGGAGCGGTCGCCGGTCGCTGTCGGCCGCGCTTCTCGCGCCGCCACTTCACTGCTCGCCGCCTTGCTGCTCCCCTTGCGCTGCTTCGCTTTGCGCGTCCCTAGATCGGTGATCTTGGCCGCCGGAGCCTTCTCTTCATCCGTCGAGGCGTCGGCCTTGGCTGACTCTTCTTCGCTATCGGAATCGTCCGCATCACTCTTCCTGCCGGCGGCTTTCTTCGGAGCCGGAGTTGGCTCGGCAGCAGCGACGTCCGCCGACTTCTTGTTAGACTTGGCGGTGCTAGCGGTTGCTTTGGTCTCGCCGCCTGTCTGTCTAGCGCTCTTTTCTGCGGCGGGCGGCGTAACCGCGGAGACCTCGGCCTGGTCCGTTTCTTTCTGATCCTCGAGCGCTCGCGACTTTCCCTTTTCCACGTCCTTCCCGTGAATGTCAATGATCAGCCGATACGGGTTGGGCAGCAGGAATGCGGTGTACTGCGAGAGACTGTCGACCTCGAGCACCACACGCGTCCGTGTGGCGGTGTACTGCGCCACGCGCACTTTTTTCAGAAAGCCGTCGTCTACATCAAAGCTCTTGCCCACCAGCGTGGAGGCAAGCTTCGTGCCTTTCAGATCGAAGAAGATTCGGTCTGGGTTGGTGATACGTTGCGACTCGAATTTGACTTCGTGCTCCAGGTCAATCGCGACGCGCGTGTAGTCGGGCGTGGACCAGTGGCGAATGCCGGTAACGCGAGCCAGGCGCGAATCATCCTCATCATTCTTGGCGGCAACGTCGCTGGTTTCTTCCACCGGCGCGTCCTGGATCTTCTTGGGCGGACCCGCTGACGCTGGTTTGCGCTCGCCGGCTTGCTCCACGGGCTCCGCGAGCTCCTGGCGTGCCTGTTCCGCCAGCCGGTTGTGCGGATAGCGCCGCACGAATTCCTTGAACGTCTCCCGCGCCTTGTCCGGATCGTTGAGATCGTCCTTGTAGATTTCACCAATGGTGAAAAGGGCATCAAAGCGGTACCGGCTGCCGGGATATTCGCGTCGTAAGAACTCGTACTGCCCAATCGCCGAGCGCAGCACCTTGCCGTCATCGAAGCGGCGCCCCATCTCGACCAGGAGTTCTGCGACGGCGACGACGCTTGGGTCCGCTTTACTCGAAGTGGGAGACCCGTAATACACCCGGCGATACGCTTCCATGACCTGGCGACACGCATTGCGCGTCCGTTCTTCCGCGGGACGCCCATTCAGCGCCTCACGCAGCCGCTCGGCTTTGCCGTATTGCTGCTTCGCCCAGCTTTCGGACTTGAAATGGCGAGCCTCGGCCGGCCCGGCCGCCAGCAACACTAAGGCTGCGACCAGACACCCGATCCGTGGCTTGTGTCTCAGGTCCCTCACGGTTTCTTTGCCGTGCTCCCTATTGTGAGGCCTTCGAACCCACCCGGGGGTTACCTTCTTTAGTCCGTGTTGGTAAAGGTAAGCACGCCCTGGGAATCGCGGAAAACCCGGACGGGCGAGTAGCGTGGACCGCTCGCACTGCCGGTGAGCTGAACATTTCCGCTGTCATAGAGTCTTGTGATGCGGCGAACGTAGTTGCGGGTTTCCGCATAGGTCGGAATTCCCGCCTGACGCCGTACCGCGCCAGCGCCCGCGTTGTAAGCGGCCAGGCTCAGAGGCACGTTGCCGCCGAAATCCTGTAACAGTTGTTTCAGGTGGCGTACGCCGGCATCGATGTTTTGTTGTGGATCGAAAGGATTCTTCACGTTGAGTTGCCGCGCCGTGACAGGCATCAGCTGCATCAGCCCCATCGCCCCTTTGCGTGACACGGCGCGCGGATTGAAATCCGATTCCACCTTCACTACCGCGCGCACCAGGTTCGGATCCACATTGTGCCGCTTCGCCGCGGCGTCAATCGCTTCCTCAATCTGCTTCGGCGTGTAGGTGGTATTACTCGCGCTCGGTTCCACGTTCGGCGACGCGTGGTCGGCCAAATACTCACTCACTTCCGCCGCCGCCGAGCGGGCAGCCTTCGGCACCGGCTTGTAACGGTGCTCGGTGTTGCTCCAATACATGAGCCGGCGCTGCGGAGTTTCCACCGCGCGAGCTTCATTCGTCGGCCGCGGGGCCCCGTCGTTGATGAAAATCACTCGCCCGTCTTCCCGGCTGACAGTGATCGAGCTCTTGGCAGGAGAATCTTCCGCTTGCGCCCACGTTGCCGTAGAGGCAAAAAGACAGGCCGCCATGGCGGCGTGCGTCATCCAGACAGCATGTAGGCGAATCGACATTCCTAGGCCCAACGCAGCGGGCGTACTCTCTCCATCGGCGTTTCCCCGGATTTCGATACTTAGCCGGAACCGGGGTAACCATGATTATCGAATGACTGCTGCTGCGAAACAATCTGCCGAAAGGCCCTTGTCCCACCGAGGTAACCACGGCAAATGACTGATATTAAATATGTTCCGTCACCCGCCAATGATCGCACCGGTCCTGGTGCCACCTCCCGCGCTGCAAACGCAGCTCGCCCGTTTTTTACTTTTCATTATAAAGTACTTCGTGGTAAGCTCAGGGAAACCTGGAGGCCCCATGGTCAAACGTATCGCCGCTCTCATTTTCATCTTCATCTGCACCACGCTCGCCTGGGCAATTCTCGGCGGGACCATCTTCCAGCGTACCTACTCCTCTGACAGCAAACTCCAGGGCCGAGTCGTCTCCACCTGGGGCACGCGCCAGTTGCAAGCGTCGCCGACGGCGCATTACATGCTGGAGCGCGTGGAAGACGAGACTCGAATTGAAGACGGCAAGTCCATCACACGAAAAGTCACCAAGCGAACGACCATTCCGCTTCCGCTCGCATCCAGCCGCGTGAATGTCGCTTTTCATCTTGATCCGCGACAAAAAGGTTTGCTCTGGTACAGCACTTACGCGGTGAATTTCTCCGGCCAGTACACGTTCACGAATCCGACTGACGCCGAGCAAGCACTTACGTTCGCCATGAAATTTCCCGCCGCGCAGGCCATCTACGATGACCTGCAGGTTCTGGTCAATGGCCAGCCCGTGGCGACGACTACAGGTTCCGATGCCATCACCGCGAGCGCGCACATTCCGGCTGGCAAGGACGCCGTGCTTACCTTTGGCTACCGCTCACAAGGCATGGAGAGCTGGTTGTATCGCTTCGGCGATGAAGTCTCGCAAGTGAAAGACTTCGCGCTCACCATGAAAACCGACTTCAAAGACGTCGACTTCCCACAGGATTCGCTCTCCCCGACCGAGAAGCACGAAACCTCGGGCGGCTGGCAACTCGACTGGCGCTACAAAAACCTGCTCACCGGACTCTCCATCGGCATGACCATGCCTGAGAAGCTGCAACCCGGCCCTCTCGCGGGCCAGATCAGCTTCTTCGCGCCCGTGTCGCTCTTCTTTTTCTTCTTCCTCATGTTCATCATCACCACGCTGCGCGAAATCGAACTTCATCCCATGAACTATTTCTTCCTGGCGACCGCGTTCTTCGCCTTCCACCTGCTGCTCGCCTACCTCGTGGATCACATTTCGATTCACCTGGCGTTCGTGATCTGCTCGATCGTCTCCATCTTTCTTGTCGTGAGTTACCTGCGGCTGGTGGTTGGGATCCGCTTTGCCGCGGTGGAAGCGGCGGGCGCTCAGTTTATCTACCTGGTGCTGTTCAGCTACGCCTTCTTCTTCAAAGGATTCACCGGCCTCGCAGTCACGATTGGCTCCATCATCACGCTGTTTGTCGTGATGCAGATGACCGGCCGCATCAAGTGGGCGGAGAAGTTCGCCGCGACGCCCTGGCTGCGCCCGAAGCAGTAGGAATCGAGCCCTCAGAATGCCGCTTCGGCAGTCGCTGAAGCGATCCGGAAAGGAAACGAACCGATGCGTGCCCAGCAAATCAACAGCGTTAGCGGCAAAGTCCTAATCGTCTTGTCTCTGATTGCATTGCTGACGGTACTCAGCGGGTACACGCAGCCGCCTCAACCGGACGAGGGCGCCGCAGCACACATTTTTCAACTGTCCATCGTGGCGCTAGTACCGATACTCCTGCTTTTTCTCGTCACGGCGGATTGGAAACAGCCTCGGCGAAGTGTGCGACCGTTGGCAATTCCAGCCATCGCTCTGGTCCTCGCGTTTGGAGCTCTCTATTGCCTTGAGCACTACCGATGAAGGGTGGGCATCCAAGATGACTTGGCACCAGGCGTCCCCCGACTTCCGCGCCCCGCCGGCGCTGTAGTACGCTCGTTTGTCTCCCATGCCCGAACTCGAAAGCCCGCAGCGTCAGACTCCCGACGCGCAGTTCCTATACGGCTTCTGGTACCGTGCCTTGCCCGGCGATCAGCTTCCTCGCAAGCAACTGACGAAAGCTCTGCTCATGGGAATCCCGCTTGTGCTCGGCCGCGACAAGCAAGGCAGAGCTTTCGCCCTGCGCGACTCGTGTCCCCATCGCGGCATTCCGCTCTCCGAAGGCTGGTTCGATGGGACGCAGGTGGAATGCTGCTATCACGGCTGGAAGTTCGACTGCCACACCGGCCAATGTGCGCTGATTCCGTCACTCACTTCAGATCAGACGCTGAAGATCGACCGCATCTACGCCGGCAGCTACGCCTGCGAAGAGCGCGACGGCTTCATCTGGGTCTTCGTCCCCGAACCCGGCCCCGCCAGCGCAGGGTTCACCAAGCAGGCCGAACCCACCGAGCCTTGCCCGCGTGTCTCCAGCTTTACCGACAAGTACAGACTGGCCTACCTGACTGCCGACCTCGCCTGCAACGTGGACAACGGCATCATCGGCCTGATGGACCCCGCGCATGGACCGTTCGTCCACCAGGCATGGTGGTGGCGCACCCGCCATTCCATCCACGAAAAACAGAAATCGTTCGAGCCCATCCCCGCCGGCTTCCGCATGAGCGCGCATACGCCCAGTTCAAACAGCGCGCCCTACAAGCTCCTGCGCATGTATGCCGACGCCGACTCCATCACTACCACCATTGATTTCGTCCTGCCGAACCGCCGCTCGGAGACCATTCGAGCCGGGAAGTACTGGTTCTCGAGTCTGACCACGGTTACGCCCATCACGCCGGAGAGCTGCCGCATTGACGTGGTCGCCGCTTGGAACTTGTTTCGCTGGATTCCGTTCGCGCCCAGCCTGCTCAAGTTCGTCTTCGCCAAATTCGTAGCGCAGGACCAGGTCACGATGGAAAAGCAGGCCGAGGGCCTGAAGCACAATCCTCACCTCATGCTGATCGACGATGCCGACCGTCCGGCCAAGTGGTATTTCCAGCTCAAAGCCGCGCACCTTGAGGCGAAGCGCTCTGGCACGGAAATGAAACATCCAATGAGCGGGCCGGTGGCGCTGAAGTGGAGGAGCTAGGTCACAGTGTCCGGTCAGAGAAGAACCGGGTAGGGCACGGCTTCAGCCGTGCCATTCAAGAGCTCTTACGGATGTGGGCTTTAGCCCCTGAGGGTCGTTCGGCGATGGCCTTGACTCGACCGCCGTCCCGAAGCGGCTCAAGCCGGAGAGTCTATGTACCCTTGCGGTACGAGGAAGCCGTGCCCCTCCCAATTGCCTCCGGCGCGGTTGCTACTCCGCCACCAGCCACTCCATAGCCTCTTCCCGTGTGTGAAACAGGGCAAAATCCCGCCGCGCAAAAGTGTGGAACGCCTCGAGAAAAACATGCGGCACATGATCCGTCCCCACCAGCGCCGATTTCTTCACGTGCGGACGATCGAAGACGAGCGTCTTCTTGATGTGGTCGGCAACTTCGCGCCGCACTTCCGCCCCGGTGTAATCGCCGAGCGAAAGCACAGAATCGCGCGGCTCCGCAGTCACGATTTCCTGGACGTCAGGCAGCAGTTCGAGGATCTCAGCGGCTTTCAGGTGGCTCAGGTCGACCAGCAGGATTTGCTTGCCGCGATGTTCGAGAAAACGGACACGCTCGTCCATGCGGATACTCCTCTCCGCTGTGCGCAGATGAACTTGGAGGATTCCGGAGCCCCCTCACCCCAGAAGCGACTCTACGACGGTATACACCTCAGCGAGCGCCGAGTCCAGCGCCCCAGCGTCCTTGCCCCCAGCCTCCGCCATGTCCGGCCGGCCGCCGCCCTTGCCGCCGACCTTCTGCGCCACCGCGCCGATCACCTTGCCCGCCTGAATACGGCCTGTCAGGTCCTTAGTCACCGCCGCAATCAGCGATACGTTGCCATCGGTCGCCGATCCGAGCACGACCACGCCCGATCCCAGCTTGTCGCGCAGCTGGTCCACCAGTGTGCGCATCTGCGAACGCTCCAGGTTGTCCACCCGATGCGTCAGCACCTTCACGCCCTTTACCGGCTTGATCTTGTCCTCGACCGATGCAACCGTCGACGAAGCCGACTTCATGCGCACCTGGTCGAGTTCTCGGCGCAGCCGCTTGATCTCGTCATCGCGCTTTGCGAGTTCGGCCGTTAAGACCTCTGCCGGGGTCTGATCGCCTTCCGCGCGGCTCGCCAGTCCGGCCACCACGTTTTCCAGTTCGTGGTCACGCCGGAAGTGATGCAGAGAGTTCTCGCCGGTCACCGCCTCAATGCGCCGCACGCCCGACGACACGCTGCCTTCCTTCAGAATCTTTACCAGGCCGATTTCGCCCGTCGCCTTCGTGTGCGTGCCGCCGCACAGCTCCGTCGAGAAGCCACCAATCTTGATGACGCGCACCTTGTCGCCGTACTTCTCGCCGAACAGCGCCATGGCCTTGTACTCATTCACCGCCACATCAATCGGCACGTCGGGAATGATTTCGACTCGCTCGTTGCGCAGCACTTCCTTGTTGATCAGGTCTTCGATGTCCTGGAGTTCCTCGTCGGCCACCGCCGCAAAGTGGGAGAAATCGAAGCGCAGATGCTTCGGCGCCACCAGCGATCCCGCCTGCTTCACGTGTTTGCCCAGCGTCTCACGCAGCGCCGCATGCAGCAGATGTGTGCCTGTATGGTTGCGCATCGTCGCCTGACGCACGCCCGCGTCGACCACCACATCCACCTTATCTCCAACCCTGAGGGTGCCCCACCCAAGCGTTTCTTGCTTGGGTGGGGATTTCATGACCACCTGATGCGTCCGCACACCCTGCACCGGGTAATAGCACCCAATCACGTCCGCGATGATCGTGTTGTGATCGTCCGAGTAGAGCCAGCCGCGATCACCCACTTGCCCGCCAGACTCGGCATAGAACGGCGTGTAGTTGAGGATGACCTCGCCTTCTTCGCCCGGCTTAAGTTCCTTCACGCCCTGGTTGTCTTTAATCAGCGCCAGCACTTCGCTGCCGGAGGATTCCGTCTGCCGGTAACCTTCGAAGATGCTCGCGGGAAGGGAATGATACGCCGGGTTCGCCGTCTGCTTGGCCGCGCCCTTCCAGGAGGCGCGAGCACGCTCGCGTTGTTCGGACATGGCGTGGTCGAAGCCTTCCCTGTCGAAGGCTACTCCCCGATCTCGCGAAGCGTCCTCGATAAAGTCCAGCGGCACTCCGAACGTGTCGTATAGCCGGAACGCTAATTCGCCCAGATATGTGGGTCCCTTTCGCAACACTTCTTGAGCGTCGTCGACAACGCTGGAAGAGAGCGAGGCGTCTCCTCTACCTGCACGAGTCACGATCTCCTTCGCCCGTCCTTGCCGAGCAAGAGCATCATCCAGATCATGCTCAAGCTTCTGAAGTCCCGGTCCCAAAGTGTTGGCAAACCTTGTCTCCTCCGCCATCACTGCTTTCGACACCCGCTCCGCCGTCTCTTTGATCTCCGGATACGCGTCAATCATCAGATCGCGCACGGCCCCTACCATGTGATTCAGAAACGGTTTCGTCTGCCCGAGAAGCCGTCCATGGGTAATAGCGCGCCGGATGATCTTCCGCAGCACGTAGCCGCGTCCTTCGTTCGAGGGCAGCACGCCGTCGGCAATCAGAAACGTTGCCGCGCGAGAATGGTCGGCAATCACGCGCAGGGAAGCCGCCGATTTCGCGTGCGCCTCTTTCTCCTGCTCCTTCTTGAGCGACACCCCGGTCAACTCCGCCGCCCGCTTGATGAGCGGCGTGAACAGGTCTGTGTCGTAGTTCGAAACCACGCCCTGCATCACCGCCGCCAGCCGTTCCAGCCCCATGCCGGTATCAATCGAAGGCTTTGGTAACGGCGTCAGTTTGCCGGTAGCGTCGCGGTCAAACTGCATGAAGACGAGATTCCAGATCTCAACGTAGCGCCCGCAATCGCATGGAAACTTGCAATCGGTGTGACCCTGGTCGCTGGCGATCGCGCCCATGTCGTAATGAATCTCGCTGCACGGACCGCACGGGCCGGTATCGCCCATCTGCCAGAAGTTGTCTTTCGTACCGAACTCAAAGATGCGATCCTTCGGCACGCCCTGGCCCAGCCACAGGTCGTATGCCTCGACATCGCGCGGCACGCCGCCTTCGCCCTTGAAGATGGTGGCATACAGTTTCTCTTTTGGAATGCAGAACCACTTGGGTGAAGTAATCAGCTCCCACGCATAAGCGACCGCGTCTTTCTTGAAGTAGTCACCGAACGAGAAGTTCCCCAGCATCTCAAAAAACGTGTGGTGGCGGTTGGTGAAGCCGACATTCTCGAGATCGTTGTGCTTGCCCCCGGCGCGGACGCATTTCTGTGAGGTCGTCGCGCGCAAGTAGTCGCGCTTCTCCACGCCAAGAAAGACGTCCTTGAACTGGTTCATCCCAGCGTTAGTGAAGAGCAGCGTCGGGTCATTCGCCGGAACGAGCGATGAGGAGTGGACCTCTTTGTGTCCCTTTTCGATGAAGAAATCGAGAAACTTGCGCCTGATTTGCGAGCCGGTGAGCATGGAAGCAACAATTCTAAACCACAGAGGACACAGAGGATCACAGAGGGGCTCGAACAGGAGAGGCCGATCCGACGGGCCCCCAAGTGAGTCAATGAGTGCTATGGCGATTTAACGCCAACTATGAAGAATGTGCCTGATTCGTGCAGCGACCCTTCGGCTTTAATGCAGTCGTTTACTACGTTCCAAATCCCTACGTCCCAACTCATCCCAAGTGCATAAACTCGAGGTGTCTGGAACACGGTGGGACGACTCCGGCTGGAAATCGTAGACTTCCAGCCAGACGATCTCGCCTTCACACCCCCAGAGCATCAGCCCTGCCTGCTGGCCATCCGGATACACCGCTAATTCGTCGGCCAGCATCTCTAGCTTGCCTCGCTGCTCCTGAGGTTTGAAGTAGAGGCTGCTACATCCACAACTGCAACCCCCAACCACGCGCAACTCTTCGATAGGGTGGAGACGATAAGCTGTTACGTCAACCAACGCATGGTCGAGAAGCCAATTAACGACTTTCACTTCATTCGGGCTAATTGCTCTATCCATACCCGTCGCACTTTACGTTCGAATTGATGCCACTTCCAGTATGGCGAAACCAGGCGTTTGCACTCATTGACCCTCAATCGGAGATAAGGCAAGTGTGAAGTCTGAGAGTTGCGCCGCCTACACCGGCAACTCTTCCTGCATCCAGCCCACTTCGGGCTGCGCCGTCGCGGTCAGATCGAGCACAAGCTTCTCCATCACCAGTCGCCGGCTCACAGGGTTGGAACGCAGGGCAAGATCGGTCTTTGCAATCAAACGGATGGCGCGCGTCAGTTCGCGTTTCGACTTGTAACGCCGCGCCTGCCGGATGATGTCTTCCGCCGCGAACGGCGGCACGCGGAAGCCCTGCCACAACGCAGCCCAGAGCGCCCGCTGATCGCGTACATTGCGTTCGAGAATGACCAGCATCTGGCGGAACGTCTTTGCCAGCATGTAGAGATGTCCGATCGCGGCTTCGTCGCCTTCCGCAGCCGAGAGCAGCGCATCCAGCACGGCGAGCGCCTTTACCCGGTCTTTCTGAGAAATCGCGTCCGTCAACTCATACAGTGAGCGCTGCTTGGCGGCGAGAACCATGGTTTCGACGTCGCCCAGCGTGATGCGCTTCTTCTCGCCGACGTAGAGCATCAACTTCTCGAGCTCGCCGGAAATCATCATCATGTCGCCGCCCAGCGCATCCACCAGTTCGCGGGCCGCATCGGCGTCGATCTTCACGCTCTGCGTGGTGCAGTAGTCGGTCAGCCAGCGCACCGCTTCGTTCTCGTCCACGCGCGCCAGTTCGACAATGCCGCAGAACTGCCCGAGCGTCTCGCGAATGCGCTCGTAGCGCTCGCGGTCCGTCATCTCGATGCGGCGGGCGTCAGCCGGAATCGAAATGTGATCGGCGATCAGGATGACAACCGCGTCAGGATTGGGAGACTTGGCGTATCCCTCGATGGCCGCCAGTTTGTCTTCGTTCGATCCCCGGCCAAAAAGCGTTTTCACCCCGCGCACGAAAAACACCTGGAACGGCGCCATCAGCGAAGGCGTGCGGGCGCGGTCGAGCACTTCGCGAATATCAGTCTCCGCCAGGTCGAACTCAAACAGGCTGAAGTCGCGCAGGTCAGGGGGAACCAGATGATCGAGAATCGCATCGCGGCAGCGCTTGCGAAAGAACGCTTCATCGCCCACGAACACATAGACCGCGCGCAGCTTTCGCTTCTCCACTTCCTGCAGAAAGCGGTCGGTCTGGGCGAAAACGGGCATCAGAAACCTTCCAGAATATTCGACACCAGAGTCCGCGCAAAGTCACGAGAAAGGCGCTCAAGCGCCGGCGTGTCTTCTTCGAAGAAGCTGGTCAGGTCGCGCGATACCTGGTACTGCTCGCGGAACTGGAAGGCTTCGTTCTCGTAGAGCACCTTGCCGTCACGATCGTTGAGCACGACTTTCATGTTGACGGTTACGAGCACAGTGGCCACACGGCCGGTCGACGAATCATAGGTGAGCGGAGCGGTGGTCGCATTGGTAACGGTCCCGCGCAAGGTGGCGTCGGCAGTGTCGGCCTCGTGCGCGATGTTGTAGTGGGTGCGGGTCGTGAACTCGCGCACCACGGCGCCGGTCAACATCTGCTCCACACGGTAGGTTTGAGTCTGGTTAACGAAAGCAGGAATCGCAATGGTCTTGACGTTCGCAGGAATCGTTTTGCCGTGGTCAGCGGTGTGGTAACCGCAGCCGCTCACGACCAGCGCCAAGCCGAGCACGCCGCACGCCGCCAGTCGCTTCACTGCACCTGTCCTCGCGGGCGCGACGCCGCCATGCTCTCGGCGCATTCCACCGCCGTGCGAGCAGCGATGCGCAGGTTGTCGGTCGTGGCCCACACCCAGAAACCGTTTTCGTGACCCCCATCGCGTGTTACGGAGACGAGAATGTCCTCCTGTCCGGCGGCCGCCACATTCGTTGGCGTTGGATCGGCACCGCGTGCGAGCTGCACGTGCTCGCCCCCAAGTGCGTTCGCCACATCGCCGTACGCCATCGGCTCGCTCATCTCCAGATACAGGGACAACGCATGCCCGTGAAAAACGGGCGCCTGCAATAGAGCCACCGCAGGCATCGGCGCATCCGGTCCGGCAATCTGCCGGTAGTGCTTGACGATCCTGCGCTCAACGCTCTCCACACTGGGTTGCGCTTCAGCGCCGTAACGCCGCACCAGGTTAAAAGCCACCTGCTCGCCAAAGACCGCCTTGGGCAGTTCCTGAAAGGAGAGCAGATTTACGGTCTGTTCGTGCAGTTCGTTCACGCCTTTCTGTCCGCGATCCGAAACCGGCTGGAAGACGGTCGCCACCGCACGCGTTAGCTTCCCAGCCGCCTGAGCACGCAGTACCAGCAGCGCCAGCAAAGTCGCGGCGGGATGCGCCACCACCGCGGGTCCAGGTTGCAGTTCCAGTTGCAGGTCCTCGCCACGTTGCCGCTCGATCCAAGGAGAGCGCACGCGCGCTCCAGGCTCATCCTCGAGCGCCGACGATAGATCGACGATCGAGCTGCCGCCGTCGCGGACCATTTTCCAACTCTGCCGCGTCGTAGCGGGGTCGGAGGCGAAGAAAGTGAAGTCCACGTGCTCAAACTGTTCGGCGCGCAGCCCCTGGATGAACGTCACTTCCTCGCCGACCGCCTCCAGCTGCCCGAGCGATTCGTCATCATCCAGGAGCTTTACGTCCACCGAGGGAAATTTCCGGTCATCGAGCACCTGCGCCACTTCTTTTCCCTGCAGGGACCCCGCCCCGACAATGGCCACACGAAAGAGAGCCACACCGGCGCGAGATTCCGACGCGGATTTTTTCTGCGTGCTCACTGGGTTTGCGAAACCTCCTGCAGCGGTGGCGGCGCGTTCGGACGCCGGCGGAAGATCCACTGTAAGCGCCAGAGAATGCCCGCCGCCATGTAGAAAATGGCCAGCCCAAACAGGACCCAGCGCGAGAAGTACCAAATCCCGCCAATCAGCGCCGCAATGAACAGCAGCAGGCGCGCCGGGTGCTGGCTATTCAACTTCAATCCCTTGATGCTGAAGAACCGCCACGTGCTGACCATCAGATAAGAACAAGTAATGATCAGCGCCAGCCAGATTGTTGCCATCCACCATGTGGTGAGCGGCTGCCCGCGATTGAGGTGCACCACCGACGCCAGCACTCCCGCAGCGGCCGGAATCGGCATTCCTACAAAGTATTTCCGATCAGGCCGTCCCGGATTCGAGGGTTGCGGATTCACTTGGATGTTGAAGCGCGCCAACCGGCATGCGCCGGCAATCAGAAACACAAAGCTGAAAATGAACCCGATTTGCACCAGGTTCACACGCCAATCCTGGTAGGTCATCGGCGGAAGCAGGTGAAAGCCCCACAGGAAGCCGATGAGCGAAGGTGCCACGCCAAACGTGATCACATCCGCCAACGAATCGAGCTCGCGGCCAAAGTCGCTGCTGGTTTTCGTCATGCGCGCAATGAATCCGTCGAGCGAGTCAAACAGAACAGCGAATCCGATCGCTTTGGCCGCATGATCGAAGCGCCAGGCTTCCGCCGCCGTACCCTCCATTGCCTGCATCAGGGCATAAAATCCAAGAAAAACATTCGCCGCCGTAAACAGCGAGGGGACGATGTAGATCCCTTTGCGGAAGCGGTGCTTCGGCGGATCATCTTTGCGCCGCAACGGATGTGGCAAACTCAGACGCGGCAGGTTCATCGCCGCGCCCCGGCAGGAACCTGCGCACCCTCAGTAGTCGGGATCGGATGCGCCGCATTGACCAATGCCAGCACGCTGGCGCCCCCCCGTACGCGGTCGCCGACGTTCACTTGCGGAGTAGCGGATGAATCCAGCAGCACATCCACGCGCGAGCCGAACTTGATCAGCCCCACGCGCTCGCCGCGAGCCACCTGCTCACCGACCTTCTTGGTGAACACAATGCGCCGCGCAATCAGGCCGGCGATCTGCTTGAACACCACCGTCTGCCCTTCGCCTTCGACGGTGACGATGTTCTGCTCATTCTCCTGCGCCGAATGGGCCGCCATGGCATTGAGGAATTTACCGCGCTGGTAGCGCACGTCGCGGATCACACCCGCGATCGGCGAACGGTTGACGTGAACATCAAACACGCTGAGAAAAATGCTGATGCGCAGACGGTCGCGCCCGCCGAAAGGCACCCGCACAACGTCGGTCACTTTGCCATCGCCCGGAGAAACCACCGCCCCCGGCGTTGCGGGAATCTCGCGCTCCGGATCCCGGAAGAACCACAAGAAGAAGGCGGCGAGCAGCACGGCGGGAATCGCCCACCCCAGTCCTGCCAGCGAACCCAGCAGGATGGCGGCGACAACAAAACCGAGGCCGTAGTAGTAGCCGTCACGAACCATAAGGGAGTGTCTCGATTATAGTGCACGCCCACGAGCGAGCCCCTGGCGAGCTGCTCGACAGCTAAGTATCAAGAAAAAAGGCGCTTTTCAGCGCCCTCGTCATAAATACAAATATCCCGCAGCGGCCCCTGCCGTCACTCGTTTGGTGGATTTTAGGCGACGCCCTGTTGCCGGTATTGCCGCTGCAGCGACTCCATCTGATCCTTGAGCCGCAGTTTCAGCTTCTTAAGCCTGACTTCTTCCAGCTTTTCGTCTTCGGTGAGAAAGCGCTTCTGGGTGAGAACTTCTAGTTTGTCGGAATACTGGGAGTGTTCCATGACCAGCCTTCTGAACTCTTCATGATTTGCTACAAGCAGGTCGCGCGGAGCTTCCATCCACAGACCTCCTACCGGGATTTTGCGACTACAAGCTACCACAGGGTTCTTGTCCCGTTCAATGACTTACTTACCAAATTCGGGAGATGCGGTGACGGGATCGGTCCGTGCCGCCATGTCATTGAAAACGCAGCTCATAAAGGACGGCAGCCTCGTCCGGCCTACTGTAGTACCCTGGGCGAAGCCCACATTGTGTAAAACCGAACTTCTCGTACAAACGGCGGGCAGCGAGGTTCGATTCGCGGACTTCAAGGATGATTCGTTCAGCCCGCTCCGCGCCAGCCGCGGCGGTGATGGCCTGGAGCAGCGCGCCGCCGACACCTTCACGACGGACCCGGGCTGCGACCACGATATTTTCGATTTCCCACTCAGGCGCGACAACCCGCGCTACGGCGAAACCGCAAACGGAGTTTCTCATCTCGGTGACGACAACGACTCGCCGGACGGCGGGCGGCTGACCCTCAGCAGGAAAAAAGAGGTCCGCGTAGCGAGCGGGCGACCAGTGCGCGGCCGTTTCGGCAGCCTGCTCCAGCGCGAGCAGTGCCGGAATGTCAGAGGAGCGCGCTGGGCGGATGTGGAGGGTGGGCTCGACCATGGACTTGTCGGGCGGTTGCTTGAGCCATGCTAGCAGGGACCGTGCTACGCAGCCCGATGCCGGCGCGATGGCCGCGGACCTCCAGGCCAATGGCAACATCCTGCTGTGAGTGTAATAAAGACCTTGCAGTTGTACTACCGACGTAATTAATGAATGAGGTCACTTACCGCAACTCTTAAACCCTTGATAGTCGTCCGCGTGGAAAACACTATCCTGCCAGGCAGCAGGTGCAATATCACCGGGAGTCTTGCACCCCCCGGATGCTGTTCAGACAGTCCAAGCGGACATCAAACGCACGGTGGATAAGGCTTGGGTTTGCGTCCGGGGAAACGTCTATCAGCAGGGCGCTGGTGCGCATTGCTCGGTGCGGCAAATATCTCCTTTTCTGCCGGCGCAACAGCGACGTTGGATGAATGCCGAGAATGCGCGCCGCTTGCGTCTTGTTGTTGTCCGTGATGGCTAACACGCGATGGATGTAGTTATCCCCGAGTTCCCGCAGGCTGGGGAGTTGTTCGCCGGTGGGTGAAACGTCGAGGTGGGTCAGGGCTTCGGGCAGCGCTTCCGCGTGATCCTGATCGCGAATCTCTTCCGGCAGATGTCTGCCGCGACTCGGTGACCGCAGAGCATCTCCTGCAAGATCGGAAGCTAGCTATAATGGATTCCCATGCGCACCTGGAT
>Ga0075028_100000382_pt1 | contig 16227 bp, 16 predicted proteins | sample LitLauG_LLR_2014_FD_71390 | JGI IMG/M metagenome (GOLD analysis project Ga0075028, IMG submission 71390) | Freshwater sediment microbial communities from Pennsylvania, USA - Little Laurel Run_MetaG_LLR_2014 | ecosystem: Environmental > Aquatic > Freshwater > Creek > Sediment | place: USA... | reverse complement strand
GCATCAAGCAGGACCCCGGGCCTCGGAGCCGCCGGCGGACTGAGCGGCGCTACGCGGTAGGGGCTGCCTGCGGCAGCGCCGATACCTTCCGTGCGCTCCCGCTTTTTGGCCGGCAGCTGCTTAGGTCCGGGCACAGACGGCAGTGCCTTGATCCGTGCGGCAATGCCTGGGGTGTCCGCCACGGCCAGCGATGGCGGTTGCTGGAAGCCGGTGGGTAATGCGCCGATCAAAACACCTGGCGCGCGAACCGAAATCAACCTGCCGAGCTGTTGCGCCAGCGTCGCGATTGCGATGAACCCTTCGCGTTCCGCCGCATTCTCGGTCCAAACCGAGATGATACAATCGAACTGTGGCAGCGCCTGAAGCGCCGCAGCGCTGCTGTAGTCAAAATCGCCTATGGAATAGACCGCATGGCCCTGTTGAACGAGACTATCGTGAAAGGGCTTGAGTAGCGAACTTGCACCCTGATGGTTCAAGTAAATTGTGGCCACGTTCCACCTCGCTCAAATGGATCGGATTATCTTCGGCTATTCGCCGCGAATGACAAACCAAAGCGTGCGGGTGGTCAAGGAACTTAGACCGCCAGCTCCCGCGCCCGCGCCTCGGCAGCGGCGACGGCTTTGGCGAGCAAGGGTTGCAAACCATCCGTTCCCATCAACACCGCAAGCGCGGCGGCGGTTGTTCCGTTCGGCGAAGTCACGTTCTGGCGGAGCGTCGCCGGTGGCAGCTCGCTTTGGCGCATCAGTTCACCGGAGCCGCTGATCGTGGCGCAAGCGAGCTGGGCGGCGAGACCGGGCGAAAGTCCGACCCGACAGCCAGCCTCAGCCAGGCACTCGGCCAGCAGGAACACATAGGCTGGGCCGGAGCCTGAAACGGCGGTGGCGGCATCGATCAGCCGCTCGTCATCCACCCATGCGACTTCGCCGACGGCCGCCAGCAGGCCGTCGCATAGTTTACGCTGCGCCAGCGTGACTGAGGCGCCGGCGATCGCGACCGTGATGCCGCGACCTACCGCGGCCGGCGTATTCGGGATCGAGCGCACGATGGCTGTCCCCGGCGCGAAATGCCGCGCGAAGCTGGCGATGGTGCGACCGGCGGCAACCGACAGCACCACTGTGCCTGGCCCAGCGAGTGGCGCAAGGCCCGGTGCGACGGCATCCATGATCTGCGGCTTTACGGCCAGTACGATGGCTTCGGGCGGGCTTGCAAGCTGGGGCGGGCTGGCATGGCAGGCGATGCCGTGCGCGGCCAGCAGCGCCCGCGCTGGCTCGGGCGGGGACGGATCGAGGGCGACCACCAATTTCGGGTCCAAGCCTTGCGCCAACCAGCCCTTGAGCAGCGCGCCGCCCATGTTGCCGGTGCCGGCCAACACCAGCGAGTGATTGAGATCGATGCTCTTGGCGGCCTGGCTCATTTGCGGCAACTCCGACGGCGTGACTGACGCAAGGCGGTCGGTTCAAACCGCAATGGGTGCCTTGATGGCGGGTGCGGGATCGTAGCCGGTGATCGTGATGTCGTCATAGGTGAAATCGAACAAGCTGCTGACGCCCTCGCGCAAGGTCAACCTGGGCAGCGGCCGGGGTTGGCGTCGCAGCTGCTCCTTGGCTTGCTCCAGATGGTTGAGATAGAGATGCGTGTCGCCAAGCGTATGCACAAACTCGCCCGCCTCCAGCCCGGTGACGTGGGCGACCATCGCTGTCAGCAACGCATAGGACGCGATGTTGAAGGGGACGCCGAGGAATATGTCGGCGGAGCGTTGGTACATCTGACAAGACAGCCTTGAACGTCCACCTGTCGCTGCCGGTGGCGCGACATAGAACTGGAACAGGCAATGGCACGGCGGCAGCGCCATGTCGTCCACCTCGGCCGGATTCCAGGCGGTGACGATATGCCGGCGGGAATAGGGATTGGCTTTGATGGCTGCCACTACATTGGCGATCTGATCGATGCCGAGCCCATCCGGCGTTGGCCAGGAGCGCCACTGCTTGCCATAGACTGGCCCGAGCTCACCCTCGGGATCCGCCCATTCATCCCAGATCGAGACCCCGTTCTCCTTGAGATAAGCGATGTTGGTCGCGCCCTTCAAAAACCAGATCAGCTCGTGGATGATCGATTTTAGGTGCAGCTTCTTGGTTGTCAGCAGCGGAAATCCTGCCGCCAAGTCAAAGCGCATCTGATAGCCGAATACCGACCGTGTGCCAGTGCCCGTGCGGTCGCCGCGCGTGATGCCGTGGCCGCGTACATGGTCGAGAAGCTCAAGATATTGACGCATGGCGCGAGTTTAAACGATTCTGCGAGGCGTTGGACTCGAGAGTTGATCGCACGTCCGTTGCGCGTGCCCAAACGAAAAAAGCCGGCCCATGATGCTGGGCCGGCCCATCGACGTGACCGGCAATGTCGGACCTAGTGGTGGGTCGAACTGCCGATGCTGCTGTAGGACACGACGGCGGCGGCGCCGACGGCTGATACCGAGGCGCTGGCCCCCGTGCCGCCGAGGCTGGCCAGAGTGATGGCGCCAGTGTTGGTGACGGTCGAGTCGCTGCCCTTGTTGCTGGCGTGCTGCGTGATGTCGCCCAGCTTCACCGCCCCGAGGGGAGTGTTGATGTTACTGACCGAAATCGAAGTCACGGCACCGGCTGCGCTGATCGAGGCCGAGGCACCAACGCCCGTGAGGCTGCCGACGGTAATCGAGCCGGTGTTGGTGATCGGCGAGCCTTCATTCGTCGCGCGCTGGCGAATGTCGCCAACGGTGATCTTGTCGCCAGAGCTGTTGATGTTCGAGAAGCCGACGCCAGCGACCGCGCCCGTCGCACCGATGGAGGCCGATGCGCCGTCACCCTTCATATCGCCTTCGCTCGCGCCACCGCCTGTCATGTCGATGATCGCGGTCTCGTTGTTGATGGCGGCTTCGTCGTTCGTTGCCTTCTGCTCAATGCTCTCGATTTTGAAGCTGGACTTGGGGCCCCAGACATTGATGTTGCTGACGGACACCGAAGTTACCGCGCCCGTGGCGTTTACAGAGGCTGATGCGCCTGTGCCGACCCGGCCATTGCCGAGAATTGCGCCATCGAAGTTGTAAATGAGGGCGTGATTGCTGCTGGTTTGATCAATCTCGCCCGCCGACAATCCGGGCATGAGCTTCTTGTCTTCCGCATTTGCCAATGCCGTGGTGGCCAACACGCCAACCACGACAAGGCCTGCACGCACGAATACTTTCATGATTACCGACACTCCTTGTGAAACGCCGACCTTGGCGTGTGCAAGGAGTTGCAAACTTTTGGCCAGTGCGGCCCTGATCTAGGTGAATACCGCTACCAGGAAGCCTCTTGCTCAATTCATGTTCAACGAACATGGTAACGGCTAGCACGTCAGTCCAACGCTAGCCCTTGCGGAAAAGTTCGGCGACGATTGAGCGGCAATGTGCGCCGGCCGCAGGAAATTCCTTCATGAGCACATCGGCGACGCCCAGCGCGATCGGGCCGTTGAGAGCTTCCAGCTGCAACCGCTCTTGGTTCTGGAATGCGACGTTGCCCGTGACGAGGGTGCCACTGAAATCACGTCCGGTCCCGACACCTAGTTGCGAGTAGCGCACTGGCCGCTGGATCATGCTCATCTGCCGATTGAGCCGGGTGTCGGCCGCATCGAGCTGGATCGACAGGCTGAGCTGCGCCCAGCCGATATTGGCGGTGGGGCCGATGCCCGCCACACGAACATCAGCGGCGAACGGATCGCCGAAATCCAGGCTGTTGAAGATGCCGTTGATCGCATAGCTCGCCGGTATCTTGCGCGTCGGCGGGCCGAAATAGGTCGAGATCACATGGCCACCTGCCTTGGCGATGGCGTCGGTGATATAGGCCGCGCTGCCACCCTGCGGCACGAAGGCTCCGGTTGCTCCCTGCGCGGTTGCGTTGATCTTGCCAGTGCTGTCGGCGAACGAGCCGACCACGAAGGTCGATCCTCTGAGCACGCCTGTGCGAGCGATACAGCGCAGTGTCTGTTCGATGCGCGGATAGGGCTGAACCGCACTCGGCAGTGCCGCGGAGGTTACGGCCACCTCGTTGGCGAGCCCGGCAGGGGCGCCCCCGGGGCCGGAGGCACAACCAGAGACGAATGCGGACAGGCACAACACTCCGCCAGCCCCGATCAGCAAGTTTATGGTGCGCTTCATGTCGCGAACTCCGGTCAGTTGGTTGTATTGCCTGAGTTCGACTGGCCAATCTGGCCCGTGTTCTTTACCGCGCCAGTATTGCTCGAGGTCTGGGTCGCGGTGATGTTCGCGGTGTCGCCACTGCCTATGATCGAGGTGCTGACGATCGTCTGCGATCCGATGGCATTGATGGTGCTGCTCGCCCCATTGCCGATGAGTGCGCCGAGTCTTGCTGCGTTGACCTCGGCGGCGGCGGCCCCATTCTGGTTGTGGGCGACCGCGGAATCGACCGCTCCCGTGACGCTGATGCCCGATGAGTAGGTGCCCCATTGGTTCGAGGCGGTATAGTTGGTCGAGGATTGGGCCCGGGCCTGCACCGGCAGAATGCACAACAAGGCCGCAGCCAGCGCCAGAGTTGCGATCACGATTCGAGACATGGCGACCCCCGATGTCCTTTGGAATTGCGCCTTGCCGGATGAAACCCCCCACACCGGCGTGGGCGCAAGTTGTGCTGCCCACCCGGGCGACTGTCGTCCGATTCTCTGGTCGCTTGCGATACGCTGATTTGTGGTCACCCACAGCTATTTCGCCCCTGGTGCATAGTCCGACAATGCGAAAATCGAATTGCGAAGGAACCGGTCGAGGGGCACTCTCGCCGCGTCGCAGACTTTGGTGCTATTCCGTGGAGGCCAGTCATGCCGGACCAGCGGCTCCAAATCCGCAATCGGCCACTCACGCTTGAGGAATTCCGTCAACGGCGCAAACCGCTGCGCGATGTCACCCGTCAGGTGCGCGAGTCGCTCTCGCGGATGGACCGGCTGGCGCTATGGATCACCAGCCACGTCGGAACCATGGGTTTCTTCCTGATCATTTTTGCCTGGACCGTCATTTGGCTCGGCTGGAATCTGCTGGCTCCCGCAGCCTTGCGCTTTGATCCGCCAGAGGGCTTCGTGCTCTGGCTGTTCCTGTCCAATCTCATCCAGATCCTGTTGATGCCTTTGATCATGGTGGGCCAGAACGTAATAGGCAAACACGCCGAAGCCCGCGCCGAGCACGACCTGGAAATCAACGTCAAGGCCGAGCAGGAAATCGAGGTCATCTTGCATCACTTGGAGCACCAGAATGAGATCCTGGTGGCGATGCTGAGCAAACTGGGCGGCGATGTGAGCGAGGTGCTGACTGGTGCCAAGCAAGGCCCGCCAGGTCACGGCGCATAAGAAGTTGGCTTGGGAGCGAGCGTTTGCACCCTGCCGGCGGCGGTTTCGAGGCGCTGTGGCCCCTCTAAACACAATTGTGGCCGAATTGCAGCACCAACCGCCAAATTGGCGATTTGCCTCTCAAGCGACATTGCCGACTTCACGATCCGGTGAGATAATAAAGTGGTCACTTGTGGATAAGCTGTGTAAAAATTTTCAGCCGTCGCTTGCGGTGCTCCGTCTAAGTCTTTTTGGTGAAACAAGACTGTCACATGAAGTGGCTACGGTCTCACCTGCCGGTGGGAAATTGCCGGATGTGGCAGGAATAGTTGAAAAGACGTGGTTTTCTCAGAATTGATCGAAGGTGGAAGGAGACTACAACCGTTGCGTGCTTGATGCGAACCGTTGCCATATGGAAGAGTTTGGCGGGTCCCGGATCGCGGCTGACAAATTGGTGATGATTTCACGCGTTTTGTTGCTTTCAGCCCGTCGCTGCTGACGAGCTGCTTGTGAGTGGGGTGTGGCGCGATGACCTATGAAGCTAGCCTGTCGCCCGTGCTGGGCTATCGTGACGCCGATGCGGCCGCACAATGGCTATGCAGGGCATTCGGCTTCCAGCAATGCCACGTTGAGTCAGAACCCGATGGTGTCACTCGATTCATCTCCTTGCGGCTGGGCGCCGCCTCCATCATCGTCAGTCCAGCCGCCGACTTGGAACCTGCCAATCTCTTTAGACAACCGGACCAAGTCAACGGGGCTAATACCCAGTCATGCTATTTGGCCGTGCGGGACGCCGATGCCCATGCCGAGCGGGCGCTCCTTGCCGGCGCGCGGATCGAGTTCGAGCCGCAAGACGACTACGCGGGCAACCGGTTCTATATGTGCCGGGACATCGAGGGTCATTTGTGGACCTTCGGCACTGGCTCTTATGGCGCCTTGGTCGAACCCGATCCGGTGGTGGAATCCACGCCGCCCCGGCTCACTCTGCGCAATGCCGTCGCGGTCGCGGCGGTGTCCCTGCTCGCGGGCTCAATCGCGGCCTATGGATCATTCACCTATCTGCCGGTTGTCTCTGCCATCAAACAAGCGCCGGCCTCCGGCAACGTCCATCGAGAAATCGCAAAAGCGCTGGTACCACAGCCGATCCTGTTCACTCAGCCAGTCTTTTCCGATCTTGTGGCCGCTGACACCATGACGGCGCTTGTCAAGGAACAGGCGACAGTCGCCGATCTTCGCGAAACAACTCGCGACCTCAACGCGCAACTCTGGCGGCTTGGCAGCGAGCGCAGCAAGGCCGACGCCGCTCTGCAGATCTCCAATGCGCAGTTGCGGCAGCTTTCGAACCTCTATGATCAAGCCAAGCAGCAAGCCGAGCTTGCACGACAGGCCGCCGCTGCGGCCGAGGCCGACAAGGCGCGCGTGGCCGCCAGCCTGGAGAGCCAGAAGCTCGCCAGCCTCGAGGGGCAAAAGTCGGCCGCCACCAATTCGGCCGCTGCGATTGGAGAAATCCAATTGGCCAAGAGTCAAGCCGAACAGTCGGTGGCCGAGACCAAGGCAGTTCTGGGAACTCAGCGGACCTTGATGAACAAATATCGGCTTGATCTAGAGGCCGCCAATCACCAATTGGGCGATCTGCTTGAATCCCGCCTGCTGCTGCAGCAGCGCATGGACCAGATGACGGCCGCCCTCGCCTCGCTCCAAACCCAGAAGTCGGAGGCGGAGCAGACAGCCAGCCTGTATAAGGAACAGTTGGCGCGACAGATCGATCTCAGCCAGAGCGAACATACCGAATTGCTGGGAGCTCAGACCGCGCTGCTTTCGGCGCAAAAGCAGATCGATGATTTGCAATTGAGTGCCAAGCCTTCGTTGCCCACTGCCGCCGGGAAGCTAAACGTCAGTGTCAGCATCGGCCGCGTGGCTCCACAGGCCAAGGTGACGAAGCCGGTTGCGGTCCAGGCCATGGCCCAGCCACCGGCCGTCGCGATCGATACGAACCAACCGCCAGCGATGACAGCCGACGCACCTCAGGCTGGCGGTCCGAGTTCGGGGTCCGAATATAGCAAGTGCCTCGGCACTCTATTTGGCGGCAAGGTCGATTGGGGCGGTGGACGCAACTGGAAACGCACCAGCGCAGTATCGCTTTGCAAGGGTACTCGGGCCTCGGGCGATACGATCGATTGCTTCACCAAGCAAGTGAACGCTGGCGTTCCTTGGCCTGATGCCATCGTTCAGTGCCGGAAGGGATAGTCCCTGAGGCCTCTCCCTGGCACTATGGCCCGGCCGGCCCCACTGGCCCAGCGAACGTGGCGACAAGAAACGCCATTGCGTTGTAGCTGCCGTGGCACAGCATGGTGACGCGGGTGCTGCCAGTGCGCCAAAGAATAAAACTCAAGGCCAAGCCCAGCGCGAAAATAGTGGAGTCGCCTTGCGGAGAATAGCCGTGGATCACCGCCCAAACCAGACTGGTAAAAAGTGCGGTGCCGGCCAGTCCCAGCAATTTGAACCTCTGCAAATCAAATCTGGCGTCAAGCATCGGCCCGAGCCGGAAGATGACGAGCCCAAGAGTTAGGCCGATTGCAGAACTCAGAAATAGCGCCAGTTTGGTGTAATTATTCTCAAGAGCCCATTCGAACATCGCGACGATCGGGAGTCCGGCGAGACCAAACCAACGCGACTGGGCGAGAGTCGAAAACAGGAAACCGCGAAACAGCAATTCTTCCTGCAGCGGCGCAAGCACCACGGCGGCGATCAGGATCAGCCACCAGGCTGGCGAGCGCGTGAGCTGCATCATGATCTCAGTATCGGCTTGATTCGATTGCGGCCACAGCCATTGCACGAGCGCACCCATGCCAAAGCCGAACACCACAAAAGCTGGCACTGCCCAGAGGTAGCCCGGCAGGCCTGATAAGGGCGGGCGCAGAGCCAGCACGTCGCGTGGCCGGCCATTCATCAGTCCGGCAAACCAGATCGTTATCCCGATGCCCGTGACTTGCGAGAACAGCAGCAGGATCGTGAAAACATAGGCAAAGACCGGTGAGTCGAACCGCAGTCGTGCCGGCGCCTGGAGCCCCTTGAATACATCCGGGTTCAAGGCGGTGATGATGGCCCCACCTCCGCCAAGGATGAGAAGGGATGACAGCATGATCAGAATCGCGGCACCGACGCCCCACAAAGGGCTCCAGGGTGTTGCCGGCACATAGCGGCTCGTCGGCGCCGCAAGACTTGCTGGAAAGGGGGGCGTCTGGAAGACGGGGACTGACGTTGGCGGGAGCGAGCCGGCCATCGAGGGGTCGCGGCCGACTATCTCGGCATCAGGCAACGGCATCACCGCCTCCAAACAATCGGCAAGAGCAAGTCACTATTCTAAGGCATGATCAGATCATTTGATATGGGCACTGTCGGAGGCCTTGAGCTCAACGGAGACCCTCGACGAACTCAGACGAGGCCGGTTGGACAGCGCTGCCCAATTGCCACTACCATCGTCCCGGCGCTGCCAATTTGTCGGCAGACGTCGCAGCAGGAAAGAACGGCCGTGCATATCACTGACCCGGATTTTCTCAATCACCTCATCGTCAGCTATGGCTATTTGGCGGTCGCCTTGATCGTTGGCCTTGAGAGCATGGGATTACCGCTGCCCGGCGAGACGACCCTCGTGGCGGCGTCGATGTATGCGGCGCACGACCCTAGCCTCAATATCGTCTTTGTCGTGCTGGCTGCGGCTGCCGGCGCCATTGTTGGCGACAATGCCGGTTATGCCCTTGGGTCGCGTTTCGGCTACCGGCTGCTCAAGCGTTATGGGCCGCGTATCGGCGTTCCAGAAAATCGCATCCGGCTCGGGCAGTACCTGTTCGATCGCTACGGCTTCTGGGTGGTTTTTCTTGGCCGCTTCGTGGCACTGCTGCGAATCCTCGCGGCTTTCCTTGCCGGCACCAACCGGATGCATTGGGGTCACTTCTTTGTCGCCAACGCACTTGGCGGCCTGCTGTGGTCAGCGGTATTTGGCTTCGGCGGCTACCATCTCGGCGCCCTGGTGTTTCGGATGACCGGCATCATCGGCCCGATAACTTTTGTCGCCGCCGTCATCGCCTTCATCGCAGGTGGAATCTTGATCGGACGCTACGAGGCAAGATTGCAGATCGAGGCCGACCGCGCGATGCCGGGGCCGCTGCCCTGAACGGGGCGAGGACGCCATGTCCTGGGGTCAGCGGATGACGATGTGGGTATGGGCCAGTCCGTCGTCCTCGATCAAGCCATAGAGCGTCGCGGCGTTGGCGGGTGACAGCCTCACGCAGCCGTGCGATGCGCGACGGCCAAGATGGCGAACGTCGTAACTGCCGTGAATGGCATAGCCACCGTTGAAGAACACCGAATTGGGCATTGGGGCATCCTCGTAGATCGAGGAAATATGTTCGGGGTCGAGCCAAAGCGCGCGGAATGAGCCACGCGGAGTTTCAAAGCCCGGCCGTCCGGTCGAAACCTGCCACCTGTAAGCCAGCGCGCCATCGACAAAAACGTTCATGGTTTGGCTGGCGATGCTGACCTTGGCGAGCACTTCGGCATTGGCCACAGGCGTCCACGCCATCATCGCCCCCACCAAAACCGCGACGTGGCGAACTGATTTGAGCATGACTAACCCCCGGCAATGACTGAGAAATCCTGGAGGACTGGTTTCTAACACGAAACCCTTGGTCAATGGAAATGCCTTGGCGGCCGCACACGGGCCGCCAAGTTGCGGATGGAAATCAAGAAGTCCACTTCGGGGTTCAATTCGTGGGCTTGCCCCAGATCGCCGATACGCGCTGATCACGGCCGCAGTTCCAGCGATAGAATTTGTATTTCAGTGGGCTCTTGTCAGCATAGTCCTGGTGGTAGTCCTCGGCCGGCCAGAAGGTCTTGGCGTCCAGAACTTCCACCGTGACCTTGGCCTTCAGCAGCCCGGCAACCTCGGTCTTTTTGGCGATCGCCGCCGCTTTCTCGGCCTCGTTGGCGACAAAGATCACGGGCCGATAGGACGGCCCACGATCGCAAAACTGCCCGCCACCATCAGTTGGGTCGATATGGCGGAAATAATAATCGAGCACCTGGGTGTAGCTGAGTTTCGTCGTGTCGTAGGTCAATTCGACCACTTCAACATGGGGGACTGGAGCCGCCGTCGATACGTCGTGATAGTTCTCGTATGTCGGCTTGGCGATGCTGCCGCCCGAGTAGCCAGAGACAACCGAAACTACGCCAGGGAGGCTGCGGAAGTCGTGTTCCATGCACCAGAAGCAGCCGCCGGCCAGAATGGCCTTCGCGTTGGGGCCGTCGGCGCGGGCGAGGCCCGAAAGGCCCGTCAGCGCCAGCAGCCCGACAAGAGTCGCAGCGAAAATCCGCATGGTTAGGCTCCTTGATTGGCGGCCGGGTGGAACGTCAAGGCGACACCGTTCATGCAATAACGCAGGCCTGTCGGTTTGGGTCCGTCATTGAAGACATGGCCAAGATGGCCGCCGCAGCGCCGGCAATGAACCTCGTCACGCGTGTAGCCGAGCAGGCTGTCCTTGGCCGTGCTGACGGCATTGGGCAGATGGTCAAAGAAACTCGGCCAACCAGTGCCGCTCTCGTACTTGGTCGAGGCGTCATAAAGCGCCAGGTCACAGCCCGCACAGGCGAACTGGCCCTTGCGGTGCTCGTTAAGCAGCGCACTGGTGCCAGGATATTCCGTGTCCTGCTTGCGCAGAACCTTGAAGGCGGCCGGACTCAGCAGCTTGCGCCATTCCTCCTCGGTCTTGACAACCTCGAAGGTTTCAGCGGCGAGGGCCTGGCTCGACGACAGTGGCCGGAGCAGCGCGGCGCCGGCGGTCGCCAAAGTCGCGGCACCTGCTGTCAGCAGGAAAGAACGGCGATCAGTTGTCATAGCAATGGGTCTCCTGGAAGGCTGGACAAATCAGATCATGCGCTGGTGAACAATATGGCGCGGGGGCGCGCCAAATCATGATCACAAAGCGATCACGCGGCGACACAAAAGACCGGGGCGTTCGTTATTCCTCGCGAAGGCGGCAGCCCTCAACCGGTGGCCGGCCGGCCGTCGGCGCTGAAGCGGTGGATCAGCGGCTCGTTGGGGACAAGACCGACGGATTGCCCTGTCTCGAACCTCGTGGCTCCGTTCTGGCGCACGATGACGGGTTCGTCGGTGCCGATCTCGACATAAACATAGCTGTCCGCGCCCAGGTTTTCGGTGTGGATCACCTTGCCAGGCCAGCCTTTGTCGGCGGCCCCCAGGTCGATGTGTTCCGCGCGCACGCCGATTGTGCTCGCCCGGTATTTCTCGGCGAACGAACCATTGAGGAAATTCATCTTGGGCGAACCGATGAAGCCGGCCACGAACACCGATTGCGGCTTCTCGTAGAGTTCCATCGGCGTGCCCACCTGCTCGACCAGGCCGTCGCGCAGTACGCAGATGCGGTCGGCCAGCGTCATGGCCTCGACCTGATCGTGAGTGACATAGATCATGGTGGTGTCGTGCATCTTCTCGTGCAGCTTGGCGATCTCCAGGCGGGTAGCGACGCGCAACGCCGCATCGAGATTGGAGAGAGGCTCGTCGAACAGGAACACCTTGGGGTCACGCACGATGGCACGGCCGATGGCGACGCGCTGGCGCTGGCCGCCCGAGAGCTGCTTGGGCAGGCGCTTGAGATAGGGCGTGATCTGGAGCATGTCGGCGGCCAGTTGGATGCGTTTTTCGATGGCGGCCTTGTCGCTGCCCGAAAGCTGCATCCCGAAGGCCATGTTCTCGTAAACCGTCATATGCGGGTAGAGCGCATAGGACTGGAACACCATGGCGATGCCACGGTTTTTGGGCGTGACCTTGTTAACGACCTTGCCATCGAACAACAGGTCGCCAGAGGTGATGTCCTCGAGCCCCGCGATCAACCGCAGCAGCGTTGACTTTCCGCAGCCGGACGGGCCGACGAAGACCATGAACTCGCCAGCCCGGATGGTCATGTCGACGCCCTTGATGACGTCCACCGTGCCGAACGATTTGCGCACGTTCTTGAGTTCGATCCCGGACATGGGGCTATCCTTTGACGCCGCCAGCGGTGAGGCCGGCTATGATCTTGCGCTGGAAAATCAGGACGAGGACGATGAGGGGCAATGTGACGATCACGCAGGCCGCCATGATGGGCCCCCAGGGGATTTCGTGATCGGAGGCGCCGGTCAACTGCGAAATGGCGACCGGCACTGTCCGGTGGGCATTGTCGAGGGTGAAGGTGAGCGCGAACAGAAACTCGTTCCAGGCCGCGATGAAGGCGAGCAGCCCCGTGGTGACAAGGGCCGGCCAGAGCAGCGGCATGAACACGCGCGTAATGATCACCCAGGCCGAGGCGCCGTCGACAATCGCGGCCTCCTCGATCTCCACCGGCAGATCGCGCATGAAGGTGGTGAGCACCCAGACCGTGAAGGGCAGGGTGAAGATCGTGTAGGAGAACACAAGCGCGAAGGTCGTGTTGAACAGATGGAACGCGCGGATCAGCTCAAACAGCCCGGCCAGGACCGCGATCTGCGGAAACATCGAAACCGAGAGGATCGTCATCAGCAAGAGGCCGCGACCGCGGAACCGAACGCGCGACAAGGCGTAGGACGCGGTGACTGCGATCAGTAGAGCAAGCGCCACCACCAGCGTCGAGACGACGATGGAATTGATGAAATTGAGCGGAAAGCCGGTGATGTTGAAATGCAGCACGTCGTCCAACGTCATGGGGCGGCCGCCGGAGGAGAATACGCTTTTGTAGTTTTCGAGGTTGAAGGACGTTGGCAGATAGTCGACCTGGAAGATCGAAGTGCCGGTCTTGAAGCTGGTGACTATGGCGTAATAGAATGGGAACACCGCGTAAAATACGATGGCAGCGACAAACAGGTAGAACGCGCCCTTCTTGGCGAGATCGGATACCATCACCGCTCTCCATCGCCCGACAGGTTTACGCGACCAAGCCACAGATACAGCGTAATGCTGCCAAGCAGGATCAGGAACAGCAGCGTTGACATCGCCGAGCCATAGCCGATTTTGTTGAAGTCAAACATGTTCTCGCGAGCAATCACCGACATGGTCTTGGTCGCCGAGCTGTTGGGCGTCAGCACATAGACCAGATCGAAAATGCGCATGGCGTCCATAAAGCGGAAGATGACGGCCACCATGATTGCGGGTCTTACCAACGGCAGCGTCACCCGCCAGAATACTTTGAGCGGATGCACGCCATCGATCGCTGCGGCCTCATAGATATCGTTGGGCACGAGCTGGAGGCCCGCCAGTATGAGCAGCGCCATGAACGGCGTCGTCTTCCAGATGTCCACCGCCAGAACAGCGAACATGGAGGTCGAGTCTGTCGCGGTGAAGGCGATCTTGTGCGAGATCAACCCGATCCGCAGAAAGAAATCGTTGATGATGCCGAACTGGTCGTTCAGCATCCAGGCCCACATCTTGGCAGATACGATGGTTGGGATCGCCCAGGGGACGAGGATGGCCGCTCGCACGATTCCGCGGCCCGGAAAATTGGCGTTGAGCGCAAGTGCGACCGCCATTCCCAACAGGGTCTCACAGGCGACGGACACCACTGCGAACCGGACGGTGTTCCATACCGCGTTCCACCATTCGGGATTGACGAGCACACCGTAAAAGACGGTGCGGCCACTCGGAAGCGTTTTCCAGGTGAGGTAATTGGCAAGACCGATGAAATCGCCCTGGCCGATGTGATCCGTCTCAGTGTCGGTCACGCTGAACCAGATCGACCGGGCCAACGGCCATCCCGCGACAATCAGCAGGGCAAGGCACATCGGTACGAGGAAAATCCAGGCCGACCGCAGGCGCTCGCGGGATAGATCGCTAAGACCCTGGTTTCGCGGCAGTGCGGCCCGACTGGGTAGAGCGGCAACGTCACTCATTGCTCGATCCTCGCGGCTCGGCGAACCGGGATTTCACCGATCGCCCTGATGCGGGCGGAGCTTCAGCTTGGCACTTCCCACCGAGAAACGGAAGGAGGTCAAATTCTATTTGATCGTGAAGTTAGCGGGTCGGTGATCGATACATTGACCGTCGGCGACAGCTGCTCGTTGCAGGAAGAAGAAGGGGCGGAGCGTCGCTGCTCCGCCCCCCAATCAAATCATTTCCAGCCAGCACCCTGGAGCCCCGCCAGCTTCTCCTCGAGCTTGGCGAAATTTTCGGCCGACGTTCCCTTGCCCGAGAGCGAGTCGTGGACGGCACTCCAGAAGGCGGCCGAGACCTCGTTGTACTTGGTCTTGGTCGGGGCCGACGGACGCGGCACGGCGTTGAGGAACACGTCCTTCCACTTCACAAGCACGGGCTGCTTGGACTTGACGTCGGCATCGTCATAGACACCAACGATGGTCGGCAAGTGAGTGAGCTCGAGAGCGTTGGCTTTCTGTACTTCGGCGCTGGTCAGGAACATGACCATCTTGACGGCCTCGTCGACGTTCTTGGAGTATTTGGAAACCGCGAGGTTCCAGCCCCCGAGTGTCGCGGCCGACTTGTCGCTGGCCGAGCCAGCGGGCAACGGAACGGCATCAAACAGGCCCTTGACCTTGCTGTCGTCCTTGTTGCCGAGGGCGTAGGCATACGGCCAGTTGCGCATAAACACGGCATTGCCGGTCTGCCAGATGCCGCGGCTCTCTTCTTCCTGATAGGACAGAACGCCAGCGGGAGCGACCGTGCCGATCCAGCTTTTGACGCGGTCGATTGCTGCGGCAGCCTTCGGGTTATTGATCGAGATCTTGCCGTCGGCTTCCACGATCTGGCCGCCGCCGTTGGACTTAACCCACTCGAGCGCGTCGCAAGTCAGGCCCTCATAGGCGTTGCCCTGGAAGACGATGCCCTGCAGATCCTTGTTCTTCTCGCCGTCGAGAACGGTCTTGGCGTCGGCCGCCATCTCGTCCCAGGTCTTGGGAACGGGGAGCTTGTACTTGTCGAGCAGGTCCTTGCGATAATAGAGCGCCGGGGCGTCCGTGAAATACGGCATGGCCACGAGCTTGCCGTTGACCGTCTGCGATTCGATGATCGAGGGGAAATGCGTCTTGGCGACTTCGGCCCCGGCCTTGCCGAGGTCAACGAACTGGTCGGCGAGCTGCGGCGCCCAGATCACGTCCGTCATGTAGACGTCGATGTCCGCGTTGCCGGCCGATAGCCACAACCGGTACTGGCCGAACTGGTCGGTGGTCGAGGACGGCATCGGGGTGATGGTCACCTTGTTGCCGCTCGACTTCTCGAATGCATCAAGTTGCTTGCGCATAAAATCGAGATCGCCGCCGGTCGCACCGGAAACGATCGAGAGATTGGCGGCCAATGCCGAACCCGCGAATATCGCGGCGCCCGCCAAAAGGCCAATGACGAATGACGTTTTCTTCATGCGGCTTCCTCCCATGGGACAACAAATTCCAGCGACGGTCGCGTGCCTGGACCGTCAACCGAGTGGCTTCTTCGAGAACTACCCTCTCCGCCCTTCGCGCGGCACAAGTGTGACCGGGAGCAGGGCTGAGGCGAATTCCCCAAAGCGCTTTCAAAATTAGGTGTCAGAATGGGGGGGGCTTGTCAAGTTGGCCCGCATGAACGAGCGTTGCCACGTTTGCATTGTCGCCCGTCGAGGCCGGCCCCAACCGTTACGCTGCTGAAATGAACCTCAAGCAATTGGCCAAGGAACTCGGCCTCTCGCAGACCACGGTCAGCCGCGCCCTCAGCGGCTATCCCGAGGTGAAGCCAGAAACGCGCCGCCGTGTCGCCGAGGCCGCGGCCGCCCTCGATTACCGCCCGAACGTCTCGGCGCTCGGGCTGGCCACTGGCCGCAGCGGTTCGATCGGCATGGTGCTTCGCGGCAGCGTCGAATTTGGCCCGCATCTCAG
>Ga0075028_100000378_pt1 | contig 16305 bp, 12 predicted proteins | sample LitLauG_LLR_2014_FD_71390 | JGI IMG/M metagenome (GOLD analysis project Ga0075028, IMG submission 71390) | Freshwater sediment microbial communities from Pennsylvania, USA - Little Laurel Run_MetaG_LLR_2014 | ecosystem: Environmental > Aquatic > Freshwater > Creek > Sediment | place: USA... | reverse complement strand
AGCAAGTCTTCGATCGCTGCGTCTAGCGCGGCAATAAAGGCAATGTAAGTGCCGTATGGATTTATAAGCCGGGCGAAGTGATCTTCAGCGGTGCGATCATCCGTCTTTCCAAAAAAGCCATCGACCAGACAGTCGACCGTAATTACGCCAATAACCCTGCTCATGTCATTCCCAAAACCCTTCACAACCGGCACGCATACCATCGATTTATAATTTGAGCTTTGGTTTTCATAGTTTTCCTTCCAATGTCGCTTGTCCTTAAAATCCTCAATTACTGCACGCCCTTTGGCCCACGCGAGCCCGGCATCGCCTTCCCCTTTACGCAAGAACTTTCCCTCAGACATCGATTTCGGCTGATTCCCATCGCCTGTGTGCCAGCCAAAGTAAGTGAGTTTCTCGTTGTCGAGGGGGCCCTGTACCTCCATATAGGTCGCCCTAAAGCCAGTGTCAGGTCGTACTACTTTATACGTTTTGCTGCACACCGCACTGAAGGAGTCACAAAGCTCTCGAAGAGTTTCATTTATTGCTGGGAGTTTTTCAATGCTGCTGGTCCCGACTCCAATAAGTTGACGGTTCCCGCTTCGGAGAACCGTCACTGCCCCAGTGTTTCTCCGTAATCTCGTTGAAAGGAAATTTTGTGCTCCCGCATACAATTCGGCGTCCGTCTCAAGTCGATGCATCTTCTCCTCGACCCTTGCATCCACTTCATGCTGAATGCGTTTTTCGATTTCCGCCGCATTTTCTGTAATCAGCCACTCCATGAAACCACTTATTGGGAGGTACACCACGAATGCGAAGAAAAGAGTTACGTTGCTGGCGTGGTCAGTCATTACCCCGAGCAAGGCGAACGCCAATGCGTTTACTGCCCTGTACCCATACAAGACGGCACGAGACGTCCGTGCTTTCCGAATTCTCTCCCTGATACCTGACCAGGGAGAGAAAGTTCTCGCGGGACTTCTGGCATTCTCGTTGGTCGTGGCCATCCCCCCTCTCCCTAAAGATGATTCAATTAAGGGTTTCGGCGGCGGGCTCTATTGCAATCTTAGGGTAAGACCCTTTCGCGCTTCATCGTCCACAAAGGCCGCCCTGAGAGACGCTTTTGTTAGATCGCCGATATCGTCAATGGAATATGAGAACGACTTCGCAACCTTATACAACTCTTCGCTAAGCGTAGTGCGACAACGGGCAGGATTGTCGGTGCAAATTACAAAAGGAATATTGTGCTCCCGCAGCTTTCTTAAAGGAAGCTCAGCGAAATCACTGACGACGCCCAAAAATCGGTTGCTTGTTGGGCATATCTCTAGAGTGCATTTCTTGTCCGCTAGCAACGCCAGCGTCTCGGAGCTGCGAGCAGCTGCAATCCCATGTCCGATTCGGCGCGCATGGAGCGCATTGACCGCAAATGAAACGCTCTCAGCGTTTCCAAGCTCGCCGGCGTGTACGGTCGCGGGCAAATTCAGGTCTTTGGCTATCTTGAAAAATGTAACGAACTCCCTGCCGTGTGCAGTTAGCTCATCCCCGTTTAGGTCTACACCAACAAAGCAGTCCGGTCGCTCCTTGATTGTGTAGAGCATCCTTGCAAACATTTTGTTCCGCGAGTGCAGAGGAACTTTTGTAAACACATGACGTGGAATTCCAAGAATACACTTAGTTACCGTGTTGAACCGAGTGTCTGCGGCTCGCAGAGTGTCAGCAACCACCGCCACAAATTCTTGGAACGTGTAGTCGCTGCTATCTCCTAAGAAATTGCGCGGTCCGAGCCTCAATTCAGTGTAGATGACGTTGTCGAATGCCGCGTCTCGCACTACTTCAGTGAGGAGTTCGCGAACCGCATCAAGTGAAACGAACAACTTGTTCAGGATTGGCCACGGAACGAAGTATCCCTTATGGTCATCCACGCTCTCTTGTGAAAAGAGAATCCGATCGAGGTCGGCGGCAATATAGGTTGGAAGTTTGATACTGTATTTGGCACCAACTCTAACTGCCATCGATGCTCCGATCGAGCCGGTCAAATGTCTGTGCAGGTCCACCTTCGGGAGACATATGATGCTTTGCATCAGCTCTGCATCAGACGCCTTCTCGAGAAAGGACAGCTGACCCGTGGCGTCGGCCCGACTTTGAGTTTTGCGCAGAGCCTGCGACATAGATAATAATCGTTTAAAGGGGGGTGACTGTCACTCGATGCTCCACGCCCGCACCCGTCTTTCCCAGGTGGGCCATCGTTGAAGTCTAGCACGTGTGATAGAGCGATGATTCGTGGCTGTCAACACGCGAAAGACGGCAATCGGACTAGCCCGGTAACTTTCCACAGCCCAAAGCATTCCGACGCGTTTCTTTTACTCAGAACCCGATCCCTTATCGACGGTCAACTGTGGGGTGTTCGCCAGCGGACAATCTGCCGCGACTTCCAAATTGTATTACCATTTACAGCGTTCGCACGGCGCTCGCTAATGCTTGCCACGGTTCGATGTTCCAATATCCCCGCGCCCTTGGCGATGTGGAAGGCAAGACAAATAATTTTGTGGTTCCGATTGTCTCTTCCTGCCATCCATAATCGACCTTGTGCGCGCAAAAGGTCTTGCCGGCTGTCTTGCTCGTAAACGCCAAGACTAGTGGTTGAAATTCAGTGATTACCTCTCTTAGAGCGACGATATTCAATGCGCCTTTTGGGAGCTGGTCATCATTGCCACTTGCGCCTTTACAGAGGTCGGTAAGGCCGAGCCGAAATTCGAGCACGCGCCTATATTGATTCGGCTGCAGCTCCTGCGGAGTGAACCCGACCTCGTTCAAGGTTTTCCAAAATCGATTGTGACGGTGTCCGTAATACACACGCTGCCTCGCCGAGGTGTTGCTCGGTGCTGTTCCGCAGAAGATTACTTTCAGCCCAAGCGCTAAAACATTCGGAACGATATGATCAGACATCTTCGATAGGGTTGCTTGCCGGAAGCGTGTCCCGATCGGTGAACAAAAAGAAATTCGATCCGCTTCCCTCGGTAAGGTCGTGCACGATCTCACGCATGTTTTCCATGCGCTCCGGTGAGCTCGTCACCATCGCGACGCGGACTTGCTTCACGCCGAATTGCTTTAGATGCTGCTGCGCTTTCCATCCTTCCCAGTAGGTCGCGAGCTTGTACGAAATGCTCTTGCGCCAGGCCGGCGTGCCGGGGACATCCGTTCGTATAAGAGGAATGGTTCCGCGATCGACTTCGAGCACGAAGTAGGCCGCGGTTTCATCCGCAAAAAGCAAACCGAACAACCCATCGGGAACAACCGAAAAGGTCTCCCGCTTCCCCATCATCACCTTATCCACTTTCCAGCGCAGCGGCTCACGCGCCGCCCCGGTCTCCTCTGGAGCTATGTCGAGAATTTCATGCTCGCGCATAAGCTCCACGTCGCCATGAGTCCGGCACCCGAGCTCCACGCCGGTCATAAAGTCCGCCACTTCCAAAGTGTGCTCGATGAAAATAGCACTCGCCCGCTTATTCTTCTCCGTCCAATCTAGAGCATCATCAAGAAGGTGTCCGTGCTCCCGCAACGCGCGCGCTCCCTTCTTGCCAAGTCCGTAGACGAACGGGCGCGGTCCATCTTTCGATAAACTGACCTTTTGCGCAGCAGGACGATCGAGGTATTCATGGTCGAATAGAACGCGCAGACAGCGTAGAACGTTTTGAGGGCTCCCGCCATCAAGAGCGCAAAGGTGCGCAGATGACAGAAAGCGATGCCGTGCGACATGCGCGAGCAATTGCAAATCCCGCTCTGTCAGCTGAAAGGCAGCGGAACTCTCAGATCGATGAAAGCGCTTCACCCGTGGCCTCGCGGTAGTCGCAAGTTCCATACCCTTTATTGTAACCCGCGGACCGCGATCGGCTGTACATTACTCACGTCGTTCGCTGCGCCAAATTTCTTCCGGTGCTCCCCCGTCAAGGGCGGCCAAGCGGCCCGCCTTCGGCGTTTCAGCCCTTGACCGGTTTCGCGCCGCGCAGATCAGGGGCCGCCATGCGAACGACGTCCAGGTTTCGGCTTTCGTTTTGGGGCAGCAACCCGCCAACTGTCAGGCTCTTCAGGAGGCGCTTCCCGCTTGGCGCCGGCCCTCGCTTTCGCGGTTCCGCGGACCCTGCTTGTGGGCGCCGACGAGGTTGATTGAAAGAGCGCCCCTCGAAATGACTGTCCGTGTTGAGACACCAGTCCTCGGACCAAGGCCCCTCAACGGCTCAACCAAGCCACGGCACACAGGCAACCCTCCAAAGACCGTGACATAATTTTCGCCGGGTTTATTCTTTGAAGTTTTCGGTCCTACGAACCCACGCTCACCACTCACGTGAGCGGGGTTCCCTTTCTACCATTTCGCGTATATATAATAGTAGGTGCCTCTTTGCAGAGGTCGAAGCAACAATCAATACACTAGAGTGATTTCATCACGAATGTCCGAAAAGGAGATGACATTGGCAATCGATTCGGAAGAAGTCCTGAAGAAGCGAGCAGATGCAAGCTTCAGGAAAGAGGAGCGGGTCAAGGACGGAAAGAAGGGCACCGCTGATTATGAAGCCGAGGGCCGCGCCGTTGTCGCAAAAACTGCACGACTAAGGGCTCTTCGATTGGCCAAGGAGGCAGCTGATAAACTGGAAGAAGCCGCGAAGCCAGCCAAGCCTGCCACACAAAAGCGCACGGCTCGTTCAACTTCCTAAGAAGCTACGGGCCTAGTTCACAAGTGACGACCCGACATTCGATGGCGCCGCGCGACGCGTATTTCGTTGCCCACGGCAGATCGCCACGTACGCCCGAAGCGACACCCTGCTAAAGAGCATGCTGGCATCATGGACGTTTTTCTGACGAGGCTCTGTCCAGCGGACGACCAATCCCCTCCCGCGGCTCAACCAAGCCGTGCATGGCCACCAAACCCTCCAAAATCCGTGACGCGGATTCCAACCGCCAGTTCATCTTCATTCAAGTTCGACCGTGCCCTCGATTTCGACCGAAAGGTCAATCCCGCCGACGGTCAGCTTGACCTTCGCCCGTAGCACCTCGTTCCCTTTGAGCTGCCCACTGATCACGGCCAAGCGCACCGCCTCCTCAATCTCCCGCTGCGACGTGACGCCGACTTTCTTAAGAAATTTTCGCACGCTCATGTTCAGCATGTCATCGTTCATGATGCCCTCCTGAAAGTTGTCACTAAAACGACTGCTTACTTTCGGTCATCGACAGGCCTGAATTGGCGCGACCGCGCTTCATCGAGCGTCCGTTTTCGAGAAGTACGAACCGGAGAATGGGCATCCTCGATAGTCAACAGCTCTTCGGATTGCGTTTCACCCAATTTGTTCCCCGCTAATGGCCGGGCTTTTCGAAGAGCGCTTGCCCAATGCCGAACGGCTCCAATGACGATGAGTCTTTTTGTAGGTTGCTAGGCAGTGTGGCGAAATCACCTTGCGCACGATCCATCGGTCAAAAATCACTATCTGTTCCTGCCACGTTTGATACTCTATTGGTCCTCTGGTCATAACTTGCACGAGCGCTCTCGTTAGTAACCCTGGCCCCGTGGAAAGCCAGAGGAGATCTCTGTCGCCGCGATTGATAGCTGCTGTCGCAAGCTTAAGGGCCAAGCCAATCACTGGATGCCGGGGTACCACGGCAATAAAATTGTTAGCAACCGTTCCATATTCTTCCTGATAGAGCGCCAAAACGGCATTATTTGGAATGATGCTGTCAATTCGTCCTCTGCATCGATCATCAGCATCAGCATAGCACCCCCCTTTCGCAAACAACCACGCTAGACGAAATAAGTCTGCTTTTTGCGCTGGTGCCGATGACCTGAGGTACGCTCTGAGGACCTCACCAGGATAGGTGGTGGAAAGAAATGCCCTCGCAAGAACATCGTCAAAGAGGGTGTAGCGAAAGTCAGGATGTACCTCGCGCCAAGTCGCCATCAACTCCGCAATGTCCCGTGGCAGATCGGTCGTATCCCAATATTGAACAATGTTATTAGGAATAGGAGAACGATCGGGGAGAAGTTTATTACGAGACATGCGTTGGAAAAGCATGCCTTCCCGGCGCAAGCCTATCAAGAAACTAATTGCCGCCGCTGTCGAATCGGACGATTCCGATCCCAGTCTTCTGAATTCCTGTATACGCTCATCCGCAGGAAGTTTTGAGATCCCCCGCAGGTCTGACACTAGGTCTGCATCGAGCATAAACTCATCAAGAATCTGCCCAAGATGCGTCTGTGAAATGTTCGTAGATCGTCCTTGGATTTTTGCCGCGGCAGCGTCAAGATTGCAGAATTCTTTGAGCTGTGTTCGTGCTGCGTCAAAATCAAGATTCAACAGGCTAATCCGGGCCAACTCGTGATGCGGCCAAGCCTCGTCGGGATTGAGTTCCACCGCCTTGCGGTACTCACTGCCAGCCTCGTTAAGGCGCCATTCGCTTTCTGCGAATTGCGCCCGACACACGTGCCAAAGGGCTTGGTCCCGATCTGATTCAGGGGCAGGCTGGGCTAATTCATGGGCCACATCGGCCATCCGCCCCAGATAAATGTCCATTTCCATGCGTCTGGCTCGCAACCAAAATGAACTTGGATGACTATTTATGGCCTCACTCAAAATCTCGCGCGCCAAGTCAAGCTGTCCGACTCTCCGCATAAGTTCTGAGCGGCGCACTGCAAGCTCGGGACGGCTCCCGCATTGCCGCTCGCCCTCTTCCAGTGTCTGAACAGCTTCCTCCAATTGATCCATGTCCAACAATGCCATTGAGGCGCCAAGATAGGGACCGGGCTTCCTCGGATCAATTTTGGCTGCACGTCGGTAATAGCTGAGAGCTTCGTCTGGTTGTTCGCTAAGCATGGATAAGTCGCCCAGCTTGATGAAAGCTGGACCGCAGGCTGGGTCCCGTTCGAGTGCAATTCTCAGGACTTTGGTGGCGACGCTAGCATCACCGAGGCGCATATGGCATGCGGCCGCTTGGACGAGATGCTCGGCTTCGCAAGGCGCCAGTCGCGCTGCTTGCTCGAAGGCCTCTAGTGCCTGTTTGTGATCGCCACCCCGATACAGCGTGTGACCGAGGCTGGACCAAGCAGGAGCACTTTCGCGGTCTTGGCTTAGGATACCTTGTGCAATTTCTGTCGCATCGGTGAGCTCACCCGCATCGCGAGCCTCGGTAGCGCATTCCAATTGCGCCGTCCGATTACTTGGATTGACCATCACAGCCTGGCCGAATGCCGCCCGCGCTTGTGCGCGATCTCCGAATTGTCGGCAGACCTGACCAAGACCGACCCAACCCCACGGATGTTCAGGATGGAGACGCAGCAGCGTTCGATACGCCTCTGCTGCCTCCCCTAACCGACCAATGCAGCTTAACTCGACAGCCATTTCAGCCTGTGCCGCGGCGGACAGAGGATTTGCTTCGACAGCGGCGTGGAAACTCGCGAGTGCTTCCTGCCGATTGCCGCGCTTGCGAGCCAAATGACCAAGGCCGCAAAGTGCTTCCACATCGTGCCGCGACGACATCAATAGCGCTCGATACGCTTGCTCGGCTTCATCGAAGCGATTCAGCCTTCGAAACGTTTCTGCTATTTCAAGTTGTGCCCAGCGAAAAGATGGGCGCATAGTGGCCGCTTCCACAAAGTACTGCAGTGAACCACTTGCATCCCCCTGATCTCTAACCAGGCAACCCAGCGGGACTAGGAGCGATGGTCGCAGTTCAACTGGACAATTTTCGTCTGCCAAGCATTCTCGCAAAACGGCCTCAGCTTCGTTCAACCGTCCCATCGCGCGCCACAAAAGTCCGAGCTCAGCACGAGGCCACACTATTCGGGGATGATGCTCTGCCGCCTCACAAAACCGTGCCTGCGCTTCTTGCCAATCCCGCGCCATTTTGGCGACGTGCCCAAGCCCGACCAACGCCGCCAGATTGCCGGGAGATGTTTGCGCAACAGCGAGGTAGCTAGCCTTAGCTTCTGCCGACCGCCCGGCCAGTCGGTGCGCATCCCCCTCAGCTATCTGGTCCTTAGTCCGAGGGGTCTTCAGAGGTGCCATCGCATTCGATATGTCAGACGGCCCATTTGATCCGGTATCCATTCAAGCCCCGTCTCATCTCAAGAGGCACCTCTTAGCCGCGCAAGTTGCCTCCTATTTCGGATGAGGCCGGCGCCACCACAACGTGCCTACAAACGAGGACCGTAGCGAATCTATCCGAACTGGCAATGCAAAACTCTCTTCGGCGGACGAATTTGACACTGTGGACGACAGTAGCAAGGGCTAAGCATCGCATGCACAAGCCGCCAAGTTCTCCACCAAAGGTTCTGCGACCGTTCGACTTTCGTGGACACCACCCCATCCGTGGTGTATTTCTGAGAACTACGACGCCCGCGCGGGCCCCCCCGACGACTGAATTGATGACTTCCATGTCAGCCACCAATCGCATTCTAATAGTAGCTGCCGTTGTGGCGCTCACTTCGTTCCACACATCCGCCGAGATTTCGATCGGCGCAAAAGTTGAGTTGACCTCCTATCCTACGCTCGCCAATGCATGCTTAGCGTTCATCACCGGATATAAGAGCCAACCTGGAAGCTCCAAGCTAATTCCTACACTCGGCCACGCTCAAGGCAGCTGCGGCCCTCGCAAAGCATTGATAGTCACCGTCACGCATGAAAACACACAAAACAATCACAAAGGATCAACCAACTATAGTGATGATATCTCGGGATATGTCGGAGATTTTGACTATGACAAAGATTATGGGAGGTGGCTTCGCGTCCAAATCATTGAGTCAGAGCCGCCACGCATAGCGATGGACCTCGATACAGCCGACTTCCCAGAAAACAACGTAACCGGATGGCCGCTCCAATACGGTCATCTATTCCTTGGCCTTAATGATCAGACCGTAGTTTCGTCGCTGGACAGGTCCATTTCCGTCGACTTTGATCTGAAAGTAAGGACGGCCAAACCCTCTGGAAAATCACCGAACGTTGGGTTCAATGGACGGCGAATCCTCCTCGGCGCGCAGGGAATTTGGACTGAAGCACCGCTCCGCACGAACACGACGCATTTTTTGGAGGTCGACATCTCTCAGACCCCCGGCTACTCCGAATCCTATCACCAGCCGCAGTCCCCCCTTTGCAAAGACGTTAAATATGATCGTTGCTTCTATGGGGACGGGCGGTTCGCCGAAGGGCGTGAAGTAAGTCTGCAGACTGCTCTGGCCGGCCCCGATGTCCCTGATACGTCCGATCAATGGACTCACATTCAAGTTCCGCTGTCGGCTCTATTTCAGAAACTAAAATGGGTCTCTCCGCCGAACAGCTGGGGCAGCGCGAAGCTCCAAGCCATATACATCGCAATCGAATCTACCGGAGCAACTTCAACAAAAATAGAGGTTAAAGATTATCACGTCACTGGAACACCATTGGCCACACCTTGAGCCGGGCCTGCCTGGGCTCCGGCATTGACCATCCGTCGACATCAGAAGATCTGTCTTCCTTCAAATCTTCCCGAAAGAAAATAGTGCGCCATGGCCGCCTCAGCATCATATCCCGCCGTTTTCAAATCTTCATGAAGGCCGAGATATACCCGTGGGTCGAAGAAACGCTCATTCCACGTTTTTTGATTCCAACATCTTCCTTCAAACGCACCTTTGGTTCTGAAGTGCTCTTTCATGCTCTCTTGATCAAACGTGCGATCTCTTAAATCAGGGTAGAAGCCGTGGTACCACTCACCGTCCCAATCTCCTGGAATAACGTGGGAGAACGTCTGACCGTCCTGCTCAATTCGATTTTCAAAGTAAATGTACGCATCTTTTTGCAGCCATGATTTTCCGCTTCTGATAAACTTCGGTAGTGTGAGATCAATAGTCGATCCAAACACTTCTTTCTTATTAAGGAACCAATCCAAATTCCGCCCGACGGTTCCGGCCGCGCTTCCCCTCGCTATCTTGTGATCCACATCCTCCAAGGAGCGGCTAAAATAATGATGTATTGAGAGGACGCTTGTGGTATCCAGCGCTCGATTGTAGTCGCAAAGATTGCTATGCGGCGGTATGCGATCCAACCCTTTCAGATCGAAGCCGTTTATTAGTACGGCTTTTCCGTTGACGTTATGAATTGAAACGATGTTGTCCACACAACCAACTCGGCAGAGTGTTTTGATTTGCGAAAAGCAAAAGGGATACCGCCAAGTGTAGTTATCGAGAATTAAGCCATTGGGACGAGTATGATGCCCTGAGTGCCCAAACATTAACCAGCTGATCGCGATCGACCCGATGTGACCATATCTACCGATAAATCTGGGGACAGTCTTGTCTTCATTCAGTACGATAAATTCGTCTAGATCTAAGAAGGCAACCCACTCGGTTTCCTGTTTGAAATTATCAATAAAATGTTTGTACGCGCCGGATTGTCGCCCCTCACCGGCAATGTGCGTCAATACCAATCTGCCCTCATAAGATTCCTTCAGAAATGACAGATCGGCGTCACCGGGTCCGGGGTTATCGTACAAATATATGCGATTAAACCCAATCCCAAAATGGTAGTTCAGCCACTCTTCGACGTACCGATTTTCACGACGAGCAATCGCAACAATAGAGAAATCTACCTTAGCCATAGGGCATCTCTTGCGACTTCACTGCCTCACCTAGTATCACGAAACTTGATGAAATACTGAGGGTTCTTCGATTCGGAGCCAATTGAAGAATGAGCTTCCCGCGCTTGCAAATGGATCTTCAAAAGCGGCAACTAGGTCGGCCCTGTTCCTGAACAAAAGGCGCGCCGCCCTAGGAATTTTGATTCCATTATCAAATGTATCATAGTGCCAATAACCCTTCGGAATCGCGGGATGGTGTTGCGCCTTAAGAAAGCGTTTGTACCAATTCCAAACCTCGACGACCTCGGTGTTGTCGCGAGCATTCTTTTCAATCATTAAGTCGCCGGCCGTATTGATCTTGGTAAAGTGAAAAAACCTAAGCGGTCGCTCATTCACCAAAAGATCGCCATCGGCGGAAACCCGAACTCGTCGAGTACTTATATTCCAACTAGCAACATTATATCCGGGATCTCTCTCGATGTACACCCGATCAAACAATGATGGCACCAAATCGCACCATTTTTGATCCGTGAATAATCCATTTGGCACATCATCGTAGCATGCGAGATAGAGTTGCTGAGCCCACCAATCAGAGAACCGCCGACCTGCTTCGCTATTTGCAACCGCGACGAACCCCAAATTATAAATTCCGTACTTTAGGGAAGTCATTTCGTTGTCTCTAATCAATCCCTCAGATTCGTTCGGACAGACCTGATGGGGAGTTAGTATTACTGAATAATCGTCCAGTCGCTCCAGTATTTCATGAAGCCCATTGAAGACAGCAATGTCGGGATCAAGATAGATCACTTTGTCCGCTCCCTGACTCAACACATGCCGCAACATCTCCCCTTTCACTGCCGTCGATGCCTCGACAATATCATGCTTGAACAGCCAATTGTGGAATCGCTGAAATGGCAACTCGCGTGCATAGACAACCTGGTCAAACAACTGGGATAGGCCACAGTCATTGCCGTGAGGTGGCTCGTCCACCATGACTGCCCACAGAACCCAGTCAGGGTGCGCTGATCGTAATGTATTCGCGAGAATTGACGCGCGCGGGAGGTAGCTGAACGTAAAGCTTGTAAAGCAGTGAACTTTCTCACTCACAAGGTGTATTTTCCTCCGTTACCAGGCCTTCAATCGTCACCGATGTTCCAATCTCTTTGATGATCTTGTATCGCGCGGCCAGGCTCGCCCTTTCGTTGACGTACGTGCGGGCTGTCCCCGATCTAATGAAATCCAACACCTCCTCTTCGTTGCCGAATACCTTTCCGCATTCAAACCGTGTAACAAGATCAGCAACATTTCCACTATCGGCAAGACAGATGATATCCACCCCGGCTTCGATTGCCTCATAGGCAACGAACGAGAACGTCTCTGGCCACGGTGACAGTAACAACAGCAAATCGATTGAGTGGTCCGCAAGCAGCCGACTGGTCGCGGTTCTGTCCGATGCCGTGACTTCCGTCGTTATGAACCGAACTCCTGGCAGGCTTGGGGTGCCCCTTGCAGCAAAATGATAGAACCTATATTGGCTATCCCCGCCGACTCGACGAACAATTTCTTGAAAAATGGGCCACCCTTTGTGAGGCGCTGGATATCCAACAAACGCGATTGATATCGCGCTACTGTCTCTAGGGTTCGTTTTCGTTGCCTCTAGACGCGACAATCTCCAGTGTGGATGCACTAATTCGCGCGCCCGCGGAAGCGAACATGACCTTTTCCAAATGTCCAAGGTACACTGGGAAGGGCTCGCGACCTCAAAATTGCAAGCTGCAAAGAGCTTGTGCATCTCAGATTGATGGAATGCTCGCGATTTTCCATACACGCAAATTCTGCAGGCTTGACTGTCGGGAGGCGGTGCCCCGCAAAATTGAACGTCGTTTCGAAGAAGATTGAAGCCTGCGCACAGGCTTGAATAATCATGCAGCCAATAAACACTCCCTTTCGGCTGCAGCGCATTAAAGAGCGCTATCACATCTGGCACGTGAAAACCTAAAAGACAATGCACAACGAAAAGAGATGATAGCTTTTCTTTTCGCGCCTCAATAAAATCAACCAGCGATGAAAACTCCAGCAAACCAATCAATTGTCCATCGATAACGACCCGAATTGAAAACTCTTGTTCCTTGTCTTTCAAAAGCAGCAGCCTTGAACCCTGCGGTGATAGGTGAATGTAGGTATGATTGAGGTCATTGAACCGACGTTGCTCGTCGGCAATGAAGATTTGGGTTCCGCCAATATGCCGAACATAGCAATCATGGCTCAACGAAACTACAAGGCCACGAGAGCCTCTTAAACGAGCCTTGATAAGTTGTGCAAATTGGCTCGGTGACAGAATCTTCTCATCCGGTTGTCCGCCGCCGTAGGCAATCGTCGACGGTTCGACGGCTGCGTCAATAACATCTCGTCGATAACCTCCGGGACGTCGAGCTAACCGGCCTTCGGTTCTTCCATTAATCAAGTAGTGCCAAAATGGATTTATGCCAGCGTCTCTAACGTCTTCATTGGCTTCCAAATAGTACCTCGTATCAAAGTCCTGATTTGGACGGCGGCCCTCCCGCCACCCGGTGTGAAAGAAGTGGGTGAGGGGATCCACTCCAGCTTTCGAAATATCTGGATAGGCCGCCAAGTAAAATATGGCACTGAATTCGCTTTGAACGATATCGAGTTGATGCTGCTCGGCAGGCAGGCCCTTCGTGTCAGCACTCCTGCTGGGAGCAGCAGTTGACTTAATTTCCACCACGGGCTGAGAGGATGCGGTGGGACTGACTGCCTCAGTAAGTAGGTCAAAATTGAAGGTGCCTCGTTCGCCCTCTCGTTGGACGACTGCCGGATTCACCAGATATCGCGCGGAAGCGGGATATTTTTTGACCCATTTTCCGACATCGAACGTCGGATTCGGACACTTACCTTCTCGCCAGCCGCGGTATGCGAAGTGCGCGGCAAGATCAATCCCTGAGGGTTTATCTCCCGAAAGCTGGCGTCCATAGTAGTCGGTATCGATAATTGGTCGCAGCTGTTCAACCCAGTTCGTGAGCTCGTACCCGAACAAAAGCAGAGTTCGTATGGAGGGACTGATGCTTGGGGTTACCTTACGACCCTCGCGGCGACCATAGCTCAAGTAATGGAAAAACGGGTTGATTCCTGATTCGGCGACGTCCTGATTGTCGAGTATGTATGACACAGTGTCGAAGAACGCACTTGGATTTCGGCCCTCATACCAGCCGCGTTGAATAAAATGCATGACCAACTGGGATCGGTCCAACTTTACGTCCGGGTACTCACGCGAATAATATTCAGCATCGAAGTGTGACATAATGGCAACGGCAAGCGCCTCAAGCTGCGGAAGTTTGTTGACCGCCTTGGTTACGTTTTGAGGCGCGAGCGAAACGGCCCGGGACTTGGACGTTTGATGTCCAGTCTTATCTGTGCAACAGACTTTGATAATTTTCTCGCCGGCTATCTGATCCAGCGTCCCGTGACCCTCGAAACTGAGGGATAGGTATTTCGCTGTTCTTGATTGGGAAAACGTTCTTGTTTCGAGCAATGCCGTACCAACGTAAACGCCGACGTTCGCGATGGTTTCAGTCGAGGTAACCTCGCCTCGAACACGAAGGACTCTATTGCTATCAACGGATATGTCTTGGATTGTCAGGTCAGCGTTGCGCGGGAGCGTAAGATTTCGCTCCGGCTCGCCAAAGTGCAATACCAGCGCGGTGCCCCCCGAAGCGCCACCGATTGGGCTCCCGTCACGCATCTCTCAGGCTCGCACACTCGACCCTTGCCGACATGTGGGTGGTCTCCGTCGGATTTCGAAGCGAAATGGAATTTTCCAAACCGGTAGAACGCGGGATTGCTACAGCTTAGGCCGCGCAATCTCCATTGATGTCGGCTTGGACTAGAACACAGAGAAACCCTTGTACGGTGCTCTTCCTTCTCTGAAACCCGCCCCTTCGAAGTGCTCTTGAGCATTCCGAAGTTGTCCCCTTTTTACCGCATCCGCGACATCTGGGTTTTCTTGCAAGTAAAACCGCTCGTCTATCATCAACTGCTTCGGGAGGCGGCCCTCAAAATATCCAGCCTCAATATAGTGTTCCAGCCCGCTCGCGACCTGTCCGTTTTTAACTGCGTTTGCAACATCTGAATACATTTCGAGATAGAATTTTTCGTCAAAGAGACCTTTTTGCTTTATTGCCGCTGCCAAAAGGCGGCGGAATATATCTTCGGGCATCGACACATACTTAGTGCCCTCTACATCGACTATTTTAGTCAACTTGCCCAGGATGCTATAAATCATCACCGTGGCCCCACTCTGCCATATTTTTTGCACTCATACACAATTGGCATTGCCTTTTCCACCGTAAATCGCATGCATGCTTCGCTTGTCGCACAGCTCGCCGATGATAATGCGCATAGTCACTTCCAAGCCGTTTTTGAGTGACACCAATCTCCGGCTCGCCGAACTGCCTCAACACTTGGTCCTACGTCGCTTGCTTGGACAACGACGGCAGCGCAAAGAGTGGAACCGGCTAGTCCGGACGGAAGCGATTATTGTTAAGCACAATCTCTGCGGTGTGCCTATCAAATCCAGGCCTCGGAACAAATATCGAAAGGCGCTCAACAACCGCGATTGCTCGGACAAAAGGTAGGATGATGTGATAATGTGGCCTCGTGGAAAAGTCATGAATTGCAATCACGATGTCCGGTCGTTTGGCCCTCAACAGCACTTGCAAAAAACAGGCCACCCGAAATCGGCCGTCGACAAAACAGAAATCCGCATTGTCAGCATTCGGCTCATTCCAAACAGCTTCGTGATATGTCGGCCAATTAGACTTTTGCGCTGCGTCGATCGGGTGTCCGAACTCTTTAACGGGGCCAATATCAGCGTGCACAATCTTAATTGCACCATTCAGACCAGCGCAATTTTGCGTGACTTTCTCTACCCATTCCGGAGATGATTCAACTGATATGATCCACTCCTTCGTCGATTGCGCCGCGAGATAGGTGCTGCCGCCTGAGCCAAATTCGAGATACCGTGATGAGCATGACACAAAGGCAGCGAAAAGGGCCAATTCACCATCTGTCATGTCCACACGCATAAAAAATCCCCCGCAATCACCATCACTTGTCGTATATCTGCGATCCTGGCAAGTGAGCACTCCAGAGTCCTTGGTTGCGTGGTCTCTTGCCGCCGTTGTTGTCAAGTTTCTGAGATGATTGGAAGTTCCAGGCTCGATTTCTCGAACTGACAAGTCAGACGCTGCTGTTGCCGAAACCACACGCTACAAATAATTTTGGCAGCCGCCACCACCTAGCCAGGCCAGAACGACTCAGTCGCGCGCCTAAACCTCGATTGGCTTCGAAAGCCTGTAAAACGTCTGCTCGATCGGAAAGAGACATCAACAAGGCTGTACGGCGGCTCGCCAACAACGATTTGGTAAACAGGCAACCCGGTATCTCCAGTCGTTGAGCCGGCATAGGCAAAAATTCGCACCGAAACCGTCAGAACTGTGTGCCCGGACGCATTGGTCATTGGGGCCATGTTGGTCTGCCACGAACAACTGTGGTTATCAAACGGCGGAATTGACCAGCTTCGCATCCCACCAGATAAGGGATGTTTATGGATTTGCCGACGATGATGTTTACCAAATCAGGATGCCAGCGGTCACAGCGCGAGCCAGCCATCTTTGAAATTCTGCTTGGCGCGCCCGTAGATTCCGAACTCCTGAACTCTAG
>Ga0075028_100000376_pt1 | contig 16368 bp, 11 predicted proteins | sample LitLauG_LLR_2014_FD_71390 | JGI IMG/M metagenome (GOLD analysis project Ga0075028, IMG submission 71390) | Freshwater sediment microbial communities from Pennsylvania, USA - Little Laurel Run_MetaG_LLR_2014 | ecosystem: Environmental > Aquatic > Freshwater > Creek > Sediment | place: USA... | reverse complement strand
ACGGCAAGCTGCGCGGCCACGAACGGATCGTCCGCGCCAATCAGGTAGGAAAGTTTCCGCCAGCGAAATGGAAACGCATCCTGATCGAGCATCTTGCCGAACGGATTGTTGGGCAGCGGCCGCGCCCAGCGCGCCACGCTGTTGAAGCGTTCGAACCAGGCCAGCGAATCGTAACCGCCGAACAATTCATCTCCGCCCTGCCCGGAAAGCGCGACCTTGAAGCCGGCCTCCGCGCCAAGTTTGGAGATCCAGTAGGAGTTCAAGCCGTCCACGGAAGGTTCGTCGAGGGCCCAGACGGCGTGATCCAGGTCCGCTTCGACGCGGCTTGCCTGCAGAGTAACCACTTCGAGAGGGATGTCCAGGGCCTGGGCAGTGCGGCGGGTGAGGCTGCTTTCATCGAATTCGGTTTCGCCGAATCCGACCGTCATAGCCGAAAGATTTTGCGCACCGGCGGCGCGAGCCAGCGCGGCGAGGCAGGCGGAGTCCGTGCCGCCGCTGAGGAAAATCAGCACCGGTACATCGGAGACCAGATGGTTGCGCATCGCGTCCAGCAGGACTTCGGACAATTCCGCGGTGAGTTCGTTGCTGGAAAGTACGGACGAAGCTTGCGGCTGGAGCGTCCAGTAGGCCTCGGTTTTCCACTGGCCGTCTTTCCACACACCGATGTGGCCGGGCGGCAGAGGCGTGACGCCGCGCAGCGCCGACCACGGCTGCGGAATGTGCCCCAGCTGCAGATACGCGCGCATTCCGGCGGGATCCAGCTGGCGCGGCGCAAGGCCGGAGGCCAGAAGCGTTTTGATCTCGGAAGAAAACAAGAGACGGCCAGCGGATTCGTGCACGTAAAGCGGTTTGATGCCCAGGCGATCTCGCGCCAGGAGCAGTTTGCCTTCGCGCAAATCCCAAATTGCGAAGGCGAACATGCCGCGCAGCTTGGGGAGAAAACTTTCGCCGTACTCCTGATAGAGATGCAACACGACTTCGGTGTCCGAGGTGGTGCGGAAAGAGTGCCCCCGCTGCTCGAGATCGGCGCGCAGCTCGGCAGCGTTGTAGGTCTCGCCGTTGTAGGTGATCCAGACTTGGCCGTCCGCGCTGGACATGGGCATCCGGCCGCGCTCGCTGAGATCAATGATGGAAAGCCGCGCGTTGACGAGGAAGCAGGTGGGAAATTCCTGGACACCCTGGCTGTCCGGGCCGCGGTGCTTCATGGCAATGGCCATGCGATCGGCCGCCGGGCGCAGCGAGGGGTCAGGGCGTGTACTGGCGATCCCTGCTATGCCGCACACGCGGCCTACCTTCCGAGGAGCGCGAGCCGCCAGCGAGGCACACCGCGCAGGTGTCTGGGGATGGGAACGGGCTGCGGCATCTTGGCAAGGGCTGGCAGGCGATACAGCACGCCGGTCAGCAGCCACAGGTAGGCGTTATTGACAAAATTCTGATAGAACTGGATGCCGAAATACATCAGGAGGACCAGACCGACCACGGCGTACCACCAGATGGCAAATCCCAAGGGGAAATATACGGTCTCGCGTAGAATTCGAACTATTTTCCACCCCTGCCAAAGCAATACGCCCACCCAGATGAACCACAAGATCGGACCGAAAATTCCGAACTCCACGATGAGTGCTCCATAACCGCTTTCCACCGCGAAGTTCGGCATGGGCTCATTTAAAAACTTCGAAACGTATTGCATGCCCAGTGAGGACAAGCCGGTGCCGTGCCCGTTGAACAGCTGTCCTTCTCCAAACGCACCCATCAGATTTCGCACCGGGTAGTCCCAGGTTCGACCGACGAGTTCGGAGCCTTCTCCGCTAAACGACAGGGTTTCCGAGAAGAACGCCCAGTTTCCGCCGATGACCGTGGGAAATACCTCAACCATTAGAATCAGACCCAGCCCGCCGATCAGAAATCCACGGCGAAGCGCCTTTACCATGTTGTGTCCTTGGCCCCAGCGCCAGGGAGCGCCCCAAAGAAATGCGGCGGACATCACGAGCGCGCTGCCGATTACGAATACGAAAGGAGTTCTCGTGCCGGTGATCATGACGGCGACGGTCACCACGCCAATCCCGACAAAGCCATACTTGGCGCCCGGCTTTCGAGCCAGCAGAAAATATCCCTGCGCGCCCATCGCTAAAATCCAGAGCAAAATGAGGTAGAAGGAGAATCGGCCGGCGCTGACGAATACCGAGCTAGGAGCAAAAATCTCCTGGTGAGTAATGGGCGAGTATCGCACCAGGTGGGACATTTCGTAGATTTCAGCCTGGGTATCTTCGGGAGTCAGGAAGCTGACGCCCAGCACCGATTGGGCAATTCCGAGACCGGAAATCACGATTCCTACGATGAGGCTGACCTTGAGGAGGCGATCCAGATCACCGGGCTTGCGCATCATGGCGTAACCGAGATACATCAGCGGGGCGTAATAGAAATACAGCTTCATGCCCAGCAGGCCATACATGACATTCGGCGAAAAGGTATTGAAAACCTGAACAAAAGCCAATCCCGCGAAAAGTGCCAGCGGAACAAGAAAAGGCGGGCGGAAGATCTCCACTTCCCTTCTACGTTTTGCAAAATAGAATGAGAAGTAGCACATGCCGACCAGGAAATCCTTGGCAAAATAAACTATAAGGCTGTTGCCGAGGTACTTTCGGGCGAGATCCTCAAACAGAAGCCAGACCAAAAACACCAGAACGCCGCCGCGCCAATCGTTGAGGATGTGAACAACGAGCGCGACCACCACCAGGCTCAATCCAAACATCAGCAGGTTTTTGTCGGAGCCTGCGACAATCCAAGCCGCCAATTCCCAGATGATGGCCAGGACAACCAGGCCCATGACCGCAGCCTTGACCTGCCGATTTCCGCTTAACGCGCCTGTAGTTGATAGCTGCATCGATTCGAAGCCACGGTTAGTATGCCATCCGATTTCTACGCTGCAAAGTCTAAACGCCAACGATCTTGCCGGAAAATTTGAACCTCCGCTTCAGGATCGCGCCTCGCCGTTATCCCGGACTCGAGGCCGCAGAATCCAGTTTCTGACCTCGGCCGTGTGCGCTTCGGTAAGTTCAGCGACTACGAACGCATAGCTCAGCGTCAAGAGACCCATACCTGCCGCGTACACCAAGTGCTTCGGATCGGGCTGCCAGTTTTCCTGCGGGTCCAGCAAACCGCGCAGCAGCAGCAGGACCGGAAAATGAGTGAGATAGAGCGTGTAGGAGAATCCGGCAAGTTTTTTCGCGCCGTTCGAGTACGCCGGAGACGCGTCCTCCCTCGATCCCAGCAACAGAGTAAACAACCAGAGCGAAAAGCACAGCGCCACGATGTAGTCGGTGACCACATCGGACGAGATCGGATGAGTTCGGCACCATGCCAGAGATCCGACGAAGAGCAAGCCCGCGGCTAAGGGCAGCAGCGGAGAGGCCGTGCGAAATCGCGTGGCGCGCTGCAGGCGTCCGATGAGCGCGCCGCTCAACCAGATCACGAAGTACAAGCTGATTTGCCAGCCCACAAACCAGAACAAAATCGCCGCGAGCGCCGCGTAAAAAATGCGGCTGCGGATTCCGACTTTTGCAGCCGTGAAAAGAAGCAGCGCCGGAAACAAAATGTAGTACCAGAATTCGTAGCTCAGGCTCCACAGCGGTCCATTGGAGCCGAAAACCGGCGCGCGGATACTTTGCAGAAAGAAAAAATTTCCGAGGAACACGGGAACGGTCGAGCGCAGCGCGACGCTCGGTCCGTTGAATTTGTAGAGCGCCTCGAAGTAGAGCGGGGCCGCTTGAGGAATTCTCATGCCGATGCGGTCCCAGATCGCGCCGAGAACCAGCGCTGGGAACAGCACCAACTGCAGGCGCGTCAGCCGGCTGACAAGATAGGGGCGCCAGGACCAGCGTTGCGCCCCGACGGATTCAAACACACTGGTGCCGATAAAATAGCCGCTCAAAACAAAAAAAACGATTACAGCCTGATGCCCGTATCCGGTCACCGCATACAGCGCGCCGGTGAATAAGGATTTTCTGGCCACGTACGGATAATCGACGAAGAGCAGGCCGCGCAGGTGGTAGGCGAGAACAGCGACCGCCGAGACACCACGGATCACGTCCAGATGGACCGAGCCGCGCTTGGACAGCAGGGATTCTTTAGGCAATCAGGGCCTTCGACCTTCCAACGCGAAGTCAAATTCAGCGTCTCGCGTCAAATTACTTTACGGCCTGAACTGCCCGCGCGACGCCGTCGGTGTATTCCCTCGGCGACCACGTTTCCATGCGCGATTTCGCCGCTGCGCCCATGCGGCTTCTCTTTTCCGCGTCGGGCAGAATTTGCCGGAGGATGTTCGTAAGCGCCTCGACATCGCCGGCGGGATACACGAATCCGTTTTCGTCCGGACGGACGAGATCAAAACGCGCGCCGACGCGGTCGGTAACCGCGACTGGCAATCCGCACAGCATGGCTTCGTTCACGACCAGTCCAAACGGCTCAAATAAGGAAGGCAGAACGAACAGGTCGGCAGCCAGGTAAGTGGCCGGTAACTGCGTCTGATTTACAAAACCTAAAAAGCGGACGCGGTCTGCAATTCCCAGTTCCGCGGCGCGGCGTTCCAGGTTGGCGCGCTCCGGGCCGTCTCCGGCAAACACGACGTAGGAATTCGGGACGTTCGCGTTGGCAAACGCTTCCAGCAGGTCGCGCGGGCCTTTCCAGAGTTGCAGCTTGGCGCAGAAGAGCGCCACGCTGGCGTCGGCCGGAATCTTCCAGGCGGCGCGCACGGCAGTACGGTCGGCGTTTGCCGCCATCGCGGTCCACCAGTCATTATCAACGGCAGTGGGCACCAGAAAAATGCGGTCGGCGGAAAAACCGAGCGATTTCAGATACTCGACGCCGCCGGTCGACGAAACCATAATGCCGCGGCCCAGAGAAAAAATTCGGCGGACCATCCATTTCTTGAAACGCAGCTTCCACGGGGATTGCGCCCGCCAGCTTCGCAGGCTGTGCGAGTCGGTAACAAACAGTATGGGAGTGCCGCTCCATTTGGCCGCCGCGATCGCGATCCACGCAGTGAAATAAAAATAGCCGGGAAGAATCGCGGCATCCAGGTGGGCGTCGCGAATCAGCCTCCACACGCCAGGGTTCACCAATCCAAAGAAACGCCCCAGTCCTGGAGAAGGCGAGCGGTTCGGCAGTTGTACCCACGGATAGCCGTCAAGGACGGAGGTATCCCATTTCACTTCCACGCCGAATTCCGGATCGATGGAAGATTTCGCGCCCTGCAGCGTGCAGTAGGCGATCTGAAGATCGAGGCGCGGATCGTGTGCCATGCGGCGAAATAAGGGAGAGGAATACTGGATCACGTGGGAAGCCAGAATCATTACGCGGCTCCGCTTGGCGGCGACGCCGGTGGAATCCGGCAGTTCTTCCAAGGATTGCGGCACAGGGTCGGAACTCAGTGCGGAGGTATGCGAACGCATCGCCGCGCCGCGTTCCTCCCGCGTGATCATTGCTTACTGCCTTGGGGTCTTCGGCCTCGTGCGTTAATCCCGTTGAAGCCGGTGCCGACGAAAATGTCCACGAGGCCCGCTTCGGTGAGCCACTGGCGCACGGTTTCGAGGGTTTGCGGATGGTCATGCACGGGCGAAAACATGTCCAGCGCGCTCAGAATTTTCACCTGGACTAATTCTTCATCCGTGAAAATCAGCCGCGGCGCGTGCGACACGGGCCCGATGGGGATCAGATTTCCGATGGGCTTTCCGATGACCGGAATCTTGTAGAGCGCCTTTTTCAGATAGAACGCCGGGGGAATCACCAGCGAAAGAAACTTGTGAACGCCTTTCGGTCCAATCCAGGTAAGGAAAGGACGCGCCCAGTACTTCAGCGGAGGAAAAAGCCCGGTATGCCGCTGGTAGCAATCGATGACGATCTCTCCGCCGGGGCGCAGGTACGGCACCAGGCTCATGAAGGCCGCGCGCACGTCAGGACAATGCTGCAGCACGCCCATGCAGAAGAGCTTGTCAAAGGATTCCTTGCGGAAAGGGATTTCGTAAATGCTGGCCTGCGCGATGCGCACGCGGCCGGAATCGCCATTGTTGCGCAGATTGGCTTCGACGGCGGTGCTGAGGTCAAAGGAAAATACTTCCGCGCCGGTTTCCAGCGCGATCTGCGTGAAGCGGCCCATGCCGCAGCCGGCTTCCAGAATCGACTGGCCCTCCATTTTTTGCGGCCACTGTGTGGTGGCGAAAAAACGCTCGCGGCTCAGATCGTTGCCCATGTGGCTGTCGAGCTGCGTTTTGTCAAACGTGTTCCACTGGTAGCCGAAGCTGTGGGCGTAGTCTTCGCTGGGAACGAATCGGGGAATGGAGCGCACAATCGGATAGGCGCGCCCGCAGGATGTGCAGACCAGCCGGCCCTCGGTGATATTTGCGTCGTCTGAAGCTGGAGAAGCGGATTCCGCGCGGAGAGAAGCGCCGCACCCGATGCATCTGAGCCATTCCACCGATTTCAAATTCATTCCTGGGTGCGACTCCTTGACTTGCGTTGATTCCCCGCCGCCCATGACTTCCTTTCTTCACTTCCAAAAAAACTCACCGTAACTTTATCCTGAATGAGCCGAGACTTCCAACACTGAGGGGAAGCAACGAAGCCCAGTGTATACTGCCATGCGGAATTGATTGGCGCGGCTTCCGCCTCTGTGGCCGGCCCTTTCAGCGGCTCGCCTCTAGATTCGGAAGCCTGAGCCATGAGCGCGGAGGCTTGGTTTAGTTGATCGAGGACTTCCAGCACTACAGCGACGGCTCTGAGATCGCGGCCGATATTTGCATCATTGGCGCGGGCGCTGCCGGAATTACCATCGCCAGGGAATTCCTCGGAACGGGCCGGAAAGTTTTACTGCTCGAAGGCGGCGGCTTGGATCCCGAGCCGGACTCGCAGCAACTTTACGAGAGCGAAGTAACAGGGCTGCCGCACACTGGCGTTCATGACGGCCGCGCCCGGATCTTCGGCGGGACCACAACGCTGTGGGGCGGCCAAGCGCTGCGGTTCGACCCTTTCGATTTCCAGGAGCGCCGCTGGGTTCCGTACAGCGGATGGCCGATATCACGCGAAACGCTCGATCCCTTCTACGATCGCGCGGAACGAGTGATGCACATCGAGCCGCGAATCTCCTACCAGAGTCTATGCTCCTCGTTTGGAATTTCCGCTCCCGATCTCGACGCAGACAAACTTTACATGGAGTGCTCGCGGTGGAGCCCGAAACCCAATTTTGGGCAGACGTACCGCGCGGAGATCAAAGCTGCCTCGAACATCACCGCCCTGTTACACGCGAACGTCACCTCGATCGTCAGCAATAGCGCGGCCAGCACGGTGGAGCGCGTGGAGTTCGCAACGCTCGCCGGAAAAAAGGGCACGGTGCGGGCGCGCAATTACGTGATCTGCTGCGGCGGCATCGAAACTGCGCGCGTAATGCTGGCCTCCAATCGGGTGCAGCCGCACGGAATCGGCAACCAGAATGACCTGGTGGGCCGCTGCTTTCAGGAACATGTGCACTTCAACTTTGGCCGGCTTTCAACTGGACAGCGGAAGCAGCTGCAGGAACTATTCGAATCGTTTTTCGTTCATGGGCTGAAGCATGCCCCGCTGGTAACGCTCACGCAGCGCATGCAGGAGGAGAAGCAACTCCTCAGCGTTCACGGCATGGTGGTATTCGAACCGTCGCCAGATTCCGGAATCGCCGCGATGAAAAAATTGTTTCGCGCGGCGATTGGCAGAAGCTTTTCGAACGGGCCGGAGCTGAGGCGCCTGCTCGGAAAGTCGCTGGCCAATCCCGGGCAGGTGCTGCGCCTGGCGTACCGTTTGAAGGTGCAAAAGCGGGCGGCGACTCCGCAAGATGGGCCGATTCTATTTGGCGCGCAATGCGAGATGGCGCCGAACCCGGACAGCCGCGTGTCACTGGCCGACAGCCGCGATGCACTGGGAATGCCGCGGTTGAAACTGGACTGGCGGCTGGGCGATCTGGAGCGGCGGACGCTTATGGAGTTCATTCGCGCTCTAGCCGCTGAGTTCGCACGGCTGGGGCTCGGGAGTTTCGATCTACAGCAGGCGGCCGATCTGGAAGATCCCACCGCATGGATCGAACGTGCGCATGACTCCGCGCACCACATGGGCACGGCGCGCATGCACGAGGATCCGCGATTTGGCGTGGTGGACTCGCAATGCCGTGTGCATGGAGTTGACAATCTTTACGTTGGCAGCAGCGCGGTGTTTCCGACCAGCGCGCGCTCCAACCCCACGCTCACGATTCTGGCGCTGTGCCTGCGGCTGGCGGACCGGCTGAAGCAGGCGACATCGTGAGCTTGAGCGAGAGGAACGACGGATGAGAGCGATCGCGATTCCAGGGGTGGCCATGCCGATTCCCGTGATCGGTTTTGGCTGCAGCTCGCTTACGAGCGTCGATGAGAAAAGCGCCCAGCGATTGCTGGGAACGGCTTTTGATGCGGGCGTGCGCCATTTTGACGTCGCCCGCTACTACGGTTATGGCGAAGCGGAAGGCCGGCTTGGGAGATTCATCAAATCGCGCCGCGCGGAAATTACCATCACCACGAAGTTCGGCATTGAACCGCCGCGGCGTACGAACGCCCTGCGACTGGCGATGCAGGCGGGCCGGCGACTGGTGCAGCTTGTTCCGGCCGCTCGATCGTTTTTGCGCAGCCGCGCGCAGGGACTGGTGAAAGGCGGCGCGTTTAGCGCGAATGACGCGAGCGCGAGCCTGGAAACAAGCCTGCGCGAGCTCGGCACAGACTACATCGATTTTTACCTGCTGCATGACTACGTGGTTTCAGAAAGCTCTCCGGAAGAACTCCTAGCATTTTTGATCGACGCGGTGAAATCGGGAAAAATCCGCGCCTTTGGAATGGGAACGGGAATCGAAAATATTCTGGCGGGTTTGCGGAAGCAGCCGGAGCTCTGCGCGATTCTGCAATTTGAAAATAGCGTGATTACACGCAACGTGAAAAAACTGCCGGCCGGCGGCGCGCCGCGGTTCCTGATTACACATGGCGCCCTGAGCGGGAGCTACCAGACCATTTCGTCCTTCCTGCAATCTCATCGAGAGCAGGAACGAAGTTGGTCAAAAGATCTGGCTTTGGATTGTTCGAAGCAGGAAACAATCTCCGCGCTGATGCTAAACTATTCGGTCGAGTCGAACGCCAACGGACTTGTGTTATTTTCTTCCAGGGACTGCGCGCGCGTCGCTGGAAACGTGAAAGCGGTTCTGGAGTCGGAGGTTTCGTCCGAACAAGCCGCGTTGTTCGGGCGCCTCGTGGAACGGGATGTGCTGCGTTCGTTGCGGCAGCGGGTAACGGGCTAACGTTTGCACGTGAGACGAAATTTTCGCGCAGGCCGGCAATCGCGGGCCGCGCGGCAATGGTTTTGAGAGCTGATACGGAGGAATGATGAAGAAGCTTTTGCTGCTGATGAGCGAGCCTCGGAGAAAGCAACTCGCCTACTCGATGTTCAAGAACCAGGGAGATTTCCTGAATGCGCTGGGCGGGAACTCGCATATGCATCAGTGGCTGAAGGCCAATGAGCCGTTTCCGTATTTCAAGCACAGGTTTGAGCTGTATGCCGACTTGCAGACGAAAGTGCTGGCCAAGGAATCCATCGATTATCTGGAGTTCGGCGTGCGCTACGGGGACTCGATTTTCCGGTGGGCTACTCTAAACACCGACCCTAACAGCCGTTTCTTTGGATTCGATTCATTTGAAGGAATTCCCGAGGACTGGGTCAGCGTCACGGGCATGTCCAAGAAAGGCGATATGTCGGTAGGTGGGGCTATTCCGCAAACCACCGACACGCGCATCCGCTTCATCAAGGGCTGGTTTAACGAAACGCTGCGTCCCTTCCTGCGCGATTTCACTCCGCAATCGAGAATGATTGTTCACAGCGACGGCGACCTGTTTTCGTCCACGATGTACACGCTGGCGACGCTCGATCCCCTGTTGAAGCCGGGCACGATCCTGATCTTTGACGAGTTTGCAAATCCGCTTCATGAATGGCGGGCATTTCAGGATTATTGCTCCGCGTTCGGACGCAAGTGCAAGGCGCTGGGAGCGGCGGGAGATTACTACACGCAGGTGGCGATGGAGATTCTGTAGCGCTCTGCGTCGTTCGTGGCTTTCGCGTCGAGCATTGAAGTGGTTGATTTCCAGCGGAGTGCCGTCGCTTACACCGGACGCGCTGCCATCGCTTCGCTGAAGCGGGACGCAATCGCATCCCAACCAAAATATAGTTTGCCTGCGCGAAGGCTGCGTTGCCGCATTTCCCGGCGCAACTCCTCATCAGTTAGTACCTGGGCCAGGCCGCGCACCAGCCCGTCACGGTCGCCCTGGTCCACCAGATTCACTCCAGCTTCAGTGATCGGAAAACCGGTTTCCTCTCCGCGATAGCCGACGATCGGAACTCCGCACACAATTCCGGCAATTGCACTGCCTCGCCGGCTGGATACGTGGCCGCGCACGCAGAGCAGCGCATGCACGCCGGCCAGCTTACGCACCAACTCGTCCGCGGACATCAAGCCAAACATTGAAAGTTCAATGCCTGATCCACTCAGGCCGCTGCGCAGTTCCGCTTCAAAAACTTCGGAGCCCCTGCCGATCGCGACGAGCCGCACGTGTATGCCTTTGGATTGCACACCCCGCAACGCATAGACAATATCCGCAACTTCATTCGTGCCGGTCGTGCCGCCTGTAATGCCGAATACCGCCACGGTGAAGACCGCGGGCGAAATCGCGGCATCGTGAGTGGCTTCGAGCGGAATCTCGGGGAAATTCGAGCCGACCGGGATGAATGCAGCCTTCTCGTGTGGCGAAGGAACCCAGGCGAGCTTTTCGACGGGAACGGTGAAGATCGCCAGACCCGCTCGAGCGTAAAGTCCACGCAACACGCTGAGCTGGGTGTGCGCGCGAATTCCGCCCACGATGCCCGAGCCGCGCGCCGGAAGAAAATCATGAAAAACGACGGCGGGGCGCGCGCCGAATTTTTTCAGAACGTCAAGCACTCCGGGAGTACGCAGCGGAAATCCTCGAGAGGACCATGCCAGCGTTGTGTATTGCAGAAAAACCCAGCGATCCCGCCATCCGCGGGCGGCCTGCCCCAGCGAGGCGAGGGCCGCGGTCCATCCTTTTTCAGCCCAGGGCACCTGCACAATCTCAAACGGGATGCCACGCGCTGCGCCGGCCTCACGAAGTTTTTCACAATAATCGGCGACGCCGTCGGTGGGCCGGTCGCGCCGTCCAAGCAACAGGACGGCCGGTTCCTCGCTCACTTCTCCACCAGGTAGGAGCCGATGAACAGCGCGTCCATTCCGGAACTGAAGAAGGTGCGGATGGCGTCGGTGGGCGTGTTGACGATGGCCTCGCCGCGCAGGTTGAAGGAAGTGTTCATGATCACCGGTACGCCGGTGCGTTTGCCGAATTCGTTGATCAAATTCCAGTACAGCGGTTCAATTTCCTTTTCCACGGTTTGCGGGCGCGCGCTGCCATCCACGTGGGTGACAGAAGGAATGATGTCGCGCTTTTCCGGGCGCACCGGATTGGTGAGAATCATGAACGGAGAATCGCAGGCGTGTTCGAGGTATTCCGACGCCGCTTCTTTCAACATGGATGGCGCGAAGGGGCGCCACCACTCGCGGAATTTCACCGCGTTGTTCACTTTGCCGTTCATTTCCGGATCGCGCGGATCGGCCAGGATGGAGCGGTGGCCCAGAGCGCGCGGGCCGAATTCCATGCGACCCTGAAACCAGCCGAGAATTTTTCCGTTGGCCAGAAATTCCGCGGCTGTCACGGCTACGTCACGGACTTGGGACGCCCGAAGTTTGTAAGTCACCAGCGCCTTTTCAATTTCCGCATCGGAAAATTCCGGGCCGAGATATGCATGGCGCATGGGCTTCATCGGCAGCCGGCCGCCGCGATCGAGGTAGGGGGCATAAACTGCGCCGAGCGCCACGCCGTCATCCGAAGCGGCAGGCTGAACGAAAATATGATCGACCAGACCCAGCGCCTGAATTTTTCCGTTGGCCTTGGAGTTCAGCGCCACGCCGCCGGCGAGACACACGTTGCGGCAACCGGTTTTCTGCGTGGCCAGTTTTACCAGCGAGATCATGGCCGCTTCGCAGGCGTCCTGCACGGCGAAGGCGATGTTCTTGAAGCTGTCGTCAATTTCACTTTCCGGCGTGCGTTCCGGACCCAGGCGGCGGGCAATAGCTGAAGTTCCATTGCTGCGATCGAAGAGAAGCGGCGCGTTGACCGTGTACCCTTCGCCGGTCACGGAAATAAATTCGCTGAGATTGACGCCGGGGCTTCCGTACGGCGCGAGACCCATCACTTTCCATTCATCGCTATTGGGAACGAAGCCCAGATACTGCGTGAACTGCGCGTAAAAAAGTCCCAGCGAATTCGGCCAGGGAATCGTCATCACGTGATCGAGGCGGCCGTCATGCCCGTACCAGATGGAGCTGGCTTCCCACGCGCCGCGGCCGTCCATCACGACAACTGCGGCCTTGTCCGCTCCGCCGTAGGAATAGGCGCTGATGGCGTGGGCCAGGTGGTGATCGACGAAGCGCATTTCGGCTTGGGTCTCGCCGAAATAATTCTTGAAAAGATTGAAGCCGCCGTTCTGGTGGGCCATGCTGGCGAACAAACGCGCGGAATTCAGCACGTTCGGATAGTTCACCGGATACTGCCCGCGCAGCATACATTTCAGATCGGTGGTGAAGACGCGGTGCGGCTCGGGCCAGCCCTGGCAGACAAAATCGATGTCCTTGGGACCGACTTTCGCGAAATCCATGCAGGCCTGGATGGCCAGGCGCGGAAAGCCGGCGTCATGCTTGTTGCGGCTGATGCGTTCCTCGGCCACCGCGAACAGCAGCTCGCCATCGCGGGCGATGCACGCGGAGGAATCGTGCATCTGCGAGTAGTTAAATCCCAGGGTGATCATGAATGGGCGCCGGACTCCTTTAGTGGCAGAGAAACTCTAACCATTTTTGGGCGGCGCGAAAAGCGGAAGCGGCGCAAGAACAAACTCCGAAAGAAATTTTCTTATCGCGAACCGACGCCCATCATTATGCCTGTTGAGGGCTGATACTTGAAGGAATGGCCGAAGTTCAACAGCGGCCCTTCCAGCACTCTCCAGGAAACCCAGGCAATCGCGTAAGTAGCGAACGCCGCGAAAACTGTCACCAAGGCGCCGCGCAAGTCCGTAGTGGCAGGCGGCGCGTGCCGCAGAAACGAGTGGCAAATTACGTTGACCACCAGATGGATGATGTACGCGCAATACGATACCCTGCCAAGTTCCCGCAGCCAGGCCATGCGTGCCAGCCGCGCCAGCGGGCCGTCACGCCGAATCAACACGAGGAGCAGGATCACCACGAAGAACGCCGCCAGCCAGGTGAAGCCGATTGATTCCATACTGTAAGTGCGGGATTCGGGAGACCACTTCCAAAGCGCCACCACACCAGCAAACAGAACGCCCAGAATCCCGTACAACAACGCGCAGTGAGCCTCAAGCCACGGACGAAATCCTTCGCGGCGCCACAAAACCGCGGCGAGCATTCCAATCGCCAGCGAATCCGCCCGGCAGGGCGTCATCGAACTCACTAGTCCGGCATCCACGTGCTGCGCCAGAAGGAAGATTCGCAGCAGCGGAGCGGAACCGATGACGCACATCAGCACAAACGTGAGCGATCGCGGGGAAACCAGCCGGACCACCAGCGGCGAAATCAGGTAAAACTGCTCCTCAACGGCCAGGGACCAGAGGTGCGCGAACCAGGCCCCGGCAAGGCCCGCAAACGGAATAATGAGCATGTTCTGCAGGAATACGAAGTGCGCATAGATCGGCGTTCCGACCGCCATGATGACTCCGGAGTTAGACCGCGCGCGCAATGCGGATCCGGCGACCGTGAGCAGCACGATATAGGTGAGAATCCACAGATAGTAAATCGGGATAATGCGAAAAAATCGTCGCGCGTAAAACGCCTTGAAATAGGTGGGTGAAGTTCGCGCGTCCACCAGAATTCCGCCAATCAGAAAGCCGGACAACACGAAAAACAAATCGACGCCTGACCATCCCATCAGCACCAGCCGCTGCAGAACTGGGGTCAGCCCGCCTCCCGTGACGCTTCCCTGCTCCGCCAGATAATGAAACAGGATGACCATCAGAATCGCCGTGCCGCGCAGTCCATCCAGCTCCGGAATACGCTGTTGGGTGGAGCGGACTGGCGTGCCGGGCGGGAGCGAGGTTGGCGGCTGCTGTCGCGGCGCGACCGCATCCGTGGTCCTTGGCGATCCCATAGTTATTCCTGGATTCCTCCGGACGAACTGTACCAAATCCTCGGCACTTAGGATATTCGCCTTAGCCAGATCGAGCTGAAAGTATTCGGGTGCTGGGCGACCGTTTGATAGAACGGAATACGCTGTTGAAGAAATTCCTCGTCAAAATGGCGGAGCAGCGGAGTGGACAGGGAAATTTTGAATTTTTCATTGAAGGCCAGAAACGCCTGCAACAGCATGGGTTCATTCCAGAACATGGGCCATTCCTCACTGAAAATCCACAGCTCCGGCGGGTAGGGAATATTGTAGGGGTACGGAATGTCGTGAATGTGGGTCACGACTCCGACATTCAGGAGCGGCAGAACTTCCAGGAACAGAAAAGGCAGGTCTCCATCGATGCGCAGAATGTGGCTCGAATCGATAAACAGGATATCGTTTTCCTGCAGCTGCCGAAAAATTTGGGGATCGACGTCCTCTACTTTTTGCGCGTGGACGTGAATGCCCGGGATACTCGACAGCTTTTCATACGGATACGGCTCAATGCAGGTGATCTCCAGCGGAAACCCGTCGCGCGCGTTGCGCTCCGCCGCTAGGCTGCAGTAGTAGGTGGAGACGCCGGAGCCGACTTCGGTGTACCGCCTCGGTTTCAGATGGCGGATCATCATGTAAAGTGTCAGCGCGTCCACTTCGGTATAGCCCGGACCGAAGCCCATTTCCTTAACCTTCGAGTACGGCGGAAAACCCTGGAATTCATCGAGGTACAAACCCAGCAGATCAGCGAAAGCGGCCTTCATCGCTTCGAGATCGAATTGAATGCCGTGCAGGGCGCTTGGCCGCCTCCAGCGGGAAACATTCGCTTTCAGGCGCGTGACGGAGGGCAACGGGGAATAATAATCGTCGTCGCGCGCAACCTGGAAACCGGCGAGCTCCATCGAACGCCGAAAGGACACGGAATTCCTGCGGGCGAAGCTGCGGGCCACCGCCGCAAACATTTTTTCGCGAATGGAACCGAGTGATTGGCGAGACTTTTTCAGACGACTCTTGATCGGATCGGGTAGTGCCTGGCGGAGTTGATTCGTCAACATAGTGTCCGATGTTGCGTGGTGCGTGCTCCCATCCACGAACGATTGTGCCGGCCGGCCGAAAACCCCACGGGCGAAAGCCAGCGCCGCCTTCTAGGAAAGCAGCCGCTTCAGGGTATCGTTCACGGTTTGCGGATTGGCCTGGCCGCGTGAGGCACGCATCACCTGGCCGACGAAAAATTTGAATAGTCCTTCGTTACCCGCGCGATATTTCGCAACGTTGTCCGGATTTTTCTCCATCACTTCACGCGCCCAGCGCTCGATTTCGCCGGAGTCGCTGACTTGCGCGAATCCCTCCGCGGCGATGATTTCCGAGGCGGGCTTGCCGCTCTCAAACATCCGGGCAAAGACTTTTTTGCCAGAGGCGGCATTGATTTCGCCGCTCTCCACTTTGGAAATCAGGGTTGCCAGCTCCGCGGGGCGCAGCGGGCTTTCGGTGATTTCTTTATTGGCATCCTTCAAAAAGCGTAGGAGTTCCACCTGGATCCAGTTGGCCGCGGATTTTCCGGGCGCACCGGAGCGCACCACATCCTCAAAATAATCGGCCAGCTCGCGCGTGGATGCCAAAACGCCGGCGTCGTAGGCCGTAATGCCATGATCACGCACGAAGCGTTGCCGCTTCGCTTCGGGCAGCTCCGGCATGGCCGCCGCAATTTTGTCGCTCCAGGCGCTGCTGACACGCACGGGCAGGAGGTCTGGCTCCGGGAAATAACGGTAATCGTGCGCGAATTCCTTGGAGCGCATCGGATCGGTGCGGCCCGCGGCTACATTCCAGAGGCGCGTTTCCTGGTTGATCCTACCGCCCGATTCCAGCACGCCCACTTGCCGCTCGATTTCATATTCCAGCGCTTTTTGCAGGTAGCGGAAGGAATTGAGGTTTTTTACTTCCGCCTTGGTGCCGAATTTCTCCGCGCCGCGCCGCCGCACGCTGACGTTGGCGTCGCAGCGCAGCGAGCCTTCCTCCATGTTGCAGTCGCTCACTTCGGTGT
>Ga0075028_100000375_pt1 | contig 16369 bp, 12 predicted proteins | sample LitLauG_LLR_2014_FD_71390 | JGI IMG/M metagenome (GOLD analysis project Ga0075028, IMG submission 71390) | Freshwater sediment microbial communities from Pennsylvania, USA - Little Laurel Run_MetaG_LLR_2014 | ecosystem: Environmental > Aquatic > Freshwater > Creek > Sediment | place: USA... | reverse complement strand
CTGCCGCCGAGAGAGACGCGAGCGCGCGTTGTGTCATCGATCGGGCGTTGGAGCATCTCGGGGCCGCCCTCGTGAGTTTCCTGCACACTTTCGATCCTGAGATTCTCATCCTGGGAGGCAACATCGCAGCCGCCGGGCCACCACTGCTCGCTCCGATTCAAGACAAAATCGCGCGGCGCACGAGGAGATTGCTGGGCCGGGAGGTTCCGATTGTATTTCAGAAAACTATCGGCTATGGCGGAGTTGCCGGGGCAGCCGGGCTAGTCTTTCTGGAGCAGCGTCTGTTGGCAATTTGAAATGATGCCGTGACTTATGGACCCAGCTACGAGCGCGCTCGGAGAGATTGAGCAGTTGCAGAAAGGCTCAGCCCGCTACCTTTACCTGCCGGCGATGGTGGCCGCGATTGGTGGTTTGCTGTTCGGCTTTGACACAGCGGTGATTAACGGCGCCATCGTCTTCATCAAGCAGCAGTTCGGGTTGAGCGATTCGCAAACCGAAATCGCCGCCAGCAGCCTTCTTCTGGGATGCGTTGTCGGAGCGAGCGTGGCTGCCTTTACCAGCGACCGCTTTGGAAGAAAGCGTGTCTTGCTGGCTGCGGCAGCGTTATTCACGATCTCTTCCATCGGCGCCGCGCTTCCACGCAATCTGGTTGAATTTGCCGTCGCCCGGCTCCTTGGTGGTGCAGCGATCGGAATCGCTTCAACGCTTTCACCCTTGTACATTGCAGAGATCTCCCCGGCGAGGATGCGCGGCTTGCTGGTGTCGCTCAATCAGTTGGCGATTGTCAGCGGAATTCTTCTGTCCTACAGTGTCAACTACCTGCTGACCGGCGCGGGACCCACAAACTGGCGATGGATGTTCGCTTCAGCCGCCCTGCCTTCCGTACTCTTCTTCTTGACGCTGCTTTTCATTCCCGAAAGTCCACGCTGGCTGATGCAAAAAGGCCGAGAAAGGGAAGCAGAACACTTTCTCGCGCAGATGGTGGGTCCACGGGCCGCCTCCGGAGAAATTGAAGCCATCCGTGCCGCCATTTCCGAGGAGAGCGGAAACCTGCTCGATCCGATGTTTCGGAAAGCGCTGCTCGTGGCCATCGTGATCGCCCTCTTCAGCCAGTTCACCGGCATCAACACCATCATCTATTACGGCTCGATCGTCTTCCTGGAGCATGTCCCACACCAGACCGCCAGCAGCGCGCTGTGGGCAAACGTCATTATCGGCGCGATCAATTTCGCCGCCACGATTGTGGGGATGCTGCTTATTGATCGCTCTGGACGAAAGCCACTGTTGATGTCGGCGTTTGCGGGAATGGCGTTTTCCCTCGTGGCGGTTTCAGCGGCTATACATTTTCAAGCCGCGGGCGCAATCGTCCTGATCTTTGTCCTTACCTATGTGGCATGCTTTGCAGTTGGGGTGGGCACCGGGACATGGGTGATGATGTCAGAGATCTGCCCGACGCGAGTGCGGGGCCGCGCGATGTCGGTCGCCACCGTCTCCCTCTGGTGCGCGACACTCTTGGTAACTTTGACATTCCTTTCGCTGGTTAATCTGTTTACGGCTTCTGGTGTTTTTCTGTTCTACGCAACTGTCTCGCTCGCCGCATTCCTCTTTGTCTGGCGGAGGATTCCAGAAACCAAGGGAAGGACCTTGGAGCAAATCGAGAAGTGGTGGCTCACCAAAAAGCGTTGATAGGCCTCTGCGCATGAATACCGGTCCTCTTTCCAAGTCGATCATTGCCTTATCCATCGCCGCAGCTTTCGCAGTCTCGCAGTGGGCGATGGAGAGAACAACAGTTTCGCTAAACGGGATTTGGGACATCGAGGATTCGAGAGAAGGGGACGCGGTTCCTGCCGGCTGGAACCACAAAGCTCCGGTGCCGGGCCTCGCCCACCCTGCCCAGCCCTGTGCCTCGCCATAACTAAGAATGGGTCTTCTTGAGGCCGCACGAGGCCCCCAATCAACAGGGTAAGCGGTTTTGGGCATCCAGTCGTCAAGGGTCTTGTGAAGTCGTGGGAACGATTGCGCGGGCTCAACTCGTAAGGCAGGCGCGAATACTCTACAACATTGACGAACTCTGACTCAGACAGTTGGACAGTTGGGTGACGTCAAGCTGCTTGTGTAAATAGGTTGAGGGTGCCGGTTTTCCATTCCAGGTTAAATCTCTGGAAGATGGAGTAGATGATGCGGTCCACGCTCTCTACATTCACAAAGCACACCATGGGCCGGGTACCGCGCGCGCACCTCGACAAAACAGCGTTCGATCACATTGGTGGTACGCAGCTTGCGCCATAGGTGCCGGGGGAAGGCAAAGAAGGAAAGCAACTCCGGCAGATCGTGCTCCAGTCGGCGCACCAGGGCAGCGTATTCTCTTCGCCAACGCGCCCGGAACCTGCGAAAGGCCGCTTCCGCCTGGGCCCGGCTCTCCGCCCGATAGATGGCTTGGGCGCCGGTCTTCACGTCGTCGTAGTCCCGCTTCCGCACGTGCTCCAGAATGTTGCGCATCTTGTGTACCCAGCAGCGTTGCTGCCGTACCCGCGGATACACCGTCGGAAGCGCCGCGGCCAAACCGGGACAGCCGTCGGTGATGATCGGAGCGAGAGCTTTACCTTCTAACCCGCGGCCATAGAGATCCTGGAGCAGGCCTTCCCAGTCCGCCTGGCTCTCGCCCTGGCTGCGCAAAAAGGCCAGCAAGTGACGCGTAACCATCCCGCCGCACTCCGTAGGCCACCAACATCTGCACCCGTTTCCGCCCCGCCGATCGCCGGACCCGTAGGCTCACGCCGCCCAGAAACAAGTAGGCATAGTCATCGTTCAACCGCGCTTGGTGAAACCGGCGTACCGCCTCGTCCAGATCCCGCGTCAGTTTCGACACCGTCTGCGCGCTCACCACTTCCCCGGTCAGTGTGGCCACCAAAGCATCCAAGGTCAACAGCGTTCCACAAGTGGAAGGACTTTGGCCGTAACACTTTCAACAGCAATCACCTACGTTCTACAGAATTCAATAGATTTCAATAAACGCCGGAATCTGGTTCGAGACCAGGGGGTCGGAGGTTCAAATCCTCTCTCCCCGACCAATGTTTTCAAGTGTTTGCACTGCCCAGTAAAATGGCCGGCTTTAGCCCCGCATAAACATTGGCTACTCCGTGCTCAGGCGCGCACCCGGAAGTTACTCGACGGCCCCAGAATGCTGCGCTTGTTCCAGCCCCTGTGGGGTAAACAGCTTCTCCTCCATGCTCGCGTTGAACTTGACTTCGTCGATCACCAATACGGTTCTGGTTCCGCTTTGCACAGAACTCATTTCCAAGCGGCGCGCCCCACTAATGCCCGATACTCGCTTGATCTGGCTGGCATGGAGCACGCGTACCTCGCGGTCTTGCGCATCGTACATCTCGGAATGCAAAATGACGGGCGAATCGTGCGCTACCCAGTAATAGATGAACTTGTACTGGGAGCGGGACGAGTCGACTGGTGTAGCTTCGACCTTCCAGGCCTTATGGCCTTCGATGGTCTCGGCTTCGCCTAGCAACCGGTACGTGAAATCGTCCAGCACGCGTTCGGCAATGTCTTCGAAGGTAAAGTCGGTGCCGATAAAGCGGGCGGAGCGTTCCCGGGGAATGACGGTGCGGACACGTTGCGTGGCGGGTATATACATATATTGACGATCACTCGCGCCCCGCTGATTGATCGACAAAAGCACGATACCGCGAATCTCTTCCGGAGCGGTAAACACAACGAGTGTCTTGCTGTCTCCGGGAGAACCGATTCGACGGTAAGTGAATTCCTTCTTTGTGCGGTGTCCGTCGTTGTCAAAGACTTCAAACTTTGCCCGCATGAATGTGCTGTGGCTGGTGTCCTGCTGGTACACATCTTCCATGATTCTGCGGGCATCGGGAGACGCGCCAAAACCAGGGATGTTTGCAAAGCAAATAATCACGACGCTTGTGCAGGCTGCGGCCATTTGTGTCAGCATCGTCCTACGAAATCCGAAATTGCTATTCATAGCCGATGCCTTCGATTACCGACCTTCGCATCGCGCGGCGCGCCGGAATCAAGGCCGCGAGCAACGACACCGCCATCACGGCTGGGAGAGTTCCCAGAATCAGCAGCCACGGGAAGTAGAACGGAACATCGTAGCCGGCCACAACCGTGGAAACCGTGCGTGACATGAATTCTATATTGAAGACCGCGGCCAATGCAGCCACCGTAACACCCACGATCGAAATGGCGACTGCTTCCAGGAGCACCATTTTTCGGATCTGAGAACGGTAGCCGCCAATAGCCCGGACAATCGCGAACTCACGGCGTCGTTCCATAACAGAAACGATCAGTGTGTTTACAATTCCTACTACCGCAACGATCACGGCGACAACGAGTTGCATATAATTCAACAGGAAAAACTGGTCGACAAGGCTCCCGATCCAGTCCCGAAACTCGGAGTTGGTGTAGACGAGTGCATGTTCCGCGCCGGAGGTAAGCCGTTCGATCTTGCGTTTTACCGAAATTGCGTCCGCTCCGGGCTTCAGGTTGACATCGACGAAATCCACGGCATCATCTTTCCAGAATGTTTTGTAGAGCGCCCTGTCCATGAAGATCGAGCCTTTATCGGAGCGGTAGTCCTCGACAATACCGAGGACGGGCAGGTCCAGGGCTCCGGTTGGGCTGTTGAGGTGCACATGGCCGCCCACACGGCATCTCCAGCGGGCAGAAAAGTTCTTGGAGATCAATACACCCTGCCCCCGTGCCAACACTTCACGCATGTTCTTCTCGTTGCCGCCTTCAATGGCACCCTCCGCGCGAGCCAGGAAGCCCTCCATCTCAATCGCAATCACGGCCGCGGAGTCTCCCTGGAAAGGAATGAAGGTGAAGCGAACGTTTTCGACGCTCTTCACTTCCGGCAGCGCGGAGATGCGACGCCCCATATCCTCGCTGAAGTGATAGGATGTCGAGCGCAACAGGGCGGAAGTAGCTACAAAAAGATCGGCATTCAGCACGCGCTGCGTCCAGCGGCCGATCATGTGCTTGTAACTCTGGATGTAAGCTCCGGTGGAGAATACGAACATCAAGCCGACCATGAGCGCGCCGACCGTTGCCGCACTACGCCGTGGCGATTGGATCATTGCGTCCACTGCCAGCACGCCCTCCGATCCGCCAGCCCAATCCATCATCGGGCGAAGCATGTGCGCGGTCCATTGCACTAGCATGGGCAGGAGCATGGTCAGCCCAATCAGGATGATGGCGGCATAGGAGAGCTGCAGCGTCATTCCCACGCGAGAGGGAGAAAAGTAAATCAGTAGCGAAGCCAGCAAGACCAGCGCGAGACCAAGAGTAACGCGCTTCCACCCAAGAGAGGATTCCTGCTGGCGCGCCTCAATGTTATGTAGCGCCAGAGTGGGGTCGAGACAAGATGCGGCCCGAGCCGGGAACCATGCGCCGATAAGGGAAGCAGCAACGCCCAAGCCAAACGAGGTAAGGATCGTGCCCGGATGGAGCCTCGGCGCCACCGCCGTGGAGACCACACCGTAGACGGACGCCGCAATGGAACCCATCACTTGGCTGGCGGCTGCCGCTAAATAGAAGCCTCCCACAATCCCTGAAATCGATCCGATCACGCCCATGAGCAAGGCCTCGCCGAGAAACATGGCGTTGACATTTCTACGCTCGACGCCGATCGCGCGCAGAATGCCGATCTCCTGCCAGCGCTGGTTCACAGCAATGGTGAACGAATTGAGGATGATGTAGACGCCCACGAGCAGAGCGATAAAGCTGGTAATCAGCATTCCCATGCGCATCGCAGTCACGGCATTTTCCAGCGCCTGTCCCCGCATCTGCGGGCGAATGGATTCGACTCCGGCAGGCAGGCGCGCCTGCAGACGCTGCTGAAGCTCCCCCACCGAGATAGCTTGCGAATTCATCAGATCGATGCGATCGAAACTGCGGCCACGATTAAATACGACCTGCGCCGAGTACACATCCATGACCGCAATATTGCCGCCGAAGACCGCTCCCACTCCAACGGGTTTGAAAAGTCCTTGAACAATGAAATCCTTTCGCCCGTGGGCCGTGAACATCGGCAGCCGGTCTCCGATGCGTAAAGCATGGCGCTCGGCGAAAGACCGGGAAAGCAGAATCGAGTTTGGTTGGGCCAGGTAAGTGAGGGGATCGGCGATTTCCGTTTGCGAGCGGTCAAACTCGTATTGACGCAACTGCTGATCGCCCGTTGTATCTACCCCCAAAATGAGCAGATGGCCTTCGTCCTCAAAGGCCGTATGCACAATGACCTCAATCACAGGCTCGGCCAGCTCAACGCCCGGAGTTGCCCGCACGGTGTCGAGAACCTCTTCGGGAAATCCAGTTTCGCCGGAAGTTATTTCAAGAGTGGACCTGCCAGCCAGCCGCTCAACAGTGAGCGAGAGGGAGTCGAGCAGCGCCGTGTTGGCGGTGCGAACTGCGAAGAACACGGCAACACCAAGAGCGATACCCAGAGTAGTCATGATCACGCGAAGACGATGGGTTCGCCACTGGCGCCGAGATATCTGCCAAAGCGCTGGAATCATCATCGGCCGGTCGCCGGGGCATGCTCAAACCGCTCATCCTGGACGATACGGCCGTCACGCAGGGTAATAATTCGGTTGCAGTAACTCGCCGCCTGCGCGTTGTGTGTCACCATCAGGAGAGTGCTGCTGTATTCCTGTTGCAGCTTGTCAAGAAGACGAAGGATTTCCTCTCCCGACGTGGAATCGAGATTCCCGGTTGGTTCATCGCCCACCAGCAAGGGCGGCCGAAAAATGAGGGCTCGCGCAATGGCTACCCGCTGACGCTCTCCGCCCGAGAGTTCGTCGGGGCGGTGTATTGTCCGATCTTTTAACCCAACGTGGTCCAGCATCCTCGCCGCGCGGTGTTCCGCTTCCTTCTTTGCGAGGCCTTGCAGGCGAAGCGGGAAAGCTACATTTTCAACCGTCGTGAGTGTGGGTAAGAGATTGAATGTCTGAAAAATCATCCCAATCTTTTCACGCCGCAGACGGGTGCGCGCATCATCGCTAAGCTCGGCAAGGTCCTTGCCATCGACCTTGACCGTCCCCGATGTCGGTTCATCGAGGCCGCAAATCAGATTCAGGAGTGTAGACTTGCCAGACCCCGAAGGCCCCATGACCGCCACGCGCTCCGCGGGTCCGATCTGTAAATTGATGTTGCTGACCGCCTGGACGACTTTCCCCATCTCATAGCTCTTAGAAACGTTCGTCAGCTGTATCACCAACCAATTCGCCTCCGAGGTCATCGTACAGCATGGAAAGGCAACATTCACTGTGCCTGGGAAGCCTGCTCACCGCTTCCTCGTCGTGCTGAACTTTGGCGAAAAGCCTACCGAGTACACGCTGCCCGAGGGTGTGAAGGGGCGAAAGCTCCTGCTGGCCAACGTCCCGGGCACAGCAGAAGCGGGTACCTCGACGCTGCACCTCGGAGCCTTGGACGCACGCATCTACACTCACTAGTCGAAGCGAATCTGCCCGCAACGGCGGCTCTTGCTACGTGATCACACGTGTCTTGGCTCTTGTACGCGGGCTTCCCTTGCCAGATACACGGGAGTGCTCGGGCGACGTTGAGACCTGGCTCCTTGGACACTCGGTGATAACAGATTCATTCACTGGGTGCGGTCGTGCTGGCGACGGTTAAGCGTGCTTGATACCGGTCGCAAAGATGTACCAGCGACCGGTGGCGGTGCCGGCGGTGCCGGCGGTTACGGATACTGGTCCGGCCGCCGTTATCTGCTGGTCTTCCACGAGAAAGGCCCCGTTGGTCGCCTCCTGTAGAAAACGCGGACCGGCGGATAATCCAGTTCCTGAAATGAAACTACCGCCGGCGGTTTGTGCGATGGCGAGGGCATATATCAAATCGCTGCCATCGATGGCAGCAATTGAAATTGGGGTGATGGTACTGCTGGCCACGTTGTTCGCGCTGTTGGGGGCGTAGGGTGCGCTTGCGGGATCGGCGGCGTCATACACGGAAACGCAGAGGTCCCATGAACTAGGCGAGGATGGCGCCGAGAGGGTAGCGGTTACGGCCACGTTGGACCCGCCAGGCACGCTCAAGACGTAAAAGACTTGGACGTTGTAGCCACTCCATACATCCGTTCTAAGGCTGTGAGGGACGCCGCCATCAATGACAAGGGACGCCAGAGTTCCAGCTCCCGTGGGCCAAACGACTGCGATGATGAGCAACTTGGGTGGATCCGCAAAAGCGAGGTTCGCCTGAGCAGTGGCGCCGCCGGAGTTGTCGACGCCGGGGACGATCAGGGTCTGAACGTGCGTTACACCTGCGTAGGTAAAGTGGCCGGGATCGGTACTGGACAGTGTGCCGAAAAGGTCGGGCCGGGTGGGGTTGGTTACGACAAGGTCCACGGCGCCCGAGGAGTGGGGAGGCGTGATGGTGGTGATGACCTGGCCGGACCCCATTACGTCGGTAGCCGGCGTACCACCGAATGTCACCATAGCTCCGGCCGGCAAGTCCGAACCGGTGATGTTCACTAGTGTGCCGCCCTGGATGGGCCCGGTGAGGGGCGTGACGGCACTAACAGCAGGCGCCACGGGCTGGAACCCTTGCAGACCGAACACTATGTCGCAGCCAACGAAGGCGAGGAGAGCGACTACGCCCAGCAGAAGGAACGGCGTCAGAATCACAAAGGAATCAATCATGGATGTTCTCCTGCACGCGGGTGCATCATCGCTTGCCAGCTGACGGCTTGGCGGCCGGATCGGTCTGGCCGGCGGGTTGGTAACCGTATCGAATTCCAGCGATCACACCGGAAGCGTCGACGGAGACGATGGTGGGCCACACTTCTACTCCGTACGCAGACGAGATTTCGCGCTTGGGGTCGGCGACAACGACAGCCGAGAGGCTACTTTCTGCTGCGACGCGGTGCGCTGTCTCGGGCGACTCGCCATCATCAATCGCGAGGACGACGGTTTTGTCGGCACCGGCGGAAGCGAATTCGCGCACTGCTTCGATGCTCGGCCGGGAGGAGCTCCTCCAGAAAACGAGGGCAACCGGTTGGCCTCGGAGTTTGCTCAAGGGCGTGTCGCGTCCGGGCGCAAACTCGAAAAGGAAATTGGGCGCGGGTTGGCCGATTCTCGCGTTGAGGCGCGGCATGGTGATACGAATCTTGCTGCTCGGGGCGAGGTATTTGCTGAGCGCGGCCGCCAGCGCGTCGTGGGCCGGGATGCCTTCGCCTTGCCAGGCAACGGTTCCCCGTGGGTCCACGATGGCGGTGAAGGGTGGCGGCGCGGACTTCAGTTTGAAGAGGCGCTGCCAGGAGCCGTCGCCATCCTCGGCATAGATGATGCCCGGGGTGTAAGGCGTTTTCGCCAGTTGGCCCGGAGATAGAACAGCGACCACGGCCGTGGCGGCGTCGGTGCGTTTGCTCTGGCTCAGGGCCTGGGTGAAGACTTGGAGTTCGGTGGCGGATTTGGCATCGGCAAAGTGGACGATGAGATTGGGAGCCCCGCTGCCCGCGGCCACTTGTGCCAACGTGTGGCCGGTTACGGCAACCTGCCCGCCGGGGCCGGGACGGGTGAGAGTCACCATGGGAATGGCAGCGCCGGCGCTGACAAGGACTCCGGAGACGACGGGAAAACGGTTATAGCCGCACACGGTGGCGCCGACGGGCTGGGCAACGACGGGCCCGAACGAAGACAGCCGAGTGCCGCGGACGGTCAGGCAAAGCGAGCTGTAAGGATCGATCGGCGGCGAAGTCCAGTCGGTGGTGCTTACCGGTCCGGAATGTACGAGGACGAACTTGTTGGGATCGACTCCGAACGGATAAAGGTGGCCTTGTTGTTGCGTGCTCCACTCGTACTGGTCAATCCTGCCGCCGGGGATCCAGGTTTTGAGCGCGGAGTAATCGGGCCCGTCGCCGAACGGGCTCTCGACGGCACCGAAGCCGGTCGAGGAAGGGATGGGCTCAAATTCGACGTGCGGAGCAGGCCAATCCAGAAGTAGCAGGGAGCCATGAAGTACGACCCCGGCGGGCTGAATGTCCGCCGAGTTGTAAACCAGGAAGACCTGCTGCGACTGGGGTTGGGCGCTACCGTCGGCGGGACTGAGCTGCGCGCTCAAGAAATTGCCGAGATTCGTATCGGCATTGAACATCTTGTTGACCATGTCGCCCGCGCCGGTGGCGTTGATAGCAGCGGATATCGCGTTCTTCACCGAGTTCGTCACGTTGCCGGTGAAGTAATCGACGATTGAAGCGAGCGTGCTGCTTGCGTTTACGGACACATTTCCGACAACGAGCTCGACCGTAGGGCCCGAGGGCACCAGAGAAAACTCGACATTTACGGTGAAAGAGAAACTTGTGGGGTGGTGCCCGTGCGGTTCCGGCCCGGCATCTCCGTTAATGGTGAGGACAATCTTTCCCGGCTGTAGATCAAAGGTGGCGTTGTTCAGCTTGATGGGATAGGAGTAGTGCAAGGTCTCGAACACCAGATTGACGGCAAACGTGGCCGGAGGAAATGTCTGGCTCAGGATGTTGTCGCTGACCAACCGGAGGGCGTTGAGAAGATAGTCGCGGCCAACAGCGAAGGCGAAATCATCGGACGGGGCGAGAAAGACGTTGGTCACGCTGGCGGTGGTCGAGGGATGATCGTTCAAGTCGAGCATCACGACGATTGCGCCCGGTAGAGTTTTCAGCTGCACATCGGCGATGCTCGTGGGCAAGGTCACGCTGGAGGGCAGGAAGCTGGTGATCAGGCCATTTCGAATGCACAGATTAATGCCTGCCAGATCCTCGGCGCTCAGGGGCTGACTGGAAAAGGATGGGGTGAAAGCGATAGAAGCGGCGTCGGCTTTGAAGTCAATGTCGAGGACGTGCACGCGTCCGGAGGCGATCTTGTTGACGGGCGCGGTGATGCGGAGGTCTCCGCGAATGAATTCGGCAATGGCAGCCGTGTTCTTGTCACGGCGATAGCGCGCCATGAGGTTCATGGTCACGGTGAGGGAGTTGCCGAGTGTCGTGGGCACATCCACGGTGGGAGGGGCCAATTGCAGCTGGGCGACTCCCTGCAGGTGGCTGGGTGTGATGGGGACCTGAACTGCGACCAGTTGGCCGGGATTCAGCACGCCGCCCAGGCGCGAGAAGGTGGGGTCGCTGACGGCGGTGGGGCCGACAACGGTCAAGGGACCACTGACCTGCTGATGATTCACGATGGGATCGCCAAACGTGTCCACAATGCCCACGGTGGTGGGGCGCGGCGGGCGTCCAGGGGGCGGGTTGTCGTCCACGTGGACGGAGATCGAGTGCAGGAAGCGTTCGCATTGGTGCATGGCGGCGAGGACGCGGTTGACTGCGGGAAGAGCAAACTCGGCGACTACGTCGAAATCGCCAGTGAGATTGTTGGCCATAGAACCACCGCCTTAGGAGACTCGTGGAGATGCAGTTTCAGTGATGCTCGAACAAACCTCTTGGTAAAGCAGTTTCGCGCCGACCGCTAATGTCGCCAGAAAACTGTCAAGGTAGAAAGGGAAGATAAGAAGGCAACCACTGAAATGACTTGAGCAATCCCGAATACAGATCCTGTGGGCTCTTGCTCGCGGGCGAACTCCATGGCGAATCGTGCGCCCGAGTAGCCAAGCGTTACAAACAAGAACAACGCGCCAGAGAAAGGCATGGAGTGCCAGACGGCCATGGCGAAAAGCAACAGCAGGGCAGCGATGGCAGCTTCGAAGATCTGGGTGGGAATTCGCTTCCGCCAGAGGCCTGCGGCATTAGGGAGGCTGAGGGTGCACCATGCCGAGGAGGGGCGTCCGGCGCAGCAGCCATTGAGGAGGCAGCCGATGCGGGCGAACATCATTCCGATGAGGATGGTGAAGGAGGCGACGTCCCAGAAAGCGCCGAAGGGTAGATGCAACGCGGCCAGGAGGGGGACGGAGAGCAGAAGGGCGATAGGGAATCCGCCGTACATGATGTAGCCGCCTTCGCGGCGGTTCCAGATGCGACGAGGGTCACGACGGTACATCTGCCAGTGTGCTGCCACGTAAAGGAGTCTGGCTCCGGCGAGGGCAGGGACGATGAGAATGATGGTTGCGATATAAGTGCGAACGGGATCGATGCTGGCACGGTGGGCGGCGAGGTTGCCGGCTACCACTCCGAAGACCAGGCCAAAGTAAAGCATGGCGGGATAGCTCCACACCGTCAGATTTCGGTATCGAAACAGCACACGTCGCATATGTCACCATTCAACGCCAGAAGGCGAGCAGCAAGCCTCCGACGATGCCCACATCCGCCAAATTGAAAACCGGCCACCAGCCCAAATCTACGAAATCCACGACGTAGTTGTGGCGAAGTATGTCGAGCAGGTTCCCGGCCGCGCCGCCGAAGGCCAATCCCAAGCCAATCACTGCGATTGGACTGTGGAACCAGGCGCCAAAATGATGCAGCGTGATGGCCGACGCAAGAGACGCCAACCAGGCCAGCACGAGCGCGGTTCTGGCTGGGGCGCGCCGGTAGATCTGATTGAGATTCGTTACGTAACGGATCCGCAGGAACGGAGCAAAAGAGAAGCCAGCCTCCAATACGAGTTGTCGCGCCGCTCTCTTACTCCACTGATCCAAGAGCAGGAAGGTGGCGGAAACAAGCAGGCCGATCACCGCTTCACCCCCAAGAAAGTCTCATCTATGTACCTAATTCGGAAAGGCATGTCAAGGGCCGCGTTTCAGGTTGGCCGGGTTGGGGCTTGAGCGAAAGCTGCCGGGAAAAAGCGGTTGAACCAGTGAAAATTCCCCACCGGAAGCCGAGTTAGCTGGGGTCGAGTCGAGGGGACGTTGATCCGCGCCCAAACGATCGTACCCAAGGTGCCGGGTGAGGGCGGTCTGGCAGGAGTAGTGCACGCGAGTTTGAGGAGAGAGAGTCGATTCTTACCGCCTTCCAATGAATTTGGGCAGGAGTTTGGGCGGCCAGGCAAACGGGGCTGCTTTGTGGGAAGCGGGTGAAGTCGGATCTGGGCAGGGAGGGCAGGATGGTGGACATCCAGCCGCGGTATGAGCGGGAATTTCGTTGCATTGGTCCGGATTGCGAGGACCTGTGCTGCAGAAATTGGAACGTGGAGATTGATAAGGCCACCTATGACAAGTACACGTCTATTGAGTGCTTGAGGCCGATAGTGGACGCGCACGTGGTTCAAACGGGCGATGGCGGGACTGCGAAGTACGCCCGCATCGAGTTTCCAGATAGCACGCGGCACTGTCCATTCTTAACCAGCGAACGGTGGTGCTGGCTGCACAAGGAGTACGGCGCGGAGTACCTGTCGCCGGTGTGCTTCCACTATCCGCGAGTGCGGGAGATGCTGGCGGGTATGACGACGCCGATGCTACTGTTGTCGTGTCCGGAGGCGGCGCGAGTTGTGCTCTTGCAGCAGGAACTGGTACCGATCGAGCGGAACGCGGCGGATGGGCGTCCCGACTACCGACGGTTTGTCCGCATGGCCGACCTGGCGCATGGGAAGCGACCGCGGAGGGCGGCGTCCGGCGAGGTTATGACGTTCAGTTTGCTGGTGATCCAGGATCGGGCTTATCCGATCTGGCAGCGGCTGTTTGTCTTGGGAATGCTGAGCAAGCGTCTCACGGAGGTCTGGGAGAGCCGTCACGACGAACTGGTGACGAACCTGCTCGGCGAGTACGCAGTGATCATGAAGGAGGGCCGTCTGCGGACAGTGATGGACGGCATCGCGGTCCAGACGGCGCCGCAGCTAAGCGCGGTGATCGAGGTGGCGCACCGGCTGCAGACGGAGTATGGGGATTCGGGGCGAATGCAGGAATGCATCCGGGACTTCATGCACGGGATCTGCTACGAAGCGCGGTGGCCGGTGGAGGCAATGGCACCCGCGTATGCGGAGGTTTACGAGCGGTACTACCGGCCGTTCTTTGAAGAGCATCCGTATATTCTTGAGAACTATCTTTCGAATTATGTGTTCAGGACGCACTTTCCGCGGGGACCCATTCCAGCGGGCCAGCCGAACACGCCGCTGACGGCATGCGTTCTGATGTGCCTGAAATTCGCGGTGATTAAAGGGCTGCTGATCGGAATGGCGGGGCATTATCGTGAGAGCTTCGCGGCGGAACATGTGGTGAAGCTGGTCCAGTGTTTCTCGAAGAAGGCGGAGCACTCTGCAAAATTTCTCTGCGGAATCAACCACGATCTCGCGAGCGCCGGTGGGATGGCGCTGCTACTGAAGAACTAAGGCAGAAAACCAGCAGAGAGCTGATTCGCCGCACGCGGCACAGACATACGTGGAGGATTCGTGAACGTCCACGTCTGCCCCCTTGCGGCACAGTCAGAAGAGACTGTGGTGCTTTGTCCAACTCCAATCTACGGCACGTTGCGCTGGTGACGTTGGGGCTGAGCGCGAACGCCGTCCGAGGCTTGGACTTCGAGGTCTGCGGGAGCCTCTTCCACGAGCGCGGAACCGCCGCGGAGGAAGCCACGGACTTCACCGGTTTGGACGTCGCGAACCATGATCATGGGGTAACGCGCGGCGTCCCAGTTGAACTGGACGCTGCCGTCAGACAGGTCCTGAATCTGAACGGCTTCAGCGCCAGGAACGGCCCGCGATTGCGCGAGCGGGACCGAAGTTGCCGCCGGACTGACGCGGCGCGCAAGTTCGGCGCCGTCTTCGGTGCGGACGATGCGCAGGACGGCGACGGAGTTCAGCGCCTCGGGCGTCATAGGAACGACGAACGAGAACTGGCGTAGTGCGCGGTTGGGTAGGTCAGCGATTGCGTGCGCGTCAAAGGACATCGTTGTGAGCACGGTGCCGGTGGCGTCGCGCGCTTCGAGCTTATAGGGCCCGGCTTCGGGCAGGGCGCCCTTGAAGGGTACTCGGAAGGCAGGCTCAAGGGTGACAACGTTGTTTTCAATGCTTCCCCAGATGAGTAGACCTTCTGTCGGCATAGTCGCAGCAATGTCAGCAGACACGATGATGCCAAGTGGACTGTTTTGGCGGAAAGTCAGAGCCTTCTGATAGTTGTAGTCGCTGATCCACTGCGTGCCGCAATACCCCATCACGTCCGTGTAGAGGTTGGCGTCCTTCAGGTTGTTGCTGGCGGTGAAGACATCCCAGCCCGGGACTCCGATGATGCCGCCGGGGTAAGGATAGTTGAGGTCGGGATTACCAGCACCGCCACAGGGTGCGTGCTGAAGACTGAAGTTGTGACCCTCTTCGTGAGCCAGAACCGCGGGATAACTTGAAGCAACATCCCAACCAATAGCGGCCGGGTGACCGATGAAGCCGAGACCAGCGATGCCGCTAGTGTAGCTAACGTTGAGCACGCCGAAGTAGTAGCGATCGGTGGCGCCGTCAACAGTACGCTTGGCGTCGAGTTCGTTGAGGACCGTAGACCAGTCAGCGGTGTCGTTGCTGGTAATGTTGCCGGTCGTGGAATTCATGGTGGCCCCCAGGGCGATGTCAATTGCATCAGGCACGGGGTGCAGGCGCTTGGCGAAGTCGAGCCAGCTCGCTGTGGTGCGGCCAGTTGTAACGTTCCCAGTGCGGCCGTCAGTGGTGTGCACGGGGACCAGCGTGATCTTCCACGGCTTGAGCGTGGTTACGTTGAGGTTGGCGGTAAAGGTGTTGTTGGTTTTGTCAGATTCTGGGATGGCGCCGGAGGGGTCAACGTCGGCGATGACTTGCATACCGGCCTGAATCAGCGTGGACGAGACCGGCGCGTCCCAGGAGGTATTTGTGTTTGGGTCCACGCTGGTGGGGACCGACGACAGCGATGAGTTGATGAGGGGCAGCGTGGTGGTGGTGGCGCCGTTGACGACACGAACGCGGACCTGAGGTGCGGCGTTGTTGGCCTCGTTGGCTCTAACGAAGACGCGCACCCATGCGCTGCGTCCTTGCACGAGCGGAACGCTGGGTGTCGGGTAATCCTGGGTGGCTTGCGTGATGTAGAGGCCGTCGATGGTGAGATCGAGAGTTGCGGAGGACGTGCTCACGGTGAAGTTGCTGGCGGTGGTTCCGGTGCCTCCGGCGTTGGTGACGGTGATCTTGCCCGTGGTGGCGCCGGTGGGGACGGTGGCGCTAATCTGCGTAGCGCTGGTTACGGTGAAGATAGTGGCGGCTGTCCCATTGAAGGCTACGGCGGTGATGCCGGTGAAGTTGGTGCCGATCAGGGTGACCGGGGTGCCGACCTGGCCGGTCGTGGGGGCGAAGCTCGAGATAGTTGGGGCGGGTGGGATCACGGTGAACGTCGAGGCGGATGTGGCAGTGCCGCCCGGAGTCGTGACCGAAATCGTGCCGGACGTAGCCGCGGCGGGGACGGTGCTGCTGATCTGAGTTGCGCTGTTGACGGTGAAGGTGGCAGTGGCGCCGTTGAAGGCTAC
>Ga0075028_100000374_pt1 | contig 16389 bp, 14 predicted proteins | sample LitLauG_LLR_2014_FD_71390 | JGI IMG/M metagenome (GOLD analysis project Ga0075028, IMG submission 71390) | Freshwater sediment microbial communities from Pennsylvania, USA - Little Laurel Run_MetaG_LLR_2014 | ecosystem: Environmental > Aquatic > Freshwater > Creek > Sediment | place: USA... | reverse complement strand
AGACTTGGCGAAATCCGTTCATTACCGCGAACGGGGCGCCACCGAGTAGCACCGCCAACAACCGCTCGTCTTGGATTCGGCCGTTGAGCGACAGTCGCGGCAGGGCCGTCAAGTGGTTGGCGTGGGCGCTGAATAAGAGCCCCTTGCGGGTGGTGACGGCAGTTGCGAACCCAGCCTCGGCAGCGATCGCAAATTCTCGTGGTCCGGCGTCGCCGGCAGTGCCATAAGGGTAGCTGAAATGGCGGACGGGCCTGCTCAGTCTGGCCTCAAGGTCGGTTTTCGAGCGAACGATCTCCTGGCGGCAGCGATCAGCGTCGAGCTTAGCCAACGAGTAGTGGTTGACCGTATGTGCACCGATCGTGCACAGCGGATCGCTAGCCAGTTGCTGGACCTCGGCCGAAGTCATCAATAGCGTTCCCGATAGTTTGGCTGCGTCAAAGCCGGCCTGGGTGCAAAGGTCGGCCACCGTCTTGCGCGCCTCGTCTTCATCAAGCGAGCGCAACCACCAATAGAGCCGTTGCCAAGCCCGCTCCATTCCGCTCCGTCCGACGCAGGAAAAGGCTTGCGCGGAACCCTTGATCGTTGCCCGCAGCGTGCGCCCCATCCCGATTGCCCCTTCCAGGGCGTACCACCACAGGTCCGCGCTGCCGTCGGCAAAGGCGGTCGGAACGTAGACACAGAACGGGACTTGATGCTGTCTGAAGACAGGATAGGCGTGAGTCAGATTGTCCCGATATCCATCATCCAGGGTGAAGGCGACAAAGGGCCTTCCTGACGGTTGGCCAATTAACCGCCTGCGAGCCTCGTCGAGATCAACAATGTCATAACCCTCCGCTCTGACCAGGCGAATGGCTCGGTCGACGAATTCCGGGTTTATCCTTAGGCCAGCATTGGGATCGAAGGCTCGGCGCGCTTCGACCGAGACACTATGAAGCATAAGTATGGCGCCACGACCTCGGGTGAGGGGTGCCAGCAACTTGTGCCCTCTGGCGCGATAGAACGCCGCCATCGCCGTCTGAACCGCTGTCTGCTCGCCTGGGGACATGCCATCGTCATCAAGATGCGGTTCGGCCCCGAAAGAAGGGGCAACAGGAGGCAAGAAGGCAAGTCGCGTGCCAGTTGACAGCGTGGGTCGCGAGCCGTCGCGACGGACGACCAACTCGACTGACTATTTCAGGACACTTGGGTCGCGAGGGTCAGGCCGCGCTGATGGCACTTGAATTGCCATCAAAATGCTGGTCGACGAGAAATGCCGCCATGTCAGCGCAAGCAGGATCGATGCGCATTGCCTGCTCCAGGCAGTCGATGCCAAGGTCCTCATTGCTGGTCAGCAGAGCTTCTCCGGCTGCGAACCAGTCCTCCGCGTTGGTTTTGGCCCAATCGGTGCGGGGTGCCAGCGCGAGGGCGTGCCTGAGACATTCGGTGCCTTCGGCTTGCCGGCTGCCCCTGACCAACGCAACGCCGGCGGCGAGTGTTGCCCGCCCGTCGTTGGGATGCCATTCGATGAGATCGGCAAAGCGTCCACGGGCAGCCTCCAATCCAGTTGCGAGGTGGGCCAACTGGGCCCGTTCGATAGCTGGGGCAAGACCAAGCGGCCGCGACTTAGCCAGGGCATCAAGCTCGAGGAGGCGCCGCGTCTCCGGGCTCAACTGGTCGTAGGCCTTGCTCCAGGTTCGAGCGACGGAAGTCCGCCAGGCCGCGTCGAAGTGATCAAGGGCCCTTGGCAACGCCAAACCGAGCAGTTTGGCTGCCGATCCTGTGGTAGCTCCTGGCAGGCTTGGCGTCAGCCCCAGAGCATCCAGGCGTTCGCTCAAGATCGGATGCGCCGGGTCGGAGCTGCCTGACTTGGCGAGGGCTTCCGCCAGAGTGCCCGATGCTTTCTCCCACTCGGTCAATCGCGGGAGCTCGTCGGCCAGATCAAGATAAGGATTTCCGGCCGGTTGAACTGTTGTCACCGGCGCCTCGGCGATGCGCCGCCAGAAGTCGGCGAGATAGCAGTCAGTGAGCGCCAGGCGCTTTATTGCGGAACCTGTGTTGACCAACCCTGCAATCTCGGCTGATCGACGATCTGCCGCGAATATGCCGGCTTTCTCGACCCCCGCCGATATCGCGATGTACCTCCGCGCGAAGCCTCCAAGCAATGGCTCGAGGGGTATCCGTGCCAAGATTGGTAGCTGCTTCACCCACTCTGCTACCCACCGCCAAGACAATCGCGCCAGGTGAACCCTGACGGCACGCGGTTCCAGCTTGGTGGACAATTGCGCAAGTTCATGGGTGATCAGCGCCGCCATCTCAGCCTTGCTGGCAGATAGCAGCAGCGGCAGACCCAGGACCAATTGGTTTTTGCGCCCTTGCGGAATGCAGCACACCGTGCTCGTGTCGCCGAGAGTGACAACATCGGTGACAGGCGTACCGAGATAGGTTTGCACCTTCTGGATCAGTGCGAACAGTTCCGGCGCCTCGGAGGCTTCAAGAGTTAAATTTGCCGGAGTCGGCAGGCCTCTTCCATTGGGCCAGATCAACGATGCGGCGGCGATCGGAAGGGTGAGGACGCAACCCAGCTGCGCCCATCTGTTCGCCCTCGCGAGCATGACCTCGGCCGTCAGTGCCGCTTGATCACCCATCGGACGCCTCTCCTTGCCTCTGGGAATACGGGCAATTTGAAATGCACTGTAGCCAAGGGCGGTGAAGGAAGGCTTACCCGGTGGGGCTGTTGAAACTTTGTTAACGAGCCATCGTGGAGTGACTGATTTGTCAGTGCTAGACTTCCACATGGTAACAGGGGCGCTCCACCAAACCGCCCCAATCCGGGCCTAGCCCGTCGCGGCTGTAGCCGGGGAGATTTTCATGTCGCGAACATGGTTGCGTTCGTCGTGTGGGCTGACAGCCGTGGCTCTGATGGCGCTGCTGGCTCCGGCCCTGGCCCGCGCCGAAGACCCTATCCCACCTGATCCAACAGCAACGGCCGACACCACTAACGCCCCAGATCCGCGCTCCGGCGATCCAGCCTTCGAGCAGGCCGCAAAGCTGCTGAAGGCTATCGATTCCGTTCTCCAGGACACAGCCACCAACCGCGCCGAAGCCAAGAAGTTGCCGAGCAAGGACGAATTCCTGTTGCCGCCGGTGTTCACCGAGACGCGCGAAAGCCGCGAAGGCAAGATCAAGGATTTGCTTGATTCAGCACTTGGCATCGTAACGGACGTTCCCGTGGTTGATCTGCAGAAAAAGCTGGAGGAGGCCCGCAAATCCATCCGCGAAGGCGACGACCACATAGCCGACCTGAAGCGGCGCCAACTGAGCGCGCCGAAAGAGGCGACACTCGCCGGCTATCTCAATGACACGGTCGACAGCCTTCAGCGCGAGATCGACGCACAGCAGAAGACGAGCGACGACAACAAGGAAATCGTGACCTCGACCAAGAACCAGATCGGCGAGGCGTTGGCGAAATCGGGGATCAGGATGAAGCCCGATCAGCTCGATCTGCTGCTCGACAGTGTGCTGTCGGGTGATCTCGTGCGTCTGGTGGCTGTCTTCAACTCCGCCAAACAGATCGATGACCAACTGGCCAAGGGCATTCAGACGGGCTCGTCCAATCTTGGCGCGGCGCGAAAATTCTTTGCCATGCATGCTGCCTTGTTCGCCATGCTGGTCCACGCGCAAGATTCACTGATCGGCAAGATCGACACGGTCTATCTGCCGCATCTCGCGGCCATCGGCAGGGACATCACCTCGGCGCGCACGGACACCAAGAAGTTGCTCAAGGACCAGAACCGCGAGGATCAGAAAAAAGCGCTTGAGGCCAATCTCAAAAGCCAGGACTTCGCCGACGAAGTGATCGCCTATTATCGCGGCTACCTGTTGCAACAGCGCGAGCAGTTGGCGCAAGCGCGGATCAAGGCCGCCAAGGATTTGCGCATCGCCGACAACACCTATGAGACAGTGGAAGCGAGCTTTCAGCTGAAGCAACTCATCAAGGACGCTTCCGCCTCGTTCGAGGCGATCCAGAAGCTGGAGACCCCCGGCTTCGAGCAGATTTTCCAGAACCAGGAGCTGCGGCAGGAGTTTGAGAACCTGACGCGGAAATTGGATGTGCCGTCGAGTTGAAAAGGGGGGACGATGAAAGCGGGAGAAGGTGATGACGACGGCACTCTAGGAGTGCCGTTTAGTCGTGTTTATATTGAACGAGGCACACCAACTGCCGATAGCCCGCAGCTGCGTCAAAGATTGGGTCGATATTACAATTCAAAATTGATGCACAATTACGGAAATGATATTTGCGCAGAGCTTGGGGCGTCGTTTGGTCCGACGCTCTACGATGTTACCGTAGAAAAATTTCTTAGAGAATGCGATCTTGTCATGTTTTTGGACTGCATGACCGGAATATATTTTGCGGTTCGCACCTCGCCCATAAAGAGCAATCAACACGTCAATTGGCGACAGTTTGTTGCGAGCGCCTTTCGCGAAGAAAATTTATGTTACCGTTTGGATTCTGAATGTGGTGTTCGGTACGTGCCTGATGAGGAGTTTGATATTGCGCGCGCTGCGACTTTGGTGGGTTTGAGTCGGCGTCGCTTCGCAACCGCAAGACAGCACTTCGAGGAGGGCATCTCTGATTTGAGAGATCCGAGTAAGACGGGTCGCGCAATCAGAAGCATTTTCGAGGCGGTGGAAAACGTGTTCAAATTACTTCTCGAAAATCGTGTTGTACTGCTCGGGCCAACCGAAATTGAGAAGAACTTTAAGTCAACACTACCCGTAGTGAGTGCGACCGAAGCCAACGCGCGGAACCAAATGTTGGCGTCGTTTAAGGCCTGGGTCATAGCCTGCCAACAGTATCGACACGCAGACGGCACCGAAGAGCCCGACCCACCTGCTCCGGATTTTGCTGTCCTGATGGTTTGCAATGGCGCATCGTTTCTTCGATGGCTGATGACATTGGACTCAATTGTCAACTCTGTTGCTTAGCGCCCTTCTGATTGGGATGGGCCGCGTCCCCACTTATCTAAAACTGAAACTGCTCCGACAAGATCCGCTCATCCAGCGCGTGGCCTGGATCGAACAGCATCTCGATCCCGACCTCGCACATCGCGCTGATCGTCACCTCCCGCACCGCCTCGAATTCGCGGTGATTGGCCACCGCCGCCATGGGGCGTTTCTCGGGCTCCAGCACCTCGATGGTCACCCGCGCCCGGTCGGGCAGCACCGCGCCGCGCCAGCGCCTCGGCCGGAACGGACTGATCGGGGTCAGCGCCAGCAGCGGCGCGTTGATCGGCAAAATGGGTCCGCCGACGGACAGGTTATAGGCGGTCGAGCCCACCGGGGTCGCCAGCAGGATGCCGTCGCACACCAGCTCGGGCAATCGCACGGTTCCGTCGACGGAGACCTTGAGCTTGCCGGCCTGATGGGTCTGCCGGAACAGCGACACCTCATTGATGGCCAGCGCTTCGTGCAAATTTCCGGCGGCATCGCGCGCCACCATGCGCAACGGATGGACGATGCTTGACTCCGCCTGCCGCAGCCGGGCGAGCAGTCCATCCTCGCGAAACTCATTCATCAGGAAACCGAGCGAGCCACGGTTCATGCCGAACAACGGGACGTTGTCGCTCAAATGGCGGTGCAATGTGCGCAACATCAGCCCATCCCCGCCGAGCGCCACGATCACGTCGGCACTTCTCAGGTCATGGTTGCCGTAGTGGCCTGAAAGGCGAGCGCCGGCGCTCTTAGCTTCGGCGCTGTCGCCGGCAAAGAAGGCGGGGCGACCGAATTGGCGCCGAGGCTTGACGACGATCGGCGGCAGCTGCGGGCGTGGAAGATCGGCAAGGCGCGGCGGTGCCGCCCCCCGGTCGAGCCCAGAGCGCGTCAACTGGAGGACCATGCACGTCTCCTCGGTTTAACTCACGGGCTCAATTTGGGAGGCACCAACACAACGGTTCCGCGCAGGGACAATTCCATCGCTGCCGGTTGCCAGTCGGTTACAATCACGTAACTTTGCCTCGCTTGTGAATGGGCCGATCGCCAGACATTGCTGTACAATTTCACGCCCAAACCGCTGAGGTTACGGCGATCATGCTCCGGCTTCTGGCACTCAGCCTCGCCATTCTCCTGCCATTTTCGATGAGGGGCGCCCACGCCGAAACCCCCACCGAACTCGCCGATAAGGCGCTCGAGCTGCTCTCGCCCGTTCGCGATGCCCGCAAGGCGGCCATCGCTTATTTTCTCAAGCGCGGCAGCCCCGACGTCGTGCCCGCGTTGATCCTCGCCCGCCGCTTCATCGATGATGACCGAGACCTTGAGGGCGCGCTGGAGTCGCTGAGCAGGGCCAAGGCTCAATCCTGGTTCGATTGGATGCTCTGGCAGGAGGGGCATCCCGAAGTTGCGCCCTTCGCCGGGTTCGACGAGTTCCAATCACGGCTCTATCGCAAGATCGACGATGGCTTCGAGGTGTTTTTGAGACCGGGCGCCGTGCACGCCATCCGGCTTGAGGAGATCACTTGGGGCGGCGTGGCCAAGGACGGTATTCCGGCGCTGACCAATCCCAGGCTCTTGGACGCCGCCCAGGCCCATTATCTGCAAGCCGGCGATCTGGTCTTTGGGCTCGAGATCAATGCCGATGCTCGCGCCTATCCGCTGCGGATCATGGACTGGCACGAGATGTTCAACGACGTGGTCGGCGGCGTATCGGTGAGCCTGGCTTACTGCACTTTGTGCGGCTCGGGCATCCTCTACGAGACGACGATCCCGGGGCACGAAAAGCCATTCGTGTTTGGATCGTCTGGTCTGCTCTACCGCTCCAACAAGCTGATGTACGACACCGAGACCAATTCCTTGTGGAACCAGTTCACGGGTCGCCCGGTGATCGGTGCGCTGACCGGTTCGGGCCTAGTCTTGCGCACGCGTCCGGTCGTCATTACAACCTGGGCGGAGTGGCGGCGGTTGCACCCTGCCACACGCGTGCTCGACATCGCCACTGGCTTCGACCGCGACTACCGTCCGGGTGCCCCCTATGGGTCCTATTTCGCCAGCCCGGACCTGATGTTTCCGGCGCAAGTGAATGATAAAAAGTTGAAACCGAAGGATTTTGTCTTTGTCCTGCGCATCTCTGGCGCCGAGCGGGCATGGCCGCTCAGCCTGTTCAGCGGTGGAGTGGTGATCAACGACCGGGCGGGGGTGGTCGATCTGGCGCTCATTGGTGATAGCGCCAGTCGGACCGTCCGGGCCTACCGTACCGATGGCCGGTCCTTCACCGTGGGTGCCGATCCAGAACATCCACTGGCTGAAGGCGCCATTTGGACATTGACGGAGGAAGCCCTGAACGGACCCGACGGAAAAGCCTTCCCGCGTCTACCCGGTCACGTCGCCTACTGGTTCGCTTGGAGTAGCTATTTTGGCGCCGAGGGGAGCACGGCTGGACAGTAGGAAGCGGGCCGGAGCTTGATTCCGGCCCGCCAAACTCAAGCTACTTCATATCCTTGAAAGCGTCCTTCATGCATGCGTCCATGAACTCCTTGTCCATGACCACACCATCCTTGGCCATTGAGGCCGGCATCTTCATGGCATCCATCGCCATCAGATACGGCTTGGCCATGTCCCCGTCGATTTTGCCTGTCGCCTTGGCATCGGCTTTCTTCCACATCGCCGTGCAATCCTCGCTCGAGGCTGCGAAGGCAGCTGGAGTGAGGACCACGGTCGCAAACAAGGCGGCGGCTAGTGTCTTGCTCATGGGGGTCTCCGTTTCGAGATGGGTTGATCTCAGAAACGCCACAACGCTTCTTGTCATGGCGCGTCTTGTTGGCGTTATGCTCCAACGCGACTGTAATCGCTGTGGTTTGGTCCTCAGCAATACTCAAGTAAATTGAATTGAGAATGTGGCCGAAGATCGGCCCAGACGCGACGGGACTGTTACATGTGGAAAGAGCAGAAAGCGGGCACGCCATTGTGCAACTGGCCTCACCGCGCTATAAGCCCGCCCAACGGCCCCGCGTGCCGACACCCCTGGAGGTGGCGCGGGGCCGTGATCGTTAATCAACAAAAGAGAAGTACAACATGGCACAGTCCAACGAGCTGAAGGCCACGGCGCGCGCTAAGGTCGGCAAGGGGGCCGCCAAGCACGTCCGTCTTACCGGCCTTGTTCCTGGCGTCGTCTATGGCGACAAGCGCCCGGCCCAACCCATCAACATCCCCTACACGGAACTCTGGAAGCACTATAAGGGCGGGAGGTTCCTCTCTACGGTATTCCAACTGGAGGTTGACGGCACTCACCAGCAGGTGATCCCGCGCGACGTGCAGGTCGATCCGGTCAAGGATTTCGTCATCCATGTCGATTTCCAGCGGATCGCCAAGGACGCGACAGTCCGCGTCGGCATTCCTGTGAAGTTCTTCAATCACGAGAAATCGCCCGGCCTCAAGCGCGGCGGCGTGCTGAACATCGTGCGGCATGAGATCGAACTCTATTGTCCGGCCGGCGCCATTCCTGACCAACTCGAGGTCAATCTCGAAGGTTTGGAAATTGGCTCTTCGGTGCATATCTCGGCAGTGAAGTTGCCGCCCAACACCCGTCCGACGATCACCGATCGGGATTTCACCGTCGCCACCATCGCCGGCGCCAAGGCCGAGGAGGTCGAGGTCAAGCCGGAAGCCGTTGCCGCCGAGGGTGAAGCTGCCGCTGGCGCCGAGGGTGCCGCTGGTGCCGAGGGTGCGGCCAAGGGTGCTGCTCCCGCCAAGGACGAAAAGAAGAAATAGGACGAGCGTTTGCTTGCGCCGGGCGGCTCCGGCTCCGAGAGCCGGCCTCCCGGCGCTGGCGCATCCAATGGAGCGAGCGAAGAAAGGCTCCTCAGCCTCTGAGGGTAGCAGCAGTTTCCGGCGGGCTGCCCAGAGGGGAGTAGGAAGCGGCAAGTAAAAAATGAAGCTGCTCGTTGGCCTGGGCAATCCGGGTGAGAAATACGCCCGCAACCGACACAATGTCGGCTTCATGGCCTTGCAAACAATAGCTTCTGAGCATCGCCTGCCGCCTTGGCGCAAGCGGTTTTCTGGCATGATCACCGAGGGTGAGATCGCAGGGCTGCGGTGCCTGCTGTTGATGCCCCTGACCTTCATGAACGACAGCGGCCGCTCCGTCGGCGAGGCCACGCGCTTCCTGAAGCTCGGAGCCGGCGATGTCATCGTTGTCCACGATGAGATCGATCTGGCCCCGGGCAAACTCAAGGTCAAGACCGGCGGCGGGGTCGCGGGTCACAACGGCCTGCGCTCGATCTCAGCCCATATCGACAACGACTATCAGCGCGTACGCATCGGCGTGGGCCATCCGGGCACCAAGGACGCTGTGATCCACTACGTGCTGCACGATTTCCACAGGTCGGAATTCGCCTGGCTCGATCCGATGCTCATTGCGATTGCTAGGTCCACGCCCTATCTGCTCACGGGCCAGTCCGATCGCTTCATGAGCGAAGTCGCCCGACTAGGGAGGTCAGAGGGCGACTTGCCCGGCAAGGCGGAAGCACCTGCGCCCAAACCGGCCAAGGCCAAGCCAATCGGCGATGCAGGCGGCAGGCGCGCCGGCGCTCTCGCCGAAAACCTAAAAAAATGGCTGGCAGGTCGCAAGGGCGGCGCTTGACACTTAAATTGTGGCATAGCTGGGTCCGAGCAAACCCAACACACGCTCAAGGACATCGTAAAGAACATGGGCTTCAAATGCGGCATCGTCGGCCTGCCCAATGTCGGCAAGTCGACCCTTTTCAACGCGCTGACGCAAACGGCGGCGGCGGAGGCTGCCAACTATCCGTTCTGCACCATCGAGCCCAATGTCGGCGACGTTTCGGTGCCCGACTCACGGCTAGACACGCTGGCCGCCATCGGCAAATCGGCTCAGATCGTGCCGACGCGGCTGACATTCGTCGACATCGCGGGGTTGGTGCGCGGCGCCTCCAAGGGCGAGGGGTTGGGCAACCAGTTTCTCGCCAATATCCGCGAATGCGATGCTATCGCCCACGTGCTGCGCTGCTACGAGGACAGCGATGTAACCCACGTCGAAGGCAAGATCGATCCGGTCGCCGATGCCGAGACGGTCGAGACCGAGCTGATGCTGGCGGATCTCGAGAGTCTGGAGAAGCGCAAGGCACCCTTGGACAAGAAAGCCAAGGGCGGCGACAAGGATGCAAAGGCTCAGGTCGAGCTGATGGGTAAGGTTATCGCGGTGCTGGTCGAGGGCAAGCCCGCGCGCGCCGCCGCTATCACCGAGGAAGAGAAACCCGCCTTCCGGATGCTGCAACTGCTCACCGGCAAGCCCGTGCTCTATGTCTGCAATGTCGATGAGGGTTCTGCCGCCAGCGGCAACGCCTTCTCGGCCAAGGTCGAGGCGATGGCCAAGGCGCAAGGGGCCGCCGCCGTGGTCATCTCGGCCAAGATCGAGGCCGAGGTCGCTCAGCTTGCCGCCAGCGAACAGCAGGACTATCTCGGCTCTCTCGGCCTCACCGAAACCGGCCTCAATCGCATGATCCGCGCCGGTTACGGCCTGTTGGGACTGATCACCTATTTCACCGTTGGCCCCAAGGAGGCCCGCGCCTGGACGGTTACGGCCGGCACCAAGGCCCCCAAGGCCGCCGCCGTCATCCACACCGACTTCGAGAAGGGCTTCATCCGAGCCGAGACCATCGCTTTCAGGGATTACGTTGCCCTGAATGGTGAGGCCGGTTGCAAGGAGGCTGGCAAGATGCGGCTGGAAGGCAAAGAGTATGTGGTCGCAGACGGCGATGTGCTGCATTTTCGCTTCGCGAACTGACCCTTGCTTGGCCAACCTGAGCGGTGTCCTTCGATGCCTCAAGCATCAATTCCCTCGCAGGCTCAAATCCTCTAAACTACTGTCATGACAACCATTATCGATACGCGGCCGCGTCACCCGGAAAAGGCCCACCGGCCGGACAATCCGATTCAGCGCAAACCTGAGTGGCTGCGCGTCAGGGCGCCGGGCGCTCCCGGCTATCTCGAGACCCAGCGCATCGTGCGCGAACACGGGCTGGTGACCGTCTGCGAGGAGGCCGGCTGCCCGAACATCGGCGAGTGCTGGCAGAAGCGCCATGCCACCATGATGATCATGGGCGATACCTGCACGCGGGCTTGCGCGTTCTGCAATGTGCGCACCGGCCTGCCACTGCCGCTCGATGCCAGCGAGCCAGCCCGCGTCGGTGATGCCGTGGCCAAGCTCGGGCTCAACCACGTCGTCATCACCTCGGTTGACCGCGACGATCTTGATGACGGCGGGGCGGCCCATTTCGCGGCGGTTATTCGGGCCATTCGAGCCGCTGCCCCCAAAACGACCATCGAAGTGCTGACACCGGACTTCTTGCGAAAAATTGGTGCCATCGAGAAAGTGGTCGAGGCGCAGCCTGATGTGTTCAACCACAATCTCGAAACAGTCCCCTCGCTTTACCTCACCATCCGGCCGGGCGCGCGCTATTTCCACTCGCTGCGCCTGTTGCAGCGGGTCAAGGAGCTGGACGGAGCGATGTTCACTAAGTCGGGCATCATGCTTGGCCTTGGCGAGGCGCGAAATGAGGTCTTGCAACTGATGGACGATCTGCGGTCGGCGGAAGTCGACTTCCTCACCATCGGACAATATCTGCAACCGTCCAAGAAGCACGCCGCTGTTGCCCGCTTCGTGCCGCCCGACGAATTTGCAGGGCTAGCGCAAGTTGCCACGGCCAAGGGGTTCCTTTTGGTTTCGTCAAGCCCGCTGACCCGCTCGTCGCACCACGCGGGCGAGGATTTCTCTCGGCTGCGATCGGCGCGCCAAGCCGCCATGGGTGCCTAGCCGTCATGCCGGCGTTTCACACCGTCCGAAGCGTCCCCTACCCTCCCGAGGCCATGCTCGATCTGGTCGCTGATGTCGTGCGCTATCCCGAATTTGTGCCCCTGTGTGAGAGCCTCACGGTGTTAACGCAGATAGACGGCACCGATGGCACCCGCACGATCACGGCCCGCATGACCGTCGGCTACGGCCCGGTCCGTGAAAGTTTTACCAGTCGGGTGATCGTTGCCCGGGCCTTGCGCCGCATCGATGTCACTTACCTTGATGGACCCTTCCGCTACATGCGCAATCGCTGGCTATTCAAGGCCGCACCAAGCGGCTGCGACATCGATTTCGATATCGCCTACGAGTTCCGCTCATTGCCGCTACAGCTGCTGCTGGGCGCCATGTTCGACCGCGCCTTCCGGAAATTCGCCGAGGCTTTCGAAGCGCGGGCGGGCAAGCTTTATGGCTCGCCGTCGGGAGCACGACTGACTGAAGGCGCTGACAATTCGACAGCTGTGGCACCCCCGTCCTTGCGCCCTGCGCGCTGAAAGCCCAAGATAGCGCAAGGCGAACACGACCGCGGGCTCTCAGGCATGGCGTCCTTGACAAGTTCTGTGTGGGCACGGGCTACGGCGATCGGGCTGTTGCTCGGGTTGGCAACGGCGCTGGCCATGGCTGGAGGGGCCGCCGCCTCGGGCAGCAAGAGTTCATTGCCTGCCTTGCTCAAGGGCATGAAGCCGATGCAGGTGCGCATCGTGCGAAGCGCCGCCTCGGGTTGCGAGCCGGATTGCGCCGAATGGATTTCGGCCGAGGGCGACATTGTCGACAGCACGCCGGCTCTGTTTCTACGCGCCCTTGGAAGTCTGGGTGGTCGCAAGCTTCCGGTTTTCATCAATTCCGGAGGAGGCTCGATCGAGGCGGCAATGGCTATCGGTCGGATGCTTCGTGCCCGCCAGCTTGATGTATCTGTGACACGGACTGATTTCATCGTGTGCGCTTCAGCATCCAAGGACTGCGCCGTGGGCGCCAAGGGTGCGGCTATAAAGGCGGTTCGGGGGTTGCCCAACTCCTTCAATTCCTACTGCGCCTCGGCCTGTACCCTGGTGCTGTCGGCCGGCACCCAGCGGCTGGCTTCCCCGTGGTCACATGTGGGGGTGCATCAGATCATCGTGTTCAAGACCCAGTATCGGGTCCGCCGCACATACCGGGTAACAACGCTTCCCCGGCCTGGTGGCGGTACGACAACCCAGCGGACTCTCATCCGGCAGCAGACTTTGGGTGCAAACACGACCGAGATTGCCGTCAACGACCATTCGTATCAACCGATGGAATCATACCTTCGGCAAATGGGAATCGCCGATTCACTGGTGCCGCTGATGGAGGCGACACCGAACACGGGCATTCACTGGATGACGAAGGAAGAGCAGGACTCAACCCGGATCGTTACTCGCCAAGAGAGCGGGGAGGTGCTCTTCAAGCCGGTTGACGCAGTCCCACCCACCAAATCGGTCGGCGGCCTGTTACCCCGCACTAGTCATCACGCTGAGGCGGTGGTGCCGGTGATGTACAATGGCTCGCCGGTCTCACTGCAATTCGAGGCAGTTTATGACAAGGTCAGGTCCGAAATCGATCTGTCAGTGGGTCTGCGCAAGGGGAGCGAACCCCTGCAAAGCAAAGACCTGTTCGTCACCTTCGGCTTGGACGCCGATCATAAAGTCTTCGGTTTCAACTCAGAGAAATTCCGACCATTCGGGGCACTGACGGTAACATTGCCGCCAACGTCAATCTGTCCTTTGCGCGCGAGCGGGACCCTGCAACTTAGCTTGCATCCGGTACCACAAGACAATTCTCCCATGGTTGGGCCCGAGACTGCACCGGCCTCCATGCCCGTAGGATCAGCACCTGGTCTGACCGAAATGCTGGCCGAGGCCTGCGGGGCGCATACTGCCGAGGGGAATTGAGTCCGATAGCCTCCGCCAAGCTACCCGCCCGCATCAATGGTCCATAGGCCATCGTTCAGACCAACTCGCCATGGCCTCCCGAACAACGGCCACCCCAGCGGCGGACAACGTTCAGGTAGGCCCGACGGCCTCGGAATGCCAGACGCTGGTAGTCAGTTCCCCGGGGTAAAGGGAGGTCTCGCCTCAGAAATTGAAATAGTTGTGATGGCGGTGATGGCGGTGCCGATGATTTGTGAAAGTATCGACGGTATCGCTTGTCGATTGGCCAGCATCAGCCGCTTGGGTGTCGGCGGCTCCGGCTTGAGCGGAAGCGGGCGCGTTGGCCGCAACGGCCCCGCGCACAGGTGGCAACGAGACGATATCCTGCCGGCACATCTTGGCCTGGACCTCATTGCGCCCGCAATTCTGCGGGTGACCATCCTTGGCGAAGCAGAAATGCACCTCCACCAGCCGCCCGTTCCTATCGCAATTTACCGCGATCATGCCCGGGGTCAGAACCGGATTGGCACCAAGCAGGTCGCCGCGCAGCTGGTCGAGCGATACATTGAGGGGACTACCTAGATTGGTGTATTTGGGCGGAACCCGGATGCTGGTATAGAGCCGGCGCGCGAGACCAAAGTAGCCTTGCACATCAAGCCCCGAGCAGGTGCCATGCTTCTCGAATTCATGGTTCACCAGCTTGTCGGATGGCATGATGTCCAGCATCGAGCGGGCAAGATCGGTCGGCACGAGGGCGTTTCCGGTGCTATCGCAGCTCTCGGGCCAGCCCTTGTCGAACTGCGGCCAAAGCCCGTGCAACACGAAGGCATAGGGGCGAGAAATACCACATTGAGGATCGCCGGCGTGTGAGCCGTTGCCACTGAGACAGAAGCTCGGGCTCCAGCTCAGCACCAGGGCGTAGTAGTCGAAGTCGCCGGGCCGGTCGCCCATGCCGGCCAAGGCCGGTGGCGATGTTGCGAGCGCCAGCAGGGCGGCGGCAAGGGTGGCAAGCCGGGAAGGGATGGGCACGATGTTTGCTCCGTCGGTGTTTCAAGTAGCCAGCGCCTCGAGGATGCGCGCCCAACTTCTGGCGCCGCCCTCGAAACTCGATACGTTGTACTTTTCGTTCGGCGAATGGATGCGGTCGTCGTCGAGCCCGAAGCCGATCAGCAGGCTATCCATACCGAGCAGCCGCTTGAAGGCACCAACGATCGGGATTGAACCGCCGGAGCCAACGAGCGCGGCCGGCTTGCCCCATTCCGCCGCCAACGCGGCGGCCGCCGCCTGCAAGGGCCGCGAGCCCGTGTCGAAACTCACCGCTCGGCTACCCCGACTGTCGCGAAATACCGCCTTGGCGTCGGGGAGGAGGCGATCAGCAACAAATGCTTTGAAAGCCTCAAGCACTTTTTCCGAGTCTTGATTGGCGACCAGCCTGAAGGACAGCTTGGCCGAGGCCTCGGCGGGAATGACGGTCTTGGAGCCCGGGCCGGTATATCCACCCCAAATTCCATTGATTTCGGCAGTTGGGCGGGACCATAGGAGTTCGAGCACGGAGCGATCCATTTCGCCGGCCTGGGTCGCCAGACCAACATCGCCCAGGAAGGCCTTGGCGTTGAAGCCGAGCGTGCGCCACTGCTCACGCTGGTCGGCCGGAAGTTCGGCGACTTCGTCATAAAAACCGGCGATTTGCACGCGGCCCGCGCCGTCGTGCAGTCCGGCCAGAATATGCGCTAGCGCCCGAATTGGATTGAGTGCGGCTCCACCATACATGCCTGAATGCAGGTCGCGGCTTGGGCCTTGGACCACCAGCTCGGTGAAGGCAAGCCCGCGCAACATGGTGCAGATAGCGGGAGTGCTCTTGTCCCATTGGCCGCTGTCACAGACGAGAGCAAGGTCGCGCGTCAATTCTGCCCGGTTGGCCTCCAAGAACGGCTCAAGGCTCGGGCTGCCAGACTCCTCCTCGCCCTCGAGCAGCACGGTGACCGAAACCGGGAGATCGCCTGTTGCCTGGATCCAGGCCCGGCAGGCCTCCAGGAAGGTGAGAAGCTGACCCTTGTCGTCGGCGGCCCCACGCCCAACAATGACCGTGCCGTTCGCCTTGTCCTCACTGAGGCGTGGCTCGAACGGAGGATGGCTCCACAAAGCCAGTGGATCGACCGGCTGCACATCGTAGTGGCCGTAGAACAGTACATGCGGTCGGCTAGGCTTGGCCGGTGCCCGGCTGCCCACGACCATCGGGCGGCCCTTGGTCTTACGCACCGACGCCTTGAACCCGATCAACCTGAGTTCGTTTGCGCACCAATCGGCGGCGTGCTCGCAATCGGGGAAATGGGCCGGGTCGGTCGAAATGCTGGGGATGCGGATCAGCGCGAACAATCGCTCCAGCGCCAATTTGCGGCCGGCCGCCAGCTGGCCGAGCACGGCCTCGATGTCTTTGCTCATGAAATCGTCCCTTGGCGCCTTGTCCCGCGGCTGAACCTAGCCCGTTCCACGGTCGCATAACAGGGGCGAGAATGGCCTCAAGGCAGATGGGATGCCCACAGGCCGGGCCGCTCGGACCAGCCCGCTGTCGCCAAGAACCGCCTGCTGTCCCAGGCTGGCGTCGGAAATGCGATCTTGCCGCCGTAAAGTGCATCGGCGGGGGTGTAAAACCCGGCTGTTCTC
>Ga0075028_100000372_pt1 | contig 16430 bp, 21 predicted proteins | sample LitLauG_LLR_2014_FD_71390 | JGI IMG/M metagenome (GOLD analysis project Ga0075028, IMG submission 71390) | Freshwater sediment microbial communities from Pennsylvania, USA - Little Laurel Run_MetaG_LLR_2014 | ecosystem: Environmental > Aquatic > Freshwater > Creek > Sediment | place: USA... | reverse complement strand
TCAGGAACAAGCAAACCACGACGTGAACGATGGTGATCAGAACCGTTACCCACATGTACAAAACTCCAAGGGAGCCGAAGCTCGGATTCGATACGATGGTGCGGAAGGGGGGATTTGAACTACTCCATCACGTTGATAACACGCAACTTATTGATTTTGCGTTCGGCCTAAAAGCCCAAATGCCCCACAATCCCGCTTCCATTGTACGTTTATTGTACGGCGAACCACGCTGCAGAAGAGAAGAACCGCGCCGCAGGGCTTTCTCTTCAATCCTGCCACCAACAGTTTGACATCCTCCCCTCCCATCGGTCAAGACCACCGAACGGAGATAGACCTGCGCGCCCATCGCAGGATTGGAGTGGAGCACGCGAGCTTGCTAAAGGCAGGCCGATCAGAGACCGGACTTATTCACCCTGCAATAGCAATAGAGAAATTGTTGGGTTGTCCCAAACGGCGTGCGGTGCAGCTCCTTGGAACTCCCCGACAAGCGGAAGTGTACGCCGAATTCGTTTTGCAGTGACTCGGCTTCGTAGCGGACAACGTCAAGACCACTGCATTTCGTAGGACCCTCTGGTCCGAAGGTGCTAACGATCACGTGACCTCCGGGTTTCACGGCGTGGACGACTTGACGGACATACGCGTCACGGTCGCTCGGCGAGGTAAGGAAATGAAAGACAGCTCGGTCGTGCCATACATCGTAAGCAGAGGAATCCAAGTCCACTTTAGTGATGTCTGCGACGAGCCAATGTACGCGGTCGGAGGCTTTGCCCAATCGTTTCCTGTTCGCATCGATGGCCGTTTGCGAAATATCGAGGACGGTGACGTGCTCGTATCCGCGGGCGAGAAGGTCATCGACCAGCGTGGATTCACCGCCGCCAACATCAATGATCGAAGCAGACCGACCCGTAGCCGTCTGTTGTATCAAGGCGAGCGACGTCTCAAGGTGCGGACGGTACCAACTGACTGCGTCGGGGGCTTTCTCTGTGTAGATTTTTTCCCAATGGGTCTATGTGTTCATACCTATCTACGCCCCTATATTGATAGACTTTCCTCAATGATAGACCCGTCACAGACACGCCGGCAGCGAAATTTTCTTAGCCGATGCGTGGGCTCGTAATATCGGGACGCGGGGAGAGCGGGAGAAACGCTACGGAGGGAGCAGATGCCTATCTACAAAGACCATGTCTATCCTCATCTCGTAAGCATGCTGGGAAATCCAAAACCCATCGAGGAAATCCGGCAGCGCATCGTCCCTTTGGCGCAAGGAAATGTCCTTGAGGTCGGCGTGGGTCCGGGCGTCAACTTCACTCATTACGATCCCGCAAGGGTAAGCAAAGTTTATGCCCTTGAACCCAACCCGGGGATGCTTCGGCGCGCAGAAGAGCAACGGCGCCGAACGCAGGTAGATATCGAGTTTCTCAACCTGCCCGGAGAACGCATTCCCTTGGGAGATGCAAGCGTCGATACAGTTGTGAGCACCTTTACGTTATGCACGATTCCCGGCGTGGTGGAGGCAATTCAAGGTGTCCGCCGAGTCCTCAAACCGGGCGGCAAGCTCATCTTCTTCGAGCACGGTCTGTCGCCCGATCCGCCAGTACAGCGTTGGCAAAAGCGATCGGAACCGCTCTTTGTTGGGCATTCGAAGGCTGCCACGTGACCCGTGACATTCCGTCTCTCATCGGCGAGGGCGGCTTCAATATCGAACAGATCGACGCAGGGTACCTTTCTCCTTTTCCAAAGTCGGGGTCGTATTGCTGGTGGGGCACAGCGATTCCGGAACTACGAAATTGAGAGCTCAAGCAACACAGTTTCCGCCTGGGTCAGTGGACTACTACTTTTGTGGAACGACACGTGGTCCTCAGGTCTCGTGGCTCAGTGTGCTTCAGAATTCGAGATTACTTTGTTCAGGAAGCCGTGCAAGCGCTCGCTGAATCCGGTGGGAACTTTGAAGACGCGCTCATCACCAGTGATCACGAGCATCTTCCGCATGCTGTCGTAAACTGCCGTACAGCGGTGGCACCCGCGCAGATGCTTCTCGGTCTTCTGGCGCATTTCGGCCGTCGCGTTAGGGAAGCTGCCGGCATCGAACTCTGGCAGAGCAGACCCAACACCTTCAACAACTCGTCGACCGAGTCGAACTCTACCGGCCGGTAGGTATGGTCATTACTGTAGGCCACGAGACGATAGGAAGATCGCCTGGAAGCGCTATTGGTCTGTGAGACGGGTAAGCTACTGAGACGGCGTTGCTTGTGGCACCCTAACGATCTGCGCCCGCCTCGCCTCACTTTGTTTCGGGGGAAGACTGAAAGTCGAGCGACTAGCCCCTTAGAGGCCCTTGGGTGAACCGTCTGGGACAGCAAGATGTGCACCAACTGCAAATGATCAGTTCACCGCCCGAAGAAGATGCTTCGCTTATTGCTGCCGTTCTGCGCAAGGATCGCAAAGCTACAGCGGAGTTTGTCGCCCTCTACGCTGACGATCTGTACCGGTATCTGCGCTCGCGTCTAGCTCCGATGTACGACCAAGTGGATGATTTGGTCCACGAAGTCTTCCTTGCGGCGTGGGAAAGCCTGCCGGGCTACCAAGGGACCGGACCGTTGCGGGCTTGGGTCATGGGGATTGCGCGGCACAAGGTAGAAGACTACTATCGCGCCCGATTGCGCGCTCCCGAATCCATCGAAGATGGCGATCAAGAACCGGTTGCGCTCGCGTCGACCTCGGATTTCCATCAACTCATGGAGCTGGACGAACTTCGGAGGAATACGTGGCGGGTGATGGGAGGTCTCCCCGAACAGTACCGTATGGTGTTGATCTGGCGCTATTGGGAGAAGGCCTCAGCTCGCGAAATGGCTCTGAAAACTGGCAAAACGGAAAAAGCGATCGAGCGACTTCTGGCACGCGCCCGAGCGGAGTTCCGGGAAAGGTGGAATCATGCCCAACCGTCCTGATGATGAATTCATGGAGCGAATTGCTAGCGAAGTGGAACTGACCCGGCCGCAGGTGGCCCCTTCACGTCTCAAGGCGAAGGTGTATTCCGCCCTGATGTTGCGACAGGCGGAGAGCGGGCCGCTAATGAGCCTCACCGAAACCCATGCATGTGGGCACAAACTTTGCGTCTTTGAAGAACTGGTTCGAATCGCTCCGGTGGGAGAGGCGGCCAAATCCCTCAATATCTGCCGTGTCTGTCACGCGCGTGTTCTGGCGGAACAAATAGAGAATGCGCCGATCTATTGGCCTGGATGTCCGTATGTTGTGCTGAAAAATTCCTGAGCGCGCTTTCTTCCCGGAAGAGATCTCAGAAGTTTCGAATAAATCCGAACAAGTTTTGGAAGTTCATCAGCCGATGCTGCCCCGGAGGCAACAGTCGATCACTGATCGGATTCCTGCTCAAGGTCTCGCTGAATGTGTAGCGAAATGCCCAGCCCTTTCCCACCCTTACGTCCATTCCCACGGGAACGTGCAACGCGATCATGTTCGAACTGAAGTGCTGTGGGGGCAGCGCAAGATTTCCGAAACGCTGCTCGATCTGTTTCTGGGAACTGGAAAAATGAACGAAGCCTGTTCCAACGGATAGGTACGGCCGCAGCCGGCTGTCACGCTTACGAAAGTAGACAAGGAAGTCCGCGACCACGCTTTGCTGCGCACTGCTCCTTGTTTCCTGATAGCCCCGTTGTATTCCATTAAAAGATCCGGCAGACAGAGTGAGCGGGTTGCGGTTCCAGATGTAGTTGGCTTGAACGGTGAAGGAGTCTGACAGATGTTTGCCGACCAGAGCTTCGACAACAGCACCGTTCTTCGGATCATAGGAGGAAAACGAAGCGGAGCCGGGGCCTAGCAAAGAACGTGCGTCTCCGGAAAGCGTTGCGACTCCTCCAAGCACTCCGGCATAGAACTGCGCACGGGCCGCCTGCCCACAGAAACTAGCAAATAAAACGGCCACCGCAATCCTCGACACCGGACTCTTCAGCCGCGGAATATTCTCCCAATAAGAGACTAATGTCCGAACGGTTCTAGCGAATAATCGCGAGGGGGATTTTTCGTTCACGTTCGACATATTCATCAGAAGCGGATCGACTTTGGGGCAAAGGTTATCAGCTCAACTCAAACTGGCGCTGCTCAACCTCTGAACTTGAACCTAACACATCGTCGAAAGGGTAAACGTGATGAAGCGGAAGCTAGGCTTTGTAACCTTGTTGGCGGTTCTCGTCTTCAGCAGTCTCCCGTCGTTCGCAGCGGCGGGAGCGGTCTACACTCTTAACAATTCAACCAGCGGAAACGCGGTATTAGCCTTCAACCGCTCGGCCGATGGGCAGATTCTTCCGGCAGGAACTTTTGCGACCGGCGGAACCGGCACCGGCGCAGGCTTGGGCAATCAAGCTGCGCTGGCGATGGACACCTCCAATACCTTTCTGTTTGCGGTCAATGCTGGGAGCGACAATATCTCGGTCTTCAAGATTGGGGAGAATGACCTTCGTCTGGTCGCTCTGGCTCCTTCGGGAGGCCAGCACCCTATCAGCCTCACGGTCAGCCGCAAGGTGCTGTATGTTCTAAACAACGGAGCGGCTGTCGGTGGGAGCGACACAATCGCGGGCTTTGCCGTAAGCGGGAACGGCCATCTGAAACCCATCGTCAGCGGGTTGCCTCTCAGCACCGGCTCGGTTGGACCGGCGCAGATCGGATTCAATAATGACGGCGATGTTCTGCTGGTTACCGAGAAGGCGACCAACAACATCGACGTTTTCTCCGTAGATGACGATGGCGTTGCCGTCGGACCGACGGTGGTTGCTTCCCAAGGAAAGACTCCCTTTGGATTTGCTTTCGGCAAGCGCAATGAGGTGATTGTTTCCGACGCGTTTGGCGGCGCGGCAAACGCCGGAGCGGTTTCCTCTTATATTGTCTCAGCAGATCGAGCGTTACGAACGGTGAGCGGAGCAGTCCCCGACAATCAGAGCGCCCCGTGCTGGGTGGTGCTCACAAATGACGGGCGCTTCGCTTACACGACGAACACCGCCAGCGGGAACGTCTCCGGGTACAAAGTGGGGTTCAACGGGATGCTGCAATTGTTGACTGTGGGAGGTCAGACGGGAAACACAGGCACGGGAAGTGGTCCAATCGACGCTGCCATAAGCAATGACTCTCGCTTTCTCTACGTTCTTACCCCCGGAACCGGCAACATCCAGGGATTCGATATTTCGTTGGATGGCTCTCTGACTCCACTCTCTCAAGCATCGGGAATTCCATCGTCTGCGAGCGGCCTGGTGGCGAGATAAGAAAGTGGAATGGAGAAAAAGATGAAGGACATCAATACCCTCATAGATGCAAGAGCTCTCCCCTTGCCAAGAGCGGACTCAGGCAGACATGCTTCGCTCGGGAGATCCTGCCGATTGGGTTTGCTGGCGTTCCTGATTACGGTCGCCTGCTACCCAACGGTATCTGCACAAAGCCCCAAAGTGGCTGGCAAGTGGAAGGTTGTAGCCAGCCCCAACGGTGGCACTCAAGCTGCGGGCAACGCTCTACTTGCCACGATCGCGCTCTCACCCACGGATGCGTGGGCAGTCGGTGCTGAGCCAAACCCAAGTCAATACCTAACCGCAACGCTGGCCGAGCATTGGAACGGCAAGAAATGGTCGATTGTGCAGACCCCCGCGATCTCCGCGCCGACTGTGCAGCTCAACTCCATATCCGCTGTCGGGAGCAGCGATATCTGGGCTGCCGGATATGCGGAAGACCCCTCGTGCTTCTGTTCCCAGACTGTGGTTGAACGCTGGGACGGAACCTCGTGGACCAGGATCACAAGTCCAAACCCTGGCATCGCAGACTTTCTGTACGGCATCACGGCTCTATCTTCAACCGATGTCTGGGCCGCCGGATACGAGTGGACCTCGCAATCCACTTATTTCCCTTTCCTCATGCACTACGACGGCCATAGCTGGTCAACGTTCGACGAGTCGCAGTTCCAGATGGGTCAGCTTTCCTCCGTCTTCGCGCTCGCGACAAACGATGTTTGGGCGGTGGGCTGGTTTGGCCCGCTGGCGGCAACTCAGGGACTCGCACTGCACTGGGATGGTGAATCGTGGACTCAGGTGGCATTTCCGTCCGAGCAAGGGGGCGGGATCGTGCTCCAAAGCGTGTCGGGCGCAGCCACCAACGATTTTTGGGCGGTTGGAGTTTACCAGTACATTAATCTTTGGGGCAGCGTTTCCAACAGCGCGCGCGGATTCCACTGGAACGACTCTACTTGGAAACAGAAGCAACCAGCTTTGTCTGGCGAATCCTATTTTTCCGATGTCATGGCCCGAGCAACCAACGATGTGTGGTTGGTTGGGGAAGGTATCGTCAACATTCAAACCGGGCAGGAAATGTTCGTGACGTTGCACTGGAACGGCAGCCAATGGAGCAACGTCACCAACCCCGACAAGGGCACACTCAATGCCGTATCCGCCTCGTCGGGTTCTGATGCATGGGCAGTCGGGGTCAGCATCACAAAACCGGGAACGTACACGATGCACTATGTTGCGCCGTAATTCGTTTGAAGAATTCGTGCGACAAGCGCAATTGAGATGTGCGAAGGCGGGAATCGGCTATTCTTGCGCAATTTCGTTGTCTCAGTGTGCTGCTGTATCCACTCGGTGCGAAGCCCATTACACAATTAGAGTCCAGACCACCAGCTTTAGCCCTTAAGGCCCGGTCGGGAACCAAGCAGAAGTGGACGTGGCGCTTGTCCCTGCGATAGCGTGGTACTGGACCCTGCCGGGAAACGCAGCGGTCGGCTTTCTCAGCTTTGATGTGCTTGACGGTCTGTCTCCAAGTGCTTTACCGTCGAAGTGAGAATTGCATTCTTGAAAAACAATTGCTCAGGTGGACGGTTGATGAGTCATGCCATTTGATGATGCTTTGGCCGAACGAGTCCGCGCACTCTTGCGCGGAGACCATTCCGTCAGAGAGAAGCGTATGTTTGGCGGACTCGCATACATGGTGAACGGACACATGTGCTGTGGGATCGTCGGCGAGGACTTTGTTGTTCGCACCGGGCCAGACGAATATCAAGCTGCCCTCTCTCAACCTCATGCGCGGCCCATGGACTTCACTGGCCGCCCAATGCGAGGCTTCGTGTACGTAAGTCCTGAGGGGTTCAGGTCAAATCGGGACCTGAAAGCATGGATTAAACGGGGTCTGGATTTCGCCTTGTCCCTGCCCTCAAAATAACCGGCCGCTGCCTACTCACCATTTGAGGAGTGTTCTTGCCGTACCACGCCTGTCGCCAGCGTTTTGGTGCGCAGTGGCTCAGTGTGCTTCAGAATTCGAGATTACTTTGTTCAGGAAGCCGTGCAAGCGCTCGCTGAATCCTGTGGGAACTTCGAAGACGCGCTCATCACCAGTGATCACGAGCATCTTCCGCGTGCTGTCGTAGACGGCCGAGCAGCGGCGGCAACCGCGCAGGTGCCGCTCAATCTTCTGGCGCATCTCTACCGTGGTGTCTCCATCGACAAACTGCGAGAGATGGGCAACTATCGTTTTGCAGCTAACCATGGGTTCGATCCTTTCCAGCGCTCCCAAATGGAGACTCTTGGCTTCGCAAATAGTGGGGTCAGAAACTCGCGCATCATAAGGCGTGCACGATGCAGCCGCGTTTTCACTGTCGATTCGCCTAGATCGAGAGCTTCTGCGGTCTCGGCCACATCCATGTGCTGCATGTCCCGCAGAACGAATACTTCACGATAGATGTCCGGCAACGCCGCGAGGGCTTTGGCAACGGCTTCGCGCACTTCCTTTTGCTCAACAGCATCGCTCGGCAGGTCTCGCCAGTCAGCGAACTGCTTTGGGTAAAACGGCTTCTCGTCTGAAGCTTCCGGCGAGCTCTGATCGAGGGACTCATAGAGATGCTGCCGCCGTTTTCGTCGGTACATCTTCGCCTCGTTTTCGATCACACGCATAGCCCACTGCTTGAACTTGTCACTTTCCGTGAGCTGCGCAAGATGCAAGAAGATCTTGACCATTGCCTGTTGCACCGTCTCCTCGGCATCGTCCTGATTGCGCAGAATCGAATAGGCCAGTAGAAAAGCCCCTCGTTCATAAGGCCGAATCAAGTCATGGAAGAGATCTGTCTCTCCCGCCAGGATCCTATGGATCAGACCCGGCTCGCTCGATCTTTCCGCTAGCTCTTTCTCTTCCATAGACGGCATCAATGCGGGAGGCCCCCTTTGCAGCGATTCGCCAGAATCAGAACGGTCACAGCCTGTCTGCGCGGCCTAGTTCGAGAAGCGCTGGGCCACGAGGCGTTTTGGAAGACACTGGCGAACGGTTCCCAAAAGGGGGCTATCGACAAAACCCAGCCACGCTGCTGTGAGCCAGCCCAATGCGAGACCGAAAGCTGCGTGTGCAAGGGTGACCGTCAAGGGGAATCCTTTGGAAAACTCCAATCCCATAAAGCCTACGCCCAAAGCCGAGACGACGGGGCTGAACATGAAACCGAAACCGAGTAGTACGCCAAACGCAGCTCCCACCCAACGACGGCAGGTGCCGAACACCAGCACGTAGATCAGACCGAAGCTGGCGCCATTCCAGAAATGATAGGCCCAACCGACGAGGTCTGATTTCAGCGACGGCCCGGCCGCGAACTGATTGAGCAATAGCACGCCCATAAGTCGCGGCAGATTCCCAGGCATGAAGCCAAGCCAAAAACCAGGCAGTCGGATGGCTTCCAGGGCGAGCGTGGCAACCGCTCCTGCCGCCAGGCCAACGACACTGGCTCTGGCCAGCGAATCGTCGAAACGGTACAGCATACCGCTTGTGATCAAGAGAAGCGTTGCTGCCGGCAGAAGCGCCAGTTTCGCGAGCACATCCATCGAGCTTCTCCCGGATTCCGCGATGGGAAAGATCAGCGGCGACACCGAGGCTGCGGCCAGCAACAACAGAATTGTCAAAACACGTTTCATCGGAGTACTCCTGAAGGGAGGAATTCATATCCCTCCCTTCCGATCTACTGGAGGCTGCTACCGGGCGACCATGTGGGTGAGCATGTCCAGCTTCTGGTCGAGCATTGCTGCCGTCTGATCGATGCTCGCGTTGTTGAACGGCTTGAGCACTACCGATGGCTTGTCGTAGCTCAGATAAGTCTTGCCGTCAGAGCCTTGGTAGATGTAGACGCGCATGGGCAGGTACAGTCCGGCAGCGGGATCTTTTTCAAACACTTGCTTGCCGACATTGGGATTGCCGACGAGAAACAGGGATCCTTTCATGTCGAGGCCGGTCATCTTGAGCATGTTGCCCTGGTCGACCGTGCTCATCACCATCATGCCTCCCTTGCTGATGGCCATCTTGAAGGCCTCGACGGTCTGATCGTAGGACTTGCTACTGGGGATGCTTACACGGGCCTCCTGTGCGAAGGCGGTGGTGGCGGCAAATGCTGCAAATAGGGCAGCAAGCAAAGTGATGCGGCGTAGATATCCAAACTGCTTCATTTGTGAGTCTCCTGGTGATGGAATGAATTCAATGCGTGACAACCGTGTCTGTGGGGCCTCATCTGGCCTTGCTAGTCGGTTGAAGGCACTCATCACGAACGATTCGTGGATCGGGCTTGCGTTACAGCCGATAAATTTCGAGGAAACGTAACACTATCCCGGTAACGCCTTCTGAGTTGAGGAATCGTGGAAATGAAGGGCAGTGGTGTGAATGCAGTTGTAGACTTCTCAAGGACCGTATGCAGCAATATTTAACACATTCTTCGGATCACTTCCTCGCGATGGGCCTTGCTGCCGCGAGCGCCGCGGCCATGTTCTATGTAGGGCTCTACCAAAGCCGAGCTGTAAGGCACCTCTGGTGCCCTGTATTCAATAAGGGTTGCGAAGCGGTTGCCGATGCGGCCTTCGCAAAGCCCTTTGGCATCCCAGATGGATACATTGCGGTCGCTCTCTACGTGGCGATGATCCTGCTGCTGCTGGGCCCCGTCGAGAAGCTCTGGATTTGGATTCCGCTGCTGATTCTGGCTTCGCTGGCAACATTGGCGAACTTCCTGGGTGTGCGCGACATGGCGAATCTCGGCAGCTTCTGCTTTTATTGCATACTGACCACCGCGCTCTCGCCGGTTCTACTGTGGGCGGTCTGGCGGCTGAGATGAGCTGAAAGGAGTGCGCCATGGGAAGCAAAATAACAGTATTCAGCCAACCGGGCTGAATGTTCTGCACAAAAGTGAAAGAGTATCTTTCACACGAACATGTTTCCTTTGTAGATCGTGACATTACCTTGGACCCATCAGCGATTTCAGAGCTACAGAAATTTGGTTTCATGACGACCCCTGTTACCGTCATCGGAGAGAAGGTAATTGTGGGATTCGATCAACGGAAACTCAGTGAAGCTCTGAATCCGGAGGAGTCCGGAACCTGATTGTGATCATTGTCGAGCTCGTGACGACTTTGGCGGTATGGCCGCCGAGCTGGGCCAACCGTTCATGAAACCAGTTCTGAAAGCAATTTCTTCACCTCGGGAGCATACGGACGATGAGCAATTCCGCAGTTTCGATCCCCAATCCAGTCGTGAGCGGTGTTCGAAAGAAAGATGCCGATTACGTCTTCTACGAACTCACCCGCAGCATTTGCCCCAACTGCAAGAAAGTAATCGACGCCAAAATCCTGCTCCGAGATAACAAAGTGTTCATGGCGAAGCGGTGTCCCGACTGTGGACCCTTCGAAGCTCTGGTCTACGGGGACGCCGAAGCCTACACAAGTTTCAGCAAGTTCAACAAGCCAGGCACGATCCCGCTGGCTTACGGATCGGAGATCAAAGACGGGTGTCCGCATGACTGCGGGCTCTGTCCTGATCATCAGCAGCATACCTGTCTCGGCATCATCGAGGTCAACAGCGCCTGCAACATGGCGTGTCCGCTGTGCTTCTCCGAAGCCGGCCCCGGTTTCAGCCTGACTTTGGAAGAAGTGGAAGGGATGCTGGATGATTTTGTGCGAACGGAGGGTAATCCCGAAGTCGTGCAGTTCTCTGGAGGCGAGCCTACTATTCATCCACAGATCATCGACTTCGTGAAGGCCGCGAAGGATCGCGGAATCCCGTTCGTCATGATCAATACCAACGGGAAGCGTATTGCCCACGATGATCGCTTTCTGGAGCAACTGAGTGAGGTGAGGCCCTCCATCTACTTCCAGTTCGACGGCTTCGACGCGGAAACCTACCGCATCATCCGCGGCGAACCCAGAATTCTTGAAGAGAAGCTCCGCGCGTTGGATCGACTTGCTTCCATTGGGCTCAGCGTGACGCTGGTTCCCGCTATCGAGCGGGCTGTGAACGAGCACGAAGTCGGCAAGATTATCGAACTTGCCATTCGGCATCCAGCCGTGCGGGGAATCAACTTTCAACCGGCGTTTCACGCGGGCCGTCACATGCAGCACGATCCGTTGCAGCGCATGACGATCCCAGACGTCTTGAAGTTGATCGAGCAGCAAACTGCCGGCAAGTTTCTGGTCAACGACTTCATTCCCGTCCCTTGCTGTTTCCCCACGTGCAATTCAGTGACCTACGCTTTTATCGACGGTGAGCAGGTCACTCCCTTGTCGCGGATCGTTAACGTCTACGACTATCTCGACTACATCACCAACCGCGTCTTGCCCGACTTCAGTATGGAGGTTAAGCGAGCTTTGGAAGGCTTGTGGTCATCGTCGTCAGTCCCCGGCTCGCAGAAATCGGCTGAGGAATTCGCGGTATCGTGTCAGGCCTGCGGTATTCCCGAAAGCTTCACCATTGGGGACATCGCGAAGAACGTTCTAATGATCATGTTGCAGGATTTTATGGACCCGTGGACTTTCAATCAAAAGAACTTGATGAAGTGCTGCAAAGAATTCCTCTTGCCTGGAGGGAAGCAGATCCCATTCTGTGCCTACAATACAGTCGGTTACCGGGAACAGGCGCGAGTACAACTGGAGGCGATGGAGTCGAGGCGGAAACAGGCACGTCGTGATGGCCAGAGATACGAACCTCAAGGCGTTGTGTTCGATGTGAAAGCAAATTCCAGGCGGGCCGATTCGGCGAACCTTCAGCAAATCGAACCATTTGAGACGCGTTGAGATGAGTCAAACCACTGAGCAGAATGTGAAGCAGTGTTGCGCCGCCTTTTATGGCAGCGACCTGGCACGCCTGTTGCTGGGAGACAGTTTTCATCCCGGCGGGACTCAACTTACAGACCGCCTTGGGCAGTTGACCCAACTCACTCGCGATTCCAGAGTTCTGGATGTAGCTGCCGGACGCGGCACAAGTGCTTTCCACCTTGCCCAATCGTTCGGCTGCGAGGTCGTTGGCGTTGACTTAAGCGAAGACAACGTGAAGCTGGCAAACGAGGAAGCCTCGACACGGGGCGTCGCGAACCGAGTGAGTTTTCGGCTGGCAGATGCCGAGAAACTACCCTTCGATGCTGATACCTTCGACGCAATCGTGTGCGAGTGTGCTTTCTGCACGTTTCCAAACAAGCAGGACGCCGCCGGAGAATTCTCCAGAGTACTGAAACCTGGGGGGCGCTTGGGAATCAGCGACCTGACCAAGACCGCTGGCCCATTGCCTGAGCTCGATGGACTCTTATCATGGATTGCTTGTATCGGCGACGCCCAGCCAGTCACGTCGTATGCGGAAACGCTGAGACTCGCCGGTCTCACTATTGAAACCATCGAAGACCACAGCTGCGCTTTGACCGAGATGGTCCGTGAAATCCAAGGCAAGTTACTCGGAGCCGAGATCGCCGTGGGCCTTAAGAAGTTTGAGTTTCCCAATGTGAACTTCCCAGATGCAAAGCGTTTTGCCCAAGCAGCCGCAAGCGCCGTCAGAGATGGAAAGCTCGGATACGCAGTGATTGTTGCGCTCAGGCCCCACTGATTGCACCCATTTGTTTCTTCTGAAGGCCATCTGGGAATTCATGAATCAACCAACGTCACTTGCAAAGAAGGAAGAGCGGAGAGCGGCGACTCGAAGTCGCCGCTTTCGAGATCAAATTGCTATTTCGGTTCAGGCAGGGCAGATGCGGTTTCAACCTTAATCGTGGCTGCCTCCGCGTCGGCAACTCCTTTCACCTGGACGTAGTGTCCCTGGTGGTCTGCGAGCTTGTCAGGGTTCTCGACTGTCCAGATTTTGTTGTCGCCATCGGTTACCAGGGCCAGCTTGGAGCCCATCTTGACATGATCTTTGTTGCTGCACTTCTTGTCGCCGTGGGCGGCACATTCGGTGTCCGACACCCAGCCTTTGACAGTAACCGCCTTCCCGTTCTCCCCCGCCATGGCGGTGATTGAGAACAGCAGAACGACGGCAAGCATTCCAATCGTGAGCTTCTTCATCAGGAATCCTCCGGCCCAGCGTAGTTGCAATTCATTGGTTCGCGGGGCTTCATCATGTAAAACTGCTGCCGGATGCCCATTTATTCCCGACTTTGAATCCAAGGGAATAAATTGAGGCCATGTGCAAGTTGTAACCAGTGAGGCGGAATTCCTTGTTTCTCGGACAGACCGTACGGGCGAAGCACTTCGAACGTGACGCTCTGCCCCATTTGCCAGCGGTTTTCCGCACAGCGCGACAGCTTGTTGGTGTCGAGTCGGCGGACGACCTGGTCCAGGACACGTTTCTTCGGGCCTGGAAGTATTTTGAGACCTTCGACCCGACCACCAACTGCCGTGCTTGGCTGTTCCGGATCATGCGGAACGTCTGGATCAGTCGCTGGCGGAAGAGCCGTCTGGAACTGCCAATTGTCGATACCGGAGAGGAGCAGGTTGAGCCCTACTACGATTGGGAAGGCGAGTTTCTTCGTGAGAACTGGTCTGCGGATGTGGAGCGCGCATTGTCCCAGTTGCCCCCAGATTATCGCCTGGCAATCCTGCTCGCGGACGTCGAAGACTGCACGTATGAGGAAATCGCCAGGATCATGGAATGCCCGATCGGCACGGTCATGTCGCGGCTAAACCGGGGAAGACGCATGCTGGCCCGGCTGATTCAGGCCTTTGTCAGCGCGAAAGCTTCTGAGAACCAGCCGCGGGAATTTGTCCGGAGAAGACCATGATGGACTGCAAAAACCTCAGAGAAGTTCTGAACCTATATGTCGACGGTGAGTTGTCGCCGGAAGCCACCGTAGAGGCGGAGGCTCACCTTGCGGAGTGCAACGCGTGCCGACGGGCGGCCGACGGCTTGCAGGGATTGCGACGAGCCGTTAAGGCCGCAGTAAACCAATATCAACCGTCGCCGCAACTGACCAGCCTTGTCCGGAAATCGACGCTCTCAACCTGGTACGGCCGACCGTCGTGGGCGCTCGCCTTGGCCGCAATGGCACTCCTGATCGTCACTTTCGCCGTGTCCATCTCGCAACTCCGCGGAACCGTAGCAAATACTCTAGAAGCGGCAGCCTTCCATCTGGACGACTCTGGGTCAGTGATCATGGAAGGAACGCTCCTCTGTCGGGATTGCCAGTTGAAGGAGGAGTACGGTTACCATGCGATGTGTCCTCTGAAGGGGCATCACGGCACCTTACAGACGAAAGATGGCAAGATTTGGAACATCCTCGATGGCGATGCTTCTGAGGATCTGATCCACAATTCAAAACTGCTTGGGCGAACTGTGCGCATTCGTGGCCGCTGCTTCCGGAGAGCCAGTTCGATCGAGGTAGACAGCTACGAGGTACTGTGAAAAGGGATTGCCAAAAAGGTCTTGAAGGAAAGCTCTGTTCTTTTCGCCCTTCTCTTGGGAAACTCTTTGTGCGGGTCTTGCTGTCCGGAGCGCTTGTGGGTATGTCGATTCCGGCTGGGACCCAGATCATTTCCCCCGAGGAGTCAGCAAAACCGAGAAAATCGGCCAGCCTGCCGGAGTCTGCGGACAGGAGTCAGTACCGCTACAGCAACCGGCTGATTCACGAAAAGAGTCCCTATCTCTTGTTGCACGCCCACAATCCCGTGAACTGGTATCCCTGGGGAGAAGAGGCTTTTGCAAGGGCAAAACGCGAGAACAAGCCGATCTTTCTTTCCGTGGGCTATTACACCTGCCATTGGTGTCACGTGATGGAGCGTGAGTCTTATTCCAATCCGGCGATTGCGGAGTTGCTCAATCGCTGGTTCGTTTCCATCAAGGTGGATCGCGAAGAGCGTCCGGATATTGATAACGAATACATGAGCTTCGTCGAGGCCACTACGGGCAGCGGCGGGTGGCCGATGAACGTTTTCTTGACTCCCGATCTTAAGCCGTTTTTCGGCGGCACGTACTTTCCTCCTGACGATAGTCGTGGCCAGACGGGTCTAAGCACTCTTCTACCGCGCATCGCGGACGTTTGGAGCAAACAGCGCGAAGAGATCCTCCGTTCCGCGGACAGCATCACGCAGAAATTGCAACAGGCAGTGAATAGCGGTGTGGGTGGAGGCGGTCCATTACAAGCAAACCTATTGGACAAGACGTACGAACAGATTCGCCAGTCGTATGACGCTGCGAATGGCGGTTTTGGTGAAGTTCCTCGGTTCCCCCGGCCGGTCGTCCCCAACTTCCTGCTAAGGTACTGGTCACGGACCAGGAAGAAAGAAGCGCTGGACATGGTGCTGAACAATCTGCGTGCCATGGCTGGGGGCGGGGTTCACGATCAGATTGGTGGTGGTTTCCACCGCTACTCTACCGACGGTCGTTGGCGGGTACCGCACTTCGAGAAGATGCTTTACGACCAAGCCCAACTCGCGGCGCTTTACACCGACGCCTACCAAGCAACAAATGACCCGTTCTATGCTAATGTGGCGCGCGACATTCTGGACTTTGCCATACGTGAGATGCGCAGTCCCGAAGGCGCCTTCTACTCCGCACTCGACGCCGACAGTCCGGTCGCTAAGCGTAAGGCGGAACATGGCGAAGGCGTGTTTTACGTGTGGAGTAAGGAGGAAATCGAGCACGAGCTAGGAAAGGAAACAGCGGCTATCTTCAACTTTCGCTTTGGAGTAGAGCCAGGAGGAAACGTCGCGTCTGCGCAGGACATAGAGGGATGGTTGAAAGGAAAAAATGTCCTCTACGAGCGCCACTCGATAGCAGAAACTGCAAAGCAGGTTGGGAAAACTGAAGCCCAGACAAGCCAGATTCTGAACCTCGCAAAACAGAACCTTTTCGCCCAACGCGATCTTCGTCCGCGGCCTCCTGTGGACACAAAGATCATCACTTCATGGAACGGGTTGATGATCTCCGCCTTGGCCAAAGCCAGCCAGGTTCTGGACGAACCGAAGTATCTTGAGGCCGCCAACCTCGCGAAGGTATTTCTACAGCTTCACTCGTATCAGCCAGCCTCCGGCAAGTTGAAGCGGCGCTATCGCGCGGGAAGCGCAGACATCGATGGCTATCTCGATGACTACACGTTCCTCACCCAGGGTCTTCTCGATCTGTATGAAGCATCGTTCGATGTGCGACTGCTCTCCTGGGCAGTCCAACTTCAGCAG
>Ga0075028_100000370_pt1 | contig 16553 bp, 10 predicted proteins | sample LitLauG_LLR_2014_FD_71390 | JGI IMG/M metagenome (GOLD analysis project Ga0075028, IMG submission 71390) | Freshwater sediment microbial communities from Pennsylvania, USA - Little Laurel Run_MetaG_LLR_2014 | ecosystem: Environmental > Aquatic > Freshwater > Creek > Sediment | place: USA... | reverse complement strand
TCCGGGGACCAGTCTGCGAATTCAACATTCTCCAGCAACTCGCGCGGAGCGCCTCCACCCAGGGGCACGCGAGCGAGAGTGCCGGAATAAAGAAATCCCTCGCTGGGCCGGCTCTTGAGCGCCAGAGCCATCTCTCCAGTGGACGAAATGGCGAGCACGTCGGCTCCCGGCGGGTCCATCTCACGCGACTGAGGACTTTCCGGACGGGTGCTGAACAGCGCCAGAGGTTTGCCTTCCCATGCGGCGCTGTAAATCACCGTCTTGCCGTCGGGTGTGAATCGGGCGGAGCGTACAATTCCGCGCCGGAACGCCAGCGGGTGATACGTGGGGAGCACAGCCTGTACCGGACGCTTGAACAAGAACATTCCGGCGACAGCTCCCACGATTAGCGCAACTGCTGACGCCAACGCAGCCGCAAGAAAAACGCGCGCTCGCGGAACCACGCTTTCTTTTTCCGACGCTCGGCCCGACACTGCGCCCGACACTGAGTCCGGCCCTGGGGCGGATCCCGGCGCGGGCAACGGCACTTGCCCTGAACCAGCCGGCGAGCTGGACATGACCGCGTGCGCTCGCGTTGAATCCAGGCCGCGCTTGATTCGCTTCAGATCGCCGCGCAACTCGGCGGCGGTTTGATAACGCATCTCGCGGTCTTTATCCAGGGCCTTGGAGATCACTTCCTCCAGCTTCGCGGGGAGCTTGGGATTCAGAGTCGAAGCTTCAGGCGGATTCCGGTTCAGGATCGCCTCAAACACCACGCCCGCGCTGCTTCCGGAGAACGCAAGTTCGCCGGTCGCCATCTCGTAGAGCACGGCGCCGAAAGCGAACAGGTCAGTCCGCGAGTCGATCTCCTCAGCGCGAACTTGTTCTGGAGACATGTAAGCCACGGTTCCCATGGTTGAACCAGGGCTGGTCATCATCTCGTGACTGGTAGCCGTTCGCAGTCCCGAACCGTCGGCGCCGGCAACCGTGTCCGGCGCCAGCTTGGCCAGTCCGAAATCCAGCAGCTTGGCCTGTCCTCGTTTGGTGACGAAGATGTTTGCCGGCTTGATATCGCGATGGATGATGGCCCGGGAGTGAGCCGCGTCCAGGGCATCAGCAATTTCGATGGCCAGGTTCAGCAGCACCTCGGTGTCCAGGGGACGCCCGGAGATGCGATGTTTCAGGGTTTGCCCATCCAGGAATTCCATCACGATGAAAGCCTGGCCGCCCTGCTCGTCGATTTCGTGGATGGTGCAGATGTTGGGATGGTTGAGGGCGGAAGCAGATCGAGCTTCGCGCCGGAAGCGCTCCAGCGCCTGATGATTCTTGGCTACGTCGTCAGGAAGGAATTTGAGGGCGACAAAGCGGCCCAGCTTGGTGTCTTCGGCCTTGTAGACCACGCCCATGCCGCCACCGCCGAGCTTTTCAATGATGCGGTAGTGAGAGATGGTCTGGCCGATCATGGACAGGGCAATACCGGAAGTGATGCAGCCGCAATCTTAGGCGGGATTCACAAACAGGTCAAACCAGGCGTTCAGTGCGGCCCTGGAAATCTCACGATCCATGTAGGGGCAGGTGTCTCACCTGCCCAGCGGAGCGAAGCTCCGCAGTTTTGAACGGCGGCCATCTGAGGACGTCTGGGCCCAGGTGGGTCTTGGTGAGAACGGAAACTAGTCTTTCAGCGGGACCATGTTCCTCTCGCCCTGGCAGAAGGTGGCGACCCGCTGCAGTCCGCCTTCCGGCTGCGGCATGACTCGGACCGGGCCGTAGCAATACACGGCGTGACCGCTTTCCGCAAAGTACCAGCGACCGCCCTTGCGGGCCGGCTTTTGGGCGGCGACGCGATCCAAAGGTGGCTTCGGAGGCGGAACCCGGTAGACTCCCTGCAGCGAAACTGACAACAGGATTGTCGCGAACATTCTCATGGGGAGTAAACCTGGGCCTGTAAAACCTGGGCTATAAAGTCTGGTCTGCGCAACCTAGATCGAGACCAGCGCGCGGCGTTCATCCGATTCATCAGAAGCGTCACGCGGAGGCTTCTGTGGAAGCGGTTTCCGAAGCTTGTGGGTACCGTGGCTCTTGGTTTCCGCCTGCGGCGTGACCGGGCTTTGCAACTGTGGGCTCTGCGGCATTGCTGGAGCTTTTTTTGCCCGGGCTTCGGCCTGCTTTTTCTGGATTGCCATTCCTTTAAGGTTGCTCAACTGGACACTGTCGTTGAACAACACCTGAATCAGGCCCTTCTGAGAGTCGATGGTTTTCCCCTGCTCGACCACCAGCATGGTCAGCAGGCCGTACGAAACCACGAACAATACTGTGAGCACGGGAAGAAGCGTGCGCCTGGGCTTGATGGCAACGTTATCGCCGGTCAGGTTCCACAAAATGGCACCCCGATCTATGTCCCGCGAACAGCCGGGCATAGTAGGGAATGCAGCTTGTACGCCAACGATCCCGACGCCCTTAAGGCACTCCAGGCAAGGAACTTAGGGGCGTTCCTGACGGCAGGAGACAGGTCCGCAAATGCAAGTTGCTGCACATTATTGGTAACCACGATGTGTTACCCTCGATACTTACCGTGCTCGACCAAAAGCCGCGTCCGGCAAGGGTTTCGGAGAGCTGGAGGGCAAAAATGGGCTTTGCGCCCTGCCCATGTGAGCTCCACTAATTTTTAAGTCCCGGACTCAACCGCCATGGACGGTCTCGCATCTCACCCAGCGCGTACTTTTCCTCGCTAGCTTTTCCTCGCTAGCTTGGCCTCGCAGGTAGTGGCGTGGTAGCTTGCGAGACACTTCCGAACAATACCCGGAAGTATCAAAATCTCACATGAGGCCCGGCAGCTCCCGTGCGCCTGATGCCAGACCCAATGCCAGACCCAATGCCAGACGAAGAAGGATGCAATCATGAGAACGTTCGCAAGCTGGATTTGCCTGATGATGCTGCTGCTGGTCACGTTCGCGGCCGCTCAGCAGGAAAACCCTCCCGTAGAACCGATGGATCAGACCCCGATATTCCGGGTCAACGTGGTTTCCCGCACTACCAAGGCGGTCAACTATCGTCATCGCGGAGGCTCCACCACCGTCGACATAAAGGGAACCGACCTCATGCCGGATATCAAAGGCAAGGCCAAGGTGGATAGCAAAGCCGGACGATTGCAGATCAATGTGGAACTTTCAAAAATGGGACCAGCGACCAAATTTGGTCCGCAATATTTGACCTACGTGCTGTGGGCGATCACACCCGAAGGCCGCGCCAACAACCTCGGCGAAATCGTTCCCGACTCGTCCGGAAAAAGCAGTGTTGACGTCACTACCGACCTGCAGGCATTCGGGTTAATCGTAACCGCGGAACCGTATTTTTCGGTGACTCGCCCCAGCAACGAAGTAGTCGCCGAAAACGTCATCCGGCAGGAAACCAAGGGCTTTGAGGAGCCCATCGACGCCAAGTTCGATATGCTCGAAGGCGGGCAATACACCATTGACATGCCCGCCCAGCAGCTTCCTTCGGCGACCGCCGCCCCCAAGACGCCACTCACCCTGCTCGAAGCGCGCAATGCGGTAGCAATCGCGAAGGCCGCGGGCGCGGCCAAATACGCACCTGATAGTTTGCAAAAGGCGGAAGATTATCTGGCTCGCGCCGAAGATTATCTGCGGCGCAAGCAGGGCAACACTCCGGTCGGCACCGCCGCTCGCGGCGCCACTCAGATGGCTGAAGATGCCCGCGTCCTTACCCTGCGCAGGAAAGAGCAGGAACGGATCGCGAACGAGAAACAGGCCATGCTGGACAAACAGCGAAAGGCTGAAGCCGACGCGCAGGCCTCTGCCATAGCCGAAGCCCAGGCCAAGGCCCAGGCGGAAGAAGATGCCCGCAAGCGGGCGCAGGCCGAGGCTGCTCAAGCTTCTGCCCAGGCGCAACAGGCTCAAGCCGACGCGGCTGCGGCTGCAGCGCTGGCAGAGCAGCAGAGGGCGCAGGCCGAGGCCGAAAAGCAGCGCATGGCCGCGGAAGAGGCGATTCGCCAGAAAGAAGAACAGCGTCAGCGTCTGCTCAATCAACTTAACCAGGTGCTCGAAACCAAGGACACACCCCGCGGGCTGGTCGTGAGCATGCCCGACGTGCTCTTTGACTCCGGCAGCTACACCTTGAAACCTGCCGCCCGGGAGCGCCTGGCCAGGATCTCAGGCATCGTTCTGGCCTATCCGGATCTGCGTCTGGAGATTGAAGGTCACACCGACAGCATTGGCAGCGACTCCTACAACCAGACATTGTCGGAAAAGCGGGCCGCGTCAGTGCGCGACTACCTGGTTGACAACGGGGTTTCGATCAACAACGTAATAGCGCGTGGCTTGGGTAAAGGTGATCCGGTCGCCGATAACAGCACCGCCAAGGGCCGGCAACTGAATCGCCGGGTGGAGATGATCGTTTCCGGCGACGTGATCGGAACTCAGATCACGCCTGGAGCGGCCACTACGCCGGCTGCGCCGCCACAGTAGGATCCGAATCGAAATATGGGAAGGGCACGAAGTCTACTCGTACTAAAAAGCTGAGTTCGTGTGGCGCGGGCCTGTCCTGAGCGAAGTCGAAGGAGCCCCCGCCCGCGAAAGGCCAATTCAGAGTCAAAGGCCGCGGGCGAGGGCGCCCGCGCCACACGAACAAGTGAGGGTTTGCGGCTTAAGCCGCTGAGGTGGCTGAATCAGGAAAGGGCACAGTTTTAAACACGCCTCCGGCCGATACCGCGACCCCGACCTCAATCCATTTCGTGAAAACCGCGGGTTGCAGTCGTACCTGAAGCGCTTTGCCTCTGCTGCTGATTCTTCCACTGGCCTTCATCCGGCACCTGGATGGTCTCGAGCTTCTTTTTCTTCAGACCGGCGTTGATTGCGGGCAGTTCTTTGTCGGTTAGCTTGCGGAAATCACTGGCCACGTCTTCCAGTTCCCGGGCCAGCGCGTCCGTACGTTTCACCTGGTAATCCGTAGGCCGCCCCTCCCAGCCGGTGACGTCTCCATACAGGCTGCCCAGAAGCTCGCGCAAGCGTTCTTCGCCGGTGATCATTCCACCTTCCTTGGTGGCCACGATCTTGGAACGCAGCTTGTCTGATTCTTCCGCAACTTGCTGCAGGCGCGCACGCAGAGCATCTTTCTCGCCGAGTTTCGCCGCCCGTGCGTTGGCGTCATCGCGCACGCCCTGAATCGCCGCCGTCGTGTAGCTCATGTGTTCCAGCAGGTGGTACAGCTTCATGCTCAAGTCGAACTGCGCCTTGCGGTCTTCAAGGTTATAGGTGGCGCGCGGGTCGAGCACTACCTTTATAGTTCCGGTGTATGTCTGGTCGCCCTTCGTAAGTTTGACGGAATAGGTTCCGGGCAATACGCGCGGGCCCTGCGAGGCCGCGAACAGCGCCGCCGCGGCGGGCGGAACCGCAGGCGGCTTGAGCCGCATTCCCCACGTCGCCCGGTTGAGACCGCGATGCTTGCTGCCCGCGATGGTGTCCAGCAGCTTGCCATCCTGGTCGAAGATCTCGATCTTGAGATCGCCAAAGATATGCCGCCGCTTCTGGTAGTAAGTAATAAATGCATCGGTGTTGCGGCTGGGGCCATTGAACGTTTCGTCGCCCTCAGGCCAACCGCCGTTGGCCTGGAAATATTGAATCGCGGGCGGGCCGTCCATCAGGGCTGCATCCTTCTCCATCAGTTCTGGCTTTAGAGCCCGCAGCGGTGAGATGTCATCGATGATCCAGATACCGCGCCCGTGCGTGGCCAGCACGAGGTCAGACTCACGCGGATGCACGACAATATCGCGCACCGCCACATCGGGAAAATCGCTCCCCTTGTACTGACCCCAGTGCTGCCCGCCGTCGGTCGAAATCCACAGCCCGAATTCTGTGCCCAGAAAAAGCAGATTGGGATCGACAGTGTCTTCCGTGATCACGTGGGCATAGCCACGAACCCCGTTTTGCTGCACCGGCAATGACATCCAGGTTTTCCCGTAGTCAGTCGTCTTATAGAGATAAGGCTTGATGTCGCCAAAGGTGTGGCGATCAAACGTTGCGTAGGCCGTGCCTTCCGCAAAGCGGCTGGCCGCAACCGTTGAGACCCAGGAGAATTTGGGAAGGTCGGGAACGTTGCTCACGACGTTCGCCCAGCTCTTGGCGCCATCCCGCGTGATCTGCAGATTGCCATCATCGGTGCCGACCCAGATGATCTGCCCGTTCTTAGGCGATTCCGAGATGGAATAGATTGAGGTATGCATCTCGGCAGCGGAATTATCGACAGTGACGCCGCCCGATTCCTCCTGTTTCTGTTTTTCCGGATCGTTGGTGGTGAGATCCGGCGAGATCCGCTCCCACGACTGGCCGTGATCGCGCGAACGAAAAAGGAACTCCGCCCCGATGTAGATGGTGCCCTTTTCGTTGGGGCTCATGTGAATCGGCGCGTTCCAGTTGAAGCGCAGCTTCTTCTCGCCATATTCCGGCAGCGGCTGGATGGGCCGGGTATCGTGAGTGTGGCGGTTGACGCGACCAATAGTTCCGCCCTGAGCCTCCGCGTAGATGTAGGCGGGATCGGACGGGTCCTCGAACATCCAGAAGCCATCGCCGCTGTACATATTTTCCCAGCGCGAGTTGGTCACACCGCCCGGATACGATGAGTCTCCCACCCAGGAACTGTTGTCCTGCAGACCGCCATAGACATGGTATGGGTCAGCGTTGTCCACGCTCACGTGATAGAACTGCGAGACCGGAAGATTGAACTGGTGCTTCCAGCGTGTACCGCCATCTTCGCTGCGCCAAAGACCGGCGTCATCCGTCGTATATACGATATTGGGGTTGGAGGGGTCGATCCAGACATCGTGAAAGTCGCCGTGCGCGTTGCTCGAAACCACGCTGAAACTGTGTCCGCCGTTCACGCTGACCAGCAGCGGTCCATCCGGTTTGAAGATTTTGTTTTCGTCCTTCGGGTCCACGATGAGGTTGCCAAAGTAGAAAGGACGCCAGACCACGAACAGGCTGGCATCCAGCCGGTTCCAGCTCTTGCCGCCGTCATCGGAACGATACAGAGCGCTCTTTTTCGATTCGATGTTGGCATAGACGACTTGTGGTTTCGAGGGCGCCACGGCGACGGCAACCCGCCCCCAAGGTTTTTCCGGAAGGCCCTTGCTGTTGCTCTCGTTGAGTTCGGTCCAGTGTTCGCCGCCGTCTGTGGACTGGTAGAGCCCGCTGCCTGGGCCGCCGGAGCGGAAGGTCCAGCCCTGGCGGCGGAAATCCCACAGCGAAGCGAACACGGTTTTCGGTTCCCGTGGACTCGACGCCATCAACCCGCAACCCGTCGATCCGTTAGCCCCGCCCAACACCTTTTTCCACGTCTGCCCTCCGTCCGAGGTCAGGTAAACGCCGCGTTCCTGGTTGTCATCCCACAGGTGGCCGGTGGCGCAGACCAAAACGCGATTGCTGTCCCTCGGATCCACCAGGATTTTCGCGATGTGCTCGGAGTCACGCAACCCCATGTTGGTCCAGTTCTCGCCGCCGTCGGTGGACTTATAAACGCCATCTCCGACGGAAACGCTGTTTCGGACCCATGACTCTCCCGTGCCCACCCACACGATCTTGGGATTCGAGGGATCGATCTCCACCGCTCCAATCGACTGCACCGGCTGCCGGTCGAAGACTGGGCGGAAGGTCGTGCCCCCGTTGACCGACTTCCACACCCCTCCGCTCGCCGCTCCTGCGAATACGGTTAAACGGCCCTCTTCCCGCACGGCGTCCACAGCGGCGATTCGGCCACTGGTGGCGGCGGAGCCGATGTTGCGGGCAGGCAGGCCGGAGATGGTGGCGGCATCGAACTTGACGGGCTGCTGCCCGTTCACCACAGACGAAACAAAAACCAGGAGGAGACAGGAGAAAATCAGCAAACTGCAAGCACGGCGTACGCAATCACTCATCGTAAAGGATCCTCTGAATCGTAGCGCCGGCGTCCCGTCGGCTGTACGCGGGGGCGTCCGCGCGCTATTAGTCACAAAAATCTTGGTGGAGCAATTAATCTATTTCGCGGCCGTTTCCTTTTTCGGAGCTTCCTTCAGCGAGGCTGGCACCGCGAAATCAGAATCCTGCAGCGATACGTTGGCTTCGATCTTTTCATAGGTCACGCTCTGCCATTGCGTGGGATCATCCTTGGGCCCACCATTCACCGAGAAGGGGAACACTACGCCTGCCACAGGTTTATAGGAACCGAGGTCTGTCACGCTGTCCCGGACTGCGCCGCGGATGAACTCACGCCGTTCGGTACGAATTTCAAGGAAGGTATCAGGATCGAGATAGTAGTAAATGATGTCGCCGTCTTTCAGCGTAACCTTCAGGCGCAGGGCGTCGTCGCCATCGACCACGTCATGGCCCAGATACTCGACCTGGTTGCCCTTTTCTTTGTAATCCACCAGTGGACCGTCGAAGTCAGAGTCGATCAGCAGATCGCGCACGTCGTCTTCGCCCATCAACTGCGGATCCTTGCGTCCCCCGAACGGCCGGACTTGCCAGCCGCTGGAACCGTCGTAGGCCTGCACCTGGGTCATCCCCTGGAGCGTAAAGGTTTCACGCACCAGGTTGGGACGCTTGTTTTCCTGTCCCACGGCAGCGGTGAACCCGCCTCCCGCATCCAACTTGCCGGTCAGGCGCAAGGTTTTGATGGCTTTGATCTTCTCCATCCCGCCCTTGGCCTCGATGTTTTTCTGGACCAGTTCTTCGGCAGTCTGGGAGGAAGCCGCCAGGCTCAAAGCAAAAATAACTGGCAGGAAGATAAGGCAGTTACGCATGCTGCGTGCTCCTGAGTAAGAAATGGTAAGTTTCCGGGAAGAATGGGGATTAGCCCGCTGGTTCGACGTGCGTGGCGCGTATTTGTAAGCAAAATTTATCAGGAGTCTTGGAACTTCAACCGGCGAATGGCTGGCGTAACGGGGTACCTTCTATTTTCCACCCATCACCAGCTTCGCAATGGTGGCCAACTGCATGTTCGACGTGCCTTCGTAGATCTTGCCGATCTTGGAATCGCGCCAGTACTTCTCCACCGGATAATCCTTGGTGAAGCCGTACCCCCCGTAAATCTCGATCGCCAGGGAGGTCACTCGCTCCGCCACCTGCGAGCAAAACAATTTCGCCATGGCGGCCTCCTTGACGAAGGGCACGCCGGCGTCCTTCATTCGTGCGGCGTTATACACCATCAGCCTGGCGGCTTCGATTTCAGTGGCCATCTGTGCGATCTGGAACTGAATTCCCTGAAAGTCGGCGATCGTTTTCCCGAACTGCTTGCGCTCCTGGGCGTATTTCGCAGCGTACTCCCAAGCGCCCCGCGCCACCCCGGCCATCTGCGCGCCGATTCCAATGCGGCCTTCGTTCAAGGTCTCGATCGCAATCTTATAGCCCTTGCCGACTTCGCCCAGCACGTTCGACTTGGGTACATGGCAATCCTCGAGGATCAGTTCGCAAGTGGACGATGCCCGAATGCCCAGCTTGTCTTCCTTCTTGCCCACGGTAAAACCGGGAAAACTCTTCTCGATGAGGAACGCCGTAATTCCCTTGTAGCCGGCCGCCGGATCCACAGTGGCAAAGAGCACGAACAGCCCAGCCTCCTTGCCGTTCGTGATCCAGAGCTTGCGTCCGTTCAAAACATAGTCGGCGCCTTGGAGCGTGGCCCGGGTCTGCAAGGCAAAAGCATCCGAGCCAGAACCTGCTTCGCTGAGAGCATAAGCCCCGCAGGTGTCCGCCGCCATTCGTGGAAGGAAATGCTTCTTCTGTTCTTCGGATCCCCACCGCAGCAGCGCATTGTTGACCAGCGTATTCTGCACGTCTACGACAACGCCTGCCGAAGCGTCCACCCGCGACATTTCTTCAACCGCCAGGATGGCCTCGAAGAATTTCCCCCCGCCGCCGCCGTACGCCTCCGGAATTTCAATCCCCATCAGTCCGAGTTGGAAGAACTGGTGAATCAGATCGTGATCGAAGACGCCCTTTTCGTCCATCTCCTTCACCAGCGGCCTGACTTTCTCATCGGCAAACTGGTGGATGTTATCGCGAAACATGATTTCGTCTTCGGTAAGGGAGGTCAGGGGCAAAGGCGATGGAACTTGCAGCGTCGTCTCGGGCATGGAAATACCTTCAGGCTGAGATAGTTAACTTTGAATTCTAGCACCCAAACAGTTCTGGGCAGCGCCTGGAAAACAGGCAGGGGGCCTAGCCACTTTGCGAACTTTGCGTCCTTTGCGGTCAAAAGCTTTAACCGCAAAGGACGCAAAGTTCGCAAAGACCGCCGTACTTCAAACGCCTCTGCCCGCAGTGAATTCCTCCAGCACCTCTTTCGGGCAGGCAAACAGATCCTGCAGAGGCGGCGCTTCCAGAGTAGCGATTTCCGCTCCTTCGGATGTGAGCTGCAGAACCGTAAACCCAACGGTTTCGAACAGGCGAAAGGTTTCGCCCAAGTTTGTCCGTTGCAGATATTCGAACATTACGAGTCGAGGCCGGGAATCGCGCAGGCATCGCATCATTCCAGCCAGCACCTGATTTTCGTGGCCCTCAACATCGATTTTCACCGCGCTGATTGGATAAGGCAGCGGGTGTTGAGCGAGGAATTCGTCCAATTGAATGCACGGAACTTTGCGCGTGGGCAGCGAGGTCGAGAAGCCCACAACAGTTCGATTGCAGGTGCTCACTCCGCCTTCGTCTTCGAACTCGACGGTTCCCTTTGAATCTGAGACCGCCAGCTCGTGGACTTCAAACTTCAATCCGTTAAGCGCCAGATTCTGCCGCGCCCTTTCCGCTGCGATGGGATTGGGCTCAAACAGCAGCCCATGCTGAACCCGGTCGGCAAGCAGCAACGAAACCAGGCCGACGTTCGCTCCGACATCGATCAGGGTTCCTTCCCGGATATGAGCGCGCAGGAAAAGAATGTCGCGCGAATCCGGAACCCGCGTGTACATCACGGCGGAGGACGCCTGGCAGTCGGGGTAAGCGCGGAACTTCAGTCCGTTGAATAAGTGCACCTCGATCGGCTTCCGTACCGCCCGCTTCCAGAACTGCCAGCCGAAAAACAGGAAGAGGCGTTTGAAGCGCTGCCTGCGATTCGACTCTTCATGCCAGATCAGTCCCAGCACGTAACGCGTGTTTTCGAGAAAAGTTGGCAATCGTCCCTGCGGCGCAACTGCCGACGAACGCGTAGGTGGGGCGTCCGCCAGACAGCAGGCAAAGCTTAAGCTTGGAAAAGGGTTCCCGGCACTAGGTCTTCCGGAGAGAGGCGGCAGTGAAGATTAGTGCTGTTTGCCGCCCTGTATCAGCTTCAGTCCGTCTGCCTGGAGAATGCGCTGGATCTGGTTGCGCGCATGCACCGCCCAGGGGCCGGTCGTATCCAGCTTCACGTAGGCGCGCCAGTGCTGCAAAGCTTTGCGCGGCTCCTTGATTTTTTCGTAGGCCAGGGCCAGGTTGTAATGGGCGTCGGCGTAAGTGGGCGCAAGTTGCAACGCGGTGCTGTAGGTCTGGATGGCTTCAGCCACGCGTCCGGTCTCGTCCAGTACGTTGCCCAGGTCGAAGTGCGCCAGCGCATAGCGCGGGTCTACCTCGATCGCGCGCCGGTAGTGTTTTTCCGCCAGCGCATATTCCTGCCGGTTGTAATGCAGCGTGCCCAGGTTGATATGCGCGGCGGCGTGGTCGGGATCGAGATCCAGCACCTGCTCGTACATCTCGATGGCCTGGGCGTGGTTGCCAGGATCTTCCTCCAGCGCAATGCCGCGGGCAAACAGCTCGCCCACATCGGTGGGCACGGCCTCGGTGTAGTTTGAAATCGGCGTGCTGGCCACCACCTTCTGTTCCGGAGAGAAGTCAAACATGAATTGCCCGGCGATAGGCTCGACCACTTTGCCTTTATGACGGAATGCGATGCGGTGACCGGTGGAGAAGGCACTTGCCTCGAGCAGGGGGTTTTCCATCCCCGCCACCTGCTTCTGCATAGCTTGCAGCGATTGCCGGATGACCGCGGGCCGCACCTTGCGGGAACACAGGTCACGCACCTTCTTGATTTGCAGCAGATCGAAAAACGAGTAGGTCTCGGCTGCGGTCACCAGTTCAGCTCTTTCCCAAGCTGATAACTGACGCGCCGTAAGCCGCAGGATGCGAAGCAGGTCCGCTCGACTGTATCGGTACACGTTGATAGTAAAAACCCTTACCATATTATCGGAAAAGTTACTCCCTGTCGCAAGTGGAAAGTGGCGGGTGAAGGAATCTAGGCAGACAACTTGCAGCGCTGACGGTGCAAACTTCGCGTTCGATTCGGGATCGAGTATTCTCCTGGTCCAGGGATCGGAGGAAGTGACTCTTATGACCTCAACCACCCGAAGAGTGCTGGAGGCAGTGTTCTGGTTCGTCGTCGGCCACCTCAGTTGCGCGGTGCTGCACCACATGCATGGGAGATAGTGCCGACCATCCCAAGCCAAACGGCGACCACCGGCGCTGACGACTGAAGACTGACGACTGGGCTAGCGCGGTTTCTTGCGTTCTTTCTCCGCCAGCCGCGCCTTCACCAGCTTTTTCACCAGGGCTGCGGGCAGAGGCTTGTCGACCGGAAAGCGGATGGTACCTTTCGAGGTGTAAAAGCCCTTGAGCTCGTCTTTGAACGCATCCATCACCGCGAGACTCATTGGGAACAAACTGCAGTGGTTCGAAAACGAGCCGAAAGCCAGCAGGGATCCTTTGTATTTGAACGTAGGCATCCCGTAGCTGATCGCCTCGGTGGCCTCCCTTGGCGCCGCCGAGCGAATCGCGGCTCGAACTTTGTTCAAAGTGCCGCGGGCAGGTTCCGGCACGCCCGCCAGGTATTCGTCCACGTTCCGCGGAACGGCGTCCTGTTTCGCAGCCGAACTGCGACTACCGGAACTCGCTTTTTTCATAACGGGAGGGTGGAGCGACGCGCACAACTGCACCGCTGACTACCAGTTACGAACTATAGCTCAGCGTGAGCGAAATGCCACGCAAGTGTATTGAAAACGAATCGTCGAATCAAATCTCGACCCACTGAAAGAGGTTCTGGCCGTGTTTTTTCGTTTTGGACAGAAACCGGCAAAGGTGGTATTCATGAGTGAAAATTGGATGATTTCGGCTCGGGCACAGGCTCTCATGTCAAACCAGCCTGATTCTTGAGCGAGGGAAACGACTAACCGGTTCACGAGCGTCTGTCGCGAGGTCGTCGTAGAAAAGGGGAGTTAGCCATGCGGCTCTTGATTACTTTAAGCGTCCTGAGTCTTGTCCTCGCCTCTTCTGTCTCCCGTCCGACGGAAGCACCTACCGGTTTTGACAACAAGAGCAACGGCTTGGCCGACGATGCGACTCACCTGGCCGATCAAATGAAATTCGAGGAAGTTGAGCAGTTGAGCGATGGCCTGGGACCCCTCTATAACGCGCAGTCCTGCCGCGAATGCCACCAGAGCCCGGTTTCAGGCGCCGCCTCCCAGGTTGCGGAATTACGCGTCGGCCATACGGGGCCAGAGGGGCACTTCCGTAATCCGGAAATCCCGATAGCCCACGGAGCCGAAGTGATCTCTGGGCGATCCCTGGTGAACGATCGCGCCATTTGTCCCAACGCTGCTTTTCCTGACAAGGAGATTCAAGAGCGAGTTCCAGAGACAGAGACAATCCGGACGTTTCGTCTTTCTCTAAGTCTGTTGGGGGATGGCTTCGTCGAGGCGGTTGCCGATAAGACCCTTATCGATCTTGCGGAGCAACAGTGCAAATCTTCGCATCGGAAAATCTGTGGACAGGTTCTCCAGGTCCCTATCGTAGAAGCGCCCGGGCAGATGAGCGTAGGAAGGTTTGGCTGGAAAGACCAGCACGCGAGCCTGCTGTCGTTCGCCGGCGACGCGTACCTGAATGAGATGGGCATCACGAACCGCCTTCAGCCGGATGAGGTTACCAACCTTTGCAATGCCGCTTCGGAGCCGAATGACAAGCCAGGCCCCGACGGCCTCTCCGACATCGATCACTTCGCCCGCTTTGTTCGAGCCACCAAAGCGCCGGCTAGCGATTCCCAGCAGGCCAGCAGCGCGGCTGCAAAGAAAGGGGCAGGCTTATTTGACAAGATCGGTTGTGCGACTTGCCACGTCGAGACCCTGACCACCGCTCCCGCGGGCACGAAGATCAATGGCGGAACGTTTACGATTCCCGACGCGCTTGGGTCAATCACATTTCATCCGTGGGGGGATTTTTTGATGCATGACCTCGGTACGGGTGACGGAATCCTGCAGGCGACCCGGGAGCATTACGGAAAAAGAGTCTTTCAGATGATGTCAGACTACCTTTCGAAACAGGACTTCGAAAGTAGCCGGAACAAAATCCGGACTGCGCCTTTATGGGGAGTGCGCTTGCGTCCGCGGTTGATGCACGATGGCGAATCCCTGACCCTGCGCGATGCGATCCTGCGGCACCGCGGCGAATCAGTCCATGTAACTCAGAAATTTGAAAAACTGAAGGGGGAGGATCAAGAGGCCATCATCGAGTTCTTGAAGTCTTTATAAACTCCGGGCCCGGCGACTCTCTTCGAACAATTGCTCCGGGAAGGTCGAATCCCCGTCCGTACCATGTCATTTTCAGGTTAACAACAGAAGACCCTTTGCCGGTACTGCCTGCCGCAAACCACGAGGGATTGAGGTCTCTTGAGCCAGCGTTTTCGCGTTCCTGGTTGAGAATGTGAAGTTCAGAACTCGACGCCTCCGTCACTGACCGTCCGCAGCACTTTCGCGGGGCAAGATATTTTTTCACAGTGTTGCTCGTATTTTCCGGGATCGCTGGCCCGAAAAGCGCTACAATAGCGGCTTTCCATCCCCCCGGCCCCAATCGCAATCACAGTTCTCCCCGTCGAGAACGTCTCCGTTGACGTCCTCGGGGAGGTCTTTGTGCGACGCGAAATACTGCGATGTCATCGTTCGTGTGTTGTGCGCACGAACCGATTACCTGGAGCTGTTGAACATCGTCCAGCCTCGAACCGCAGGGGGAAACATGTTTGCCAGGCTCAGATTCGTACTGCTCCTCGACTTTCTTTGCTTGTTCACCGCTGCATCTGGCATCGCTCAAGTCTCGGTAGTCACCGAACACAACGACTTGGCGCGCACGGGTCAGAACCTCAACGAGACTGTCCTCAACACATCGACCGTGAACGTCGGCGGTTTTGGAAAGTTGTTTTGGCGCACCATTGACGGTCAGGTTTACGCCCAGCCCCTGTACGTTCAAAATCTCTTGGTCGGCGGAAAGACGCGCAACGTCGTGTATGTCGCAACCCAGCACAACAGCGTGTACGCCTTCGACGCCGATGATCCCACGGCGGCGGCGCCTTTGTGGCAAGTAAACCTGGGCACGCCGGTTCCGAGCCAGGACATTTGCATCATCAGTGGAGACACGGATCCTCAAGACTGTCCGTATCTCGACATCAATCCGGAGATCGGCATCACCAGCACTCCGGTAATTGATTCGAACGCCGGAATCATCTATGTGGTCGCCAGAACGAAAAGCAGCAACAGCACCTACCACTTTTTCCTGCATGCGCTGGACATCAAGTCAGGGACCGAGCAACTCAGTGGCCCAGTGGAGATTACCGGTCAGGTGGCGGGCAGCGGCCCCGGCAGTACCGGTGGCATTTTGGCGTTTAATCCGGTCTTTCATCTGCAGCGTCCCTCGTTGCTATTGATGAATGGTGTCGTCTATGTCGCTTTCGGCGCGGTCGGCGACATTGGAACTTTTCACGGCTGGATCATGGGCTACAGTACTACCGCCACTCTCCCGCAAACCACGATTTTGTGCATTACCCCCAACGGTAGCGACGGCGGAATCTGGCAATCCGGACAGGGCCTGGTTTCCGACGGAGTGAACAATATTTATGTGATGACCGGGAACGGCACCTTTGACGCGAATGTGTCGGGAGGAAAGGATTACGGCGACTCGGTGTTACAGATCAGCACCTCGAGCGGCCTGGTGGTCCACGATTATTTCACGCCTTCGAATCAAGCCCTTCTTTTTGAGCACGACACGGATCTGGGTTCGGGCGGCCCCCTGTTACTTCCCGGCACCAGCCTCCTGGCTGGCATTGGCAAGGACAAACTGCTTCGGCTGGTGAGTACCACCAGCCTGGGCGGGTTCAACTCGGGTTTCGACGGCGATGTCCAGGAATTCACCGCGACCTTGAATGCCTACCTGGGATCGCCAGTGTATTGGGATAGCCCGAACAATGGCCCGGTGGTGTATCTCTGGAGCCCCGCAGATTTTCTCACCGCCTACAAGCTCGTGGGCGGCATGTTCCAGACCACTCCGGCTACCCAAAGCACGGTGCAGAACAGCACCGGCTTTGCCAACACGGCCCCTTTGTCGGTGTCGGCGAACGGAGGCCTGGTAGGCAGCGGTATCGTGTGGGCCGGGGGTTCTTTCTCCGGAAGCGCAAGCGGCGTTTCCGCCCGGGGCGTTCTACGCGCTTTCGATGCTACCAATCTTGGCACTGAGCTTTGGGACAGCATGCAAAACCCTGCTCGCGACGACGTCGGGCTCTATGCGAAGTGGGTTCCGCCCACGGTGGCGAAT
>Ga0075028_100000362_pt1 | contig 16723 bp, 11 predicted proteins | sample LitLauG_LLR_2014_FD_71390 | JGI IMG/M metagenome (GOLD analysis project Ga0075028, IMG submission 71390) | Freshwater sediment microbial communities from Pennsylvania, USA - Little Laurel Run_MetaG_LLR_2014 | ecosystem: Environmental > Aquatic > Freshwater > Creek > Sediment | place: USA... | reverse complement strand
GATCTGCCGGAGAAGTGGAAAGACTACACGGAGAAGAATGCGAAGTACTTCGGGCGGTAGTTCCCCCGTCGTTTCTTGGATTGCATGGGCGCGTGCTTTGAGGCACGCGCTTTTTGTTTCTGTCGTCGTTGCCCGCCATGTACACAAAGGAGTCCTTCCCCATCCTCTGCCCGGTCAATTAGAATCATCGTTTACATTGGCACGACCGGGAGTCTTTGGTCCCGCGCGAAAGCCTCCATGCCGCTGAAAGAGTCGGAAGCCATTGTTCTTCGCACCTATCCGATGCGCGAGGCCGATCTGCTGGTGACCCTGTTGACCCGTGAGGAAGGCAAAGTGCGGGGAGTGGCGCGGTCGGCCAAGAAGTCGAAGCGGCGATTCAGCGGGGCACTTGAGCCGTTGACGTATGTGCGGGCGTATTACGATGACCGCGAAGGGCAGGAACTGGCGCGGTTGGATGCCTGCGACGTGCTCGATTCGCCGCTGCTGAATGAAGTGAGCTATCCGCGGGCGGTGGCGCTGGGGCATGTGGCGGAGTTGCTCGACGAGTTTTTGCCTGACCGGGAAGCGAACGATGCGGTGTTCCGGCTGGCGCTTTCGGTGCTGGGCGTGCTGCGCGGGCCCGCGATCTGGATGCCGCTGACTTATTTTGAATTGTGGCTGACGCGGTTGCTGGGGTTCCTGCCGGAGTTGTCGGCGTGCCTGGCGTGCGGAGTGGATCTAGAGGGCAGCCGGGCATTTTTTCACGCGCTGGCGGATGGGCTGATGTGTCCAGACGACAAGCGGCTGGCGTCGTCGGAGATGTCGGCGGAATCGCGGGCGATTGCGGCGCAGATGTTTCGGGCTCCGGTAGAGAGTTTTGCAGGCGAAGCCTGGCCGCGAACGAAATGCGCGGACTTGAGGAAGTTTCTGGTGCAGACGCTGGAACGGCATCTGGAGAAGAAGCTGGTGACGGCGGGGATGCTGGGGAAGGTCTAGCATTCAGCCGTCAGCACTCAGCATTCAGTGCGCGACGAGGTGATTCTGCGGGGGCTGAATGCTGATTGCTGACTGCTAAGACGCTGAGACAACAATTGACGAACTTTAAACACAAACCGCCAACGTTTCAGGAACTCATTCTGTGTCTGCAAACTTTCTTTGCAGAGCGCGGATGCGTGATTCAGCAGCCTTATGACGTGGAAGTGGGCGCGGGCACCATGGCGCCGGAAACGTTTCTGCGCGTGCTCGGGCCGCAGCCTTATAAGGTTGCGTATGTGCAGCCGTCGCGGCGTCCGGCGGATGGGCGGTATGGGGAGAACCCAAACCGGCTGTTCAAGCACATGCAGTTGCAGGTCATCCTGAAGCCGCCGCCGGATAATGTTCAGGAACTCTATCTCGAGTCGCTGGGGGCGATTGGCATTGATCTGCGCAAGCATGATCTGAAGTTTGAGGAAGATAACTGGGAGTCGCCGACGCTGGGGGCGTGGGGCATCGGATGGCAGGTGATGCTCGACGGGCTGGAGATCACGCAGTTCACTTACTTTCAGCAGTGTGGCGGCGTGGACCTCGATCCGATTTCGGCGGAGTTGACGTACGGGCTGGAGAGGATTGCGGCGTTTCTGCAGGATGTAGATTCGATTTATGACATCGTGTGGGCGCGCGATCCGGATACAGGCCGCGAAGTGAAGTATGGCGAGGTGCGGCTGGCGGATGAGCTGCAGTTCTCGGTGTACAACTTTGAAGCGGCGGACGTGGAGAAGACGTGGAAGCACTTTGATCTGTATGAGACGGAGTGCAGGGCGCTGGTGGATGCTTACACGGCGGCGCGCAAGGACCGGGCGAACGGAGTTGAGGCTGGCGACAAGAGTCGCTTTCCTGTGCTGGGAGCTTATGACCTCTGCCTGAAGTGCTCGCATCTTTTTAATATCCTCGACGCGCGTGGAGCAATCTCGGTGACCGAGCGCGTGGGCGTGATTGCGCGAGTGCGGGCGCTGGCGGTGGCGGTGGCCAAGGCGTATGTGGATCAGCAAGAAGAGGAAGTAGAGGAGTCGGAAGGGAAGAGTGAAAAAGCATCGGTGTAGAACCATTTGCAAGTGCACACAGTTGGAGTTTGTCATTCCGAGCGCAGCGAGGAATCTCTACCCTCGCGAAGAGTCCAGTAAGAATAGAGATGCTTCGCTTCGCTCAGCATGACAAGTCCTGAAGAGATAGCTGGTTCGTGAGCGGTATCAAGGAATAAGCGGTAGGACGAATGCCTGATTTTCTGCTGGAGATTGGAACGGAAGAGATTCCGGCGCGGATGCTGGACGCGGCGGCACAAGAGTTGTATTCCCGTGTCGTTGCCATCCTCATCGCGAACCAGCTCGCTCCGCAAACTGAGAAGGGTGGTACTTACGGTACGCATTTCTCTACCCCGCGACGTTTGGCCGTTGTTTTCCCCGCCATCAGCGCAAGACAGGACGACGTTTCGGAGAGGCTTATTGGGCCCTCCGTGAGTGTTGCGTTCAAAGACGGTCAGCCGACGGCGGCGGCGCAAGCCTTTGCGAAAAAGACTGGGATACACGTTAGCAACCTCGAGCGCGCGACCACGCCGAAGGGTGAATATCTGGCAGCGACGGTGACGAAGAAGGGAAGAGCGGCAGCGGAGATTCTGGGTGAAGCTCTTCCGAAAGAGATTGCGGGCATCTACTGGCCGAAGAGCATGTACTGGCGCAAGACGAGCGAGCGCTTCGTGCGACCGCTGCGCTGGCTGGTGGCGATGCTCGATGAAAAGGTGGTGCCGCTGGAGTTCGGCGGGATCCGCGCGGGCAGTGTGACGCGTGGTCACCGCATTCTGTGGACGCACGCGGTGAAGATCAGCCAGCCATCGGCTTACATCGAGACGCTGCAACAGGCGAAGGTTCTGGGCGCGAGCGAGCGCGAGCAGCATATCCGTAAGGCGCTCGATGCGGCGACGCGGAAGATTGCCGGGGCGCGGTGGCGCGAGGACAAAGTGCTGCTGCATACGGTCGTTAACCTGACGGAATATCCCAGTGTGATCTTGGGGAATTTTGAGCCGGAGTTTCTCGCCCTGCCAGAAGAAGTTCTGGTGACGGTGATGCGCGATCATCAGAAATATTTTGCGCTGGAAGATGCGGACGGCGCACTGCTGCCGAATTTCCTGGCAGTGCTCAATACCGACTCCGACCCGGATGGGCTGATCCAGCACGGCAATGAGCGCGTGCTGCGGGCGCGGTTTAACGATGCGCGCTTTTTCTGGGAGACGGATCAGAAGCATTCCCTGATGGAGCGGCGGCAGTGGCTGAAGACGGTCACGTTCCAGAAAGATCTGGGCAGCTACTTCGAGAAGACGGAACGAGTGCAGCGGCTGGCGAGCCATCTGAGTGACGAGATCAAAAGCAAGGGGGTCGCGGTGCGGCCGGGCATTGCGCACAAGGCGGCGGCCCTGGCAAAGACTGATCTGACGACAGAGCTGGTGAAGGAGTTCACGGAGCTGCAAGGGATTGTGGGCGGGCTCTATGCTCGCGTACAGGAACTGGATCCCGAGCTTCCTGCTGACGTTCGCGAAGGCGTGGCGGTCGCGATTTACGATCACTACCAGCCGGAAGCGATGGATGACGCCGTGCCCAGGACGGTGGAAGGAGCGGTGGTTTCGATCGCCGACAAGGCGGACAGTATTGCGGGAATGTTCGCGCTGGGTTTGATTCCGAGTGGATCGAAGGATCCGTTTGCGCTGCGTCGGCAGGCGAATGGAATCGTGCGGACGATCGCAGAAAGAAGATTGCCGCTGGTGCTCTCTCGCCTGATGAAGGAAGCGCTGGCGGAATACCAGGGCTCGGAGGCAGAGAAGCGTTTCGCGCGCGATGCCAACTACGGGAGCGTGGTGACGGGGTTCTTCCGCGAACGGCTGGAATTCTATCTGAGGGATTTTCGCGAGTTTGCCTACGATGTAGTCAACGCGGTGCTGGCGGCGGGAGCGGACGATGTGGTGGACGTGCTCGCTCGGGCAGAGGCGGTGGCAAAGGTTCGACCATCGACCGACTTTGAGTCTATTTCGGTTGCGTTCAAGCGGACGAAGAACATTCTGCGGCAGGCGGACGAGAAGAAGTTCGGTATTGGAACGGCACCCGCCCGGGGCGATATGAACGAACCGGCAGAGATCGAGCTGTTCGAGCAGCTTTCTCCCATCGCGGGCACGGTGGAGAGATTGCGTCTGAATAAGGATTATGACGCGGCGCTGGCGGAGATTGCGAAGATCCGGCCGGCGGTGGACAGGTTTTTCGACACGGTTATGGTGATGGTGGAGGACCCCAGAGTGCGCGCGACGCGGCTGGCGCTGCTCAAGCAGTTGATGCGCGAGTTTTCCACGATCGCGGATTTTTCGGAAATCGTAACAGAAGGGAAATGAGGGAGGAGTATCCTTCTCTCTTGGAACAAACGGGATCCGGCAAGAAGAAATCTAACGTAAAGGACTGATCATGGCGACGCTTACGGAAACATTACCGACAGAAACGAAAGCAAGCAGCATCAAGTACGTCTACTTTTTTGGCGGCGGCAAGGCAGAAGGGCACGGCAAGATGAAGGATGACCTTGGCGGCAAGGGCGCCGGCCTGGCAGAGATGACGAACGCAGGACTGCCGGTTCCGCCCGGGTTCACGATTCAGACCGAAGCATGCCGCGAGTATATGCGGCACGGGAAAGCTTCGGCGGATGTGAACCGCCAGATGGATGGGGCTCTTGAGCGCCTGGAAAAACTGCAAGGGCAGCGGCTCGGCAAGGGCGAGAACCCGCTGCTGGTAAGCGTGCGCTCAGGGGCTAAGTTTTCCATGCCGGGGATGATGGACACGATTTTGAACCTGGGATTGAACGACGAAAGCGTGGAAGCATTGGCCAAACGCGGGAACAATGCGCGTTTTGCTTATGACTCGTACCGTCGGCTCATCCAGATGTTTGGCAGCGTCGTGCTGGAGATTCCGAAGCACGCTTTCGACGAGGTGTTTGACGCCAAGAAGAAACAGAAGAAGGCGAAGCTCGATACGGACCTTGACGCCAAGGCGCTGAAGGAAGTGATTGTGGAGTACAAGAAAGTCGTCAAGAAGCATGCCAAACAGGACTTTCCACAGGATGCGCATGATCAGCTGGTGATGGCGAGGGAGGCGGTGTTCCGTTCATGGAATAACGACCGCGCCAAGCACTATCGTCGCATCAGTAACATCTCCGACGACCTGGGGACGGCGGTAAACGTCCAGGCCATGGTATTCGGGAATCTGGGCGAGACGAGCGGCACTGGCGTGGGTTTCACGCGCAATCCGGCCACGGGCGCCAATGAGTTCTACGGCGAGTTCCTGATGAACGCCCAAGGCGAGGATGTGGTTGCCGGAATCCGCACGCCGGTGCCAATCCTCGAACTCGAGAAGGTCATGCCGAAGGTGTACAACCAGCTGCGCGAAATCACGACGCGGCTGGAGAAGCACTATCGCGACATGCAGGATTTCGAGTTCACCATCCAGGAAGGCCGCCTCTACATGCTGCAGACCCGCAATGGCAAGCGCACGGGGCGGGCGGCGGTGCGGGTGGCGATCCAGATGGTGGAGGAAGGGCTGATCACCAAGGAAGAAGCGATCTTCCGCGTAGAGCCGAACCAGTTGTACGACTTTCTGGTGCCGCGACTGGATGAGAAGAACGCGAAAGTGGAAGTCCTGACCAAAGGGTTACCAGCGTCGCCGGGAGCAGCCGTCGGTCAGATTGTGTTCACTGCCGATGAAGCGGTGAAGAAGGCCGGGCACGGCGCGAGCAAACATCCGGTGATCCTGGTACGGGCGGAAACGACGCCGGAAGACATCCACGGCATGGAAGTGGCGGCGGGCATTCTCACTTCGCGCGGGGGCATGACGTCGCACGCGGCCGTGGTTACGCGCGGCATGGGTAAGTGCTGCGTGGTGGGCGCGGGCGACTTGGGGGTTGACGAAAAGAAGCGTGAAGTGCGCGTCAAAGGGCAGGTCTTCAAGGAAGGCGACTGGATTTCGCTCGATGGCACGAGCGGCCGCGTCATCAAGGGCAAACTCAATACTCTGCCGCCATCGCCGGATGATCCCGAGATGCTGACGTTCATGGCGTGGGCGGAGCCGTTCCGCAAGCTGCGGGTGCGAGCGAATGCGGACATCCCGCGCGACGCGATTCAGGCGCGGGCATTCGGAGCGGAGGGAATTGGCCTTTGCCGCACGGAGCATATGTTCTTCGCCGAGGATCGTATCCCTCACATGCGAGCGATGATCATGGCGCGGGAAGAGGCGGATCGGCGGACGGCATTGAAAAAGTTATTGCCCATGCAGCGCGCCGATTTTGTCGGCATCTTCAAAGCGATGGACGGGTTCCCGGTGACGATCCGCACACTCGATCCCCCGCTGCACGAGTTCCTGCCGCGGCGCGAAGACCTGCTGGTCGAGATTGCCGTGCTGGAGGCGACCAAGCCGAAATCACCGAAGCTCAAAGAATTGCACAAGGTGCTAACCCGGGTGGAGGAGCTGCATGAGTTCAATCCGATGCTCGGGCACCGTGGTTGCCGTCTCGGCATTACGTATCCGGAGATCACGGAAATGCAGGCGCGCGCCATTTTCGAAGCGGCAGTGGCCGTGGCGAAAGACGGCATCAAGGTGCTGCCGGAAGTCATGATTCCGCTGACGGGAACCCTGAAGGAAATGGCTAACCAGGCGGCGATCGTTCGGCGTGTTGCCGAGGAGGTCTTTACCGAGAAGAAGCAGCGCGTGGAGTACATGGTGGGAACAATGATCGAGTTGCCGCGCGCGGCGCTGGTAGCGGATGAGATTGCCAAGGAAGCCGAGTTCTTCTCGTTTGGCACGAATGACCTTACGCAGACCACGTTCGGCTTCTCGCGCGACGACATCAACAAGTTCCTGCCGGCTTATCTCGAAGAGGGCATTCTGAAGCAGGATCCGTTTGCGGTGCTCGATCGCGAGGGCGTGGGTCAACTGGTAAGGATGGCAACGGAGCGGGGAAGAAAGACTCGCCCCAACCTCAAGGTCGGCATCTGCGGCGAACATGGCGGCGAACCATCGTCGGTAGAGTTCTGCCACATGACGGGCCTGAACTACGTTTCCTGTTCGCCTTATCGGGTGCTGACAGCCCGGTTGGCGGCGGCACAGGCGGCGGCGAGCGATCAGTTGAAGGTTGAGGGCGGTCGAACGAAGTAGATGATCTGAGAGTCGGAGTCTGGAAACGCGCGGAGAGGATTCTCTCTGCGCGTTTCTTTTTGGGGAGAAGGTTCGCGACTTATTGCACTTTTTGCAGGCGGGAAATCAGTTTTTGGGCGAGATTGCTTTCCGACTCCGACCACAGCAGGCGCGCGGTGGCGCCGGCATTTTTTTCAATCTTGATAGTGAACTCGACCAGTTTCTGAATGTTGGCGCTGGTGCGCAGGTCCGACTCCTCGGGCAACAGGCCGCCTTCAAAGAGAAATGGGGTGTCCACTCCGAATTCAACCTGCACCTGGCCGGTTTCCTGAGCACTCTCTTCCTCGAACGCTTCCCCTTGGGTCACAAACTTGACCTGCACGGGGGTTGAGTGCCAGTTACCGGTGCGCAGGTCGGGAGTCCAAAGATCCCAGTACGCCGAGAAAACGTAGGCGTAATCATCGTGCAGAAGTTCGGCGGCAAACGGAGCAGCCTCTTCGGGCGAGACTCCAGGCTCAAAGCGCTTTTCGAGAATCGTCGGCTCGGACCATGACACTGGGTGCAGGGCCAGATACGTCACGCCTGGCCGTTGCTGAGAGAAAGGGAACTGCTTCATCACCGCGACGGTATGAGCGAGCATCTCAGGAGGCTCGAAGCTGCGGAACCAAAGGCTCAGGTAGAGAGGGTCAGCCATGTGCGCTATACAGGGCGGCGCAAACTCCTAAAGAGATTGTATCGGAGATCAGACAGGAAAGTTGCGAGCCGGGCCGCGTAGCTGGTGCATGAGTGCAGCTTGTACACAGAGGCCGCGCGGGCTCAGCCCGTGCCGAGCGGTCCTTTTCTCTATACGCGGATGAGCTTTTGAGGAGGGTATTTTGACAGCCGCGAAGCGCGACTGTTACGATAAAAGACTGTTTGTTCTGCTTCCTGCCTTGTAGAAGCGTCCCCGTCGTCTAGCCCGGCCTAGGACATCGCCCTTTCACGGCGGTAACACGGGTTCAAATCCCGTCGGGGACGCCAACAAAATAAACGGGTTCCGCACAATCACCGTTTTCGCCGCAGGCACAAAAAGGCACAACTTCATCGCCAATTGTCTGGCCCGGTTTGCGCAATCGCTAGTGTTTCCATGCATTCGGAGCTGTTCTTATAGGCACAAAAAGGCACACCAACTCCGCCAGATCAGGCAGCCGCAACCGCGGGTGCGCGAAACAGGCGAACGACCCTACTCTGAGCTCTTCGTTTGTGAATTGTGACCGCTTGAGTGTACGTATCCAATGTCACTCGGCTGGAAGCCTGACGAAGCAATTCTTGCATCACCTTGATATCTGCTTTTGTTGCCCGCAGCAGGGACGAGTAGGTGTGCCGGAACGTATGCCATCCGATGTGTGCGATTCCGATCTTCACCGCAGCAGGACGGATAAAACTCCTCATGAGAGTTTGTCCCCAATACGGGTTTTTGCCGGACGCAGCGGGACTGGCAAATATCCAGTCATCTGGATTTCGGTAAGGTGTGTACTCCTGCCATCTCCTCAGCGCTTCCGCTAGGTAAGCATCGAGCGGAATCGGTTTCTGGGACGCCTCGGTCTTGCACGGTCCAACTAAAGCTTTACAGACCTTGGCCGCTCCCTCAAGCCGAAAGAGATCGCGCAACGCAATTTGGTAGCCCGGCGACTTATCAAAAGCGCCCACGAGCACGCCGAAGTCGTGATGGATATTGAGTTTTTTGAGTTTTTGTCACGTTGACCTTCGCCACCAGAAATGCCCAGATTTCGTCGCGGGGAGTTGCCGACGACACGCCCGGAACGGGGTCCCTGAATGCGGGACAGCTTCTGGTAAGTGTCCCACTCTCAAACTCTGCGCGGAGCGTAACACCAGTGGGATGCTTGGGATGGACTCATGGACTACGGTTTGCGCTCCGCGCCGACTATCGCGACGGAGATCACGCACTTCTCCGAGGATCGGTTGTGCCAAGCGTGGCGAGTTCCGTTCTGAATCACGCAGTTACCCGCCTGGAGAAGAACCTCAGCTCCGTCGTCCAATTCGAGATACACTTCGCCAGAGACAATGACGTCGAAGTCCACCGTGTCGGTAGTGTGCATACCCGGATGATCCGGTTCCAAGACGTCAATCATCCCCGGCAACTTTTGCTGAATTTCTTCGAGAGCAGACGCTGTGCCGATCTGAGCAACGCTTGTCGTCGTATCCGGCGGTATAGTGAAGAACCCGAAGCGGAAACCACTCTTGGGGGGGAAATAGCGAAGCTGCGGTGGCGGAGTCCCGTCCGACGGAAGTTCAGGGATGGAATCGCTTCCCCATATGCGATGAAACTCGTAGCCCGGAAGGAGAGCAAGGCTCACAGGCTTAATGGGCGTGTTGCGCATGATAACCGACTTGCCGGATTCTTTCTGCCCGGTCACGACGCAGTAAATATCCATAAAAACTCCCACACCAGCATATCAATTCAAGGCTACCGCCACAGCCAAATGAACCGCCGACGAGGAGGACGGACATTCCGAGACGATTCGAACTCCTACAGAACGGCCTTTGTCGAATGTGGCCTGAGCCAGGACCGAACAGCACTCCTGTTAAGGTCGGTGACGGGCAAACGGACCTTATCCGATTAGGTAAGGGTTGCCGACCACCCGGGAGCAACCGCAGGCCCGCATATAAGGTGCATTTTCAGATTAGACCAGTTTCAACGTTACCGTAGACCGCAGGTTCATTGGGTAGGGTACGGCTTCAGCCGTGCCATTCAATGCCACACGTGACCGGGGCTTTAGCCTCTGAGGTGACCTGGTCTACGCTATCCGTGAAACAGGTATAGTGCGCTGGGAGTGTACTTGTTGGACGAGCTACGCATCCCAAACGCAACTTCTCAGACGGTTGCTTTGGCTATTTGGTTAACGAAACTTTGCGGGGCCCCAGCCCGCAAATTGATGCTGCACACTGCCGATGCGGACGCGCATATCTGTTGACTATATTTGGACCTTCTGGGTGCCCGCTTCGCGCTCTCGTTCGTGTTCCACCGGTCATTTCACCTCGACTTTCACGCGCATCCAGGGATGGATGCAGCACTCAAAAAGATGCTCACCTTTCGACAGACCGGTGATCTCGACATGGCTGCCTTGAAGGATTCTGGTCTTCGCTACCGCGACTTTCGAAAAGCCGCCGACACATTCAGGGACCGTGGCCTCTCCGTGATTGAGCGGCGCTATGAAGCCGCCACCGAACTGCGCCACCTCGGTGAAGGTGTGAGGCTCGCCGCCCTGGTCGACTACGCTAAGAGTAGTTCCTTCTTCGATCTTGACTGTGTCAGGTTCGAAGTCCCAGCCCGTGTCCGGAGTTCCAGCGGCGGCCTTTTTGAATAAGTCGGACAACGTCGTGGCGTATCCAAGCGCGGCCAGCGCGACATTCTTGCAGAAGTCAGGCCCAAGCGCGGCATTGAAGGTGACTGGATCGCATTCGTCCAAGGCCACGACCTGTGCGAGACTGGCTGCTTTTTCTTGCGCAACCGCTTGTGTCGCGCCAGTGAACATCAAACAACCAGCAAGTAAAGCGATCTTTGCAATGGTGATTCTCATTGTGGTCTCCTTTTCTTGTACGTTCAGGATGGGAATCCTGCCAGTGCTGGCTTCTGGGCTCAATAGCGAACGCCTGTCGGATGTCTTATCTTTTTATGTCTTCTTAACTTGCAGAAGACAATAAGGATGCGGCGAAAAACCGCAACCAGTGTAGAATTACAGATACTCGTATTGTGGGGTGCCACTTGGTATCTAAGCCAGTCAGACCCCCGGAAATAATCAAGTTCGAGGGGTTCGAGCTCGATTTGAGCACCTATGAGCTGCGCCGTGCCGGCCGCGTGCTCAAGCTGGAACGCATCCCCATGGAAGTGCTGCTCTTGCTCATCGAGCAGCGAGAACAGCTCATCGCCCGCGAACAGATCGTCGAGAGGGTCTGGGGCCATGGCGTCTTCCTCGACACCGACAACAGCATCAATGGCGCGATCCGCAAAATTCGGCAAGTGCTCAAGGACGATCCCGAGCGGCCCCGGTTTATACAGACCGTTACGGGAAGAGGATATCGCTTCATCGCGCCGGTTGCTAGCGACGGGCAGAGTGGAAGATCAAGAGCAGAAGGTATTCCGTCTGCCGTGCCCAGGATGATTGAGAGTCAGACACCGGAGCTTTCAGCACTAAGCTGGCCAGTCAAGGCAGCGCCGACTCGCGTGAAGCGAACCAACCACCGCCTAGCCGTGTCGCTCACGCTGTCTGCTCTTGTTGCTATCGGGTCGGCTCTCTGGCTGGCGCGGACGACTTGGCTCCGGACAAGTGCGGCTCCCCCCATACGCTCCATCGCCGTCCTGCCGCTCGATAACCTATCCGGCGATCCATCACAGGATTATTTCGTTGATGGCATGACGGACGAGCTGATTACTGACCTCGCCAAGATCAGCGCCCTGCGCGTGACCTCCCGAACTTCTGTGATGCGTTACAGAGGCACAAAGAAAAGTCTGCCTGAGATTGCACGGGAGTTGGACGTGGACGGGATCGTCGAAGGATCGGTCATGCGGTCGGGTAACCGCGTGCGAATTACCGCCCAACTGCTCCATGCGCCGCGAGATCAGCACCTGTGGGCAGAGACGTACGAGCGTGATCTTGGCGATGTCCTCAGGTTACAGAGCGAGGTGGCACAGGCGATAGCGCGGCAAGTCCGCGCACAGTTGACTCCGCAGCAGCAGGCCGGGTTCCGCTCCGCTCCGGTGGTGAAACCGGAAGCTTACGAAGCTTATCTTAGGGGGCGTTATTACCTGTCAAATCAATTCACGATGGCGCAACCGCTAAACATGGCGAAGAGCTACTTCGAGGAATCCATCCGAAAAGATCCTAGCTTTGCGCTGGCCTACTCGGGCCTCGCAGATTCTTATGTCTATTTGGCGTTTTTCGGACAGGGACTGTTGCCGCCGGATCGTGCCTACAGATCTGCCAAGGAAGCCCTACGCAAAGCCGTAGAACTGGACGACAGCATTGGCGAAGCCCACGATACCCTTGGCTTACTGAGTTGGCGGTTTGAGTGGAACTGGGACGCTGCCGAACGGGAGTTCAATCACGCGATTGCATTGGCCCCGAGTTACAGCTGCGCCCATGAGGATCGCGCAGAGTATCTCAGCTTTATGGGTCGGCGTGCCGAGGCTCTAGCTGAAATCGCTAAGAGCAACGAGTTGGATCCTGGTCCCAGCTCCGCTATGACCGAATCAGGAGCCTACTATCAACTGCGGGACTACGAAAGTTTAGTTGAATCAAGCCGCAGAGGAGTGGCTTCCTATCCCAATGAATGGGTTGAACACCACAGTCTCGGCGTCGGCTATGAGGGTACAGGGAAACGACTGGAAGCGATCTCTGAGTATCAGAAGGCAATTGAGATGTCGAATGGAGATCAGGATGCCACCGCTTCGCTCGCGCACGCGTATGCGGTGATCGGCAGAAGAGCCGAAGCGGAGAAGATCCTTCGTGACTTCGAGCGAAAGTCGAAAGGTGGCTATGTTTCGCCGTATACCATCGCGACCGTGTACGCTGGACTCGGCGAGAAGGACAAAGCGTTTGAGTTCTTAGAAAGAGCATACCAGGAGAGATCCTTGGATATCTCCTGGCACCTCAAAGCTGACTTACGGATCGACAATCTCCGCTCCGACCCGCGCTTTCAAGACCTGGTGCGCCGCGTCGGCTACCCTCAATGATTGGTTCGCAAGGGTAAGACCCTCCTGTCAATTGTGATTACATATGTCGAATTGAGTTGCGCCAGCTCTTCGCTTAAGTCGGCGAACCAAGTAACTGCTTGGGGCCCCTGAGAGGTGCTCGCAGAAGGCAAATCCTGGATCATCAGCAAGTCGCGTTGTGTTTACCTGAGACCTGGCGGGTCAATCTGCGATAACGGGCGGTTGACGGGCAACTCTTCCCTAATCTTGTAAGGGAAGGGTTGCCGACCACTCGTCCACAAAGTGAGGTCAAATCCGTTTCGAGCAGTAAAACGACCGACTGAGACCAAGTGCGCTCCACGGAGTCATTGACTTGGGAGAGTACTGGAACCTAGGATTTCGAGCGTACCGGGTCTTGACATGCAGCGCAGGCGTAACCAGGTTTCATCCTCAATTCGAAGTAGACTGAAAGAAGCCAGGGTCGCGCGATTCGCGACGCTAGATGCGGAGGGCAGACCGCATGTTGTGCCTGTCTGTTTTCTTTACGATGGCTCAGTCTTCTACACGGCAGTTGATAAGAAGCCAAAGCGTCTCGCGCCGGAAAGGCTTGCCCGGGTGCGGCATATCAGGGCGACGCCGCAGGTTGCGCTCCTTATCGATGAGTATTTCGAAGAGTGGACGAGGCTGTGGTTTGTCCTCGTGCGTGGAACGGCCAAGCTGATTCCGAAAGCGGCAACCAGGGAGCGCACCAGAGTAATTCGCCAGCTGAGAAAGAAGTATCCGCAATATGCAGCGGGAATGCTTCCCGACGACGCACCGATCATCCGGATTACCCCCAAGCGGATCGCGTTCTGGGGCAAGTTCTAGCCTGCCTGGCGAATCCGAGGAACCAAAGGCAAACATCCTCGGACCTTCTGTCGAACCAACGATCTGATCACTAAACCAGTTTGCGCATTTGCTCCATCACTGTGAGCCAGCGGTCTAGAACCTGGCCTCCCTCCATGAAGGTAGGATCAAAGTGAATTTCGTGGGCGCCAATACCGCGGCATCGAGCGATATCTTCCTTGATTTGATCTAACGTGCCGGAGAAAAGCGAGCGTTCCTTGCCCAGCGGTTTGTCAGCAATTTCCGGATGTGCCCGGATGACCAGCTCGATACGCGATGGATCGCGCCCCGCTTCCTTTGCCAGCTGCTTGATTGATTCGAACATCTGAGCCATGCCGTCCAGCGGAATAGCCACTGGATTCCAACCGTCCGCGTACTTGGCCAGGCGTTTCAGCGCCCGCGGTACAAAGGCCCCCATGTAAATGGGCGGGTGCGGCTTCTGCACAGGCTTGGGACCAATGTAAGACTTAGGTATTTGATAGAACTTACCGTGAAACTCAACCGGGTTCGTAGTCCAGATGGCCTTGAGCACCTGCAGGAATTCATCTGCCATCGCGCCCCGCCGCGTGAAGTCGGCACCTGTGGCATCCACCTCGTCCTTGTTCCAGCCCAGGCCGAGGCCCACTCGAACACGACCCTTGGAAAGAAAATCAAGCGTTGTCAGCCGGCGCGCCAGCATAACGGGGTTGTAGTAAGGAATATCGAGGACACTCGTACCGAGAGCAATTTTTCTGGTGCGCGCGGCTGCGAAGGTCAAGGCCTCCAGCGGGTCCAGTGCGTGTTTGTACACTTCAGGAAGCGAACCGTCGGCGGTTACGGGATATGGTCTCTGTAGCTTCACCGGATAAAGCAGCCGTTCAATTGTCCACAGACTGTCGTAATCCAGTTGCTCAGCGCGCTCCGCCACCGCGATCACGGCTTCGGGAGTAGCGACCGGCCCGATATTGGGAAGAGCAAAGCCAATCCTCATGGCAAAGAATCCTTTCTTGGATGGACTTACCCCCCCATCTATGTCGTCAGGCTTGCAGCGGCAAGTCGTTCAAAGATGCTCCGCTCCTTCTTCTGAGACGGCCACATTCTACTCTGGACGGGGCCTCCGCAACCCGACACTGAAAGATTCTGTTCTTCCGCTCTGTTCAGTCTCCGAATGGAGCCTTATTGGTCCGGAGGAAGCCATGTGTCTTAGAGTCGGCGTCGTCGTACTGGCCAACGATATCGCCCTTTTGATTAGTCCCGAATGCAATCGTCTGCGACGATGCGGGGAAATCAAACGAGACAAAGTTGCCGTTCTTGCCGCGCACGAAAGCGTGGGTCATTCCGGCGGAATCGATCCAGCAACCGACGATCTTGCCATTGTCGTTGTTCCCAAAGGCATTGGTATCGTGTCCACCCGGGAAAGGAACGTCGATCTGGGTGTAAACTCCGTCCTGGCTACGCAAAAATCCGTGACTTCCGCTGCCGTCGTCAAACGGCCCGACAATCTCTCCCTGGTTGTTAATCGAAAAGGCGAGGGTGTCGAGAACGCCGTCGAACGGGACATCGATTTGAGCGAAATCACCTTCCCGGCTCAGGAGAAATCCGGCGGAGAAGAAATTGAAAAAGCCTACGATGTCGCCTTTGCTGTTGATGCCGCGGGCAACTGTGTCCTGGGAATTGGGCGGATCCAACGAACGGAAGCTACCATTTCTGCGCAACAGGAACCCGTGACGCACACCACCACTGTCGCCGTAAGTCCCGACGATATCTCCCCTCGCGTTGATACCAAGCGCCTGCGTGAGGAGGGCTCCGGCAACCGGAACGTCGATGGTAGTAACACCGCCGTCCGGACTACGCAGAAATCCATGGGGTGTCCAGTTCGTGTCCCTATACCACCCCACGATTTCACCTTGAGGATTAACGGCGCGGGCCGGTTTCCCACCCTGCTATTCCACAGCGAAAACCGACTGAGAATTTCACAGGTGCAAGTCTATTTCTGATTCAATCTGGCTTTGAATCTGCCTGAGCCTGGTATCGCCATTTGCAATAGGTTGCGCACATTCTCAGAGAGAATTACCCGTGGTCTCCCGGCGATCTCAGCCGGTGCAGCCGACGCAGTGCCTTGGTTCGTGCTGGTGCTGTGCTGCGGGGTCAGAAGTACGGCATGCACATTGCCGGTACTGAATTCAAAGGCGCAGGCTACGATCTGCCCGCGCGCATTGATGCCAAAAGCTTCAATCAACTGCAAGCCGGAATTGGCAGGAATCAGGGTGTTGAGATCGGTTAGCACGCCGTTTTGCCAGAGGAAGGCGTGAACGGGGGTGAAATCATCGATGAAGCCGGAACCTGATCCGCCGACCACCTGGCTTTCTTTGTTCAGAGCAAAGGCCTGGCTGCTGGAATCACCCGATACGGTACCAAGGTCGCGCATCTCACCGTTTTCCCAAAGGAACGCGTGAGAGATGCCGTTTCCAGTGGGGTCCACAAAAGTGAACTCGCCAGCCACCTGCGACCGGTCATTGATCGCCCAGGCGAGGCTCTCGATGCCGCCCAGCGCTCCCAGGTTTGTCATCACTCCGTTTTCCCAGAGGAAAGCAACAAAAGGTGGCACGGTAAAGGGCGGGATTGGAGTGTTGCCAACGTTAGCGGCACCGACCACCTGGATTCGTCTACCTTCCGTTTTCGTCGTATTCCGAGCTTGCTCGACTTCATTGACGCCGGCGGCAAAGCCATCAGGACCGCCGAACGTGCCAAGGTCGGTCATCACGCCCTCTTCCCAGAGGAAGGGATGGAATTGCTGCCCAAAGAAGGGGTCTGGCTCGCCGGTCTGTGCGCCGCCCACCACCCGGTGTTCGCTGCCGATGGCATTGGCGGAGCTGTCGTTGCCTCCCAGCGTGCCGAGATCGCTCATTGCGCCTTTTTCCCAAAGAAAAGCGCGAGACTCCAGAAAGGGGGGATTGTTTGGGTCTACGGTGGGAGTTTCGGCAGACCCGACCACCTGGCC
>Ga0075028_100000361_pt1 | contig 16736 bp, 14 predicted proteins | sample LitLauG_LLR_2014_FD_71390 | JGI IMG/M metagenome (GOLD analysis project Ga0075028, IMG submission 71390) | Freshwater sediment microbial communities from Pennsylvania, USA - Little Laurel Run_MetaG_LLR_2014 | ecosystem: Environmental > Aquatic > Freshwater > Creek > Sediment | place: USA... | reverse complement strand
TGAAAGGATAGGCGTTTCCGCACGATTGCATTCTAGCTCAGCCTTTTACAGTGGGAACAAATTATGAGGGGGACGTGGCGCGTCAAATTTGTTTATTTGATATAGACAGCTTATTTATGCCTCGTTTATCTCGCGCTTGAAACAATTTATTCGATCGCCATGTATTGCCGAGGAGCGAGGACAGGGGGATCTCTGCACGAATTCAGCGGAGATCCTTCCCCTCGCTCAACCAAGACCTGGCCGGGTCTTCATTCCACTGGACGACCGGCACTTGGGTTGGCGCGAATTGTCAATTGCGAAATGGATGCGCATGTTTTCCGGCCCGCGAATCCAGACCAGGTGAGAATCGCTCTTTTGGCCGCAATCCTGACTCAGGTACCTGCTGAAAGAGACTCGCGAAATAGAATTCACCGCGAACTTTGAATAGATAATTTCTTTCCATTGCATATATTCCCGTTAACTCCGCCCGTATGATTTGTTTATGTGTTATTGATTACTTGCGTCTTATCCTCAGAGCCTCAGCTTCCTAATTCGGATAAACAGGTTGTTTACTTCTGGGGTACCGGGAACGTGGAATGCGACCATACGACCTCCAATAATGTCTCGGGCCGGCAGATTCAGAAAACGGAACAAATGAGATTATTTCTGAGTGCTGGCACAGAGAGAAGTTGGCGATTGGAGGCGGAGGCAAATTGGCGTCAAATCTCCAATACGCGCGCTTCGTTCCCAGAATGGGGATGAAACCAAACGAAGGGCGGGTCTTAGTCGTTGATGACGACCTGCAGATTCGCCGCGTCATGCGAACGACGCTGGATGCAAAAGGCTACGAGGTCGATGAGGCCGCATCGGGCGAACAAGCCCTCGAGTTTGCACGTTCCGAAAGGTACGATTTAATACTCCTCGATATTAATCTGCCTGCGAAAACGGGTATAGAGACTTGCCGGGAGCTCCATACGTTGTCCACTGCGCCTATCATCATGCTTACGGTCCGTGACGCTAGTGAGGACAAGATCGAGGCACTGGATGCCGGGGCTTGCGATTATGTAACCAAGCCCTTTGCCATGGGAGAACTGCTGGCCCGGATTCGGGCAGTCTTGAGGAGAACCCCGTCCTCCGGAGTATCCGGACTGACCGTTCTGAAATTGAATGACGTCGAGATCAATTTTGAATCACGCCGCGTCATTATTGCCGGCAGACCGGTTCGGCTGACGTCAAAAGAATTTGACTTGCTCCACTATCTTGCTACCCACAGGAACAGGACGATTCCTCACCGGGAACTGCTTCGGGAGGTTTGGGGCTCCGAGCATGTGAATGAAAGAAAATACCTGCGTGTCTTCATCAATCGGTTGCGGAAGAAAATTGAAGCCTCGCCTCGAGACCCTAAGTTTTTGTTGACGGAACCATTTATCGGATACCGCCTCCAAACACCCGAATAGTTCCTTTGATCGCGTCTACATTTCTTTATCCGTTTACCAGATTCGTACAGATTGTTTATGCCTCGTTGACCCTCGATTGTTTACCTTCGTTTACGTGAACGATGAACGCATCTGCGACGAGAGTTTTGGTCATTGCCGAAATGGTTTGGTTATAGGTCAAACTGGTTGGCAAGATCGAAATCATCCAAGTAGATCTGTTCGTCGGGCTTTCATGAAGGGAAACGAATCCAAAGGAGCCACCATGAACAAAGTAGCGATTTACGCAGGGCTTTTTGCTGTTCTCGCCAGCCCGCTCGCGGCGCTGGGGAGCACGGCAGCCCAGTCTTCCAAGAACTCGGATGCGAACGGCGTTACGATCACGGGTCGAGTGAGCTGTGCGAGATTCGGCCGTGGTTCGGTAACTCCGCGCAAAGGTATGAGCGTCGCCCAGACCATCCAATACTGCGTTGTCTTCCAACATTCGGATTACACGATTATCGCCGGAAAGCAGATCTTCCGATTAACGGGAGACAAAAATCTATTGGCAAAAGTGTCCGGTCAAACGGTTACAGTCGCAGGGCAACTGTCACCGGAAGCGCCTGATGTCACCACGTATGCACTGATGGGCACAGTCGCGGTCGCGAACGTCGTTCCCACTAAAGAGTAAGAAATATGAGTATTTTAAAGCGTTTCAGCCGAGGCGTTCTCCGTGAAGAGAACGCGCGACTGAAACGCCCGGCAGTAGACAAAGGATTCCCCGCGATATTTCTTCAAGGCAAGTCGGCTCGCGAATTGCTTTCTGGATCAGCCCACCCGCTTGGATTGAGCGTCAGATAGGTCCCCCTATCGAACGAGAGGAAATGCGATTGAGCATTACTGTGTTCGTTGATTGATGTCCTTTTAATTGCTTGTTGCGGAGGGATGCTGGTCTTTGTGGATAGAGAAATCAAGAGACAGCTTGCCTGGATCGGTAGGATCGGGACGGAAGCGCAAACCGCAGATCGAGCAGGCATACTCACCGGTCCAAATGCTTTTGCCCTCCCAATTTGTCATTACCGCTTTGAGGCAGACTTTTTTGGCCGGCATATACTAAGTTTCCCTCAATAGAATGTTCTTTCCTTTGTCATTTCAATACTGACTAGCGAAAACGATCCTTTGAATGGATCAGAAGGCCCCGCAAGTCCGCTTGACGTCTGCGCATTAGACATTCTTTACCCGCATCGGGCCAACAGTTCGTGATTGGAAGTTTGAATGCAACTCATTCGTTCCTCCGTTTACTCCCGTTTACACATGTGACGCAAAACGTTTATGCATCCCTTATCGGCCCACAACTAATCTTGAGACGTGGCTCGCACACGCCAGTTGGCCAGCACTTCCGACCGATTGTACGCAGTGCAGGGACAATTAGAGGAATCGGCACAGGGAGAGCCCGCGCCAACGGATTCGCGAAAACCATGGAGCGGCTATTTATTACATCGCGAAGAGCGTCGCCGTCCTGCGCAAGATTTGAGCTGGCGCGCAATCTTGCAGTAGCAAAATTCAGCTCGGAAGGGAATTTATCAATGGATATCAATTCGTTTATGCCTGGCAATCAAAGTTTCAATCAATCCCTTTATGCGCCGTTGACGCGGGCTCCCCTAGTTTGCAGGCCAGCAGTTTACTTTAAGAGGAAGGTGTATATGAAACGAAGACCGATTTTGCGGGGAATATTATCGGCCGGGGGGGTAGTTCAGCTGGCCCTGCTTTTGTGCACTGCACCTTTGCATGCGCAATCAGGATTGGTTCCAGGAATGGAAGACCCTGTGAGTGGTCACGGTCCGACTACATTCAATGATAAGACACCGAAACCGGAACAGCATGTTCTGACAGCGGACCATGCTCCAGGCGAGGTCAAGGGCGTCACACGGTACCCGAGTGGTTTACCCATGGCTGGGGCGCACGTTGTCATTCTGAATGCCGACGTGGACGTGGAGCGCTCCACCATCAGCGCCGAAGATGGCAGTTTTACGTTCAAGAATCTGAAACCCGGACATTATCAAATGAGCGCCAAGATAGATGGGTATGCACCATCCGGGGTTGTGCCTGTTGACGTAATTCCGGGACAGAGCTTCAATTCTGATATCTCCCTCAGATTAATTCGTAGCGCGTCCATACCAGCCAGAAGCTCCGGGAGCGGGTACAGATCCTATACCGGAGACTATCGCGCAGAGCCGGCCAGCCTGCGCGTAGCTGAACCTCAGCCATCCGGTGAATCGTCTGCTGAAGGAACCGTTCCATCCGCGGAAGCAGCCAGCACTGCGGCAACGAGTGTTTCACCCAAGACTGCCGAGACTCCTGCCAGCCAACCGATCCCCGCGGCAGTTATCGACGAACTTGCTGCCATGCGAAAGCGGATCGACGAGCTCGAGGCGGAATTGAAAGGGCGTGTGACTGCAGAACAACCGGCAGCGGAAACGCCGGCAGTGGTTGCAGCGCCACAAGACGCAGCTCAGGCGCCGGCAACTCCTAAGTTGGAGGCCGGACAATTTCTTTCAACGGCCGGTACGGCTACTTACTACAAAGGTGACACGGACATCCCGTCCCATCCAGATGGCTGGGAACCTTTTTCTTACGCGGATTGGACCTGGATGAACGCCAACGGCCGCCAGCACGACAGCCCGTGGTCAACGAAATATTTCACTCCTGAATTCAGGGCAGACGTCAACTATATGGACGATTTCAACCACCCGCGTGACAACTCGCAGGGTGGCTCGACCGAAAGCTTCCGGTCCAATGAATGGCAATTGGAACAGTTGAGCCTCGGCGGTGACATTCGCCTCGGCCACGTTCGCGGCAGGATCTTGACAATGTTCGGAATGTTTGCCACTACGACGCCGCGGAACGACGGCAGCACTTCACGCGGCCAATGGGATCTCCGCAACATGTACCGCTACATTTCGGAAGGGTGGGGCGGGTACCATTTCGATAACGTAGGCCACGGACTGAATATCGACGCGGGAATCTTCGTGTCGTACATCGGCCTGTTCAGTTACTACAATTTTGACAACTGGACCTACCAGCCGTCATACGTTTCTTCCAACACGCCATGGTTCTTCAACGGTTTGCGCATACAGTATTTTCCCACTGCCAAGCTGAAGATCGAACCATGGATCATCAACGGCTGGCAGTCCTATGCCAGATTTAATAGTAAGCCCGGACTTGGAGGCCAGATCCTTTGGCGCCCGAAGCCGTGGCTTTCGTTTGTGTTCAACAACTACGGCATGGGAACGGATGTACTCGGATCCCCAGGAACGTCGCGTATCCACACCGACGACAGCGTGGAGATCAGAGAATATAACCATCCAGAGAAATTCCTCGACATGATGGCCATGTCGGTGACAGGCGACCTAGGTTGCCAATACGGCGGGGGCCAGAACTGTTTCAACGACAAGAACGGCGGCATCAAGACCGCATTCCTTGGTTGGATGGCCTACCAGCGGTTCCAGTTTGCGCATGACCATTACGGAATAACCCTTGGCGGCGGCCAGATGAACAACCCGGGACGTTATCTGACCCTTCTCCAACCAATCAACGGAGCGGACGCGATTTCCGGTTCGCCCTACTTTACAGAGAATCCCGGCGACAAAGCCCACATGTATGACGCCACGGCGACGTTCGACTACATGCCCTCCCAGTGGCTTACTTTCCGCTGGGAAATGGGCTATCGCCATTCGGATGTTCCTTACTGGTCGGGCCGAGGAGGGATCACGCCGCCTCAAGGGAATAATGTCTTCGGCAATACGGGGGCGCCCGCCAGCTATGTCTGCACCAACGGCACCATTTCCGACGTTTCCACTTTTTCTCCGTCTGGGCAGGGCTTCGGAGTGGACAACGGTGGAAAAGGGTCCAACGGGGGAGGAGCTATCGATAACGCTTGCGCCACTCAAAACGCAGGGAACGGAAGCATTCCCTGGTATGCATGGGCGCCGGACCTTCGCAAAAGCCAGATCACGGCCACCTTCGCGATCATGACGAGGTTCTAATGCAACGCACCGCGGCCTTACAGAAAACCGATATGTTGCGATCCAATATGAGGCCAAAGAGCAACCAAGTAACGGCACTCGGGAACTCGCTATGCGGTTTTGCCGCAGATGATTCTCGTGGAGTCGAGGCCGCCGCCATGTCGGCCTCGACTCACGCCAGCCACACGGAGGCAAACGGAAAACGACCGGGCCATCACCGCGGTCGACCGCACAGGCGGACTTTGCACAAGAAAATCACCCTGCAAACGGATTTAGTCGACCAGTGGAATTTTGAATTTACGCGAAACAAAAATTCAATGGGTGTTTTTACGATTCGCTTACGACGTGTTTATCAAGACTGATCTATCAAGGATTCTATGTATTTCGTGCTCGTAGTTGGAGCTCTCAGCCTAAAGCGTTGGATGATGCGCGCGGCGAATTGCTTCGAGAACGCGTCGTCGCGCCGGCCCGGAATCGGCGACCTGCGCTTTCAACGCACTGAGCAAATTCGATGAGGATTCGTTCAAAATCAGGATTCATGCGCGGCCGGGACGCCGCTTGGGCTGCGGGCCTGTTCTTGATATTGGCGCTATGCGCCGCCCTGGATCGCGCTCCTGGCTCGAACCGCAGCTCGCATCGCGCAGGCGCAAGAGCCCGCATCTTCGCTACCGGCGGGCCTGGAAATTTCGTCTCCAACAATCATCCCGAAGTCAGAAATTATTTCATGGGCTACGAGGGCGATCACAGCCTGGATGTTGCGACCGTGATCGAGCAACCCTCCGCAGGTTTCACGGAGTACGTAGTTCAATTGCATCTCGCCTCCGGCGCCGAACAGTCCGTCATAGTGAGGGCTCCTCCCGGTGGACTTCAAGTCGAGATGCACGACATGACGGGAGATAAAATTGCCAACGACGTCGTTCTAACCCCGGCGCTGGTTCGGTGGCTTCCCACCGTCCTCGTCAATGACGGCCACGAACATTTTGAAGTCGCCGTAGCCAGCGCGGACCCGAGCTCCTTTTCGTCGACCGAGGATCTAGGCTCGCGAAGGCGCGATTCTCAGATGTTCGCGTTTTTGATGTCGTCGGGTTTCAAAACAGCCCACCTTCCAAATAGTAGAAGGCCGTTTGATCCGCAGTTGCGGGAATGCCTTTTTTCCTCTTTCACTCAAGCGGTTCCGAATCGTTTGAGCCACGCATCGAGTCCGGGAAGGGCCCCACCTCTCGTAACGGCGATTTAGCGCGCGACATGAATTGGTGCGCCAGGTATGTGCGGGAAGAGGGTGCAGAGTTTCGCGCCAGCAAGAATACTCGTGCGCCGATTTCTGAAAAGGAACCGAAAGTTTGACGCGGAGGATAGGTCTTATGTTTATGAAAACGAAAAAATTGGAGTTCGGGCTCCTCACCATCACCATGGCGCACCTGCTGGTTCTCGGCGGCTGCGGAAACGGGCAAGGAGACGTTGCAGCGCAAGAAGCGCCCCCTCCCGCCCAGGTCGTTCCCGGCCCGGACGCCGTGCTCATCACTGTGGACCATCCAGAGCAATATCCGCTCGCGCCGGCAACGGCATACGCATCGGCCTCGACACTGGCAGTGACTGGCGCCGTGAATCCCGACATTGCCCGGAACGTGCCCGTGGTCACGCTGGCTTCCGGAAAAGTCGTGGCTATTCACGCGCGTCTGGGCGACACCGTGCAAAAAGACCAGGTGTTGCTGACGATTCGCAGCGACGACGTGTCCGGCGGTTATTCGGACTACCGCAAGGCTGTCGCCGACGAACTTCTGGCACGCAAACAATTCGAGCGGGCCAAAGATCTCTATGATCATGGAGCGATTGCGCAGAACGATCTGGAAGTGGCTCAAGACGCCGAAGACAAGGCCAAGGTGGATAGCGAGACCATGGCCGAGCACTTGCGGCTGCTCGGAAACGACCCTGATAATCCCAATTTCCTGGTTGACATCAAAGCTCCCGTCTCGGGTGTGATCACCGATCAGGAAGTAACCAACGCCGCCACGGTGCAGTCCTACGGCACGAATCCTTTCACGATTTCCGATCTGTCCTACGTCTGGGTGGTTTGCGATGTTTACGAAAACGATTTGGCCAATGTGCATATTGGAGACCCGGCTCAAATCGTTTTGAACGCGTATCCCAATCGGATGATTCCCGGACGAGTGAGCAATATCAGCGCGGTGATGGATCCGAATATTCGCACGGCGAAAGTGCGTCTCGAAGTCGCCAATCCGGGAGGAATCATGCGCATCGGCATGTTTGCAACGGCAACGTTTCGCGGACAGAAAAGTGAAACGTACGCGCAGATTCCCGCCACTGCGATCATGCACCTGCAAGATCGGGATTGGGTGTTTGAGCCGACGCCAGACCGGAAATTCCGCCGCGTGGAAATCCGCAGTGGAGACATGCTGCCAAACAAGATGCAGGAGGTGCTCTCCGGCCTGCAGCCGGGACAGCAGGTCGTGACTAACGCAATTGTTCTGGAAAATACGTTCGAGAATCAATGAGGGCTGGATACCGCAGTTTTGAAAGAGGGAGAGCTTAATGATTCGCAAGCTTGTCGATTTCGCCCTGAACAACTGGTTTGTCGTGATTGCCCTGGTGATTCTGCTGGTTGCCTGGGGCGCGGTCTCTTTTCACGACCTGCCTGTTGAGGCCTATCCCGACATCGCGGACAACTATGCGACGGTCATTACTCAATGGCCCGGGCGGTCAGCGGAAGAGGTCGAGCAACAGGTAACGGTTCCCGTGGAGATCGTGATGAACGGAATACCCCATCTCACCGCTCTCCGGTCCGAGTCCATTTTCGGTCTCTCTTACGTGTTGCTGATCTTCGACGATCAATCGGACAACGATTGGAACCGGCAGAAGGTCCTCGAAAGACTCACTCAGGTCACTCTGCCTCAAGGTCTACAGCCTCAACTTGGCACGGACTGGAGCACCGTGGGCCAAATCTATTGGTACACGCTACGAAGTACAAATCCGAAATATGATCTGACAGAGTTAAGGTCCATCGAGGATTGGACTCTCGAAAAGGAATTCAAATCCGTTCCGAATGTGGTGGATGTCTCCGATTTCGGCGGCACCGTGCGGGAATATCAAGTGCGCGTCGACCCGAACAAACTCGTCTCTTACGGTTTGAGCATCGGCCAGGTTGAGCAGCAGCTCGCCAACAACAACATCAACGCCGGCGGTAGCTTCGTGGAGGCGGGCTTGCAGCAGATGAATGTCCGCGCGATCGGGCTATTCAACAATACTCAAGACATCGAACAAACCGTCCTGACAACGAAATCCGGGACGGCCCTTCGGGTCAAGGACATAGCAGTAGTTCAGCAAGGTCCCAAGATTCGATTGGGACACATGGCCCGCGCCAATCATTTGGAGAACGGCAAGATTATTGACGAGCCTGATGTCATCCAGGGCGTTGTGCTGCTGCGCAAGGGGGCGGATGCCGGACCAACGTTGGACGCGATTCACGCAAAAGTGAAAGAGCTGAACGAATTGATCTTGCCGCCGGGCGTGAAGATCGTTCCGATGCTGGATCGCGCCGACCTGCTCCACTACACGCTGCACACGGTCGAGCATAACCTGGCCGAAGGCATGATCCTGGTCACGATCATCCTGTTCCTTTTCCTTGGAAATGTTCGCGCGGCCTTCATCGTGGCGCTCACGATTCCCTTCTCCTTGCTCTTCGCTTCCATTTGGCTTGATCTGAGCAAGATTCCCGCCAACCTTCTCTCGCTCGGCGCGCTTGATTTCGGAATGGTCGTGGACGGCGCGGTGGTCATGGTTGAAAATATCATGAGGCATCTAAGCCATCGACAGAACGGCTCTCCTGGCACTGAACCCGAGGGCGGCACACCTGCGCGGCGAACCACCCAGATTGTAAAACCTGTTGCGGTGATGATCCGTGAGGCCTGCCACGAAGTGCAGCGACCCGTTTTCTACGCCATCGCGATCATCATTACGGCTTACATGCCGATCTTCACGTTGCAGCGAGTGGAAGGCCGCCTCTTCCGGCCGATGGCCTTGACCGTGGCCTTTGCGTTGCTGGGCGCCATGACGTTTTCAATCCTGATCGCGCCAGTGCTGTCCGCTTTATTTTTCCGTCACGGAGTCAAAGAATGGCACAACCCGGTCATGGTATCCCTTACGCAACGATATCGCGTCGCGGTTCGATGGGCGATCGAACATTACATGGTTACGTTCGGCGTTGGTTTGGCCGTCTTAGCAGTAACACTGTTTCTCGCCCTCAGCGGGATCATCGGTTCGGAGTTCTTGCCTCATTTGGACGAGGGAGCCATCTGGGCGCGCGGCACCCTGGCCTCCAGCACAAGTCTTACGGAAGGGTCCCGTTTTGCGGACCAGGCGCGCATTATTTTTGCGTCATTCCCCGAAGTGACTACCGTCGTGTCGCAATCGGGTCGCCCCGACGACGGGACGGACACCGGCGGATTTGGCAACACCGAGTTCTTCGTGGATCTGAAGCCCAAGGAACAATGGAGACCCATCTTCAATCAAAACAAAGATGAACTGATCGCCGCCATGAATCGGTCGCTCTCCCTCATGCCGGGAGCCTTCTGGAATTTCTCGCAGCCGATCGAAGACAACGTGAATGAGACGATCAGCGGCACGAAAGGCGGATCGGCGGTCAAAATTTTTGGCCCAGACCTGTACGTTCTAGAGCAGAAGGGCGATGAAATGGTGTCCGTAATGCAACATATCCCCGGGATTGAGGACCTCGGAATCCAACGCGATACAGGCCAGCCCAATCTCGATTTCACTATTGACCGCAAGGCAGCAGCCCGCTATGGAATCAATGTCTCTGACATACAAGATGCCATCCAGACGGCGGTGGGTGGAAATGCAGTCAGCCAGGTGCTCCAGGGAGAGGCACGTTACGATGTGGTAGTTCGCTACCAGGAGCCTTTCCGTAATACTCCGGAGGCCATCGCTAAGGTTCGGCTGCTCTCGCCTTCGGGAGAGCGAGTTTCACTGGCGCAGTTAACCAAAGTCGAGGTCAAGGACGGCGCGTATGACATCTACCGCGAGGGGAACAGCCGTTACGTGGCTGTGAGATTCAGCGTCCGAGGCAGGGACTTGGGAAGCACGGTAGGAGATGCCATGAAGCAGATTGGTGACAAAGTGAAGCTGCCGATTGGCTACCACATCGACTGGGCAGGAGAATACGAAAGCGAGCAGCGGGCTTCGGCGCGTCTTGCGGTCATAGTTCCTATCACCATCCTCGTCATATTCATTATCCTTTACACCATGTTTCGGTCGCCCAAGTGGGGTTTGCTCATTCTTTGCGTTGTTGTGATGGCTCCGTTTGGAGGACTGCTCGCACTATGGTTTACAGGCACCCACTTCAGTGTTTCCTCGGGAGTAGGCTTCTTGGCCTTGTTCGGCGTATCCGTTCAAACGGGCGTGATCATGCTTGAGTACATCAACCAGCTTCGCGCCCGAGGCTTCACCATTCCGGATGCGGCCACGGAAGGCGCTGTGCTCAGGCTTCGGCCCATCATGATGACGATGCTGGTGGCGACGTTTGGCCTGTTACCCGCAGCTATGTCCCATGCCATTGGCTCGGATTCCCAGCGGCCCTTTGCGATCGTCATTGTAGGAGGGCTCGTGGGCGCACTTTTGTTGAGTATATTCCTGCTGCCAACTCTCTACGTCTGGGTGGCTCGGGATGGCGACGTGCTGCCTGAACCGGAGGCGACCTTTGAAGTCTAAGCGAACAACACATTATGATTGGAAGATTTGCGTTGGCATGGCCGTTTGCACTGTGTTCAGTTTCATCCTGAGCACGCCCCTGGCGTTTGGTCAAGCCGCCAGCGGGCCCGTGAGGATCACGCTGGACGAGGCCGTTCAAATGGCGCTCCAGCACAATCACAATATCCTTGCGGCTCGAACGGCGATCGACCAGAGCTTGGCGATGGAGATAACGGCCAACCTGCGGCCGAATCCAGTTCTGTTCACCGACTGGGAATATTTGCCGCTGTGGTCGCCGGCCAAGCAAAATCCCGACCTGTATACGGGAGTGTCCACCGCAGATTACCTGCATAATAATACCGAAGGTGATATCGGCCTCAGCTACTTGATTGAACGCGGCCACAAGCGTCAGGCCCGCTATCAGGCGGCGAAAGACATAACCGCCCAGACGCGTTCGCTGGTCGCGGACAGTGAGCGCGGCCTGACCTACCAAGTGGCCACTCTGTTCACCAACGTGCAGCTGGCCGAATCCACGATCGATCTCGCGCAGCAGGATTTGAAAAGCTTTCAGCAGACTGTGGAGATCGGCGAAATCCAATTCAAAGCCGGCGGCATCAGCGAGGATGACTACCTCAAGATAGAGTTGCAGCTCCTGCAATTCGAGGCCGATTTAGAACAGGCACAACTCGCACGCCAGCAGGGACTGTCCGACCTGCGGCAACTGCTGGGTTACGAATCCGTGTCCGCCGAATATGACGTCGTCGAAGCGTTTGATTACTTGCCACTAAAAGCGAATCTCGAGGACTTGCAAATGAAGGCCATCCAAAATCGGCCGGACCTTCACGCAGCAGGGCAAGGCGTGACCGCTGCGAATAGCGGATATGCACTGGCCAAAGCCGATGCAAAGCAAGACGTAACCGTCACGGGGAACTACTCCCACGTCAACGGCATCAATGCCGCCACGGTTTATGCCAGCATCCCGCTCGCCATTTTTAACCGCAATCAGGGCGAAATCGCGCGGACCCGCTCCGTCATCACGCAAATGCAGGAACAGCAGGCCTTCACCAATGGCCAGGTACTCACCGACGTGAAGGACGCTTACGAGGGCGTGAAGTCCAACGACAGAATGGTCATGATGTACACGGGCAAGTATCGGGACGTCGCCAAGAAGTCCCGGGACATCGCCGATTACGCCTACCATCGGGGCGGCCTCACTTTGCTCGATTTCCTGGACGCGGAACGAAGTTATCGCGCCGAAGAACTCGGCTATCGCCAGACGCTCGCTTCCTACCTGCTCGCACTTGAGCAGCTCCGTGAGGCCGTTGGCGTCAGAAATTTGCCGTGATTCTGAACGCAGCCATCCCTAAATGAGAATTTGGTCCGGCCACGCGAGAATAGAATGCGGCGAAATGGCCCACGCGTCAGCGGCACTGAGGAGCGAAATTAATGACCAAACAAGAAGTTCGTGCCTGGATCGAGGAAACCGGCGTTATTGCCGCGGTTCGCGAGCGCTCGAGGGAGAATGCCCTCTTTGCGGCTGAGGCAGTATGTCAAGGTGGGATTCCCGTTGTGGAAATCGCGCTTACGGTGCCGCAAGCCACGATGGTCATCTCCCAGTTGGCGAAGAGCGTACCCGGCATCGTCGTGGGTGCGGGCAGTGTAACGAGACCTGACGCCGCGCGTCAGTGCCTGGATGCGGGAGCGCAATTCCTGACCAGCGATGGATTCCATCCCGCGGTGATTGAATTCGCGGCGAAGCAGAATGCAGTCGTAATTCCCGGGACACTCACGCCTACGGAAGTCATCAGCGCATGGGAGACCAATGCGGATTTCGTCAAGGTCGTACCCTGCGCCCAGCTTGGCGGTCCAGCTTACATCGCATCCCTGCATGCGATGTTTCCCGACATTCCGCTGATCGCCTCAGGGGGCGTCGATCAGCTGAGCGCCTCCAAATTGGTCCTCGCTGGAGCTATCGCACTCGGTGTAGGCCGTGAATTGATCCCGCGAGAGGCGATCCAACATCGGCAGTCGGCTCGCATAGGTGAGCTGGCACGAAGATTCCTGGACTTCGTGAAAAGCGGCAAGGCTCACCTGGCAGCATATACGAGACGATCATCGCAGGGAGACTGAGAATATTCCCCATAAATAAGGGTGCAAGAGGCAGGAACTCTGTCCGCTTACCCGGCGGTCGTGGGACAGCGGTAGCCAGGCATTCGGAGCGCGGCGGGGAATCCGCCTTCACTGATGTAGTATCCGAAAATGCATTTCCTCGCGGCGATCGAAATGTGAGTTATATGAGTATGTCTTGATAGGAACGTCAGTCTAAGGAGCTCATCACCGGCAGCTGCTCTAGACCTCGACTGGAGCGAGCTCCGGAATCGGGCCGTCCTCTTCCATATCTGTGAGCGCGAAATGATTCAGGTTTGTGGGCACTTTGGGAATGATCCGTGGAGCGGAACTCGACGAGGGAGTCAGTTTGACGCGGATCGGGCCCGCGCCAGTCTCGATGCGAAGCTCTCGATGGCTCTTCGCGAACACGGCACTCCAGAAACAAAGTGTGCGCTGTGTGTCCGCATCTTTTCGATTTAGCCGCGAGGAATCCAGTGGCGCGACCGTCTGGCTGGTGGCTGGAGTTTTCCCGTCCAACTCGGTCAAGAACCAAGCCGGCTCGAACCGCACGAACAGACTGCTCCCCCATTGCACAAAACCAGCGCGAATGGCTTCATGTTTCCAGCCGCGCTGGAATTCCGCGAGCCTGTGATTATCGATTTGGCGCTGTTTGATGAGCGGGGCCGTGACTTCACGCTGAAAAATTTTTCCGCCATTTTCCCACCACAGCTTCTTGGGCTTCGAGCGCGTGAAATAGAAGAGCGCATGGCCTTCGTCGAATCGTAGCCCTCGTTTCCAGGCGTGCAAACGCAGAACACGGTCTAGAAGTTCAATCGCCCACCGGGACGTCTTCGCATCCCAAAGCCATCCTGCAAATTGTTCGTGGGAAGGCGCGCAATCCGCTTTTATGGCGCAGGCAAAACCGGAACTCCGTGTGAGCGGCGAGAGCGTGTAAATCGTCGAACCTTTCAGCAGGAAAGGGAGCGGCCCTGCACCGCCACAGGCCTCGACAATTTCTTTTTCAGTCTGAAATCTCGACTCCGCCGAGAAAACATATTTTGGGCTTTCGACGACTGGGAAATGATTCGCGCCGAAAAGCTGTTCGACCTTCGCCACTCCGGCAAAAAGCGGCCGCATCTTGCACGACCGAACAGGGGCACGCGTGAAATGACGTTTTGGCGCGGGGACGATTGTCAATGTCGCCGCGGGGACCGAACTGCTGGTCGAGCTCTGAAAAGGAAGAATCCGTTCGCCGCTTGCCATACCGAAGTCTAGAAACAGGGCTGTCAACAAGTCCTAAAGAAACTCTCATCATTCCGTTTATCGTGTTGCGTAAATCGGAGGAATTGACCGGCACTCTTCTCGCACCGCAGGTAGATCCGGGAATGCCTGTAAATAAGTCTTTGATTTTCAAATAGTTCGAAGATCTATATGGCCTGGTGGAGTAACCAGGGATCGAAATTCAGACTGATGAGGATATAAACAAAGAATAAATCCAAGAGCCCACGAGCAGGTGTATCCTATCCTCGTACTCGTCATCCACCAGAGTAGGCCGCGGAATCGGGCGAGTGCGGAGAGAAGGGTCAATGAAGCGTAAAGACGTTTGTGCGCAAATCCAGGCAAGCGGCATCATCCCTTCCGTCCGCGTTCCTTCTGCAGAAGATGCTCGCTTCGCTGCAGAAACAATATCGCAAGGCGGAATTCCGATCGTGGAAATCGCCATGACGGTACCCGGGGCGGTTCGTGTGATTTCCGACCTCGTAAAAAATGCGCCGAATATGATTGTGGGAGCGGGCGGCGTCATGGATGCGGAGACAGCCCGCCGGTGTTTCGACGCGGGAGCAAAGTTCCTGACGACGGACGGTCTCATTCTGGAAATCGTGGAATATGCCTTGAAGGAAGACATCGTCGTTTTTCCCGGAGCGTTGACACCGACAGAAGTGATTGCCGCATGGCGAGCCGGTTCGGATTTCGTAAAAGTGGTCCCCTGCGCGGCGGTTGGCGGCGAGAACTACATCAGAGCCTTGAAGACTCCGCTCCCGCAAATTCCGTTGATTGCGGCCGGCGGTGTGAATCAGCAGACGGCGTGCGGTTATATATTGGCAGGAGCGGCCGCGATTGGCGTCGGAGAGGCGTTGATCCCCTGGGAAGCTGTAGCGCTCCGCCAATCGAATCGCATTCGTGAACTGGCGCGCAGGTTCCTGAATTTTGTGAAGTTCGCCCGCCGGGGAACCGGAATGAAGGTCGACGAAGTCGTCGTGAAGCGAGCTACCGTATTGGCATGGAAAGAAGCGTAAACCATATTCTTTGGACGGAGTTGGTACCAGGACGGAAACCGTAACCGCAATCTTCAGTTTGAAAGAGTGACGATTTAACCAGTTCCCCTGCGGGGCCGCGCCAAGTCAAGAATGGGTCTCTTATTTCCTCAACCTCATCCCTTCCTTCGGGAACATATTTCACTGCCTTTTCGATTCATACATAGTGGCCGAGCGCGCCTCTAGCTGTGCTCGGGAAGATAGCTTTAAAGAAAAAGTCGAATCAACGCAAGCAGCCGGCGAATTTCGAGCGCCGCATCTAAAGACATGTTTTGGTACAGGGGGAATCGTGGCAAATTGACCTAATCTTTTCAATACCTTGCTGGCAGAATTGGACAAACCCTTCGGTAGATCTACGGACCGTGGGCGGTAAGGCCGACATTTCGAACGTTGCCCAAAAACTCCATCAGGTCACGGTCACTGTGGGTGTTCTCTGGTGGGCGAAATTAAGAAAGGAAAATACATCTACTATCCCTGTACCGGCTATAAGGGAAAATGCCCGGAGCCATACACTCGGGAAGAGGTCCTAGAGGAAAAATTCGCAGATCTCCTAAGGTGTTTGGTCCTAGATGATGAAATCATGGACTGGGTGACAGTGGCACTTCGTCAAAGCCACTGCGACGCGAAGCAATACCACGATGCAGCAATAACGCGACGTCAAGCAGAATATAGCCGTATTCAGAGTCGCATTGATGCCATGTATCTGGACAAGCTTGATGGGCGTATCGAAGCAGGCTTTTTCGACCGAAAGTCTTCAGAGTGGCGTCGCGAGCAGGACCAATTGCTTTGCTCGATCGACGAGCATCATAAAGCCAATCAAACTAACCTGGAAGAGGGAATTCGCCTTCTCGACCTTGCGCAGTGGGCGCACAGGCTGTTCCAAAAGCAGAAACCTCGTGAGAAACGCCGACTACTAAATTTCCTAATCTCGAACTGCTCCTGGAAGGGTGGGGATCTCACACCGGTCTTCCGGCAACCCTTCGACATGCTTCTAATTGCAAATTCCGCCCGCACTCAGCCGGAGGAATCCATTCCGTCCCCAAACCTTGATTTTGAGAATTGGCTCCCCGGGCAAGATTCGAACTTGCAACCCTTCGGTTAACAGCCGAATGCTCTACCGTTGAGCTACCGGGGAACCGGGCAAAGTAATTTTGATTCTACTACGCTGCTAGGCG
>Ga0075028_100000360_pt1 | contig 16798 bp, 18 predicted proteins | sample LitLauG_LLR_2014_FD_71390 | JGI IMG/M metagenome (GOLD analysis project Ga0075028, IMG submission 71390) | Freshwater sediment microbial communities from Pennsylvania, USA - Little Laurel Run_MetaG_LLR_2014 | ecosystem: Environmental > Aquatic > Freshwater > Creek > Sediment | place: USA... | reverse complement strand
GTTGTCAGGTTGAACCGCCCCGGGTTTCCTGGAGGCTGTTTGGTTTGAGTCACGCTGCGATGGCCAGGTCCTCCATACTGGCATGGTAGGCCGCTTCCGCTTCGGCTGGCGGCACATTGCCTATGGGCTCCAATAGGCGACGGTTATTGAACCAGTCGACCCATTCCAGTGTCGCATATTCGACGGTCTCCAGAGATCGCCAGGGGCCGCGTCGATGGATTACCTCGGCTTTGTAGAGCCCGTTGATCGTTTCGGCGAGGGCATTGTCGTAGCTGTCGCCGACGCTGCCAACGGACGGCACGAGGCCAGCATCGGCGAGGCGTTCCGTGTACTTGATCGACACATATTGCACGCCCCGATCGGAGTGGTGGACGAGCTTGCCGCCGGAGACGGGCTTTCGATCGTGGAGGGCTTGCTCCAGCGCGTCGAGCACGAAGCCGGCATGTGCGGACCGGCTGACGCGCCAACCGACAATGCGGCGCGCGTAGGCATCGATGACGAAGGCCACATAGACAAACCCCACCCAAGTCGCGACATAGGTGAAGTCGGAGACCCACAGCACATTCGGCCGTGATGCCTTGAACTGACGATTAACGTGATCGAGCGGACAGACGGCAGCCTTGTCGCTGATCGTCGTGCGGACACGTCTGCCACGGATCACCCCTTGCAAGCCCATCTTCTGCATCAATCGCGCGACCGTGCAGCGGGCGACGGGGTGCCCTTCGCGGAGCAATTGCCGCCAGACCTTGCGTACGCCATAGACCTGGAAGTTCTCATTGAAGACCCTCTGAACTTCGCCGCTGAGGACAATGTCGCGCCTGACCCGCGTCGATGCCGCCTCCGGGTTAGTGCGGCGGTGCACATGGGCGTGGTAGGTGGACGGGGCGATCGCCAACACACGGCAGATCGGCTCGACCCCGTGATCATCGCGGTACGCATCGACGAAGCGGATCATGGCTTCCATCGGCGGTCGAGCTCCGCCTGGGCAAAATACGCGCTGGCCTTGCGCAGGATCTCATTGGCCTGGCGCAGCTCGCGGTTCTCGCGCTCGAGCGCCTTGATCCGCTCGCGCTCGTCGGTTGTTGAACCAGGACGTTTGCCCTGGTCGCGTTCGGCTTGGCGAACCCACTTGTGCAGCGTCGGCGCCGTGCAGCCAATCTTGGCCGCGATCGAGACCATCGCTGCCCACTGCGAAGCGTGCTCTTGTGCGTGCTCGCCCACCATCCGGACGGCGCGCTCACGCACCTCAGGCGAAAACCTTGGGGATTTTGATTCGTTCGTCATGGCTCCAGTCTCTCAAGAGTTGGAGCCTCCGGCAAATCCGGAGCGGTTCACCGGGTCGGATATTGAAAACGTGAACAGCAGAAATTTGGCGCGCCGCATTCCGAATGCACAACTGGTCATCTACGAAGACGCCGGCCATGGCGGCATATTTCAAAACTACAGTGACTTCGTGTCGGAGGCTCTTGCTTTCCTCGGGCGTGACGCCTTCCTACAGGGCGGATTTTTTTCCACGGAGACTGCTCGGCTTGATATGTCCGCGGGATACCAGCGGGCACTCTTAGAAAGTAACTAATCATGAAAGCATTCACTGTCGATAAGTATGACAAGAAGGGCATTCTGCGGTTGGCCGAGATGACCGAGCCGGTTCTCCAGGACAATGATGCCTTGGTCGAGATCCATGCTGCAGGGGTCAACCTGCTGGATTCCAAGATCAGAACCGGAGAGTTCAAACCCATCCTGCCCTATCGCCCGCCTTTCATTCTAGGCCACGACCTTGCCGGAACGGTTGTCAGGGTGGGATCAAAGGTCCGCAAATTCAAACCCGGCGACGATGTCTATGCGCGGCCGCGCGATCATCGGATCGGTACATTCGCCGAATTCATTGCCGTCAATGAAGCCGACTTGGCCTTGAAGCCCAAGAACCTCAGCATGGAAGAGGCGGCGTCCATCCCGCTTGTGGGCCTCACGGCCTGGCAGGCTCTGGTTGAGGTGGGCAAGGTGAGGCCCGGCCAGAAGGTCTTCATTCAGGCCGGTTCCGGCGGTGTAGGGACCTTTGCCATCCAACTCGCAAAGCACCTTGGCGCTACCGTGGCGACAACAACGAGCGCGAACAATGCCGAGCTGGTCAAGAGTCTTGGGGTCGATGTCGTTATCGACTACAAGACGCAGGATTTCGAGAAGATCCTGTCGGGTTACGATCTTGTCCTAAACAGTCAGGACCCCAAGATACTGGAAAAATCTCTGGGTGTGCTCAAGTCGGGCGGTCACCTCATTTCCATTTCTGGTCCACCCGATCCCGCATTCGCTAAGGAACTCAGGCTGAACCCGATGCTGAAACTAGTGATGCGCTTTCTGAGCGGTCGCATCAGGAAGAAAGCAAAACGTCATCACGTCAGCTATTCATTCCTCTTCATGAGAGCCAGCGGAGATCAGCTGCGCGAGATCACTGCTCTCATCGAGTCTGGAACTATACGCCCGGTTGTGGATCGGGTCTTTCCGTTTGAGGCGACCAATGAGGCTCTTGCCTACATCGAAAAGGGACGTGCCAAAGGCAAGGTCGTCGTCAAGGTCAGGTAGCAATTTCCCTGTTTTGTAGGACCGCAATACGGCCTCGCTTGATGTCGGCTCCTGGCCCATCTCTGACATTCTTGATCTGCAAAAGACCGTCATCAACTTTCGCACGCGTCTCCGATATCAGCGTTGTTTGGGTAGACTCGCATCAACGACGTACAAGGTCTCATAAGCTTTCCCGTCGCGGACTGTGTAGAGGCCGCGCCCCGGGCCGCCTAACTCATCGAGCCAAGGCCGATTGAAGATCGGTCGAAGTTCCAGCGACATCTGAGCCAATATTCGCGCTTCTAACCCCACCGATTCCATTAACCGGAGACTTGCGGGAAGATCGCATATCGAATTGTGGGTCATAAGCAATCGACCCGTTGGAGATAACCTTCCCGGCGCTTCGCGTATAACATCTTCGATCATTCGCCGACCATCTTTCCCAGCGTAGTATGGACTGTTAAGAGTGGCGGGCTCAGGCAGGGGAAGTTGGGCAGGGTTCGAAAGCACCAAATCTACCGACTTCCCGGGAGGCAGTGGGATTATCGTGCCACCCATCGGTAAGTGGACAAAACCGGTTTGGACGCCATTCCGCTCGGCATTCTCAAAAGCAACGGCAATAGCTTCCGGGTTGATATCAATTACGTAGACTCTAGCCGCTCCTTGCATCATCGCGACAATTCCAAGAAAGCCGGAACCGGTGCCGACATCCACGACACTTTGTCCCGGTATCTCCGGAATATGGCTGGCCAGGAAGAGTGTATAGGGCGTGGGGGGACCGACATCTCCCCGGCAAGCGATATTCAGTCGATGTCGACCGACCTCGTATAGCTGAGCAATGTCCATGGCTGCACCGCCCCGGAATTTTTTTTACGCCGACACGCTAGCCCTGGGAAAAGGGCCCTGACAAGTGAATTGGTCCGTTACAGCAAGGGCCCTGAGCTGCCCAAGCCTGTGACAGTTAGCACGGGGGCAGCCCTTGAGGGCACTGCGGACTTGTCGGCGCTTTCCTTGTTCATGCTTTGTCCGAGATGTCGGATATCTGTGTCCCAATAATGGTGCGCCGGCAAAACCGGCAAGGAGTAGATGGTGCAAGTCCATCGCGATGAAGGTCTAGCGAACCGCATCGGCCCCGAGTCATGCGCAAGCGCCCGCGAGGGCGATGGCGAAGCGTTGACAGGGGAGCACGCAGGCCAGCCATCGAGCCCCGTAATGGACATCGTCCCGGATGCCGACGCGCTCATTATCGCGGAAGGCAACATATCCAGGCGCGCTATCGCAAGCGCCGGGATAATCCGGCGGGGTCGGAGAACCTGGCATGTGTGGACGTTCCTTGCGCGGGAGCCGGGAGATCTCACGGCCGGCCAACGGCGGCGCGTTGCTGTCCTGGTCCGCATCGGAAAGGTGAGGAGCCGTACCCGATGACGAACGGGCGTGAGAAGTCAGACTCCGCCATAGTAGCTGCGAAGCCGACGAACAAGGCAAACGCGGTCTCCCATGTAGACCATGGAATCGCCGAAGCGGCGGAGCCGGTGGAGCCAAGGGCGGGGACCAAGAGGAACGTGAGCGAGCAAAGCACACTCCGGACACAGGGCCGGGAACGTGTGTCACAGGCGCTCGATCGCGTGCGGCAAACCGCAAGGCAAGGGAAGAAGGAGAAGTTCACCGCGCTCTTCCATCACCTCAGTGTCGACCTGCTCCGTGAATCGTTCGTCGCGCTCAAACGCGACGCGGCGCCCGGCGTGGATGGACAGATGTGGAAGGACTACGCCGAAGACCTGGAGCCACGGCTGCGGGACCTTCACGTGAGAGTCCAACGGGGAGCGTATCGGGCGCAACCATCCCGCCGGGTCTATATCCCGAAGGCAGATGGCAAACAGCGCCCGCTGGCGGTTACGGCACTGGAGGACAAGATCGTCCAACGTGCTGCTGTGACCGTGCTGAACTGCATCTACGAGGAGGAATTCCTCGGGTTCAGCTATGGGTTCCGGCCGAAGCGCGGCCAGCATGATTGCCTGGATGCGCTCGTTGTCGGCATTTCCAACCGGAAGGTGAGCTACATTCTTGATGCCGACATCCAAAACTTTTTCGGGGCGGTCAGCCAGGATTGGCTCGTCCGTTTCGTGGAGCACAGGATCGGCGACAAGCGCATCATCCGCCTGATCCAGAAATGGTTGACGGCAGGGGTCCTGGAAGATGGGGTCGTGACAACGAGTGACATGGGGACCGGGCAAGGATCGGTGTCATCGCCGCTGCTTGCCAACGTCTACCTTCATTACGTGTTCGATCTGTGGGCCGACCGCTGGCGACGGCGCGAGGCAAGGGGCGAAGTCATAATCGTAAGGTATGCCGACGACATCGTCGTCGGTTTCCAGCACGAGGCCGACGCCCGACGCTTCTGGGCAGCGATGCGCAAAAGGCTGCAGGAGTTTTCGCTGTCGCTGCATCCGGACAAGACCCGGCTGATCACGTTTGGTCGCTTTGCGGCTGAAAATCGTGCCCGGCGTGGGCTCGGAAAACCGGAGACCTTCAATTTTCTGGGCTTTACCTTCATCTGCGGAAAATCGCTCAAAGGGAAATTCCTCGTCATGAGGCGATCCCGACGCGACCGTGTGAAGGCGAAGCTCCAGGAGATCAAAGAGGAACTGCGGCGGCGAAGGCGCGAGCCAATTCCTGAACAGGGGAAATGGCTGCGCCAGGTTGTCGGAGGGTTCTTTGCTTACCATGCCGTCCCCACGAACTATGCGACGCTCGGCAGATTCAACCGGTGCGTCACGGAACTCTGGATGCATTCGCTCAGGCGGCGTAGCCAGAGGACTGCATTGTCGTGGGAACGGATGCAAAGACTTGCCGGCGACTGGCTCCCAAGGCCCAAGACCCTTCACCCCTGGCCAGCCCAGCGATTTGCCGCCAGACACTCAAGGTAAGAGCCGTGTGCGGGAATTCCGCCAGCACGGATCTGTGCGGGGGGCGGTGAGCAATCACCGTCCCTACCGCGATCACTGAGGCCATATGGAAGCCGGACGTAATCCAAACGACCCGCCGAATGCCTCGACTTCATTCGCATAGTCGATAAACTTAGCAAGGCCGTGCGGTAGCAGCAGGCCCCCGACAGTGAGTCGCAAGACGGTATCGCCGTCAATAATGGTGCCCAACCCCCAAAATTCAGTTGCTACCATAAGGCGAACTCCTGACCCGCGACGGAACTCACTCAAATACGCGAGCGCAAATGCAGTGCTCTAGAGCAAACGCCAAATCACCCCTCGAGAAAATCAAGCGCTGGCAAGATTGCGGGCCAGACTTGGCGTCGCAAGGCTAGTGCAGCCCGCCATAGCCGGCTTCGGCCAACAGACGTTGGAGCAATCCTCCGTCTACTCTCGATTGCTCGACGCCGCCGTTCACTCTGATAAATGCGGCGGGATCACTGATCCGCTCGCCTTTCCCTTCCAAGTAACTGCCCATGCTGCGGGATTCGTCCACTACTGCAATACTCGCCGGACGCCGGATGACGTCATACCTTTGGAGGCCATCTTCCACTGAACCGGTTTTTAGCGCCGCCGCAAGGGCTATGGCATCGTGACCCGCTTTGATCGCTCCGCGCCCAATGTGGGGCCGGGCAGTGAAGGCCGCGTCACCAAGCAGCGCGACCCGCCCGAAGGCCATGCGCGGCGATTCAAGATCACCGATAGGTTGGAACAGCGGCTGATCGACCATCCGAACCAATTCAGCCCAGGCGGGGCAAAGGAGCGCGTCGGCGTCACGCCTGAGCGCGGCGACGAATTCGGGCCGAATTGACTGGGGCGCAATACCGTCCGGATGATAGCGGCCGGAAACGTCAGTCAGCATCTCGCGCAGCAACCACTCCGCGATTGGCCGATACCAGACAAAACTATAGCGGCGACGACCTGGTGTCAGATCATCGGCAGGGCCAGGCGCGGGATAACCAAGAATATGCTCGCCCCGGATCAAGCCCCAAGCGAAGCGGTGAAATAGGCTTGCGTGGGTGGCAGAGGTCATCGCCCATTCCTCGACCATGCCACGCCAGCCAACATAGCCGGCATAGGAAAGTTCGACATCCGGAAGGAGCTGCCGACGGACTGTCGACCGCACGCCATCGGCTCCAATAAGCAGGTCGCTGCGAAGGCTCTCTCCCGTTGAGAGATGGGCAGTGACGCCATCGGCATCTTGTTCGAAACCGGCAAGCCTTGCGCCACGCCGAATTCTCTCTTCAGGGAAGACGTCGCTTAACATCGAGTAGAGCCGCGCCCATGAGGTGCAGAATTGAGGCATCGCTATTTCGGCCTCAATGCTCCCGTCTCGCGCGAATGCGGCACGTCCACCGATTGCGACTCCCACCGTAGCGTCAACATGGGCTCCGGCCGCGAGGAGTCCTTCCAACATCGGCGGATGCACGCCAAGCCCCGCCCCTCGTCCTTCGAGCCGGGCCTGAGCACGCTCGACGACGACCACATCCCAACCGGAACGACGCAGCATGCACGCCGCATAGAGGCCGCCAAGTGAACCTCCAACCACGATGGCATTGTGCATGAGCGCACCCATTCACTCGAATTTAGGCGGCACGCACCAAACCGTATAGTGCCGCTGGAGGCTGCACTTGATCCATTCGGATCGGGCAAGTTCACTTATTGGCTGCATTGATCTCGATGAGATGCTGATCCGGATCGAGCAAATAGGCTTGTGGGTAGCCAGCTGCGTTCTTGCGATCGATCAAGAGCCGTTTTGGATCATTTGCGGCCGAATCCTCTTTAAAGCCGCAAGCGAACAGATGACGCATGGCCTCTTCGAAATCTTCCACGCGCATAGCAAAGTGTGAATCCGTCGTGTCAATAAGACGATCGCGACGATATGTTCCGTTAGGATTGACCGTGAGATGGATCTGTATACTTCCTGAGTCCAGCCACATTCCCACGCTCTTAAAAGGCGGGCGAGCGATGGGTCGAAGTCCCAATACATCGCGATAGAATTTTGCCGAACGGTCGAGATCGGACGTAGCCACGGATATGTGATTGACTTCGGTAAATCGCATAATCACACCAATTGAATGACAACAAAATGGAGGCGACGGCTCGAAGACGATAGCACCAAATCACGACCAAGACCCAAAGCCGAGGTGGCTGGAGTAGTAATAGCGCAATCTTCGCCTGGTCGGATCAACCTCTGCTGGTGGCCCTGAGGCAACCTCATGGGCCCGCCTGCAGACGTTCGACGAAAGCGAGTTGCCGACAATGGTCTTCGATCAGTAGTTCGTTGCAGCAAGCCGTCAAGCGCTGTAGCGATAGACCCGTGCCAAGCGGTTCGGAACCGTGAGAAGTTCATCGACGCTGGCGAATCCCGCATCGCGTCCGATCACCTTCCAAGCTGTCGCAGTCTCGGCATAGTCGGAAGCGCGACAGTGGCTCTCTCAGGCGGCGAACTCCTCGTCGGTCACGGCGTCCCATTCCGGGCGTAGCCGATGAAACCGCTCCAACCAACCCTCGCGATCTTCGCCGTCAAAACACGTCGGCTCCCAAATCAGGAACAGCCCATCGCGGGACAGCGCCGCGCGCACGCGCCGCATGAATTCGCGTTTTTCGAGCGTACGCAGGTGATGAAGGGACTGGCCGACCCAGACGACGTCAACAGCTTCGTCCCAGGCCTCGATTAGCTCCACGAAGTCCTGACAGCGCAGGTCGACCGGACAGGTTAGCCCTTGGAGTGCCTCACGGGCCAAGTCTAGCGACGGCTGCGAAATGTCGATGCCGAGGTAGCGTCCGACTTTAGTCCCCTTCAACATCGCTGCCGACGCCGTGGCGGCGCCGCAGGCTATGTCCAGGAACACGAACCCGTCTGGCGCTTCGGCCTGCAAAACACCGCGCAGTACTCCGTAAACTTCCCGGTGTGCCATATAATTGTGGCTCACGACTTTTTGATAAGTTGCCAAGCCTTTGGTGAAGAGTTCCTGGTCGGACGACATCAGCAGCTCCCGTCGTCGGCGTGAATCCCAAGGTCAATCGGCTCTCCGGAACATTATGCCATCGTCGGGTTGCCGCCGAGTCGGAATTTTCGGCGCTTTTGTGCTTCACGCCGACTTGAACCACGTAAGCGCAATCGACGGACTAGCTTGGGAACGCGATTTTGCCGCGAGCGTGCAATTCCTGCGGCAGGAGGCAATCATAGATGTGTGCGTGAGTTGGCGTGGGGACTTGAGCTTCGCGGCCGAAACGCACCACGGCGCCATTCCAATACTCCAGTTCGCTCGGCTTGCCGTCGACAATATCGCGTTGTAGGGACGTAGTGCCACCTGGTGGCAGGCCATCGTAGAACTTCATGGTGTCGGCAATCGCAGCAGTCGACATCTCGATTCTTCGCGCGCGTGCGACAGCAACGACCTCTTCGAGGCATTTCTCGAGCAGTTGGCGCGTTTCTGGAACCGAGCGCGTGACGCCGATTGGAGCCCTAGCAATGGCGCCCACGCCGCCGAACGGCGTCACCATCAGAAATTTGTCCCACGACGCTTTGACGATGTTGGAAGGCACGTCAACAGAGACTTCGGCCTTCGTAAACACGCCGTGCAATCGTTCAACGCGTTCGCTGCGGCGGTTATCGAGTTCGCCAAACCTAATAAAATTGTTGCCGCCGACGCTGCGGATATAACCCGGGCCCGCAATCCAGCTCAATGTCCCACACATGCCCCCAATTACATGGTCCGCGCCGAGTACGGCCGAAAGCTGCGATGCGGCCTCGACGCCATTTTGCAATGGCACTGCGTATGTGCTACCGCCGACAAAGGGCCGAAGGGCCTGGGCCGCGTCGGGCACCTGCCAAGCCTTGACGCCGACAAGCACGACGTCCGCGCTGGTTACCGTCGCCGGATCGTCGGTCGCCTCGACCGGGCAAATGACGGTGTCGCCCTTGGGCGTTTCCAGGCGCAGTCCGTTGACGCGTAGCGCCTTGAGATGTTCGCCGCGCGCAACGAAAATCACTTGTTCTCCCGACAGCGCCAATTGCGCGCCGAAATATCCGCCGGCGCCTCCGGTGCCATAAACGACAACCCGCATCTAAGCCCCCGATGTGACCGATGGTCGTGGCTCCACCGCGCTGTGGGCTACCGCGGAGCGCCAGCGTCATTGCGGATGCAAGCCTACCGTATTTTGCTCGAAGACGCATCTCGCAACGTCCGGTGTGTCGCAACGTCGGGTGTTGTGACGGGTTTCGGACGACGGTCCACGCGTGGGAGGCAGCGTGAGGGGCCGTCTTCCGAAACTCTTCAGAGAAGCCGACAGTTGACGCGGGCAGGCTCTCCCGTGCCGGAGATCATCGCAGGTCGAGCCTCAATCCTTCCAACGGCGCCCCATCGATGGAGGTTGTCCATGTCTGCCCCTTCTGGACCGGCATTGCTTCCGTGAGTGTGCCGGTAGTGATGATCTCACCGGCGCGCAGCGGCGCGCGGTGGGGATGGGCAGCAAGGTCATCGACAAGGAATTTCAGCGCAACGAGCGGACTTCCCAGCACATTGCCGCCCACACCTTGCCGCTCGACGCCGTCGCTGCATGAAAGGGTGACAACAAAGTCCCTCAGCATCTCAATCCAAGATAGGCGGTCCACCGCTGTGTCGTGCCAGGGTCCGAGCAAAAGCCTCATATGCAGGCCATATGCGGCCGAGGCATCGGGAGCACCCACTTTCCAGTCGGAGAAGGGACTGTGTACCAGCTCAAAACCATGGGCGATGCCGTCAATGCAGCCCAACAATTCGGCCTCATCCATACCGGCGCGAGGGGCTGCGGCCAGTCGGAAAGCGATCTCCGGTTCTATGCGCGGTTGCCAGAAATTGCCGAGCTCGGTGGACCCCTTGCCGCCCGGCAGGTCAGCCACTGTGGTGTCGAACATGAAGCCCCACATTGGCGCAGACATGCCGAGCACCTCCCACATCACCCGATTGGTGGCGCCAATCTTGCGGCCAACCGGAATCTCACCCCGAGCCTCGCGAAGCGCGCACAGGCGGTCGGCGACGGCATGACCGTCATCGAGGCTGAACCCCGGAAATTGTTCGGTTATGCGCTGAGGCCGCAGCCCAGTTCCGAAGCTCCGGGCAAGATCGGTCGCAATGGCCTCAATCGTTTCTTCGTCAATCATCGCAAGCCTCCGCAATGCGAATGAAATCCTGGACGGCCATCGCGCGTGGCCATCGCCGGACGCGCCCGGTTCAAAGAGAATATTGTGGTCGAACTTTGCAACCCCATTCAGGCCGCCAAGCGCCAACGCCCTACCACTTCGATGCCACGCCGGCCGATACCGCTACTTCACTTCATCAAGACCCGCTGATCGATTTCATTGATGCTCCTGACGCCGGTGAGCGCCATGGTAACATCCAGCTCCTTGCGAATGATTTCGATGGCCGTTGCCACTCCGGTTTGGCCGCCAGCGCCGAGGCCATAGATGTAAGCCCGGCCGATCAGACAGCTTCTGGCGCCGAGGGCAAGCGCACGCATGACGTCTTGGCCGGAGCGGATGCCGCCATCGAACATGACCTCGATTTCCGAGCCAACCGCTTCGGCGATTCTCGGTAGCATCGAAACAGACGACATCGCGCCATCGAGCTGCCGCCCCCCGTGGTTGGAGACGACAATCGCCGCCGCGCCTGTCTTGGTCGCGAGCTTGGCGTCCTCCACGTCGAGAATGCCTTTGATAATCAGCTTGCCTGGCCAGATGCTCCTAATCCACTCGACATCCTTCCAGTTCAAGGTGGGATCGAATTGATGCGCGATCCATTCCGACAGCGCCTTGACCCCTTCCTTGCCCGTCACGTGGCCAGCAAGGTTTCCGAAGGTCCAACGCTTGCCCGCGAGCATCCCGTAGACCCATCCCGGCTTGGTCGCCATATCGATCAGGTTTTTGATCTTGAGCGACGGTGGAACCGAAAGTCCGTTCTTGATGTCAGCATGGCGCTGCCCGAGCACCTGCAGATCAACGGTGAGCACGAGCGCGCTGCATTTGGCGGCCGCGGCGCGCTCAACGAGGGACCGTGCGAAGCCGCGATCCTTCATTACGTAAAGCTGGAACCAGAAGGGCTTCTCGACCGCACCGGCGACATCCTCGATCGAGCAAATCGCCATTGTACCGAGCGTGTACGGAATACCTGCGGCATGGGCGGCGCGACATGCGAGGATCTCACCGTTGCCACGCTGAAGTCCGCCAATGCCGATCGGCGCCAGAGCTATTGGCAGCGCTGAACTCTCGCCGAGGATTGTCGTGCTCGTGGTCCTCGCCGACACATCGACGAGCACCCGCTGACGAAGTCTTACACGCTCCAGATCGGCGCAGTTGGCACGCAATGTTTCGCCGGAATAGGAGCCTGCCTCGGCGTAGTCAAAAAAGGCACGTGGTACCTTGCGGCGAGCGATCCGCCGAAGGTCTTCGATGCAGGTTACGTTCTTCATGATGGAAGGCACGGGCGATACCCTGGCTTCGTTGCGAACCGCACTCCCCTGATGGAGGCCAAGTTGTCTTGGGATCATCTCGTTCGGCCGCCGACCGTGACAATGCCTCGACGGGCAGGCACGGTCTAGGCTCTTTGGGGGCACTGCGCGAAAGTGCTCTGAGTGTACGACATCTCAAACGAACCAAGAACGCACGCAATAGGTGTCCCGCTTAACCCCTGCTCGCGACAGGCCGTAGGATCGGCTTGAACCAGCGGTTGACCCCAACTTACCATCGAGCCAAGCTGTTTCAAGGTCCCCGTTGCTTCGGCAGTTATCTCATTGACGATCGTTGCCGCTGGTTGAACCTTCTTGACCAAGGCCACGCGCTGCACAATCAAGCCAATCGGGTTTCGCGCTGTGTGACCGCTCGACCGGCGCCATTGTTGGCTTTGTGACTTTAAGCTCTGGTCAAATTGAACGGGCATTTCTGCCGAAGTCGCAGCAGCGGAACCAGCCTGATCCCGTGCCGGTCATACTGCTTGGGCAGCTCGCCGTTCACAAAGACCACCAGGGCCAAGGACACGCAAGATCGTTGCTCCTTTTTTCGCTGCGCACGGCGTTGCGGGCGTCGATGGACATCGCCAGGTCGGTGTTTTTTCAATGACAGTATGTCCGTTGGTAGAGGGGTAAGAGACGGGCAGGCAATACTTGCACAGCCTAGCCAAGTGGTCTCCAGATGACCCATCTCGGCCATTGTTCGATTGCACGAAATCGAATGGGGACACCCGTCGGGAGCGGCCTAAGCGGCCGTATGTCGTCACGCACCAGTTCCAAAGTTGAGACTTTGAGCTCCTGAAGAAACCCTGGCGCATGTCGCTGGCCAACAGAACTGCAGCCCGTTAAGCTGCGGTTGTTTCCGAACCCCGCTCTATAGATTGCCAGGGGGCGCGATGCCAATCGCCGATTCACAGCGTTCAACGAAGATCAAGGGCGCCTGCCCTCACGACTGCCCTGACACTTGTGCATGGTTGGTGACTGTAGAGGACGGCATAGCGACCGCGGTTACTGGGGATCCTGACCATCCTTTCACGCGCGGCGGCCTCTGCGCCAAGGTCGCTCATTTCCCGGAAAGAGTCTACAGCCCACAGCGCATCCTGCATCCGTTGCGGCGCGTTGGCGCGAAAGGTCAGGCTCAGTTTGAGCGGGTGACGTGGACCGAAGCGCTCGATGGAATTGCCGACCGTCTAAACGCCATCGTTCGGCAAGACGGGGCGACTGCAGTCCTCCCCTATAGTTACTTGGGCACACAGGGCGTCGTACAATGCAACAGTTTGAGCGCGCGTTTCTTTGCCCGCTTGGGCGCCACGCGCCTTGAGCGCGAAATCTGCGGCAGCGCGGCCGGAGCCGGAATAACGGCCACAAACGGCACAACGCTTGGCATGTTGCCCGAACAAATCATTCACAGCCGCCTCATTATCTTGTGGGGCACAAATACAATCGTCACAAATCTTCACCTGTGGCATTTCATCCGGCAAGCTCGCCGCAACGGCGCGCAACTCGTCGTCATCGACCCACAAAAAACGAGGACCGCCCTTGAAGCCGATCTACACATCCAGCCCTTGCCAGGAACGGATGCGGCGCTGGCCCTAGGGCTCATGCATGTCATCGTGCGAGAGCAGCTGCATGACTTTGACTACGTTCGCGACCAAACGATCGGCTTCGAGCAACTTTGTGACCGGATCGCCTCCTACACTCCAGATCGTGTGGCCTCGATTACAGGGCTTGCGGCCGAGCAAATCGAGAGGCTGGCTCTGGCCTATGCGTCCACGCGACCTGCCTGCATCCGCACCTTTATCGGAATGGAGCATCACTCAGAAGGCGGGATGGCCTATCGAACAATCAGCTGTCTGCCAGCGCTCACCGGCGCGTGGAAGGATTTGGGTGGCGGGCTTCTGCACAGCACTGGACCAATCCCATTTGCAGCCCTGAACATTGACGCAGTGCAAATGCCTCAGCTCGAAGACAAATCCATCCGGTCCGTGAACATGGTGCAAATCGGACGTGCGCTAACGAACGAGGCCATGAAACCGCCGATTCGCGCGTTAATCGTGTTCAACAGCAATCCCGCTGCAATCGCACCGAACCAGAAATTGGTGCTGGACGGTCTCAAGCGAGAGAACCTGCTTACGGTCGTTCTTGAACAGTTCATGACCGACACGGCGCGCTACGCGGACTACGTCCTTCCAGCCACCACCCAATTCGAGCATCTCGATCTGATGTGGGCCTGGGGGCAGACCTACCTCGCGCTCAACCAGCCGGCAATTCCCCCAATTGGCGAGGCGCTGTCCAACACCGAGATCTTCCGCCAGTTGGCGGCCCGAATGGGCTTCACCGAGGCCTATCTGTTCGACAACGACGAACAGATCGTGCGCTCTGCCCTATCAAGCAGTCACCCCTGGCTGGAGGGTATTACGTATGAAAGGCTGCAACGCGACGGTTGGGCCGCCTTCAACATTCCTTCCGAATGGAAGCCTTTTGCCACCGGCAACTTCTCTACTCCATCCGGCAAATGCGAGCTGCATTCGCCAAACCTGGAGTCGCATGGATTTGATCCGCTACCGGCGTTTCGCTTCGCGCGCGAGAGCCCCGGAGGCGACACGCAACTCGCGGCGCGCTATCCGCTCATTCTCATGAGCTCCAAGTCGGAATTGCATTTTCTAAATTCAAGTTACGCCAACCTGCCGCGCCAACTGGATGCCGCCAAGAAGCCCATGATCGACATCCATCCCGAGGATGCAAGATCGCGAGGGATTTCAGACGGGAACGCCGTCAGGGTGTTCAATGATCGTGCGGGTCTCACCTTGACGGCGAGAGTTGGCGACCGGGTGAGGCAAGGAGTGGTTTCCGTGCCCTCGGGCTGGTGGCCGTCGCTGAGCCCCGAAGCCTTGGGCGTGAACGCGCTTACGGCCGACGGCCTCAGCGACATGGGCGGAGGCGGCGATTTTCACGATACATTGGTTGACGTCGCCATAGCATCCTGAGGACGCTACGCCGGGAAAGCGGCAAACAAATCGACCGCAGTCGCGATTGGCCCTTCGGTTCAGATGCCGCGGTGCAGCAAGTCGTCTGGTAACTGCGGTACTTCGAGTATCGATGAAGTCGAGACGAACCGGTGCACCTGACCCATGTCGGACATTGGGAAGGTCCGCATGCAGGTATTTTTTCGCTGCGGGCGTCTCCGGCCCAGGCGTCAATCGCGCGGTATTGAGAGCCCCGCGAAAAGCGACGCGTATGTGGCAAGCCTGCGGGATATGAACTCGGTGAAGAGCCGCACGCGCTTCGTCTTGCGTGCCTCTCCCTGGGTCAGAATCCAGAGCGTTCCGTTCCCGTGCGGCTTGGTGCCCGGCGCCCGCACCAGGAGGGGGTCGGTATCTCCGACGAAACACGGCAGTTTCGTCATCCCGATCCCCTGTCTTGCTGCAACGATCTGCACCTCGGCGTCCGGGCTCCTGAACGGAAAGTCCGTGGTACGAATCTCGCCCTCGTGGGCCCAATCTGGAACTCCATGATTGTCTATGACGATCCGCCGGATGGGATCCGGCGCGCTCCGCCACCCGGCCAGCCGATCGCGAGACATGTAGACGCCACCGAACAGATCCGGTCCCTTTAAGCCATGAAGATTGAGCGGCAGGGTCTTGCGATCGGAGATGATGCGGATCGCGACGTCGGCCTCTCGGTTGGTCAGATTTGCCAGCTCGCCTGACGACAAGATCTCTATCTCGATGTCCGGATGCAGACGCGCGAAATCCGCGAAGTCCGGCATGAGCAGGTGTGTCGCGAGGAACGGTGGCAGCGTTACCCGCAGAAGCCCGCGCGCGCTCTGGTCACGACCGAAGACCCGTGTCTCCAGCAGGTGCGATGACGCTTCCATCTGGTTCGCGAGCTCGAGAACCTCCTCTCCGGCAGCCGTCAAGCGGTAGCCTGAAGGCAGCTTTTCGAACATCTGCGCTCCGAGGCGTTCTTCGAGCTGGGCGATGCGGCGCAGCACGGTCGCGTGATTCACCCCGAGGCGCTTGGCGGCGGCCCGCACCGAGCCTCCGTGCGCGGCGGCAAGAAAGTAGCGAACGTCGTCCCAGTCGATCATGGTGCATTCCCGCGCCGCAAGCTGTGCCTTCCGAAATCCATCCTAACCCGCTGAGGAACGGTGCGCCTTAATTCTGCGGCGTTCAATCGTGTGACTGGATTATTTTCGCACCACCGATGTGCGCGACTTCGCACTCGCCGCCCAACTTCAGCGAACCCATGTTGAGGCTCTCGGGAGACTTTCGAGCACAGCCCAAGACCCGAGTCGGCGAAACGAAGGATTCACGACATGACCAGATTGAATGGAAAGACCGCCGTCATCACGGGCGGCGCCTCCGGCATCGGCCTTGCCACAGCAAAGCGCTTCATCGAGGAGGGCGCCTTCGTCTTCATCTTCGGGCGCCGGCAGGACGCGCTCGACGCGGCTGTAGCCGAGCTTGGATCCAATGCCCGGGCAGTGAAGGGTTCGGTCTCTGATGAGGCCGACCTCGACCGGCTCTACGCGGCAGTGAAGGCCGAGCGCGGAACCCTCGACATTGTCTTTGCCAATGCCGGGGTGGGAAGCCAGCTCAAGCTCAGTGAGATCACCGCCAAGCACATTGACGAAACCTTCGACATCAATGTGAAGGGTACGATCTTCACGGTCCAGAAGGCGCTGCCGCTGATGGGCAAGGGCGGTTCGATCATCCTGACCGGATCGAGCGCCGGCACCACGGGCGCCCCGGCGTTCACCGCCT
>Ga0075028_100000359_pt1 | contig 16806 bp, 12 predicted proteins | sample LitLauG_LLR_2014_FD_71390 | JGI IMG/M metagenome (GOLD analysis project Ga0075028, IMG submission 71390) | Freshwater sediment microbial communities from Pennsylvania, USA - Little Laurel Run_MetaG_LLR_2014 | ecosystem: Environmental > Aquatic > Freshwater > Creek > Sediment | place: USA... | reverse complement strand
ACCAGCGTCTATTTTCCCGACCGCGCCGTTCCCATGTTGCCTCTGGAGCTTTCCACCAACATCTGCAGCCTGCGTCCGCACGTTGAGCGCCTCGTTCTTTCCTGCATCGTGGAGATCGACCATCAGGGCGAAATCGTCGGCTACGAACTGAACGAAGGCGTGATCCGTTCCGCCGAGCGCATGACCTACACCGATGTCAACGCCGTTATCGAAGGCGACATAGGAACCCGCCAGCGCTATGCCGAACTTGCCGTTGGCTTCGACCGCATGAAAGACCTCGCGCTCGTTCTCAACCGCAAACGCCATCGTCGCGGTTCCATTGACTTTGATCTTCCCGAGCCCGTTATTGAATTCGACGACCAGGGACTTATGCGCGGCGTTACCCGTTCAGAACGCAATTTTGCCCACCGTCTGATCGAAGAATTCATGCTTTCCGCCAACGAATGCGTTGCCCAATATCTCGAGGCCCGAGTGCCGTCGCTCTACCGCATTCACGAAAAGCCGGACGCCAAGCGGGTGTACGAATTCGAAGTCACCGCCGCCACCTGGGGATACTCGCTGGGAGTCGGCTCTCTCCCAATTAGACGCGTTCAGCTCAAAGGCGACCGCCGGGCGTCGCAGGGCTCCGGCCGCCGCCCGCGAGAGATTGAGATACCCCAGGAAGTGAAAGTTACGCCCCGCATGTATCAAAAGCTGGCGGAGAAAATCGCCGGCACTCCCGAGGAGCGCATCCTCAGTTTCCTGATGTTGCGTTCGCTCAAGCAAGCCCGCTATTCGGAAATCAACGAAGGCCACTTCGCCCTGGCTGCCGAGTCTTACACTCACTTTACTTCCCCAATCCGCCGCTATCCCGATCTCATTGTTCACCGCATCTTGAAAGAAGTTCTCCGCGACTCACCCGAAGCAACTATCGATGGAGTCAATGTCAGCCGCGTCGGGATTGCCCACGCCGGAAGAGGTAAGAGTTCGACCTTCGGCTGGCGCAAAGCCTCCAGCCCCTGGGCGGACGAATCAGGGAAGATAAAGGAGCCATCGCCGAGTCGGGAGGTTCTCGTCGGCCCAATTCCGGTCGAGGAACTCCACGACATCGCAGAAGAATCCAGCCAAACCGAGCGCCGCGCAGACGAAGCCGAACGCGAACTCATGGAATGGAAGAAGGTGAAGTTTATGCAGGATCGCGTCGGCGAAGACTTCGACGGGCTCATCATCAGCGTCACCAAGTTCGGGTTTTTTGTCGAGCTCAACGACCTTTTCATCGAAGGCCTGGTTCCGCTCGCAACGCTGACCCACGATCGCTTCACCTTCCACGAGAACACCCGTCAAATTATCGGGCAGCACTCACGCAAAGCCTACAGTCTCGGCGACAAAGTCAGAGTGCTGGTCGACCGCATCGACCCCGTTTTGCGGAAAATTCAGTTTGCGGTCCTCGAAGAGCAGCCCATCCGCGCCCCCAGAAAAGGAAAAAAGCGAAAGAGGTGAGGCGGGTTCACGTCCTCACCTGCCCCTGCTATCCTGAATTCGTCCCATGCAAACACTCTTCGATCAACTCCCGCCGGTCCAAGTGGCGGGGAAAAAACTGGTTGGTCGCGTTCTATTCGCCGTGCTGGCTCTGCTGGCGGTCGTTGTCGGCGCGACGGCGGGTAGCCTGCTCGTTTACTCCACGGGCTTGCCACAGGTTGAAGAGCTTGAGCACTACCGTCCCAGTTCCATTACCGAGCTTTACGATGACCAGAACCGGGTCGTCGGCTCTTTTGCGCTCCAGCGCCGCGTGATTGTGACCTACGAGGATTATCCCAAAGTTCTGCGCGACGCCATCATTTCCATTGAAGACAAAGATTTCGAGCGGCATTGGGGTGTAAACGTATGGCGAATGATGGGCGCAGCCTATCGCGATGTCGAATCGGGTGGCAGGGTGCAGGGAGCTTCGACGATTACGATGCAACTCGCCAAAAACCTCTTCCTCTCCTTCGATCGTTCCTTTGATCGGAAGATCAGGGAGATTTTGCTCGCCATTCAGATCGAGCGCCGCTTTACCAAAGCGCAGATCTTTACTCTCTATGCCAACCAGATTTTTCTTGGCCACGGCGTCTATGGATTTGAGGCAGCGTCGGAATATTATTTCGGCAAGCCCGCGAAAAATCTGAATCTGGAAGAAGCCGCGTTGCTCGCGGGTCTGCCGAAAGGCCCAGGCATCTATTCGCCCATCAACCATCCGGACAAGGCGCTGAAACGCCGCAATCTGGTTATTAACGCTCTGCTGGAAGACGGCAAGATAACCGCAGAGCAGGCGGCAGCAGCGAAGGCTAAACCGTTGATTCTAAACTTGCAACACGACCCCAATTCGCTGGCCCCTTATTTTGTCGAGGAAGTTCGTCGCTACCTGGAAACCCAATATGGCAGCGATCAGGTGCATGAGGGTGGGCTGCGCGTTTATACGACGCTGAATATGGAAATGCAGAAAGCGGCGAACCAATCCGTGCTGGACGGACTGGCTGCGTACGAGCGCCGACATGGTTGGAGGAGTCACCCCCGCAACGTGATTGCTGAGGGCCAGACGATCGAGAAGTTTCAGCATCCCGATTGGGACGACGTGCCGCAACCTGATGCCTACTGGCACGCCCTGGTCACCAATGTTTCACCGGCGGAAGTAAAGTTGAAGTTGGGGCGATATACCGCGACTCTGGTCGCGGCGGATGCCAAGTGGACGGGCCGCAAGCTGGAGAGCCTGTTTGCCGTGGGCGACCTGGCCTATGTAAAGCTGCTGTTTGCCACCGAGGGAAAGGCGCAGGTGACTTTGGAACAGGACTCCGGGGCGCAGGCGGCGCTGATGGCCATCGACAATACCACCGGCGAGATCAAGGCCATGGTCGGGGGGCGCGACTTTGAGGAATCGAAATTTAATCGCGCAACGCAGGCGTTTCGGCAGGTTGGATCGTCCTTCAAGCCCTACGTTTACACAGCCATCATTGATCAGGGCGGATCGCCGGACGACGTAATTGTCGACGAGCCAATCACCTTCCAGACCGCGTCCGGACCTTATACGCCGCATAACTACGACGACAAATTTGAAGGCGCGATCACGCTGCGGCGTGCGTTGGCGCAATCGCGAAACATTCCTGCGCTGAAGCTGGCCGACAAAATTGGCATCAAGACGGTGATCGAGTATGCCCGGCGTTTCGGAGTCACTTCGACCATCCCGGCGTATCTGCCAGTTGCGCTTGGTGCCGCGGATCTCACACTCATGGAGCAAACCACAGCTTTCACAGTTTTCCCTAATGACGGCGTGCGGTTGACGCCTCGCTACATCAACAAAGTCACCGATTACGAAGGCCATGTGTTGGAGCAAAATGTTCCGGATGTGAAAGACGTGATCAGCGCCCGCACCGCTCGCGTCATGACCTCCATGTTGCGGGAAGTGGTGCAGCATGGCACGGCGATTTCCGCGAACAGTCTCCCTTATCCCCTTGCGGGAAAGACGGGGACGACGAATGACTTTACGGATGCATGGTTCGTCGGTTTTTCTCCGAACCTGACGTGTGGGGTGTGGATGGGGTTTGATGAGAAGAAGACGTTGGGGGCCAAAGAGTCTGGGGGCCATGCTGCTTTACCCTTGTGGATCAGCTTCATGAAGAGTGCGTTGGCGGGCAAGGATCCCGGCCAATTCCCGGCGGCACCCAGCGTTGCTACGGCTGCCTCTCCGCCGAAGATCGATACGCCGGATGTTGCGCCCGGGGATGGGGAGATGCATTAATTTAGAATTGCTAGCGAGTTTTAGGGCACGGGCGGGGGCGCCCGTGCTTACATTGTTGCTGAGTTCAGAAATGGTCACAACTTTATGAAGGCTTTCTTTCGGGCATTATTGTTGGGTCTGGTGCTGGTCGTGGTGGCGTTGATTTCGGCGCTAACTTCAATGCGCCTGGCGATCCACGGACGTCAGGTGGCAGTTCCGCAGCTGGCGGGCTTGAGTCCAGAGGAAGCTGGTCGCGCGGTCGAGGGACTGGGTCTTTCGCTGAAAGTGGACCGGCAGTTTTACAGCGCGAGTGTTCCGCTGGGGAAAATAGTTTCGCAATCGCCAGAAGTGGGAGCACAGGTGCGCGGGGGCTGGCGTGTGCTGGTTGCAGTGAGTCTGGGCCCAGTGAAAGTCTCTCCGCCGAACGTGGTCGGCGAAACCGAGCGGGCGGCGACGATTAACATTGGCCGGCGCGGTTTGCAATCAGGCGATGGGTCCATTCTTCCTGTTCCGGGCTTGAGCGCGGGTACTGTCTTGGCGCAAAATCCTGCAGCCAACTCCTCGAATATGACTTCGCCGAACGTCAGCCTTCTGATGAGCGGGCCGCCGTCTACGCCCTCCTACGTCATGCCAAGTTTCGTGGGATCGCCGCTCGCGTCAGCGACGAAGGCGCTTTCCGATGCGCGGATGCGTGTGGGCACGGTGAGTGCCGCGGCACCAGCGCCGGGCGATACAACCCCGCCCGCCGCCTTCGGCCCTGCTGCAATTATCATCTCGCAAACTCCGGCGTTGGGGCAGCGTGTGCTGGAGGGCCAACCGGTGAATTTTGAAGTGCGGCCTTAGGCTATCCCTTGCGCAGCATGGCGGCAAAGAATCCGTCGCACGGGTGGATTCCGGGGAAGGTTCGAAGGTAGCAGCCCTGGGTAAGAATGTCGATGTTGGGCGCGGTAAGCACCCTTTCGTTTTGTAATTGCAACAGCTCGGCCTTGAGGTCGCATATCTCGAGCCCTTGAGCGGAAACCGCCGGATCTTGCAAGACCCGTTCCACTACCTGCTCGCACTCCTCTGCTTCAAGAGAGCAAGTAGAATACAGAAGAGTTCCTCCATCTTGGAGATGGCGCAGTGCGGCGAGAACCAGCTCTATCTGGAGTTGCTGCAGCTGCGGAATGCTTTTCGCCTCGAGTCTCCACTTGATTTCGGGATGTTGCGCCAACGTCCCGGTCCCCGTACAGGGGGCGTCGACGAGGATGCGATCAAATTTCTCGCCTACTGGAAGAGCACGTAAGTCCCCGGTGATGATTGCGACATTGGGCGCATTCACGCGCTCGGCCAGGAGACGCGTGCGATGCGGGTGCAAGTCCACGGCGACTACAGATGCATCGGGATTGCGCTCGGCCAGGATCAGGGTCTTGCCACCTGGTGCAGCGCAGGCATCCAGAATGCGTGACCCGCGTCCCACGAGCAGCGCAACCAACTGCGACGCTTCGTCCTGAATCACGACCCGACCGGTGCGGAAGGCTTGTGTCTTGGTGATGTCGCCGGATTCCACCCTGCGCGCCGAAGAGAGAAGAGAACCTGGCGAGATGCGAACGTCTTCTCCGACGAAATCAAACGGTGCGGCGTTCGAAGACAGATCCCGAATGCGGAGCGTAGTCGCTGGAACTTGCTGGTTGGCGGCGCAAATCGCGCGAGCCGTATCCATTCCAAAATGCGAAGACCAGCGCGCCACTAGCCATTCCGGATGGGCATAGAGCGCCGCCAGCTCGCGAGGCGTGACGCCGTTGGATACCAGGGAAGGTTGATCTTCGAGCGAATAAGGCTGCGGTTTTGCGGCCGCGTCCACCTTCCGCAGCAGGGCGTTGACCAAGCCCGTCGCAGACGTTCTCCGGGATCGCTTGACCAGCTCAACACTTTCGTGAACGGCGGCGTGCGCGGGAACCCGATCGAGACGCATGAGCTGGTAAGCGCCCATCCGCAAAGTCGTGAGGACCTCCGCATCCAGCTTGGTCAGTGGCCACTTGCTGAAAGGCGCCAGCGCGGAATCGAGCTGCGAACGCCAGCGCAGCACCCCCATCACGATTTGCGTTGCCAGGCCATGATTTTCGGCAGAGAGTGTGGCGTACTGGGAAGAGTGGAGAAGTTCGGACGCGTAGGCATCCTCCTTTTCTACTTGTAGCAAAATGTCGAAGGCGGCGGTGCGGGCGGGGGATATGCTCATGATAAGCCGGGCCTAACGCCAAAGACTTCTCCCGGATACGGGCGGTAGCCGTTGAGGAAATCGCGGACTGCCATGCGCTTTTTGCCTTCGGGCTGGACTTCGAGGAGCTCCAAGTAAGAATTGTTGCAGGCAGCGAAAAGGCGATTGCTTTCCACTAGAAGCGATCCCGGCGCGAGCGCAGCCGAGCGATCTTCCACTCTTGCTTTACACACGACCAACAGCTTGCCGCGAAAAATTGTGTGCGCCCCGGGCCAGGGCTGGAAGCCACGCAAGCGATTGTGGATTTCCGCAGCGGTCCGCTGAAAGTCAATCTGGCCGTCCTCCTTTCGCAAGATGGGAGCAAGAGTGGCCCTATCGTGATCCTGCTGGCGCGGGGAAATGGTCTTTCCTCTGAGGGCGAGCAGAGTGCTTACCATCAGGTCCGCGCCGATGGTGGCGAGCTTGGGCGAGATCGTCTCAGTGGTGTCCTCGGGTGAGATCGCGAGTTCACGCTGCTGCAAGATGTCGCCGGTGTCGAGACCGGCGTCGATGCGCATCGTGGTTACACCAGTGACGGTTTCGCCGCATGCGATCGCCCATTGTATCGGCGCGGCGCCGCGGTATTTCGGTAATAGGGAAGAATGCAGATTGATGTTGCCCAGCGCGGGCAACTCGATCATCCACTGCGGAATGATGCGGCCGAAACCAACGACGACGATCGCGTCTGGCCTGAGTCCTTCGAGCTGTGCTCGGAACTCGACGTTGTTCTTGAGGGTCTCCGGCTGCGCTTGAGGCAGGTTGAGCGCAAGCGCAGCCTGCTTGACCGGACTGACCGCGAGTTCCATTCCACGGCCCTTGGGCTTGTCAGGGCGGGTGGCAACGAGGGAGATAGCAAACCCAGCCTTCGCCAAATGCTCCAAAGTAGGGACAGCAAACGCGGGTGTTCCGCAAAATACGAGTTGGAAGGGCGGATTCAAGTCTGGCACCTCCCGCAGCCTACCACTCGCCGGCTTTAGCGAGCTTACGGATCTTGCGCTTCATCAGATCGCGCTTGAGGGCGCTAATGTGGGTGATATAAAGCTTGCCGTTGAGGTGGTCGGTCTCATGACAAAACGCCCGAGCCAGAAGTTCCTCGCCGGTGTGCTCGAAGAACTCCCCCTTGGCATTCTGTGCGCGGATCGTAACTTTCTTCGGTCGCGTGACATTTTCGCGGAACTCCGGAATGCTGAGGCAACCCTCACTTTGCGAAATACGGCCCTCGGTATGAATCACTTCCGGATTAATAAGCACCAACTGAGCCTTCGGATCTTCCTTGAAAGTAACGTCAATGACAGCAATACGTCGCGAGATGCCGATCTGCGGCGCCGCCAACCCAACCCCATGCGCCGCATACATCGATTCGAACATGTCGTCCAAAAGCGTTCTTAGAGCTGCATCGAACTCGGTAACAGGTGAGGCTTTCGTTTCGAGGACAGGGTCGCCAAATTTAACTATGGGATAAATCATGATTAAGGTGGGTCGCGGTTCTCAATAGTTCTTCAATTGTTCGAGATAGCCCTGATGATTGCGCAGTGTTTCGTCCATGGAATCTCCGCCGAACTTGTCGAGAGCGCAGCGGGCCAGGGTTAAAGCGACCATGGCTTCGGCGCCAACGCCAGCGGCCGGAACCACGCAGACGTCGGAGCGCTCGTAGGCAGCCGAGACCGGTTGACGTGTTTCAAAATCAACAGACTTGAGCGGCCGGCGCAGCGTGGAAATCGGTTTGAGATAGCCGCGTACGCGAATCTCCTCGCCATTGGAAACGCCGCCTTCGATGCCTCCAGCATTGTTGCGGGGGCGGGTGAAGCCTGAGAAGCCGCTCGATTCCGTGTAGCCGATTTCGTCGTGAACGGCCGAGCCAGGCGCGGCCGCCGCAGCGACGCCAATCCCGATCTCAACCGCTTTCACGGCTTGGAGCGACATCACCGCGCCCGCAAGGAGCCCATCGAGACGCTCGTCCCATTGCGCGTATGTGCCGAGGCCCGGTGGGACACCATGCGCGACGACCTCGAACACGCCGCCGACGGTGTCTCCCGTGCGAAGAACCTTATCAACCTCGGCCTTCATCTGTTGTTCAATTGACGGATCAGCGCAGTTCAGCAGAATTTCCTCCCGCGCACAGCTGGCGACAATGTTTTCCCATGGGACCTCGCCATTGAGCACAGCGTTGCCGACGGCGACGACGTGGCTGAGAACCTCGATGCCGAGTGCGCGCAGGAAAAGCTTGGCCAGTCCGCCCATGGCGACGCGAGCGGTGGATTCGCGAGCCGAGGCCCGCTCGAGAACATAGCGAGCCTCCGAGAAGTTGTACTTCAAGGCGCCGGCGAGGTCGGCGTGACCAGGCCGGGGGGACGCGACGCGCTTGTGCTTGGCTGGGTCACCGGGATCGACGGGCAGCACTTCGGTCCAATTCTTCCAGTCGTTGTTAGCGAGCAGGATCGAAACCGGCGAGCCAATGGTTTTGCCGTGGCGGACGCCGGAGAGGATGTGGGCGTGGTCGCGTTCGATCTTCATGCGGCCGCCGCGACCAAAGCCCTGTTGGCGGCGCCAGAGTTCCCGGTCTAAAAACGCCTGATCGACGGCCAGTCCGGCAGGCAGGCCGGAAATGAAGGCGACTAGCGCCTCCCCGTGGGATTCTCCCGTGGTGAAGTAACGAAGCATGAACTTTGAATTTTATCTGATAGCGTGGGAATTGCCGAATTTCGGTCGAATCCTCGGGCGGATTTGGTTACCAGTAACCTTGGTCTTTTCCATCGCGCCGCGCCTGCCGTCGTGTTGATAACAGCATTCGGGCATTGTACCTATAGGGTAACCTCCCCGCCGAGTACCGGCACTAAAGAGTTGGCGGATTGGAGCGGCGCGGTTTACAATCCCTGCAAGTTTTGATTCGCTTTTCTGGAATGACACGCGCCGCTTCTGTCTTGCAGTGCATATTCTGGCTAGCGGAGGACGTGTGCCTTTACCCATCGCACAAGATTCAGTACTGGAGCCTTCCGCGCAACGCGTTCGTTGCGTTCTAATCGATGAACAAGTGTTGGTCCGGGAAGGCATCAGCCTTCTCTTACGGGAACTGCCGGGCTTTGAGCTGTCAGGCGAAGGCGCCTCGTTCCAGGAAGCGATGCGTCAAGCCGCGTTCCAGCCTCCCGATGTGGTCATCGTCGGAGCTGACCAGGACCGGCACGCTGCGCTTGAAACTGCGCGTCTCACTCGTCTCGACTATCCCAACGCGCAACTGGTTTTCTTGTTGACGTACCTCGACGAGGCCTACCGCGCGCAATGCGAACACGCAGGCGTGCTTGGGTTTGTCCTCAAGACTTCGCCGTCGGAGGCCCTGCAGGAAGTGTTGATGGAGGCCTTCCGGATGGGGCAAAAAGGCGGCGCGGGCGGCCCGATTCTGGTGGAGAATGCGCGCCTCATGGCGCAGCGTCGCGGTGGTTCTCGAAACCTGCAGGTAACGCGCAGAGAAGAAGAAGTTCTGCGTTTGATTGCGGAAGGAAACTCAGCGCGTTCCGCAGCGGCGGTTTTGGGATTGAGCGTGAAGACAGTGGAAGCGCACAAGTTCAACTTCATGCGCAAGTTGGGACTGCACAATCGCGCTCAAGTAATTAACTACGCGCTGCGCAAGGGGTTGGTTCGGTTGCCCGTAGCGGAATAGCGAAACTCAGCTGGGAACAGCTAAATCCGCGAGCGCTTGCAGGGAAGGTACTTCCAGATCCGGAATAGCTTCCGCTGGCTTGGTAGCGCCCGCGCCGCGAGAGACATCGCGTTCAGCTTGATCGCCGCGCCGGTTCACCCATACGCTCTTAAGCCCAAGATCCCTCGCGGGCGCGATATCGTGGTGGAGGCTCTGCGCAACATGCAACACCTTTTCCTTCGGCCTTCCGATGCGCTCCCATGCCTTGCGAAAGTTGTTCAGCGCAGGCTTGTAGCTTCGAACCTGTTGCGCGGTGATGACAGCGTCGAAAGGGACTTGCAGCAATTTCGCGCTGCCCGCAAAAAGGTCATCGTCAACGTTGGAGACGATGGCAAGCTTGAACCGCGTGTGCAGTGTTCGCAGCGCGTCCACGGTGTCTGGAAACGCGGGCCACTGCCCGACCGATTCCGCGAGCGCTTCTGTTTGCTCAACGCTGGCCGTGAATCCAAGCCTTTGAGCCATGGCGAGCACTACGGTTTGCAATACCTGGCGATAGGATTTGTATTCTCCCGTCTCAGCCTCGGCTTCCTGTTCTCCATATAACGTGAGGAGATCGGCGTCCGAAATCGTGACGCTGTGAGCCGCCAGCATGGGACGCAGCGCCGCGAGAATGCCTGTCTCCCAGTCGATAAGCGTGCCGTAACAATCAAAGGTGAGGTATTCAAACTGGGAGAAATCGAGCATACGATTCCTTGCGGTCAGAACTTTTTGTCCGCGGGCGACGGAGCGGCGGCGACCGTTTCCTTATCGAAATCCAGTAAGCCGGTCGCGAGCGCGTCCGCGCTCTCGGCGTTCGTCGGCGCCGCTTGCGACAGAAACTTGGCGGAATTCAGCAAATTCCTGCCAAGCGATGGGTTGTAGCCCGCCCAGGGGTTCGTGGAATCCACGTCTCGTTCGAGATGGGCACGCATGCTTTCCATCTTGGAATCCAAGTCATCCATATAGTGAAGTAGCAAAGCTTCCGGAAACATGGGCAGCTTGGGGGAGCCGAATTCGTATTGACCGTGATGGCTGATGATCAGGTGCTCGAGCAATGTTTTGAGGGCCGGAGGAAAATCTGGCTGAAGCGCCAGCTTCTTTTGCAACATCTCGAGCTCGATGATCATGTGTCCGAGCAACTGGCCGCGCGTGCTGTAGGAAAAAGATCGCGCATAGGTTAGCTCGTGAATCTTGCCGATATCGTGAAAGAAAGCGCCTGCAATGACCAAATCGCGATTGATCTGCGGATAGTTGCGGCAAACCAGATCGCAGCTCCTCATCAAAGAGACGACGTGATCGAGCAGTCCTCCAATATAGGCGTGGTGTAGCGTCTTGGCGGCCGGAGCGTTGCGGTAGGCCTGAGCGATTTCCGGATCCGATACAAAAGCGTCGAGCAGCGAGCGCAGGTGCGGATCCTGCACAGAGGCCACGAAATCGCACAACGACCGCCAAAGCTCGTCGATATCCTTGTTGCCCTTGGGAAGATAGTCACCGAAATCGACTTCGGAGTCGCCCATCTTCCGCAGCTTGTGAATCGTGAGCTGGAAGCGCTGGTTGTAGCGATTAATCAGTCCTTTGATTTTGAGGAAGTCGTCTTGCTCAAACACTCCCATCGCGTCTTCGACGTTGTCCCACATCTTGGCCTCAATTTGGCCAGTGCGGTCGCCGAGGGTGAGAGCAAGATACGGTTCGCCGGTTTTCTTGGGCTTAATTTGCTTGGAGACGACGACGAAGCTGGTGGTGACGATGCTGTTTTCGTGCTGGACGGCGTCGCTGATGAAGAACTCTTTCATGGCTCGATTCGCATGGCTCGACTTGGCAGTTACGACTTGCCGCCGTGGAACAAGCCCAGTTTCTTGTTCTTCTTGAGTTCCTTCGCGGAGGCTTCCACGCCCTTGGTTTGCACGAACTTCGTCTGGTTCGGGCTGGCGCCAGAATCGATGTACCCAGGCTTGATCTCGATGTAGGCATCCTCGCGCAACTTGGTTAGATAGGTGCGCAGAGCAGGTTGGAGCTTTTCGTAGTAGAGCGCGTCCTGGATTTTCGGCTCAGCTTCCTTGAAGGTTGCAACCCCGGGAGAAGTGTGTTCGGCAACCTTCAGCAGAACAAAGCCCTGCTTCGTTCGGACAACGTCGGAAATATCTCCCGCCTTCATGGCAAAAGTCTTGTCCTCAAGATCTTTGGATAGCTGGCCCCGCTGAAAATAGCCGATATCTCCGCCTTGTGCCGCGGTGGGACCATCCGAACTCTTCTTCGCCACGTCTTCGAAGTTCGCTCCTTTGCGAATCTGTTCGAGCAGGTCTTTGGATTTCGCTTCAGCCGCTTGTACACCGGTGTCGTCCACGTCAACTAAAGTCTTTCCGTCCGGACCAAGCTTCTGAGTGGCCACCAAGAGCTCTTCCAGGCGAACTTGCTCGGTCTGGGTAAATTGATCTTTATGCGTGTCGTAATACTTCTGGAGTTCATCCTTGCCGATAGTTAAGTGGCGTCCGACTTCGCTGCCGATCACTTTTTGCGTGATCATGCCATTCTTCATATTGAGCTTGAAGTCTTCGAGCGTGGTTCCCTGGGATTGGGCGGCTTTTTCCAGATCGTCCATCGATTCCAGGCCCATCTGCTTGCGCATCTCATCGAGGCGCTTGATCAGGTCAGTATCAACGTTGATGTCGAGTTCTTTGCCTTTTTCCAGCAAGAGCTGCTGGTCGATCAGGTCGCGGAGGACATCGCGCTCGCGTTCGGCATAAATCTTGTCGGCATCCTTGGGTTCGCGCTCGCGGATTTCCGACTTGAGCTGATCCTTGCTGTGGATGAATTCCGTGCGGGTGACGATCTCGTTGTTGACGCGAACGATGATCTCTTCGATCACGGAATCTCCGCGAAGGGGGGTGGGAAGAAGGGAAACCCCGCAAGCAAGCGCGATTGCGGCGGGCGTGACACGAGACAACGGAAAGCGCATAAGCGACATGGTCCTTAATCCTTGACCCTGGGATGGCCGAGAGCGGCCAATATTTTGGTCCCAACGTTCTTTCTCCAATTGTAACTCCGAACCCTATAACGGGGCCTGAGGTTGCTTGATCAGGCCGGAGAATTGGAGCGTTTTCGCAGCTTTTTTTGCACCATACTGCCAGTATGAAACCATACTGGCAGTATGGTGGCTTTGAGAGGCTTTTCCGCTCAGTTTCCGGCGAGTGGCGCGCGGACCAATGCAAGGGCAGTCACATCGTTGTGAGTCGGTGGAGCGCACATGAAGCGCTCGACGGCGTCCAGGATGCCAACGCAGAGACGCTGGGCGCTGGGCGCTGTCGCGTGCTCGAAGGTTGCGGAAACCCCCTCCACGCCGAATTCGCTGCCTTGGCAGCGAGCTTCAATCACGCCGCGTGACACCAAAAGCAACGCCGCTCCGGGTTCGAGAACCGTGATGGAAGCGTCGTGGGTGGCGTGCGAGAACAGTCCTAACGGAATGCCAGTTGCGGGCAGTCGCGTGATTCCGGTTCGGTCGCGGACGAGCCCGGGTACATGTCCAGCGTTGCTATAGCAGACGGTTCCCAGCTCGGCGTCATAGGAGCCAAGGAACGCAGAGGACGCGCAGATCCCTTCCGCCGCCTGCAGGATGGTGCGGTTCAGGGACAGCGTCAGGTCGACAATCGCAGTGGGTTCGTTGAGTTCCGCTGCGGCGAAAAGGCGCGGGACCTCAGCGCGGAAATGGTCTTGCAAGATGGCGGCGATATTCTGCGCATTTTCGCGCTGGCCGGAAACGTCCAAAATCAAGAAAACAAGCCGGTTGTTGACGAAAACGAAATCAAAAAAATCGCCGCCCATGCGCTCGCTGGAATAAGCGGCGCCGATTTCGGCTCCGGGGACGGATGGGGCTTCGGCGGGTTCGGGGCGGCGGATGGTGCGCGCGGCTCCTCCATCGTTGTGTCCAAACAAGTTCACGGTGACTCCTTCGACGTTGCAAGGCGCGCGGGAGTTGCAAAAAAAATGTTGGCGTGTCCGCAGCGGGGAGCGACCTTACCTAGGTGCCCGCGCCTAGGTACCGTATTTGGTGGCCAGGTATTTGCCCACTTCGGACTCGAGCTCACGGTAGCCGGTATGAATGGTAGCGCGAAGGGCTGCCTCGGGAGAACTACCTTCTCCAAGGCGTTGAAGAATTCTCTGGACGTCGCTCATGCCGTAAGTGTCCTGCATGTAGAGGACGGCAGCGAGAGATTCGTCGTAGGCTACGGTTGCCTCGGCTGAGGAAAGGCTCATGAAGCCGCCTTCGAGCATGTTGTACGGGAGAGCGCGTTGCACTTGAAAGAGCTGCGCGAGCTCCCTGCCGTGCCTGTTCAGGCTGCGAGGCTCTATCATCTGAGCGATGCCTTCATGTAGCCATTGCGGGCAGCGCCCGTGCGAGATGTAGGTGATGAAGGAGTGCGCGAGTTCGTGCTTTAGCACGTGGGCCAACTCCGGGGTGAGCGAATCGAGGCCGCTGACTGGAATTCTCAACTTGCCATCGTTCAAGGCGCCGGTCCAGGAGGGGGCCTGCGTAACATCGAAGAAAGCCTGGTTGGTGTAGAGAATTACGGTAATGGTGTCCCGCGGCGAAGCGCCCAGGGTTTGAGCCAGCTCGTCGTATTGAGATTCCAGAGTTGCGAGTATGGAACGACGCAGTCCCTCAGAGGTCTGTTTGCCCTCAAAGCGAAGCGTGAAGTGGCTGCTCTGGTTCTCTGAAAAGCTTTCTTCTGCGGCGGCATCTTTTTGGGCCTTTGCAAGCAGCCGCTCGACACCCGGGTCGGCGCGGAGTGCAAGGGAACGTTTCCACGAGCGAATGGCATCGGCAGTGCGATCCGAGGCGGACTGAGCCGCGCCGAGAACGGCGTAGGCATCGGGAGAATCTGGCGCGACACGGACCGCGTGTTCGGCCGACATCAGCGCTTCGCGCGTCGCACCCGTGCGCAAAAGGACGACTGTGTAGTGGGAAAGCAGAATCCCGTTCTCCGGCTGCAAGCGAATCGCCTTTTCGTAGTAGCCTTTGGCAACGATGATGTTTCCTTTTTCGAGTTCGTTTCGCCCAGCAAGGAAGTATCCCGCGGCGGCTGTGTCTGGCGTGTTCTCCCGTTCTAATTTGGCTAAAGCCTCATCATCGACTTTCCCATCGTGCAAAACACGCGAGTAGACGTCGTTGGCAATGCGCAGCTCGGTGCTAGGCATGGCTATATCGGGTGTTGACTTGGAGCTGCCTGTGGCCGTGGAATACTCGGGAGGTGCGCCCCCTGTGTCGATGCGGTCGACCAGCGATTTCGGGATAGCAAAGGTATTTTCGCCGACTTCATACTCGACGCGGTTACCATTCTCGTGGACGCTATCCGCCCAAATGGTGCGGCCGTTCTTGAGATGAAGGGTTTCAGCGGGCGCGACGGTGCAGGCAGCCAAGAAGAGTACAAAGATGATATTGATTCGAGTCCGCACCGTCTCGTCAGTCTATACACCCGCTATGGAGTGCCTGAAGTGACTGTGGTAACCCGGAACCCCGTCTCATTTGTATTGACGGCTCTCTTGTTCTTGACCGGAGCAAGCGGCGTCCCGGCGCAGACGTTGGCTGCGTCACTCCCGGGAGACCGGCACCCCGCAGAAGAGCTATTCCTGCGTTTGGGCGAGGTCGGGTTGCACCCGGAGCGTGTGTATCACGTGCGCGATGCGCATATTGACCGGCCGGGACTCTACCTGACCCTTGAGGATGGAACCGTCGGTTTTACGGAAGATGTTGAAGGGCGGGTGACTGGCGCTCTGTTCAGCGGCGAGGGGGAGATTCTGGTGTTGCCTCCGGATCGCGCGGAGCGGTCGTCTCTGGCTCTGTTTACGGGCAGCGCGATCCTGGAAGAAAAATTTACGTTCGGATATTTTCGTTTTAACGACGGAACATTTCACGATCTCGAGCCGCTTCTGAAAAAAGAGGAAGACGCTACTGCATTTTTGTCGAAATGGGGAACGACGGCCCACGAGCTGGCTGCCGGGGATGCCCTGCGCTTGCTGATCACGTACTCCACATTGCTGCCTCCCGCCGCCCCGTCAGGCGGTGAAGTCCCGCAATCGAGAGGAGTGGATCGAATGCTGCACGCCCGCCTGGGCGGGGCGAAGTTGGGCGCGTTTGACGTCATTTACGATTCCGCGGCAGCGGAGCCTGTGCAGATCTTGCAGTCGGCTCACAATCAGGAAACCAGCTACTACGACATCTGGATGTCTTTTGCTCCCAAGCAGAGTCACAAGGTCGAGGAAGCCAAGGATTCGTTCGCCGTCTCGAGCTACAGGATTCAAGCGCGGGTCACGCCACCTTCGAGCTTGGAAGCAGAAGCAAACTGCGTCGTGGAGGTGCGCGGTGAGGGACAACGGACGCTGCTGTTCGAGCTTTCTCGCTACCTGAAAGTTCGACGCGTCGAGGCGGATGGCGTGCCTTTGGAGTTCATTCACAATCCGGCGGTGGATGGATCGCAACTAGCGCGCCAGGGCAACGATCTGGTAGCGGTGGTTTTTCCGCGCACCTTGAAGTCCGGACAGCGGATCGCGATGAAGTTTGCCTACGATGGTGACGTGCTATCGGAAGAAGCGAACGGGCTTTTGTCTGTGGGCGCCCGGGGAACGTGGTATCCCAATCGCGGTTTGCGAATGGCGGATTTCGATTTGAGCTTTTCGTATCCGAGCGGGTGGACTCTGCTGGCAACTGGGAAGCGATCCAACTCGGACGAGGCGTTGTCTGGCGATGCAACGGCTTCCGTCCGCGGTGAGATGCATTCCCGATGGATCTCGACGCGACCGATACCCGTGGCGGGCTTCAATCTCGGTCGTTACGTTAAAGCCGTTGCGAAAGCGGGGAACGTCACTGTGGAGGCCTATGCGACCCAAGAGTTGGGACTGGCCGCGCCGAAGAAAACCGCGGCGGTTCCGGGAAAAGACCTGCCAACAAGCTCACCACCCATCCCGCAGTTTTTTTCGCCTTCATCCCCGGCAAAGACGGTTCAAGCAGTGGCCAATCGAGCGGCGGATGCTGTCAGTTTTTTTGCCGATCGTTTTGGAGAGTTCCCCTATAGCTCCCTCGCGCTCACGCAGGCCCCAGGTCCGTTGAGTCAGGGGTGGCCAGGCCTGGTCTTTCTGTCCGGCTACGCGTTCCTGTCAGCCGATGAGCTTGCG
>Ga0075028_100000354_pt1 | contig 16910 bp, 16 predicted proteins | sample LitLauG_LLR_2014_FD_71390 | JGI IMG/M metagenome (GOLD analysis project Ga0075028, IMG submission 71390) | Freshwater sediment microbial communities from Pennsylvania, USA - Little Laurel Run_MetaG_LLR_2014 | ecosystem: Environmental > Aquatic > Freshwater > Creek > Sediment | place: USA... | reverse complement strand
CTGCATATGCAGCACATCAAAATGCTGGACCAGCCGCACCATGTCGCGAAAGTCCGCGAGGGTCGCGGGGCGGCGGCCGCGCACCAGATCGGTGGCGTGCGGGGAACCCGCACCGGCGAGAATTGTCAGCATCCCCAGCTCGAGGTCGAGATCGCGATGCGGGGCGCCCGCGATGAGATGGATGGAGCGCGGCGCGCTGGCGATGGCGGCGTCGACGATCTCGCGGCCGATCCGCACCATCTGCGTGGCGTCATCCACTAGCGCACCGGCCGCCTTGAAGCGGGCGCGCGCCTCGGGCAGCAGAACCTTCATGCCCAGCTCTTCCAGCACCCGCAGCGCGGTCCGATGCATCGCCTCGATCCGGTCCTCGGGAAACACCGGCACCGGCGGAAACGGATTGCGCAGCCGGTGGTAGTCGGTGGGGCGCGGCGTGTGGCGCGGTTCGCCATCCGCGCGGTGGCGGCGGCGGTGGGGAGCAGCGGCTTGGTTCATGGACGGACCATCTCAATCGGTCGGCGGTGACGAGGCCGAATTGCCGTAGTATGCCTGTGCCGAACACGCTTGTCGCCAGCGCTCGTTCCAATCCAGTTGTCGGCCGTGGACTCGTCCCACGGATGACAAAAATGGGTGCGGCGCGGAGAAGGACGCAGCATGAATTTCACCAGGCTTAACGGCAGCCTCACCCACTGGGCCGCACGCGGCAAGGCGGATGGTCCCGCGATCATCTTTGCCAACTCGCTCGGCACGGACTTGCGCATCTGGGATGAGGTCGTGGCCCTGCTTGGCGCGCGCTATCGCACCATCACTTACGACAAGCGCGGGCACGGGCTGAGTGAGCTGACGGCTGGGCCCTACGACATCGACACGCTGGCCGGTGACGTGTTGGCGCTTGCCGATGCGCAAGGGTGCAAGCGTTTCGCGATGGTGGGACTGTCGGTTGGCGGACTGATCGCCCAGGCCGTTGCCATCCGCGCGCCGGAGCGGCTGACCGCCTTGGTTCTCTGCGACACGGTCTCAAGGCACGGCACGCCGGAAATGTGGGCCGCACGGATCGGTGCCATCGAGACGGCTGGGTTGGACTCGATCGCCGATGGCATCCTGAAACTGTGGTTTACGCAGAAATTCCGCACCGAGCGCCTAGATGAACTGGGCGGCTGGCGCAACATGCTCGTGCGCACCCCCGCCGCCGGCTACATCGCCACCTGCGGCGCACTGCGCGATACCGATCTCGCCGCGGCGGTCCAAAGCATCAAGACGCCGACCTTGGCGGTGGCAGGTGATGAGGATGGGTCCACGCCGCCTGCACTGGTCAAGGCCTCGGCCGCGCGTATCCCTGGCGCCCGGTTCGAGGTCATCCCGGGTGCCGGCCACCTGCCCTGTATCGAGCAGCCCGTGGCGCTCGCCCGGTTGATCGACGCCCATATCATGGAGGCAAGCCGTGACTGAACCGTTGGACCGCTTCAAGCAGGGCCTGGCCACGCGCCGCGCCGTGCTCGGCGACAAGCACGTCGACGCCGCCACCGCCGCCATCACCGATCTCGACCGTGATTTCCAGGCCTTCATCACCGAGCAGGCCTGGGGCTCGGTGTGGTCGCGGCCCGGCATTTCCAAGCGCGAACGCTCGATGCTGACCATCGCGCTGCTGGCGGCGCTGGGGCACCATGAGGAAGTGGCGATTCATGTCCGGGCAACTCGCAATACCGGCGCGAGCCTGGATGACATCGGCGAGGCGCTGCTGCATGTGGCGGTCTATGCGGGTGTTCCGGCGGCCAACAGCGCGTTCAGGGTCGTAAAAAAGACATTGGCGGAAATGGCGGCAGCCGAAGAGAAGGCGCGATGACCGACGACGGCTCATTCTATCAGCGCGACCTCGCCTGGCATCCGCCAGCGTTCACTCCCGCCTACAGGTCGAGCGTGCTCCGCTCGCCCCGTCGCGCGCCCCTGTCGCTGCCCGGCACCGTTTCGGAGATGACCGGGCCGGTGTTCGGTCACGATATCCTGGGTGCCAAGGACAATGACCTCATCCTCAACTTCGCCGAGTCGGGCGAACCCATCGGTCCGCGTATCCTCATCCAGGGCCGCGTGCTTGACCAGGACGCCCGGCCGATCGCGGGAGCGCTGATCGAAATCTGGCAGGCCAATGCGGGCGGGCGCTACCGGCACAAGCGCGACGGCTACCTCGCCCCTCTCGATGCCAATTTCGGCGGCTGCGGGCGCACCATCACCGACCAGGACGGGCGCTACATCTTCCGCACGATTCGTCCCGGCGCCTACCCCTGGCCCAACGGCGCCAATGATTGGCGGCCCGCGCATGTCCATTTCTCGATCTTCGGCCACGCCTTCGCCCAGCGGCTCATTACCCAGATGTATTTCGACGGCGATCCGATGATCTGGCAGTGCCCGATTGTCGGTGGTATCCCCGACAAGGCTGCGGTCGAGCAACTGATCGCCCGCCTGGACCGCGAGGCAACAGTGCCGATGGACGCGATGGCCTACCGCTTCGACATCGCGCTGCGCGGCCGCCGCGCAACCTTGTTCGAGAATCGCAAGGAGGGCATCTGATGCGCCTCAAGGAGAGTCCCTCGCAAACCGCCGGACCCTACGTGCATATCGGCGCGACACCGAATGCGACGGGTATCGAGGGCGTTTATGCAGAAGACCTCGGCCTCGGACTGATGAACGCGGAAGCAATGGGGCAGCGGATTGTCGTTACCGGGCGCATCTTCGATGGCGCCAGCGCGCCCGTCACGGACGCGCTGGTGGAAATCTGGCAGGCCGATGCCAAGGGAATTTACCCGGGCCAAAAGAATGCCGACCCGGATTTTTCCGGCTGGGGACGCCAAGCGGTGGATGGTGAGACCGGCGTGTTCCGGTTCGAGACCATCAAGCCGGGCTCAGCACCTTTCCGCGACGGCCGACCGATGGCCCCGCATATTACGTTCTGGATCGTGGCGCGCGGCATCAATCTGGGGCTGCACACGCGGATGTATTTCGCTGACGAGGCCAAGGCAAACGCGGCCGATCCGGTGCTCGCGCGGCTCGAGCAGCCCGGCCGCCGCGCAACGCTCATCGCTCCCGTTTCACAAGATATGGTTTATACCTTCGACATCCACCTGCAGGGCGACAACGAAACGGTGTTCCTAGATGTCTGAAGCGTCTCGACGGATTATAGGGGCCCTGGCGGGCGATACCCGCATCGAGGGTCATTTCTCGGACGAGGCTGATATCCGCGCGATGCTCGCATTCGAGTCCGCGCTGGCCGAGACCGAGGCTGACGCTGGCTTCATTCCCGCCTCCGCGGCCGAGGCGATCGTGACTGTCTGCCGCGACTTCGCGCCGGACATCGAGAGCCTTGCCGCCGGCATGGCCAAGGACGGGGTGGTCGTGCCTGCCCTGGTCGCGGCGCTGCGCGCGGCCTTGGACGAACCAAACCGCCGGTGGCTGCATTTTGGGGCGACCAGCCAGGATGCCGTCGACACCAGTCTGGTCATAAGGCTGGGGGCCGTCATCAATGACCTGGCCAACCGGCTGGATGGAGTGATCGGACAGCTTGGCGAATTGCGCGCCGACGAGGGGCAGACGGTGCTGATGGCCCAGACCCGGATGCAGCGCGCGCTGCCGATCACCGCCCTCGACAAGATCGAGGACTGGATGCACCCATTGGAGCGTCTGCGCGACCGGCTGGCCCAACTGCGCCCCCGGTTGCTGGTGGTGCAGATTGGCGGCCCGGTCGGCAACCGCGATGTGTTCGGTGACCAGGGTGATGAAGTGGCCGCCGCGCTGGCCCTGCGGCTGGGCCTTCGGCCAGCGCCGCCATGGCACAACGGGCGCGACAGCATCGCCGAGATCGGCGGCTGGTTGTCGATGGTGACGGGTGCCCTGGGCAAGTTCGGACAGGACGTTGCGCTGATGGCGCAAAACGAGGTCGGCACCGTGCAGCTGGCTGGCGGTGGCGCATCCTCGGCCATGCCGCACAAGAGCAATCCAATCACCGCCGAGGTGCTGGTGGCGCTCGCCCGCTTCAACGCCGGTGCGGTTGGTTCGCTGCATCAGGCCCTCATCCACGAGAACGAGCGCTCGGGCGCGGCCTGGACGCTTGAATGGCTGGTGCTGCCACCCATGGCGGTGACGGCGGGAGCTGCCCTCAGCCATGCCGCGCGCCTGCTTGCCGGGCTGCATTTCAACGACATGCACGCTCGGGGATGAGCCCAGCATTCCTCCTCGTGGAGTCTTCGCCCGCTGACCGAGCGGCGGGCGCGAGCCCTAGGCAATGATATCGGGCAGCAGGCGGGCTTCGAGCTGCTTCATCTCGTCCTTGAGCGCCAGCTTGCGCTTCTTGAAACGACGCAGCTGCAACTGGTCCGGGATCCCGGAGGCTTCCAGTGCGGCGATGGCGTCGTCCAGGTCGCGGTGCTCCAGCCGGAGCTGGGTCAGCTTGTCGCGAATTTGCCTGTCTTGGTTGATGGACATTGCCCCCACGGCCTCAAGAATCGCTGGATGAGCAGTATAACAGAGGCCGGGCGCGAGCGCGCAATCGCCGCGCGACAAAAGCCACCTCGGTCTGCTATTCCCGCGCGGCTGTCCCGCATCAATCCGGCCATCAATGATCACCGACCCCCGGTTCTATGTATTCGCATTGCCCATCGTTTTCCTCGTGGGCCTCTCGAAGGGCGGATTCCTGCCCGGTATCGGCGTCCTGGGCGTGCCGCTGCTCTCGCTGCTCGTGTCGCCGACCGTGGCGGCGGGAATTCTGTTGCCGGTGCTGATCGTGATGGATTGGGTGGGTGTCTGGTCTTTCCGTAAGACGTTCGATCTGGTCCATCTCAAGGCCTTCCTGCCGGGCGCACTGGTTGGTACGGGTATCGGCTGGGCCACGGCCGCCTATGTGACCGATGCGCAAATCCAGATCATCGTCGGGGTGATCGGCCTCGCCTTCATGGCCTACAACCTGTTTCTCAGGGCGTGGGCCATGCCCACCGTGCCGCCCGGCCCAAGGATGGGCGCGGTGCTGGGCACGACCGCCGGATTCACCAGTTTCATCAGTCACGCCGGCGGGCCGCTGATGCAGATCTATCTGCAACCGCAGAAATTGCCGCCAGCGCTTTTCGCGGGCACCACCATCATGTGCTTTGCCGCCATCAACGCCATCAAATTCGTGCCGTTCTTGTCGCTGGGTCTCATCAACGCGCGCAGCATCGGGACCGACCTGGCGCTGCTGCCGATGGCGGTCATCGCGGCGCTGTGCGGGGTATGGCTGGCCAAGCGCGTGCCACAAGAGCCGTTCTACGCGGTGGCGAATGTGTGCCTGGCGGTGGTGAGCGCCGAGTTGATCCGCGAGGGCGTGGTGACGATGGTGGGGCGTGGCTGACCGGCCGCTCCCGATGTGCTAGCGTGCGACGCATGAATTACTACCAACGCCCCCAAAAACTGCCCGCGCAACGGCCCCAGCCGGGCCGCCCGCGCCGTTGGACGGCGGACGAGCTCGGCCGCATGGATGCGGAGGGATTCTTTGCCGAGGGCGAGCATGTCGAGCTGATCGCGGGGGAGATCATGCAAATGGCGTCCAAGGGCAACCGGCATGAGCTGCTGAGAACGGAGCTGACGGTCTTTTGGTCCGATCGAAGATCGGGCCGCTACAAGGTTCTCTCGGAGCCGCCGCTGCGCCTCAGCCAACATGACGAGCCCGAGCCCGACATTATTGTGATCCCGGCCAGTCAAAACATTACCTTGGTCACTGCCGCATCGGTCCTGCTGGTGGTCGAGGTTTCCGATTCCAGCCTCAGCTATGATCTCAAGATCAAGGGGCCGCTCTACGCTAGTTTCGGCATGCGCGAATACTGGGTCATCGATCCGCACACGCTGGCAACGACGGTGCATTGCGCGCCGGGTGCGACGGGCTATGCGCAGGTGACTGAGGTTGCGGCTGTCGATCAGCTGACGCCGCATCTCGCGCCGGAGCTTGCCATTCGCCTTGCCGACCTGGGCATCGAGCCGGAGGTGACCGCCTAGGGGCGATCGGCTGTTGCCCCTTGCCCGATCAACCCTTCAGTAGCCGCGCCCGTACCTCCGACACCGCCAGCGCGTGGCCGTCGAAGCCCTCATAGGTCGCCAGCCGATGTGCGTGCTTGGCCAATTCGCCATAGGCCGGCTCGGTGACATAGGCGAGCGAGGAGCGATGCATATAGTCGTGGACGGACAAGGGCGAGGCCGTGCGCGCCCAGCCGCCCGTCGGCAGCACCGCGTTGGGACCGATGAGGTAGTTGCCGAGCACTGTTGGCGTGTGCCGGCCCATGAGTATTTCGCCGGCATTGCGTAAGGCGCCGACGGTCGCCCACGGGTCGCGCGTCAACACCTGCAGATGCTCGGGCGCATACTCGTTGACGAAGGCGATGGCCTCGTCCATGTCGCGCGTGAGCACGATGCCGCCCTTATGGCCGCTCAGCACCGCCGACGAGAACCCCACCCGCTGCGCTCCCATCTGCGCCCAATAGGTGGGGATGGCGGCGCGCGCGACCTCGGCCACGGCGCGGCTCGGCGTCACGAGGAAGGCGGATGAATCCGGCCCGTGCTCGCTCTCGATGATGAGGTCAAGCCCCGCCAGCCGTCCGTCGGCGCTCTCATCGGCCAGCACGATGCACTCACTGGGACCGGCCGGCGTGCCGGTATCGATGACGTCCGCGAGCAGCCGCTTGGCCGCGACCACGTAAGGGCTGCCCGGCCCCATGATTTTCAGGCATTTGGGCACCGTCTGCGTCCCATGGGCTGCCGCCGCCACCGCCTGCGCGCCGCCGACCTTGTAGACGTTCTCGATGCCGATCAGTTTGCAGGCATAGAGCGTGGCCGCGTCCGCCTTGCCGTCCGGGCCGGGCGGCGTCAGCAGCGCGATCCTGGGTACGCCCGCGACCTTGGCCGGGATTGTCGTCATCATCAGCACACTGGGGAACGAGCCTTTTCCACGCGGGACGTAGCAGGCGACGCTATCGATCGGCAGAGCGCGGTCGCCGGCCCACACGCCCGGGCGCACCTCCTTGATCCACATCTCCCCCGGCTTCTGGGCCTCGTGAAAGCGGCGTATGCCCTCAATGGCGAAAGCGATGGCCTCGCGCAGCCCCGGCGTCATGCCCTTCTCCGCGCCGTCGAATTCTTCGGGTCTCACCTTGATCGCGTCGGCTGCGACCGGCGCCTTGTCGAGTTCCAGCGCGAAGCGGGCGAGCGCCGCGTCGCCCTCGGTGCGCACGGCCTCGATGATCGGCTTGACGCGCTCGAGGAATGGCCCGAGGTCGGCTTCGGCGCGGCGGGTGAGGGTTTTTCGCGCGGGCGCGTCGAGGGTGGAGAGGTCGTGGAGGGCGACGGTGGGCATTGGCGTGGGCTCTACTTTGGGGTGGTTGAGTGGGACAAAAGCGGGTGCGGCCGGAAGGGTCAAGCCCTGTGGTTGCGTGATCGATCGATCTCAGTGTAGTGTTGCGATCAATCGATCTCAAATCGGCCCTGTGATCGATCGATCCCGTCGAGCTAATGGGATCGATCGATCAAACAAAACCCCATTCGACCGGAAACAAAAAAATGGGACTGCCCGCAAGAATCAGACGGCCCGCAGACTTGGGAGCGTACATTAGAGTCCGCCGTGAGGAACTCGGCTGGGATCAGCAAACATTGGCGCTCCGTCTGGGCGTAAATCGGCGCTGGGTATGGAGCGTGGAAAGCGGCAAGCCGAAAGTGCAGCTTGATCTGGTATTGCGCTGCTTGAACGAATTGCAGACTCAACTTTGGGTGGGAACAGATTTGGCGCCGCCTGATCCAAACCCGCATGCAATTGCAGCCTTCGGCAAACCCCCATCGCTTATCGATATTAATGAAATTGCTGACATGGGGCTAAAGGCCAAGGACAAAGGCGGCATCAAATGAGCGATCTCAGGGTTCTCATCGACGGAATCGAAATCGGAACTTTAACCCAAAATCAAAAAGGTCACCTCAGTTTTACATACGATGAGGCATGGCAATCGAATATCGCGGCCGTTCCCCTCAGCCTATCGATGCCATTGCTGGAGCTCCATCACGGAAACAGTGCGGCAATTGCCTATCTATGGGGGCTGCTACCCGACAGTGTGCAGACGCTTGAACAGATCGGCAAGCGATTCAATGTGAACCCGCGCAATCCATTCGCCTTGATCTCGGCAATTGGCGAAGACTTGCAGGGCGCTGTTCAAATGGTGCCGGCGGAGGATGTTTCCAAGCTCAAGAAGAGTGAGGGAATCGCATGGCTTTCCCACGACCAGGTTGGCCGAGACCTCGCCGCCCTGATACGCGATCCTGGTCGACTGCAATTCACTCCTGACGGCGGCCGCTTCTCTCTGGCAGGTGCGCAGCGAAAAAAGGCTCTTTGTCTGGAGGATGGAAAATGGGGTGAACCTCGCGGGCGAACACCGACCACCCACATTCTGAAGCCCAGCATCGCTGGGCTGCCGGGTCAGGCCGAGAACGAAATGCTCTGCTTGCAGCTCGCGCCATTGCTTGATCTTCCAGCCCCGCCATGCTGGGTGGAGACCTTCGGCGACCTTCAAGTCATCGTCATCCAGCGCTACGACCGCATGAGAATCCGCAAAGGCAAGGTCGTGCCGCTCACTGAGGGGGGCGGCGAGGTCCACCGTGTGCACCAGGAAGATATGTGTCAGGCTTTGAAAGTGCTGCCCAAGGACAAATATCAGAGCGACGGTGGACCCGGCATAGCTGAAATCATGTCCTTTCTGCTTTCGCCAATCGATCGAGACCGCTTCATGCGGACCTGCGTTTTCAACTGGGTCATTGGCGCGACTGACGCACATGCCAAGAACTACAGTTTGCTTCTTGGTGCTGGCGGCGAAGTCCGCCTCGCGCCACTCTACGACATAGCCAGCTGGCTGCCATATGATCAAGAAGGAAAAGCTAAACTTGCAATGTCTGTTGACGGATATTATAACTATAATTCGATTTTGTGGCGCCACTGGGAAGCGCTGGCAAAGAAATGCAGGTTCGATGCTGAGCGAGTTCGCATCCACATTCGCGATATATTGGAGCGATTACCTGATACCATAACCGATTTGCAAATGGAGTTGACAAAGCACGCTTTGAACGTACACGAGATGGAGAGGCTTTGTAGCCTGTTAATCAAGCGCAATGGCCATCTCAAAAGAACATATTGGGACGATCTGAAGAGTGTGTCAGGAGGCTTGTAAGTTCCGCGAGAACCAAGAAGTCACCTCTCCCCCAGCCACACCACCACCTTCTCCTTGAACCTCTGATCCCCCACCGCCTTCATGTGATCCCGTCCCGCGATCACAAACGCTTCCGCGCCCGGGATCATCGCCGCCAGCGCCTCGGCGCTCCCGCCGATCACATCCTGGTCGCCTACCGCCACCAGCACCGGTACCGCGATCCGCCCAGCCTCCTCGGCCGGCAGTGCCTCGCGCGAGCCCACCACGCAGGCGGCCAGCGCGCGCCTGTCACTGCCAGTGGCGTCGGCGAAGGCGCGGAACGTACGCGCCGCCGCGTTGGTCACGTTCTCGATGCGCGGTTCCAGCATCGCCTTGGCGATCGGCCTCGCGCCCGCCAGGCCCCGCACCATGTTGGCGCCCAATCCGCCGAACACGGCGCTCCGCACGCGCGCCGGATGCGCCAAGGCCAGGAACGCCGCCACCCGCGCGCCCATCGAGTAGCCCATGACGTGGGCGGCATCGATGCCGAGATGGTCCAGAAGCCCGCGCGCGTCCTCGGCCATCAGCTTCGGCGCATAGGCCGCCTCATCATAAAGTTTCTCGCTCTGCCCGTGGCCGCGATTGTCGAGCGCGATCACCCGGTGGCCGGCGCGCACGAGCGCACGTACCCAGCCAGGGTCGATCCAGTTGAACACCACATTGGAGGCAAAGCCGTGGATCAGCAGCACAGGCGGCCTGGCTGCCTCGGCCGCGCCCTGGTCGATGAAGGCGATGTCCACGCCCATGGACGTAAAATGCTGCATATCCAACGGCATGAGAGACCCCTTCATTCACGGTTGAGCTCCGGCACGCACCCCACTATGGTGCGCCACCAATTCGTAAAAGGAAACGGACATGGCGGCATTGCTCATCCCGCATTTGTGCAACGACCAGGGCGTGGCCAAGATCGCCATCGGCGTCAAGGAGTTCCAATGCATGGGGGCAAGGCCGCCGTTCGACCATCCGCATGTGTTCCTCGACATGGGTGGCGACAATGAGACGATCTGCCCCTATTGCTCCACCCGTTATGTCCACGACGCGCGGCTGGCCGACGCCGAGACCGACCCGCCAGGGTGTCTCTATGACGGCGCGGCGGCGCGGGTGGCCTGAGATTTGGTCAGCACGCAGCCGATTCTGATCGCCGGGGCCGGCATTGCCGGTCTGGCGGCGGCCATTGGTCTTGCGCGCAAGGGCTTCGGCGTGACCGTGCTGGAGCGGCAGCCGGTGCTGACGGAGGCGGGAGCCGGCATCCAGATTGGGCCGAACGGCGTCAAGGCCTTGGGGTGTCTGGGTGTGCGCGCGACCGTGGAAGCCGTGGCGTTCAGGCCGGCCGGACTTACCATCCGCCGGGGCGAATCTGGCGACAGACTGACCACGCTGCCCTGGGGTGAGGCGGCAAACGCGCGCTACGGAGCGCCCTTTCTGACCTTGCTGCGGACTGAGTTGCAGGCCGCGCTGCTGGCGGCGGCCAAGGCGACACCCGGTCTCGATCTGGTTCTCGGCTTCGAGGCCAGTGCCTTTGCGATTTCCAGCGGCGGCATCACGGTGCAAGCGGACGATGGCCGCGAGATTTCGGGAGCAGCGCTCGTCGGGGCTGACGGGCTGTGGTCGCGTGTGCGGGCCGGGATCGGGCCGACCGAACCGCAACCGGCTGGGTACACCGCCTTTCGGACGGCCATTCCTCGCGCCGGCCTGCAAGCCCCGTTCGATGCGCCCGAGGTCGGGTTGTGGATCGGGCGCGAAGCCCATGTCGTCCACTACCCGGTCAAGGGCGGCGATTTGCTCAATATCGTGGCCGTTGTTGGCGGCACCGCGTCGTCGCGCAATTGGGACGAACACGGAAGTTCTGCCGAGATCGCACCGTTCGTCGCGACCTGGCCGGAGTGCCTGCGGGAGTTGCTGAGGCGTGCTCCCGGTTGGCGGCGCTGGACGTTGCATGATCTGCCGGTTGTGCCCCGCTGGTCGGGTCAATCGCGGGTCCTCATTGGCGATGCAGCGCATCCGGTGTTACCATTTCTGGCCCAAGGCGCCGTCATGGCGTTGGAGGATGCTGTCGTGCTCGCGGCGATCGTGGGCGCGGCGGGTGGCCTAACTCCCGATGCGCTGCGCCGGTTCGAGTCGCTCCGCCGGCCGCGCGCGCTCAAATTGACCGCCGCCTCCCGCCGCAATGGACGCATCTATCACCTGTCCGGACCAGCTGCGGCAGCCCGCGATTTGGCCTTGCACCTGACCCCGGCACCGTTGCTTTTGCGCAACTATGGCTGGCTCTACGGATTCGATCCGGCTGCTGCCGCAAATCAGTAGGATCGTGGGCAGTGACAAGGCTAGAAACGGCAGGAGCAAGGTCATGGATGGCAATAACGACGTGCTTGTGGGGTTGCGTTTTGAGGTGTCAGGCGGGCTCGGCCGGATGGGCGGGCACATCCTTGGCAAGGCGGGCGGGCTGTATCTGGTGCAGAAGCAGGGCGCCGAGCATTTCGAATTGCTGGGTTTGGATGACCTGCGTTCCGCCAAGTTCTATCCCGAAGCCGGCGCCGAGACCGCGCCAGCGGGCGCACCAGCCGCCGTATCCGGAACGATGACGCCGGCCGTGGGCGAGGCAGTGCCCGCCCGCCGCCGCCTCACCGATCAGATTCGCAAACATCTGAGCGGCGGGAACTAGACCCTAGCCGATGCCCGCCGTGCGTTGAAACGCGGCGTCGCCTGGGTTGCTCTCGAATCTCTGGATCGCGGCTTCCAAATCGGCGAGCGAGCGCGGTTCGTGGTTCAGGAATTTATCAACGGCCTTTTCCAGCGCGACGGTGGCGACGCTGCCGATGTCGGAGGGCTGTCTGAGGTAGTCCTGCAAGGTGGTCAGTTGGCAGAGGACCCGATAGGCTTCCCGGTATCGCTCGACGCCCGGGGAGCGCAATTCGGTTGCGCTGAGGCCCAGCTGGCCGTCCAACTCAATCAGAATGGTGTCCGCCTCGGAGACCGCCTTGGTCATCCACTGGCTGACCCGCCCGATGCCTCCGAGACTGCTGAGCGAGTTGTCGAGCCGGTAGGTCCAACCGTTGTCGACGATCGCTTGCAGGGTCCGCCACTCGGCCTCGGCAAAGACATAGCTCCGTCTCAGTCCCTCGGCGAACGCACGCGCGCCTGGCCCCGAGTCAATTCTTGAATCGTGACCATTCGGGCTTGAGGTTGCGCGCTGGTCCTGCGGCTTGGCGCCGGCACCATTGGCATTCTCCAGCAATGCCGGCGAGCCGCGGGGGTCGGGTGGCGGCGGCAGCGCCCGGCGGGGCTGCGTCTCGTCCTGCGCGCGGGCCTCGTAAGTCGGGGGCTCCTCACGTGGCCGCAACCACGGGAACAGCCGTGCACGGTTTGAGCGGCGCTGCCAATCCTCATAGGCTTTGACCCGGATGGCCGTCAGGCAAAGCGTGAATTCCGGCCTCAGCAGATAGACCTCGCCTTCGGCCTGGGCGTCCCGCTGCACCGCCTTACGGGCCGCCGCGACGTTGAGCACGCTCCGCATGGTCACATCGTCGGCTCGCTCGCCCCTGATTTCGATCATGGACGAAAAATCGGTGCGCTCCGATACCGGTCGCATTTGCGCCAACACCTTGGTGGCCTGGTGGAAAAGCGCTTCCTTGTCGTCGATCCGCTCGGGAATCAAGGCAGCCGACAGCACTGGTTCGAGCGCCTTGGCGCGGCGTTGCAGTTCGCGCTCCTCCTGCAGCTCCTTGGCGCTCTGCTTGCGCTGGTTTTCGACTTCGCCCTGGCGCTCGCGTTCGAAGCGCACATGGCGCTCGGCCTCGGCAGCGCGAGCGGCTTCCGCGGCTTCCTGGACCTTGGGATTGATCCGCAACTCGCGCTCGCAGGCCTTGCTCAGGAATTCCGTCAGCTCGCCTCGCACCATGTAGACATCGGGATCGTCCCGGTCGGGCCGCACGGCGCCGAACTGCCCGGCCATGCTCAGCACGCTGCGGATCGAGGCCGCGGTATCCCGCTCGTGTTCGGACAGCCGGATTTCCGCCACGAATCCGTCATGGGGCCTGATCGGATGCAGGGCATTGATGATGAGACGTGAACGGCCATAAATGTCGGGGCGAAGCGCCGCGTACATGGTGGCCTCGAGGTCCGAAGCGGTTCGCCGCGAGGCCGCCGGCAGCCGCACCAGTGGCGATGATGTGGCATTTGCGCCAAACAGGCCCGACATGAATACGAGGCCGTCGAGCGCGATGGCGACCAGCAGCGCCAGATAGGCCAGCCGGTTGCCGTCGAGAAAGGCATTCCAGCTGACGACAAAGCGGTGCGCCTTGTCGTCGCGATTGAGACCAATGCTGTTGATCTGTGAGCGGTATAGCACGGTGTCCTGGCCGCCAAGACCCGAGGATTGCACGCATTCCTGGCCGAATTGCAGAAGGTCATCGACGCTGGATTGGGGCAGGCTGTCCGGCTTGGCGCAGCGGGCCTTGTAGGCGGCAAGGCCATCGTTGAGGGTGAGGATGCGCGCGACCGGCTCGGCGACGACACTCGGATCGCATCGCACGGCGGCGGCCTGTGCCGTGGCCTTGATCGCCGGAACCCTGTCGAACACCGCGAGCATACCGCCGCATTGCTGCTGAATGGCGTCGTAACTGGAACGCTCAGGGCGCTGACGGAACTGGGCGAAAGCGTCCTCAAGCGACTTGAATCCGCCATTGGCGGCGGTCTGCGTGGTGGCCGAAACCGCGGCGCCGGGCAGCGCGGCCGATGTCACCGCTATCTGCTTGTCGGCGACATCGATTTCGCCCTTGAGCTTGCCGATTTCACCGTCGACTTGCGCGAGTTCAGCCTCCGAACTGGCGATCTTGTCGCGTTTGCTCTTGAGCTGGGCGACACGCTCGCCCAGTTGGCCTTCGAGGATCGCCTTCAACTTGCCAAGGTCATCCATCTCCTTCCGGCGTTGCTGCCAGACCGGACCCTCGCCGGCCTTCAGCGTACCGCCGACCCCGCCGGCCTCGGCCTGTGCCTCTGCCTTCTTGACGAGGATCTCGCTGTCCTTGTTGAAGATTTCGCCCTTCAAGCGGTCGACCTCGGCAGCCAGCGGCGGAACTTCCTCCTTCAGCTTGTTGACGTCCCCAAGCAGCTCATCCTTGTGTTTATCCAGCCTGACCTGCTGACTCTCGGCCGAGGCCTTGCGTTCCTGCTGGCCGGCCCGCTTGGATTGCTGATCCTCCAATTCCTTGCGTGCCAGCTCCGCGATCTGGTCCGGCGCGTCGCGGGCTATGGTGATGATGTCGTTGATACGGCCGCTGTAGGTGGCCCATTGCGGACTGGCGAACAGCGCATCGATCGCCTCGGCCTGCCGCTTGGTGATCGTGGCGCCGAGATCGCCAACGATGCCCGCCACCTGGTTGGTCGTGCGCAGCTGAGCCGCCCGCTCACGCTCGGCCAGCGGAAAGATGGTCGAGAACAACGAGTCGAACGAGAAGAACACGCTGGTGATCATGCAGGACAGGAACATGACCCAGATCGGCAGTCCCTTCAGGATCACCTTGATGCCGCGGAAATAGGGCTCGAACACCTCTTTCTGGGTCACGATCAGCAAGGTCAGCAGGCCAGACACGCCGAGGGCGATCAGCACCCGGAGGTTCTCCGTGGGGATGGGCAGGGCCAGCTCGCTCTTGTGGCGGCGCAGGATGCCGTCGATCGCCTCGATGGTCCCGTGATAGGTGCCGGCCATTGCCAGGGCATAAAAGACGCCCGCAAGCAGCAGGATCGACAACGCCGCGAGCACGACATCTGGTGCCGACATCCGGCCATTGACGCCCAAGGCCGCGAGCCCGATGGCAAAGCTCTCGCCGATCAGCCAAGCCGCGATCAGCATGACGCCCTGGATGCCAACCGTGATGAGAAAACTCAGCAACGGCGTGCCGGTGAAGTTGGTCATGCCGTCCCAGGTTGTCCAGCCCGAGGCAAGCGTCAGCGCCAGGCTGGTGATGCCCAGCATGGTCAGCCGCCAATTGGTCAGAACCTCATCCTCGAGGGTGCGGCGCAGGCGTCTGGCGAGATCGGTCGTGCGGAACCGGTAAAGCCCCAACCCGACCGCTGCGGTAATGGAGAGGTAGGCGACCCAGAGCCAGATCTGGTTCTGGCTGACCCAGGACTGCACCAGGCGCACAATATCCGTGGAATTGGTGACCTGCTGCAAAGGCGTGGGCGTTGCCAGCGCGCCCTGGCCAGCCGCCCATGCCCCGGCGGCACCGGCCAGATATATCAACGCGATCGCTCCAGCGGCGATCCACGATCTGCCCGTGACGCGACCCAAAATGCTACTCAAGCGACGCATTCTGCTGGAAATCCCACAGGCGCCGGGGTTTTCGCGGCGCGACCCAATACTCTGCGCAATTACCATACCATGCGCGCTCCCCGCCTGCCACCTCGCCAGTCGGCTATGAACAGGCTGATGTCCGCGGCGGTTAACGCCCTGGCAGCGGGCCCCGCGGGTGCTGTCCGGCTGGCCCCCAGTGGAGCCCTGTTGGTCAACGCGCCAGGGCAGCCCCGCCCGTCGCGCCGCAGCATTTGGGCAATCGCGCTCAATGGTGCATATATGCCGTTGAGATGTGGCCATGCGGCCGCAATTGTCGGCCAGTCCCTTGATCTATTAGTGATCCCACCATGACCGACAAAGCGCCCGCCTCCCGCCGCATCTCGATCCCCGTCCGCATCGGCTCCGTCACCGTCGGCGGCGACGCGCCCGTCGTCGTCCAGTCGATGACCAACACCGACACCGCCGACGCCGCCTCCACCGCCGCGCAGGTCGCGGCTTTGGCGCGGGCCGGCTCCGAGCTGGTGCGCATCACCGTCGACCGCCCCGAAGCCGCCGCCGCCGTGCCGGACATTCGCGACCGGCTGCGCGCGCGGGGGTTGACCGTGCCACTGATCGGCGATTTTCACTACAACGGCCACACTCTGCTCAAGGACTACCCGGCGTGCGCGCAGGCGCTGGACAAATACCGCATCAATCCCGGCAATGTCGGTTTCAAAGACAAGCGCGACCGGCAATTCACGGACATTGTCGAGCTGGCGCTGAAGCACGAAAAACCGGTGCGGATCGGCGTCAATTGGGGCTCTTTGGACCAGGAATTGCTGACCCGGCTGATGGACGAGAACGCGCGGTCGAGCCCGCCCAAGGACGCCCGCGCGGTCATGCACGAGGCGGTGGTGCAGTCGGGCCTGTTGAGCGCCGAGCTCGCCGAAAAGGTCGGGATGCGCCCGGAGCGGATCATCATCTCGGCAAAGGTGTCGGCGGTGCAGGACCTTGTGGCGGTCTACCGGATGCTGGCGGCGCGCTGTGCGTATGCGCTGCATCTCGGCCTCACCGAGGCGGGCATGGGCTCCAAGGGCATCGTCGCCTCCTCGGCCGCGATGGGCATCCTGCTGCAGGAGGGCATCGGCGACACCATCCGCTATTCGCTCACCCCCGAGCCCGGCGGCGACCGGACTTTAGAGGTGCGCGCGGCGCAGGAGCTTCTGCAGACAATGGGCCTGCGCGCGTTCGTGCCGGTGATCGCCGCGTGCCCCGGCTGCGGGCGAACGACCAGCACGGTGTTCCAGGAGCTGGCGCGCGACATCGAGGTGTGGGTGCGGGTGCGGATGGAGGAGTGGAAGGGGACTTATCCCGGGGTTGAGGGGCTGAAAGTCGCGGTGATGGGC
>Ga0075028_100000353_pt1 | contig 16961 bp, 15 predicted proteins | sample LitLauG_LLR_2014_FD_71390 | JGI IMG/M metagenome (GOLD analysis project Ga0075028, IMG submission 71390) | Freshwater sediment microbial communities from Pennsylvania, USA - Little Laurel Run_MetaG_LLR_2014 | ecosystem: Environmental > Aquatic > Freshwater > Creek > Sediment | place: USA... | reverse complement strand
ACTGCCGGCAGCACCGGCAAGTCAATGGGCTCGGACAACAGCTCGCCGACACCGCGCATGATGCGCGCACGCGAATCGAGGCAGACCGGTACATCGGCACCGACTGCAAGCGCCGTCGACATAAGGCGAGAATCGCCGAGAGTAACACCGTTGGCGCGAGCGACGAGCCGCAATGCGGCCGCCGCATCAGCCGAACCGCCCCCGAGCCCGGCTGCGACTGGGATATTCTTCTCAAGCCGGAAGAACCCGCCCCTCATGTCAGCAATACGCTCATTGAGCGCGGCGTATGCCTTCAGAACTAAATTGTCGGTGATAGGCCCGCTTTCGCCGGCAAAGGGCCCGCCAATCTCAAGTCGATCCTCGGGGTCCGGCCGCAATGTCAGCGTGTCGGCCACGTCGGCGAATGCCACCAGGCTTTCGAGCTCGTGATAGCCGTCAGCGCGGCGGCCGAGCACCCGCAATGTCAGATTGATCTTGGCTGAAGCCTTTTCGAGCAGCGTCGCGCTCACGCGAAAAACCTATCGTCTCCGCATGCGCTGTCAGCCGCCGTCGCCGTTCTTCTTGCCGGCCTTGGCTTGGGAGGAAGTCTCCTCGGGCAAGCCGGACTTGAGCTTTTCCTCGATCTTGGGGAGATCTTCAGGATCGGGCTTGAGATCGCGCGCATGCGCCCACTGGAATTTGGCCTCGAGTACGCGACCGACCCTCCAATAAGCGTCGCCAAGATGGTCGTTGATGGTCGGATCTTCCGGCTTCAACTCAATCGCGCGCTCAAGTTGCTTGGCCGCTTCATCATAATTGCCGACGCGGTAATAGGCCCAACCGAGCGAATCCACGATGTAGCCGTCATCGGGACGCTGCTGCACGGCCTTCTTAATCATGTCCATGCCTTCGTCCAGATTGATGCCCTGATCGATCCAGGAATAGCCAAGATAGTTGAGCACGTGCGGCTGGTCGGGAAAGAGCTCGAGCGCTTTCTTGAGGTCTGTTTCGGCCTTCGCCCATTGCTTTGATCGCTCGTAGCAAATGCCGCGGAAATAAAAGAGGACCCAGTTCGATTTTTCGGGATTTGGGACACTGGCAACGCCCTTGGAATAGACGTTCGCGCATTCCGCGAACTTCTTGTGGCCGCGCAGAACGTTGCCCAGCGCCATGATCGCTTCAAGATCGTCGGGATGCTGCTTGATCAACCCCTCCAGATGCTTCTGCGCCTCATCAGCCCGTTCGAGGCTATCGAGGTTGGCGGCCATCTGGATGGCTGCATTGCGATGCAATGGCGAACTGGCGGGGACGCGCTCATAAATCTTGATCGCCAACTCCGGCTTCTTGAGAGACTCGTAGAGATCGGCGAGCGACAGAAGCGCGAGCGGATGGCTAGGCGCCAGGAATAACGACAGTTGCAGATAGACCAGGCCAAGATCTTCGCCGCCGCGACGGCCGAGCGATGCGCCTAGGCCATAAAGCGCTTCAGCAGCGCCAGCTTGAGCACTCGATACGAGGGGCTGCAACTTCTCTCCCGCCTTGAGCTTGTCCATTGCCTCAACCACGAGCGGGTGGCGCGGCAAGGTTTTGTCGAAAGTCTCGAAAATCGCCAATGCGTCCTTGGGCGAGCGATTGCGCGACATCCAACTGCCGTAAGCCTGGACGACCCGCAGCGCGGTGGAATCGAGCTTGTAGGCGTGCTCGAGACGTTTGCCGGCTTCCTTCTGGTTGCCGGCAGCATCATAGATCAGGCCGGCGTGCAGTTCTTTGAAGATCGCGTACCATTCCGGACCGGCGAGGTGGTCGATCGCCGCGACCGCACCCTTGCTGTCATTCGTGCCATACATGCTCCAAGCCGAAAGGAGCGTTGCCGTAAGGTCAGTGATCGGTCCGCGGATCGACTGCGCCAGATCGCGCCGCGCAGCCGGGTACTGCTTGCGCTTGAGCGAACTTACGCCAAGCACCAACTTGGCGACGCGATCGTTCTTGTCGGCTTGAGCCACGCGTTCGGCGAATTTCACTGCCTCATCGACGTCGCCATCAACGAGGAACGACAAAAAAGCGCGGTCGAGGAGTTCACCATTGTTCGGGTCACGCTTGAGCGCGGACCGGTAGTAGGCGGCGGCGGCAGCGGCATCGCGCTGCTGGCCGGCGTGACGCGCGGCAAGGTAACTGCCCGAAGCGGTAATACCGGCGATTTCCAAGGCGCTCGTTGGCTGCGCGGCAAGTTCGATGGGTATTGCCGCCAGAAAGGCGGCAAGCGCGCTGCCGGCAATGCAGCGGCCGAGGCTCGAAAACGTCACGGGCAATGCTCCAATGGGGTGGGTGGCGCGCGGATCACGCGCGGACCGCCTATGTTACGCCGAGAATGGCCTTTTTGCACCGCTGCCGCAAGAACGTCTCACGCGGTGCGAACGGGCCACCTTGAATGGTCCGATGTGGCGGTATCGTGACGAGGGCTACGCAAATCACATATTCGGGTAGTTAGGGCCACCCCCACCCTCAGGCGGAACCCAGGTGATGTTCTGATTAGGATCCTTGATGTCACAGGTTTTGCAGTGGACGCAGTTTTGGGCGTTGATTACGAACTTTGGACTGCCTGATTCCTCCACCCATTCATAAACACCGGCCGGACAATAGCGCGCTGAGGGACCAGCAAACACGTCATGCTCGGATTTTTTCTGTAGCGCCAGATCGGCGACGTGCAGGTGAACCGGCTGATCCTCTTCATGATTGGTGTTGGACAGGAAAACCGACGAAAGCCGGTCGAATGTGATTTTGCCGTCGGGCTTCGGATAGGTGAGCGGCGTACATTCGGATGCTGGCTTGAGGGAGGCGTAGTCCGGCTTGCCGTGCTTGAGCGTGCCGAACACCGAGAAACCCAACGTGTTTGTCCACATATCGAACCCGCCAAGCGCAATGCCCGCGAGTGTGCCCAATTTCGACCACAGGGGCTTGGCGTTGCGAACCCTCCATAGTTCTTTGCCGATAGCCGAAGCACGCCAGCTCGCTTCATATTCCACCAGTTCGTCATGACTACGGCCTGCGGAAAGCGCGGCGGCGGCAGCTTCTGCCGCCATCATCCCGGACAGCATGGCGTTGTGGCTGCCTTTGATGCGTGGCACATTCATAAAACCGGCATCGCAGCCGATCAGGGACCCACCGGGAAACGACAATTTCGGCACCGACTGGTAGCCGCCTTCGGTCAGCGCGCGCGCGCCGTAGGCGAGCCGCTTACCGCCGGCGAAAGTGTCGCGCACCAAAGGATGCATCTTGAATCGCTGGAATTCCTCGAACGGCGACAGATAGGGATTGGAATAGTTGAGGTGGAGCACGAAGCCGACCGACACCAGATTGTCGTCGAGGTGATAGAGAAAAGAACCGCCGCCGGTCGAATTATCGAGCGGCCAGCCGAAAGTATGCTGGACAAGACCCTTGCGATGTTTCTCCGGCGCGACCTGCCAAAGTTCTTTCAGGCCAAGCCCGAATTTCTGTGGCTCGCGTTCATTTGCCAGACCAAACTTCGCAATCAATTGTTTGCCGAGATTGCCGCGCGCGCCTTCGGCTAACAAAGTGTATTTCGCGCGCAATTCCATGCCACGGGTGAAATTATCCCTCGGCTCGCCATTCTTGCCGACGCCCATGTCGCCGGTGGCAACGCCCGCAACCGCACCATTCGCTTCAAAAAGAACTTCAGTTGCGGCAAAGCCCGGATAGATTTCGACACCGAGCGCTTCCGTCTTGGTCGCCAACCAGCGGCAGACATTTCCGAGCGAAACAATGTAGTTGCCGTGATTGCTCATCAGCGGCGGCATCATGAAGTTCGGCAGACGAAGCGCGCCACCCGCAGACAAATAGTAAAAGCGATCGTCGGTGACGGCGGTTTTGATAGGCGTATCCTCGGAGCGCCAATCCGGAAGGAGACGGTCCAGTCCGACCGGATCAATGACGGCGCCGGAAAGGATATGGGCGCCGACCTCGGAGCCCTTCTCCACAACGACAACGGAAATATCTGAATTGATCTGCTTGAGGCGGATAGCGGCAGCGAGCCCGGAGGGCCCGGCGCCCACGACCACCACGTCGAATTCCATTGCCTCGCGGGCGAGCAGCTCGGCCATGAGACTCTCCTGGGTCAATTGTCCACTTTTGCACACGGGGCGGCAATTGCGCAGAGCTCATGCTAATGTGCATAAATGACGGCGACCCGCGATAAACCGGCACGCGATCTGCTCGACTTCTACACCGAGGCTGGCGTCGACGCGCTGTTGGGCGAAGATCCGGTCGATCGCTTGGCAACCGCTGAAACGCCCGCGCCCTCCGTTCGAGTGGCGCAACCGGCCACCTCACCTCCCTCCCCTGAAACCAAGGTCCGCGCGGCGATCTCTCCACCGCCCGCCCCCGATGAAGCAGCAATGGCGGCTCGCGGCGCGGCCAAAACAGCAAAAACACTCGATGAACTGCGCGCCATTCTCGACAAATTCGAAGGTTGCGCTTTGAAAGCGACTGCGACGCAACTTGTCTTCGCCGATGGCAACCCAATGGCGCGGCTGATGTTCGTTGGCGAAGCGCCCGGCCGAGATGAAGATATCGAAGGCCTGCCCTTTGTTGGCCGATCGGGCAAATTGCTCGACCGCATGTTGGCGGCGATCGGCCTCGACCGCACTTCTGTTTACATCGCCAACATCGTGCCGTGGCGGCCGCCGGGCAATCGCACGCCGACGCCGCAGGAGTCGCAAATATGCCTGCCTTTCATCCTGCGTCAGATCGAACTTGCCGATCCTGACATCTTGGTTTGTCTCGGCGGCCCTTCGGCGCAGGCCCTGCTCGCCATTAAAGAGGGCATCACCAAAACGCGGGGGCGCTGGTTCACTTTTGATACGGGCAAGCGCGAAATCCGCGCCATGCCAACCTTCCATCCCGCGTTCCTGTTGCGCAGCCCGCTGCAGAAGCGTTTCGCGTGGCGAGACTTTCTGGCGATCAAAAAAGCCCTCGATCAGCGATAAGCGATCAGAATTGCGCCGACCGCGATTAATGCGACACCCAACCAGTTCGGTGCTGTCAAGCGCTCGCCGAGAAACACCACACCGAACAGCGCCACCAGCACCACTGAGAGTTTGTCGATGGGCGCAACTTTGGCGGCCTCGCCGATCTTGAGCGCGCGAAAGTAACAGATCCAGGACGCACCGGTTGCCAGCCCTGACAACAGCAGAAACAGATAGCTTCGCGGGGCGATCGTGCCTGGCGACTGGAATTGTCCGGTCGCCAGCAGAATGAAGGCAAGCGTCGCCAGAATGATGATGGTGCGGATGAAGGTCGCGAAATCGGCATTGACGTTTTCGACACCGACTTTCGCAAATATTGCCGTAAGGGCGGCGAAAAACGCCGATAGTACCGCCCAGACCTGCCACGATGAGATCAGGTTCATCCGGCCACCGCAAATTTGATTACGAACAGCACCGCCAATACGACTATGGCCGGCGCGGCGTCCTTTATTTTCCCGCCAATCAGCTTGGCTAGCGTGTAAGTGATAAAGCCAAGGCCGATGCCAGTCGCGATCGAATAAGTCAGTGGCATCGTGATCGCAGTCACCACGGCGGGCGCATATTCGGTGACGTCCTCCCAGTCGATCTCGGCAAGACCACGGGCCATGACACAGGCGACATACAGGAGGGCTGCGGCCGACGCGTAGGCGGGAACCATCCCCGCAAGCGGCGCAAAAAATAACGCGAGCAGGAAGAACAATCCAACGAACGCCGCGGTCAGTCCGGTGCGCCCTCCGGCAGAGACGCCGGCGGCGCTCTCGATATAGCTGGTGGTCGTTGATGTCCCGATCAGCGCACCGAACATGGCAGCGAAACTGTCGGAAATCAGCGCTTCTTTCATGCGCGCAAGCTTGCCGTTCTTCATCAATCCGGTGCGATGAGTGACGCCGATCAATGTGCCGGCGTTGTCAAACACGTCGACGAACAAGATCGAGAACACCACGATGAGAAACGTAAGCTCGCCGACTCGGGAAAAATCGAGTTGCAGAAGTGTGGGCGCGATCGACGGCGGCATTGAAATGATGCCGGTGAACTGTGCAAGCCCGAACGGCAGTCCGATCAGCGTGACAACGAGAATGCCGATCAACGTGCCGCCCAGGATTCGCCGGTAGTTAAGCCCGGCGATCAACACAAAGCCGAGCAGCATCAGGATCGCCTGCGGATTGGTCAGGTCGCCGAGCGTGACCAATGTGGCCGGGTGCGCAACCACCACCTTGGCCTCTTCGAGCGCGATAATTCCCAAGAACAGTCCAACGCCAGCCGACACGGCGAGCTTCAAATTCTGCGGAATTGCGTCGATGACGTATTGCCGTATCCGAAATATCGAGATCAGAAAGAACAGCACACCCGAGCAGAAGACCGCAGCAAGCGCCTGTTGCCACGTATATTTGTATGTCAGCACAACGGTGAAGGCGAAGAACGCGTTGATGCCCATACCAGGCGCGAGCGCGATCGGATAGTTGGCGTAGAACGCCATCACCAAAGTGCTTACCGCCGCGGCTACACAGGTTGCGACGAATACCGCTCCCTGATCCATTCCGGCCTTGCCGAGAATGATCGGGTTGACGAACACGATGTATACCATCGTCAAAAATGTCGTCAGGCCGGCGATGAATTCGGTGCGAACGTCGGTGCCTTGATGCGAGAGACCGAAATACCGATCGGCCATGACGGCGATTTGCGCCTCAGCCGTTCGCGTCGCCGATGCGCGCTTTGCCCCCTTCACCATATCGCCCCCCTCCGTCGGCTGCCCGATCGTCGAGCCTAGCGCCAGCGCACCAGCCCGTCAGAAGCCATTGTGGATGGTGTGGATACCGCCGACTTGCATATCTCCGCTTCGATTTATCGCGGCGACGGAACACAATAAAGTCCCCACGCTTTACGGCTCATGATTATATTGTAATGGTAACGAGGCCATTTGCTCGGAACTCGCCTATGGATTTTGATCCTGTCCTGCTGGCCCGTTTGCAGTTCGCTTTCACCATTATCTTTCACATTATTTTCCCGAGTTTCACGATTGGTCTCTCGGCTTACATCGCCACGCTTGGGGCGATGTGGATGCACAGCGGCAATGACCACTATCAGCACCTCATGCGCTTCTGGACCAAGATTTTTTCGGTCTCATTTGCGATGGGAGTCGTGTCCGGGATCGTTCTTTCCTACCAATTCGGAACGAATTGGAGCCGTTTCTCGGTGGCAGTCGGCAACGTCGTGGGTCCATCGATCGGATACGAGGTGCTGAGCGCATTTTTTCTTGAGGCGACTTTCCTCGGTGTGCTGCTGTTCGGTTTCAACCGTGTGCCGCCGTGGCTCTACGTTCTCTCTGCTGCGATTGTCGCGATCGGAACAGCCATTTCGGCATTCTGGATTTTGTCGGCCAATAGTTGGATGCAGACCCCGAACGGCCATGAGCTGCGTGGCGGCGTCGCCTATCCGGCCGATTGGCTCGGGGTGATCTTCAATCCGAGCTTCCCTTATAGGTTCGCGCATATGCTCAATGCGGCGTACCTCACGACAGGTTTTGTCGTGCTGGCAGTTGGCGCTCGCTATGTGATCGCCGGTCGCTACATCGAAGAGGGCCGCACCATGTTGCGGATGGCGATCGGACTGACCGCGATCCTGGCGCCGCTGCAGCTACTCCTTGGTGACCAGCACGGTCTCAACACGCTCAAACACCAGCCGATCAAAGTCGCGGCGATGGAAGCGCATTGGGACGGCAGCAAGCCCGGCGATTTTCACATCTTCGCTTGGCCAGACGAGAAGGCAGCTGAAAACCGTTTCGCGATATCCATCCCACGCGGTGCTTCGCTCATCCTCACGCACCATATGAATGGTTTGTTCCCCGGCTTGAATAGCGTGTCAGCGTCCGAGCGGCCGCCTGTTACGATCGTGTTCTTCAGCTTCCGTATCATGTTGGCGATCGGTCTCTTCATGATCGCGGCTGCGCTGCTTGGGGCCTTCCTATGGTGGCGGGGGACCCTGTTCGATACCCGCTGGTATCTGCGGCTGATGGCGCAATGCTGGTGGATCGGATTCGTGGCCGTGATTGCCGGCTGGGTCGTGACGGAATGCGGACGGCAGCCCTGGATCGTTCACGGCGTGCTGCGCACCGCCGATGCAACTTCGCCGGTGACGGGCGCCACCATCGCCGGCACGCTCGCGCTTTTCGTCATCGCCTACGGTGTCGTGTTCTCATTCGGCATCTATTACATCAACCGATTGATCGCCCAAGGTCCAACCGGACCGGCGGCCGAAGAACCCGGGCATTTTTCCGCAAACCCGATCTCCGCTGCGCATGAGGCCGGGCGTACAGCGGTAGGGCGAACTTAGGAAATTCTATACCGATCGCGAGGAGCCAAGCCATGGAATGGTATCTCCCGGTGATCTGGGCCGCGCTGATCGGCACAGCGGTCGTTATGTACGTCATCCTCGACGGTTTCGACCTCGGCATTGGCATTTTGTTTCCCTTCGCGCGCAACGAAAGCGAGCGCGATCAAATGATGCGATCGGTCGCGCCATTCTGGGACGGTAATGAAACGTGGTTGGTGCTCGGGGGCGGCGGACTATGGGTCGCATTCCCAAGAGCCTACGCCGTCGTAATGCCGGCCCTCTATCTCCCGGTGATCGTGATGTTGCTGGCGCTTGTGTTCCGCGGGGTCGCATTCGAATTTCGTACGGTGTCGCGAAGCAAAACTTGGCTCAATGTGGCCTTCATTGTCGGCTCCACGCTTGCCACCTTTGCGCAGGGTGTAATCCTCGGCGGGTTGATTCAAGGGATCCAGGTACGCGACGGTGCCTTTGCTGGCGGCACGTTCGATTGGGCAACCCCCTTCGCATTCCTTTGCGGCCTATCGCTGATCGCCGGCTACGGTTTGCTCGGTGCGACCTGGCTCGCGATGAAAACCTATGGTCCGGTCGCCGACCGCGCCCGCGGGCAGGCAAAGGTATTGCTGCTGGCGGTACTCATCTTCATGGCCGCAGTGAGTCTGTGGACGCCGCTCACGCAGCCACGCATCGCAGAGCGCTGGTTCTCGCTGCCGAATTTTTACTTCCTGTGGCCCATTCCGGTGATAACGGCACTTACCGCCTATCTCACCTGGCGCTGGATTGAGACCGGCCGCGAGGTGCCGCCATTTTTAGCGACGATCGCTCTATTTCTGCTCGGCTTTCTCGGCCTGGCAATTTCCAATTTCCCGTATCTCGTCCCGCCCTCACTCACTGTGTGGGACACGGCGGCAGCACCGGCGAGTCAGATTTTCATGCTGCTCGGCACGCTGCTGCTGTTGCCGATGATCCTCGGCTATGTAGGGTTCATCTACTGGCTGTTCCGCGGCAAAGTGCACGAGGGCGAAAGCTATCATTGACGCGCGAGATCCCGAAAAGCATGTCTTCTACTTACTTGATCGGGGATCGGAACGGGTTTCGGATTGCGCAGAGGTTTTAGGGTGCAGACGGGCGCTGCATCGACCAGCCAAGCCGGATGAGCGGCAACATGCCCTGCACGGCGCGCGGGAATGAGCGCGGCACTTCCGGCACCATTTCCGGAAATTGCACTTTCAGCGTCTCGGGCGGCGTACCGCTATTGTCGGCCGCAGGCCATATCAGAATGCCACCTTGCGCACGAATTTCGGCTGCGTTCACCCACGGGCTGCGCTGCGGCGCCCAGGCGAAATAGAGATGCGGACGGCTTGGTGTTGCGAGCGCGACTAGCGGGGCGACCCGTGGATCGCCACTCAAATAGGCGAGCGGCTTGCCGGTACGCCGTTGGTAGATCTCCGAATAAAAGCGGCCCTCGGCATTTGCAGGCTGCGCGATTGTGAGGTCGATGCCCAACGTCCAAGGGAATATCACAGTCGCGAGCGCAACCAGTACCGGCGGCGCAATCAGCAAACCGAGCCAGGCAGAGGATACCAGCCGTTCTCGGTAAAGGAGCACCTTGTCGCCGGCAGCGACGATCACCGCGAGTCCTGATAGCACAACGAGTGGCGCGACGCGGTCGAGCGGTCCGAGCCGAGCGCTTGCAAACGCCGCGGCAATCGCCATTAGACCTGGCACCAGGGCAAAGACGTAGACGAAAGTGCGCGCGAAGGGCTCAACGGGATTGCGATCGATTTCTGGCGCGCGTTCGCGGGGATGGCGAGGCCAACCGCTCGTGAGTGCCACGAGCAACACGAGACCGAGATGCGTCAGCACCAGCGCAAGGCACAGCCACATCCCCGCAGACAGCCGGCCAGCTGCGGCAATGCTCTCATTGATACCTTCGACGACAAGTGCACGTTCGCTAACAAGCCAAACGGCATGAGGAAATACGACGATGCACAGCAGGAGAGCGGCGATCCCAGGCTCGGGATGGAGGATCGTACTGCGCCCGTGAGCGGTCGCAATTGTAAACGCGATCATGAGTGCGAGAAGGATCAATCCGACGTAGCTTGCGAGAATCAGCAAGCCGAGATCGAGCGCGAGCAGAAACCAGTAGCCGCGTCTCGCCTCACCGACAGCGCGCCAGTAATACAGCAGCGCCAGCGCCCATAACGGAGCCGCTAGAATCGCGGGACCAAAATTCGGACTTGGCACCGCGAAAGCGGCGATACCAACCATCAGCAGCACGGCGAGCACTGCGTGCCGGGTGCCGACAATGCCGCGGCCGAGGGTAAATACCGCCAAATAGGCGACGACGATGCAAGCCTGTGCCAACGCGTAGAGCCCGAAGCTGCCGGCTATCCTGAAGGCGACTTCTCCCAGCCAAAAAGCCAAGGGCGGCCCAAGGTAGCTGCCGAGCACGAATTCGTGGCCAATAGCCAGCAGCAGGGGTACGTCCCCGGGAGGAGCGCTGTAAAAAAGGGCCGGGATTAAGGTCCAAAGCGCGGCTTGAGTCAGGGCCACCGTCCAGAACACGACCGTCGGACGCCCGCGCAGGAATTCAACAAGCAGGGAAACGTAATGCATAGGCCCGGAAAGGGTGAAAACAACAGGGAAGCTTATTCGCCCGCAGCAATAGAGAAGCCGCGCTAAAGAGGCAATAACTCGGTAATGCCCTCGTCGGAGGCACCACCTAAAGCGGCTAGTTTGGCTGCCACCGGCGCAAAGGATTTGCGGTGATGGATCGTCGGCCCGAGGCGCGCAAGCGCTGCAAAATGCTCGGGCACACTGTAACCCATATGCCGTTCAAAGCCGTATCCCGGGTGAGCAAGGCCGAGCCGGGTCATCAAGCGGTCACGGGTAACTTTCGCCACGATTGATGCTGCGGCAACCGATACTAGCAGCGCGTCGCCAGACACGACCGTTTGGCATTCGCAACCACAGTCGATCTTTTGGTTCCCGTCGACGAAGACCAATTTTGGTTGCACCGGCAGCGCCTTGACGGCACGTGCAAGCGCCCAGAGCGAGGCACGCAGGATATTGTCGCGATCGATACGCTCTACCGCCCCGAATGCCACCGCCACCTGCGCCGTCGCGCAGATTTTCTCGTAAAGCTTCTCGCGTGCTTCCGCATCAAGCTTCTTGGAATCATTGAGACCGCGGGGAATACGTGTGGGGTCGAGGACCACTGCGGCTGCTACCACGGGACCGGCGAGCGGCCCCCTGCCCGCCTCGTCGCAGCCGGCAACCGGAAAGATCCCTCTATTCAGGGCGCGCCGCTCGCGCCGAAAGGTCGGGCGCAGGATCGGCTCGTTGAGCGGCAGGCGCGGGCTCGGCTTTGATTTCCTGGCCATCGCCGCGATGAGTGCGCGGCAACACACCTCAAGTCAATGCGGCGCAACACAGCGTGTGGATGGCGGGGACGACCCTAAAATAGATTTAATTGGTCCGCGCCGGGTTTTGGCTTGCGAAAATGCTCGGTGGTGAGAGAGCTGCGCGCCGTATTGAGACCTAGCTTCTCGCAAGCCATCTCGAAACGGCGGCCGATCATCCAGGCATAGGGACCGGTGCCCTTCATACGCGTGCCCCAGGTAGAGTCGTAGTCCTTGCCGCCGCGCATATCGCGGATCAGCTTGAAGACGTGACGGTAACGATCGGGATAATTCGCCATCAGCCATTCGCGGAACAAATCGCGCACTTCGAGCGGCAAGCGCAACATTACGAAACCGGCTTCCTTCACTCCGGCCATACGCGCAGCTTCAAGAAGGCGTTCGATCTCCATGTCATTGAGTGCCGGAATTACAGGTGCAACCATGACGGTCGTCGGTACGCCGGCTTGACTTAAGCGCCGCAGCGTCTCCAGCCGCCGCATCGGCGTTGCCGCGCGCGGCTCCATCTTGCGGGCAAGTGTCGCGTCCAGCGTGGTCACTGACAGGGCAACCTTCGCCAGATTCCGCTCGGCCATGCGCGCTAGAATGTCGAGATCACGAAGCACCAGCGCCGACTTGGTGACGATGCCGACCGGGTGGCCCGCGCGGTCGAGAACTTCCAGTATGCGGCGCATCACTTTGTAGCGCCGCTCGATCGGCTGATATGGGTCGGTATTGGTTCCGATCGCGATCACCTTCGGCTCATAACCTGGCGCCGATAATTCCTTCTCGAGCAGGTTGGCCGCTTCCGGTTTTACCAACAGCTTGGATTCAAAATCGAGTCCGGGCGAGAGGCCAAGATAGGCGTGCGTCGGCCGCGCGAAGCAGTAGATACAGCCGTGTTCGCACCCGCGGTAGGGATTGATCGACCGGTCAAAGCCGATATCGGGTGACTCGTTGCGGGTAATAATCTTGCGGGTAGCGTCGACGGTGACCGTGGTCTTGAAGGGCGGTAGTTCGTCGAGCGTGCGCCAGCCATCATCGAAGGCGATGCGGGCGAGCGGCTCATAGCGCCCGGAGGCATTGCTTTGGGCACCGCGACCGCGCCGGCGCTCGTGGTCAACAACGACGCCAAGCAGTTCGCTGACGTCGTCATAGCCGCCCGCCGGCGCTGAGGGCAGCTCCTTCACCGGCGGGCGTCTTTTGGCTGTGTTTGATCGAGCCATGGGGTCACCTTAATGAGCCTTTGTGAACATAACAAGAACGGTCTTCAAGTTTTCAGCCATTCTGCTTTGCCAATGTTCCCATCGCGTCTTTGCAGCAAGAATTCATTTCCGTGGCCGTTTTATTAGAGTTCTTAAGCGCCCAATTTCTCAAAGCTCGAGCGATAAGGTATTTAACCACCGCCAATTTCGGCGGCCCTGCCCGTTTATTGTGACCGCCTGCAAGTTAGGAACTCGGGGGCCGATCTCGTGGGGCAGAGGCCGAGCCCCACATGATATGGTGGCAACGGTATCCAAGGGCTACGGTTCCATGTTGAGCGTCATCATCGCCACTCACGACTCGGAGCGAGCCCTCGTTCCCACTCTGGCCGCCCTGGTTCCGGGAGCCGCGGCAGGCCTCCTTGGCGAGGTGGTCGTCGCAGATGCTGCTTCGCGCGATGCGACTGCCGAGGTTGCCGACGTTGCTGGCTGCCGATTCATAAGTTCAACTAAAACCCTTGGAGTGCAGTTGAGGGCTGCGGCGGCGAGCACCCGCAGCCCGTGGCTGATGTTCCTGCGGGCTGGCGCGGTACTTCAGGCAGGCTGGATCGAGGCGGTCGACCGGTTTATGGCCGCATCGGAGCTCTCGGCCCCGCGCGCCGCCGTATTCCGTCCCGCGGGAATTAGCGACCTGACGCGCCCAGGACTTTCGGAGATCCTTGCACTGCTGCGCGTGACGTTTGGCGGCCGCCCGCGGCCTGAGCAAGGTCTGCTGATCGCCCGGCGCTTCTACGATGCCCTCGGCGGGCATCCGGACGGCGACCATGCCGAAACAGCCTTGCTGCGGCGGCTTGGACGGCGACGAATTGGCGTGCTTTCGGCTGGCGCGCGCTTCAGCGCCGATACTTGACACTATCAACTAATATACTTGACACTGTCAACTAATCGCCGATCCTTGCCGGCATGACCGCAATCGATAAGCGCATTGCCGCGACGCGCCGCTTCAACCGCTTCTATACGCGGCAAATCGGCGTTTTGCGCCGTAATTACCTGGACAGTCCTTACTCACTCGGCGAGTCGCGGGTGCTCTACGAAATCTTGCACCGCGCGCGTACAGCGAGCGACGTCGGCCGCGCGCTCGATCTGGACGCCGGCTATTTGAGTCGCATGCTGCGCAATTTCGAGAAACGCGGTCTAATCAACCGTCAGATCTCCGACGAAGACGCGCGCCAAAGCTACCTCGCCTTAACCGCGCTCGGTCGAAAAGCTTTCGCACCCCTCGAGAAACGCTCGCAGGAGACCGTCTCCACCATGCTCGGCAAGCTCAAGCCGGCAGAGCAGACACGGCTGGTGGCAGCGATGGCGGAAATTGAAACCCTCCTTGGCGGCGAGACCGCGCCCAAGCCCGAGGACGGCTACCTTCTGCGCGCGCCCCGCCCCGGCGATTTCGGCTGGATCGTCTCACGCCACGCCGAAATCTACGAAAAGGAATATGGATGGATTGCTCCGTTCGAAGGACTGTGTGCGCAGATCGTCGCCGACTTCGTCAACAATTTCGATTCCAAGTGCGAGCGCTGCTGGATCGCCGAACTAAACGGCGAAAACGTCGGCTGCATCATGCTGGCCAAGGACAAACCCGGCGTGGCCCGCATCCGACTGCTGTTGGTCGATCCGAAGGCGCGTGGATTGAGGCTGGGCGCAAGACTGGTCGACGAATGCCTGCGCTTTGCGCGCGAGAGCGGTTACAAAAAGATTACGCTATGGACCCACAGCGTGCTCACGGCCGCACGCCACATCTATGAGAAGGCTGGCTTCAAACTCATGCGCACCGAGCGCCACAAGAGCTGGGGGCGCGCGGTGGTCAGCGAGCATTGGGATCTGACGCTATGAGACGGCGCGTCCCCATGATCACGCAGGAACTGCGCACTATAAGGATGAAGCGCGGCGCGCGAGATGGCAGGCTTATCGTGACGCGGCGGCATATTTGTCGCTGCAAACCACCAGGTTTGCGCTTTACGGCTTCGCGCTTTTCGTCTTACTCCGCCGTAGGTGCTCATCGAGCCGCGGCATGATTTCGGCGAAATTGCACGGCCGATAACGGTAATCGAGTTGGTGCACCAGGATTTCGTCCCAGGCATCCTTGCAGGCGCCGGGCGAGCCGGGCAGGCAGAAAATGTAAGTCGCATTGGCGACGCCCGCGGTGGCACGCGTCTGGATCGCCGACGTGCCAATCTTCCTTTCGCTCACCAGCAGGAACATCGTCGCGAAGCCGTCCATCTTCTTTTCTAACAATGGCTCGACCGCTTCCGGGGTAACGTCGCGGCCGGTGAACCCGGTACCCCCGGTCGTGATGACGACGTCGATAAATTTGTCAGCTATCCAGGCCTTAACCCGCTGTCGGATCGCCTTGACCTCATCCTTGACGATCGCGCGCTCTGCCACGACGTGGCCGGCAGCGCGGATGCGTTCAATCAAAGTCGTGCCAGACTTGTCGTCAGCAGTCTCACGCGTGTCAGACACCGTGAGAACTGCGATTTTCAGCGGCACGAATTGTCGGCTTTCGTCTATGCCGGGCATCGTGGACTCTCTCTCTGCGCACCCACGGCTTCCTGCGGGGCATCATGTTCGCGTTCTAGCGGAAACTAAAGCAAAACATTCGCGTGGGTCATTTGACACCGGCCGCTCGCAGATATTGCAGATCGACGAATTTTTCCGGCACCGGTAGCGGCGGCTCAAGCACGCCCGTCTCCGCCATCATGATCGTTACTTGTGCGAGCGCCTTCATGTCGATTTCAGCCTCGCGCGGCAAAATCCCGAGTTCCGGTTCAAAGTAGAGCTCCAGCACGCTGGTGGCTACGGTTTTCGAAACGCCGGTGGTCTCGGAAATGATCTCAGCGACAACGCCGCGATGCTGCGGATCGCGAGTCGAAGACGAAACTCATCATCGCTTCTTTCGCTACAAGTTTACTGACCCGCCGCGAAAGTGTTGCAGGACGACACCTTGCCTTCCTTCAAACCGATCGTGAACCAGCGTTGTCGCTGCGCCGAGGAACCGTGGGTGAATGCGTCGGGCACGACGTAACCTTGTGTTTGCCGCTGCAACCGGTCGTCGCCGATCGCTGCCGCGGTCTGCAAGGCTGCTTCGACGTCGCCCGGCTCGATCGAATTCCAGCGCTGATTGGAGTGATTCGCCCAGACGCCGGCGAGACAATCAGCTTGCAACTCAACAAGCACCTGAATGCGGTTCGCCTCCGCCTTACTGCCTGCCGCGCGCTGTGCATTTTGCGCCTTCGGCAAAATACCAAGCAGGTTCTGCACGTGATGACCGACCTCATGCGCCATCACGTAAGCCTCAGCGAATTCGCAAGCCTTGCCACTGCAACCGCGGAAGCGATCGCGCATGTCGCGGAAGAAAGAGGTATCAAGATAGATGCGGCGATCATTTGGGCAGTAGAACGGACCCATCGCCGATTGCGCGAAGCCGCAGCCACCCTGAATCGCACCGGAGTACAGCCGCAGCCGCGGCACGCTGTATTGCTGACCCCCGCTCTTAAAAATTTCAGTCCATGTGTCTTCCGTGTTGCCGAGCACAGCGGCAACGAAATCACCCATCTGATCCTTCGGCGCGCCGGTGCGTTGCGCGGGCTGCTCATAGGGCTGCTGGGAGTGCCGCCCGCCGTTCACGAGTTCGGCTCCGCCGATCAGAATGCTCGGATCGATTCCGAGCGCCCAGCCAATCAGGCCAAGAACGACAACAGTCCCGATTCCGAGACCGCCTCCCCCGATCGGGATGCCCATACCACCGCCGCCACCGAAGCCGCCGCCCTCATCACCGCGACTGTCTTCGACATTGTCGCTCCGACGGAAGTCATCCCAACGCATGACGAATTGCTCCCTATGGCTATGCCGCAATCATCGCCGAACTGGCCCTACGCGTCCAACGGCGTTTGAAGTTTGCGCCACCGTCATACCTCCTAAGTCCACGTTAATTAGGCAGAATTTGCCCAGTT
>Ga0075028_100000351_pt1 | contig 17048 bp, 10 predicted proteins | sample LitLauG_LLR_2014_FD_71390 | JGI IMG/M metagenome (GOLD analysis project Ga0075028, IMG submission 71390) | Freshwater sediment microbial communities from Pennsylvania, USA - Little Laurel Run_MetaG_LLR_2014 | ecosystem: Environmental > Aquatic > Freshwater > Creek > Sediment | place: USA... | reverse complement strand
CGCATCCAGCGCGGGATAGCGCGAGGCGAAGAAGTGGATTCCGTACGCAGGGAAAAAGACCGCGAGGGGCACGCTGATCAGAGCAATCACGGCCATCATCACAACGAACGCGATGCTTCCCGCCACAATTGCGAGCGCAATCGTGGCTGCATTCCACGGCACTCCGGCGCCTTTGAGGCCGATGATGAGGGCGACTACCGCAATCACAACCGGAATCAGCAAGATTACGAAAATGATGACAAAGATGATGCCCGCCGCGATGGCGAGGACGATCTTCATCCCGATGTATCCGGCATAGCCTCCCTTGTCCGTCTTCATCATGCCGAGCAAGCGGCTCCAGGCGTCGCCGAAATCGAGTTTTTCCAATGCCATGACGGGCGCCATGAAGTCTTTGCCGAAGACGTGCACTACCGCGGCCGCAATCACGAACGCGACCAATAGGAAGAACAAGACGATCCCGCCGGCGATGAGCGGAAGCAGATGCGCTCGCGGATTCGTCAGCCAACCGGCGAGGAAGGCAATCCCCACGGGAATGCCAATGAGTATGACAAGAAATATCCCCAGCGCCATCTGATACACAAGTTGCCAGAGAAAAAACTTCCGCCCGGCGGCTCGCCACTTTCTCCATCCGGCGCGTATTCCATCGCAGCGCTTCTGGACCACAGTTTCAATCAGAACGAAGCGGCAAACACTGCTGACGTACATGAAGAGCAATATAAGAATGCAGAATATAAGCAAGCCAACACCGATGGCGAGCGCGAGTGTCGCAACATCCATTCCATGCCAGGGAAGATTGCTCAAGAACTCGTTGGACTTTCCGTGGCCGCCACTGGAGGGAACGTTGAAGTTCGACCCGTTGCAACTGCCTCCGCTGCTTAGTTCGCCGGTGGCGAGACCCAGCACCGCCAGCCTCCACCATTGACTCCAGCGAAGGGGCAGGAGTTGGCGCTTGGTGTGTTCGAGGGCGGGGGAGATGACGTCGATGGCGGAGCGTCGGGCCAAGAAGAACCTCGTGGTGGCTTGCTGTCGTTCAAGCTACTGTGCCATGAGGGCGGGCGTCAATGCGGAAGTTGCGCGTGGCGCCCCTGACAGGGCTTGGTGTCGCCGCGCCGCTGTCCCAGCGCTTCGCGCTGGGCTAAATGAGGTTCCGCCCTCCGGGCTCGATTTGTCCTGACAACTACCGCTTCAACAGATCGACCGGCTGCCGCACGTCGTGCACGCGGAACATGTGTGCTAGCGCGGAATGGCGCTCGGCCACGGCTTCGTACATCGCATACGCAACATTGCGGTATGAGGTGTGCCCGGCGGGAGTGGTGCGCAACTCCGAGATGTAGAGGGCTTCGGCAAAATCCATTTTAAAAAGAGTGCGGGTGCGGAAGGCGAGGGGAATGGCATATTGCGAGTTCTCGGCGCCTTCGGGGGTCGCGGTCTGGCTGAGCGTTGAGACTGCGGTAGCGACTCTTTGCATAGCGCGGTCGTAACGGTCGCGCAGTCCAGCCGCTGCGATTTCAGGTGGCGTGTCGTAGCCATGGGTGGTGGCAAAACCTTGCAAAATCTGCACGCAGCGGCGGTGGCGGTGCATGTCGCGGAAACCGCCGATGTCCATGAGGATGTCGAAGCGGAAGTGCTGGCCGGCGCTGAAGGCGCGCAGGAGTTCGTCGTGCTTGCCGCGGTGGCGCGTGCCCAGTTCGATGATCTCGTTGCGGCGTTTCTCCCCGGCGAATTGCAAGGCTTCTCGAATCTGGCGGTAGGGGTAGTGGCAGTGTTCGTAAAGGAGGGTGGTGGCGAGTTCGAGCTCAACGGGGTCGTCATCGAGCAGGTCGACCAGCGGAGTCGGGGCGATGGGCGCGGCCTTCATCAGGTCGGCTGCGGCCTGCCTTAATGCATGACGCGTTTCAATCTCGTAAGGATTTGGGTTCGCGTATTTGACCAGCGTGGGAGCGACGCGGACCTCTTTCAGCAATTCCTGGGCGGCGCGGTCGGCGAGCGCGGGATCGGCGCGCCGAATTTCTTCGACCAGGGCGCGTAGGGAATCTTCGTTCACGTTCCAGGCGGGTTCGCTGGCAGCTTTCTTGAGTAGTTCAGCAAGGCGGCGGACCTCGGCGTGGGTGTGGGAGAGGAGATGCGCGACCTGGTTTTCGAGGGTGCGGGCGTTGACGATTTCACCGAGCGACGTGTTGGTGGCGAGCGGGAGCAGGTAGCGGGTGACGTCGAAGGCGCGGGCGCGCAGGGTACGCTCGTAGGCGTCCTGCTTCATGTCGTCGGGCTTTGGAGTCTTGGAGACGAGGTGGTGAAAGATAGATTCGGAAAGGGCTTCGTATTCGGCGAAGAGGAAGTCGACGGTGTCACGGTAGAAGGTCGTGGCGGACACCTGGGCGAGGGAGACGACGACGCCCACACGCACGGGCGAGGACGCCCGTGCCGCCACGGTCGTTTCTCCGAAATCGGGGGTGTAGTAGCCGCCTTTGCGGAAGTCCTGGTAGCGCGTGGACCGCTCCTGGCCGTCCCAGCGCGTTTCGTCAGCGACGGCGATGGCGGCAAGGATGGAAAGCTTTTCGATGGCAAGCGCGATGTGAGCCAAGTCCGCGATGGAGCGATGACCGTACTGGAAATAGAACGTGTTGAGGAACTTTTCGGCCTTCTGGGCACTGATCTCGCGTAGCGACTCCTTCATGGAGAGCGCGGAGCGCGAGTATTTGGCCATGGCGTAGGCCTGCACTTCCGGCTCGGCGCCGAAGACGGCAAAGACTTCGACCGCAGGCTCGGGGTGGGATTCGTTACGAGTGGAGGGTCCGGACACGGCGATAGTCTCATGCATGGGCAAAGCGAATGGTACTTTGCGGGAAGCTGTGGGAGCAAACGGTCAGCCTGACCCGCCACTTAAGTGGCGGGCTAATTTCAGACGCCCCTACGGGGCTGGGCAAGTGTCGCTCGCAGGAATCGGATATTGAAGTGTCTTAGCGGCTAACTTCGAAGTTGACGGCCTGGCCGGCGACGACTCTCTCCCCGGCGGCCGGAGTCTGCGAAGTGATGAGCGAACCCGGTGTTACAGGGGCAGGGGGATTCGTGTCGCCGGGAGGAGCCTGGGCAGTGGCGACGCTTCCTACTTTCATACCAACGCTACTCAGCGCTTGCGTCGCGGAGGCGAGTGGCTGTCCGAGGAAGTTTGGCATCACGTAGGACTGCGCCTGAGCGGGTGCGGCCACCAGCAGGCTTAGGGCTGGAGAAGTCACGATCACAGCGTTGGCGGCAGGGTCCTGACCGAGAACTTGACCTGCTGGAGCATCGGGCACCGCGGCGACGGCAACCGTGCCTAGTTGCATGCCGCGGCGACGAATGTTCAGTTCGGCGGTGCGCTGGCTCTGGCCAATCACGTTGGGCGGGGAGACGCGCTGCAGGCCCAAGCTCTCAGCCACGCGCACGTGCCATCCGCGGCGGACGGTGGCGCCAGCGGCAGGGGCCTGCGAAACGATGCGGCCTATGGCAATGTCGGGACTATAGAACTGGCGCTCCACTTCGACTTCCAGGCCAAGTTCGGCGGTGGCGCGGCGGGCGTCGGTGGGAGTGAGACCGACTAGGTTGGGAACGGTGACTTCGCGTCCGTGAACGGCGAAGCGCATGGCGGTGAGGGCGGAGACCAGGGCGACGGCGGCGAGCACGAGGAGAAGCAGGACGATGCGGAGGAAGGCCATCATGGGATGACACTATTCTACGATTTCTGTCGGGTGAGCGAGCACCGGAAGGTCAGGCAACACTTTAATCGTCATCGCCGGGCGCTTGCCAGTGATGGCCACAGGCGTGACACAGCCAATCGGTGCGATGCAACGGTAGCGGGAGGCTGAGAAGGTACGCCGAGGTGAAGGCCACGCCTTTACGCAGTTCTTCGAAGCTGACGTCCAGCGACTGACACACCGGGCAGTGGGGTTGCGTGTACTCACCCACACCTTCGACCTCGAGCGACTCCGGGATGGGCTGGCCGAGAATGGCAACCGCCTCATCTGGGCTTTCGGGTTCGACCATGAGTTTGATTCCGCCCATCAGGGTTGACCAGAACCAATCCATCCGAACAACGTTGTCATCAACCAGGAAGCACTTGATCCCGGCGGAATCGAGGGCGCCCTTCGCGAAGAGCGCTTCGGGAAGGTCGCGGTAGCGGCGAACCAGGACTAAATGGCGCTCTTCCGGAAGTTCAATGGACGGCGGAGTCTCGTTTAGAGGAATCGAAGATTTCCGCTTCGTGACTTCGTCTTCCAGGGCATCGTGGCCGGGATCGGAGAGTGACCAGGCTTCAGTGGCGATTTGCTGCAGTTCCTCGTCACTCATCTTGGCGTAGAGGTCGGAAGACGCTGGTGTTCCTTCTCTGGATCGGCCGTCGGCATGATCGGTGGCGATGATATGGCAAAGGTGGGTGGCGCGTCTAGGGCGGGAGCGTGAGGCGTCTCGCCGAGTTGCGCGGGCGAGGACGCCCGTGCCTCCAATAAATCGGACGTTAGTGATTCTCGCCGTCGCCGGGGGCGACGTCGGGGGTGTCGAGCTTCACCGGTTGGGTGGATGCGACGTTCGGCGGAGGCTGGAAATCGCCTTGATCTTTGCCGGCCAGAGCGACGTTCATGAACTCCATCCAGATGGGCAGGGCGGCGTGGCCGCCGGTTTCTTTGGCGCCGAGGGAACGCCTTTCATCGAAGCCGACCCAGACGCCGCAGGTGAGCGTGGGCGAGAAGCCGACAAACCAGGCGTCGGTAAAGTCGTTAGTGGTGCCGGTCTTCCCGGCCAGCGGATACGGCATCTTGCTGGCGGCGATTCCGGTGCCGTGCTGGATGACCTCGCGCAGCATCGACGTGAGGATGCGGGCGGTGCGGGCGCTGATGATGTCTTTGGCTTCGGGGAAGTCCTGCTCGAGGACGCGGCCTTCGTAGTCGGTAACTTTGTTGATGTAGCGCGGGGTGGCGCGGACGCCGTCGGCGGGAAAGACGCTGAAAGAGGAGGTTTGCTCCATGAGGGTGAGGTCGGCGGCGCCTAAGGCAATCGGCAGGTACGGCGGGATGTTGGACGTCACGCCGAAGCGGTGAGCGTAGTCGATTACAGTTCTAATGCCGAGCTTGTCTGCCAGTTTCAGAGCTGGAATGTTGCGCGATTGAGCGAGCGCACGGCGCAGCGAGATGGCGCCTTCGAACTTTTCGTCGTAGTTGTGTGGAATATATGGCCCGGACGCGGTCTGAAATGTGGTGGGCTCATCGACGATGACGTCATCGGGACTGCCGCCTTTATCGATGACGGCGGTGTAGACGTAGGGCTTGAAGGACGAGCCAACCTGGCGCTGAGCCTGCGTGGCACGGTTGAATTTTGACTCCTCGTAGTCGCGGCCGCCGACCATGGCTTTGATTTCGCCGGTAGCATTGTCGAGAGCGACAAGTGCGCCTTGGGCGCCGGAATCCTGTTCAAGCGAGACACGTGCTTTGCCTTCAGCGCCGGAAGTGAGCACCTTGACGTAGACGACGTCGCCGGGGATGAACAGCGCGGGAATCTTGAAGCCGGTCCAGGCGATCTCGGCGGGGCCGAGCGTTGCGGTTGTGTGGCCGAACTTGATCGTGGCGGATGTCGGCGTAACTGCCGTGACCAGGGCGTGCGTGTAGCCGTTGATTGCGGGCGGCTGATCCCAGTCCGGGTCAACATACTTGTCGAGGGCCTGCCCCTCGGCGACAACATTTTGCAGCTGTCCTTTCCATCCGTGGCGGCGCTCGTACGCGGCTAATCCATCGAGAACAGCCTGGTTGGCGGCTTTCTGCAAGTCCATGTTCAGGGTGGTGTAGACGCGCAGGCCGGCTTCGTGGACCTGATCGCTGCCGTACTTGCCTTCGAGGTAGCGGCGGATTTCCTCGACGAAATAGGGAGCGACGGAGTTGGGATCGCGCGCCAGGTGCAGGACCAGCGGCTTTGTTTTGGCGTCGGCGGCTTGCTGGGCGGTAACCTTCCCGTCCTCTAGCATGGCGTTGATGACGAGGTTGCGGCGCTTGATGGCGCGGTCGCCGTGCTGGATGGGGGAATAGACAGCGGGGCCTTTGGGGATGCCGGCGAGCAGAGCGGCCTCATCAAGCGTGAGTTGCTTAGCAGGCTTGCTGAAGTAGTACTCGGAGGCGGCCTCGAAACCGTAGGAGCCATGACCCAGGAAGATCTGATTGGCGTAGAGCGTGAAAATCTGCGGCTTGGTGAAGTGGCGCTCGATCTGGATAGCGAGAACCGCTTCCTGCATTTTGCGGTGGAACGACCGTTCCGGAGTCAGAAAAAGGTTGCGAGCCAGCTGCATGGTGAGCGTGGAGGCGCCTTGGGCCCGGCCGCCCGAGAGAATATCGCGGTAAGCCGCTCCTACAATGCGCCAGACGTTGATGCCCCAGTGGCTCTCGAAATCCTTGTCTTCGATGGAGATGAGCGCGTCGCGCAGAACTTTCGGATAGTCATCGTAGCTTGCGACGACGCGGCGCTGTAGAGCAAACGTGCCGATGACGCGGCCCTGGTCGTCGTAAAGCTCGGTGGTGGAACTGGGACGAAAGTGCTCGAGTTCTTCGACCTGCGGTAGATCGGTGGAATAGACCAGCAGCAGGCCGATGGAAGTACCGAGGAAGGCGGCAATGAGCACGAGAAGAACCAGCACGACGCGGCCAACCAGTTTGGGGTGGCGTGGTTCCGGCGGGGTTTCGTCGAAGAGCAGAGGCATGCGGGACAAGGTCAGGATAGCAGTGTAGTGCGCACGCGAGCCAGTTCCCGGGGCGGGACAGGGTGTGGCGCGAGCCGATCGGTGAGCGCACCGTCCCCTGCGGGAAGGGTGCGGCACCCGCTGTCCTGGAGATGCGTAGCCGCGCGCACATCACTGTGCCGCTGCCGCGCGTTCTGCGTCAAGAAAAACGCCCGCCATTGGGGCGGGCGTGAAATCCTACGGAAAGCGACGTTATCCCTTGGCCACGCGAGCTTTCAGGACTTCCAGGGCGCGGTGCAGCTGCTCGTCCTGCTGGCTGGGAGCTTTCTTCGGCTCCTGGTCGGGCGGGGCGGCTTCTTCTTCATCAACCGGGGCGCTGTCGTCCTCGTCAGCTACAAGCACGTTGGGCGTGACGGCGGAATCCTGAATGGCCTTGCCACCAGGCGTGTAGTACTTGGCGATGGAAAGAATCAGCGCTGAACCGTCTGGGATCTCAATGACCTTCTGCACCGAACCCACGCCGAAGGTTTTGTCACCGACGAGATCGCCGCGTGAATTTTCGAGGATGGCGGCAGCCACAACCTCTGCCGGACCAGCGGTACCGCGATTCACCAGCACTACCAGGGGCAGCTTGGTGATTTCTTTCTGTGGATCAGCGTTGAAGTTCTCCCGCGGATACTTCTGCCCCTGCAGGTAGGCGATGGTGCCGTGGTCGAGGAACAGGTTCGCGGTGGCGATGCCTTCGTTGATGTCACCATCGGCGCAATTGCGCAGGTCGAGGATCAACTTCTTCGCGCCGTTGTGCTGCAGCGCCTTGACGTGGTTGGCAATCTCCTGCGACTTGCCTTTGCTGAAGAACTCGACCTTGACGTAGCCGGTGTTGTCTTCCAGAGATTTCTCGAGTACGGCCGGGTTGATCGGGAGGTCGCGGGTCAGTGTGGCCTTCTGCGGCTCGGAGCGACGGGCGCTGGCGCGGACGACGGACACGTTTACGTTCGAACCGACATCCCCCATCAGCTTGCCATGAATTTCGGCGAGCGACATTTCATGGGTGGACTTGCCCTCGATCGCTTCAAAGATGTCGCCGCTCTGTATGTTTGCTTTGTCAGCGGGTCCACCGGGAATGACGGCGACCACGGCGGCATAGCCGAAGCGCTTGGAGATGGTTGCGCCAATGTCAGCCTTCGCGCTCAGCTTGTGGCTCTTGTACTCCTTGTACTCGGCGGGGCTCAGGTAGCTGGAGTTGGCGTCGAGCGCTTCGAGCAGGCCGTGCAACGCGCCGTCGGTGACGGCGGGAACGTTCGGCTCCTCGACGTACTCATTGCGCACGCGCGAGAGCACTTCGCTGTAAACCTGGAGCTGGCGGTACGCGCCGTCGTCTTTGCTGGCGGCGCGGACACCGAGCGTGCCGAGAGCGACCAGGATCAAAAGCACAGTGGAACTGGCGAGGACAAAAACTTTCGTTCGATTCGACATCCGGTGATCTCTTTTTGGCGAGGGTTTACTTCCGGCGGAAGTAAGTCATTATACCCCGGTTGGACGTGCGAGAAGCGGTTTTGGATGCACGCGAGGACTAGAACGGTCAGGGGGGTGGGAGTGGGATGTTGTTGAAAGGAACAGGGTTTTGGCGGAGTCTCCGCCAGGTCATTCGGCGCCGCCTGCGCTATGATGACGGAATACCAACTGGGAGGCCACCATGACGTGCGCCCCTCGCCGAGTTTTCGCACTGGGTTGCATTCTGTGCGGACTTGCCCTGGCAGTTTGCTCACAGGATTCCTCCTCCCGGAAAACAGCACGCGCGGAGTCCCGACCGAAGCCAGAACGCAAGCTGACAGCGCAAGAGACACGAGGGGTGCAGTTACTCGAGACTGCAGAAGCGGAAGCCCACAGCATGGGTGCCGAGATGCGCGCATTCCTCCTCTGGGAAATCGCGCACGCTTACCGGAAACTGCGTCCGACAAAGTCGCGGGAGCTCCTGCGAGAAGCGTTTAGGGCCGCGTTGGAGATACCTGACGACCAAGTTCCGCACGGCTGTTCTGCCTGCGTGTCTAAGCCCTACCTTGAAATAGAGACTCTCAACGATCTGGCCGGAGAATCACCGGAGCTAGTACAGGACCTCCTTGCCTCTAAAGAACCCGACGTGCGCCGCCAAGTGGATGCGCGGCTTGTGGTGCGTTTGTCGGAACAGAAGAAGTTTGCATCGGCCCGGGAGATTCTGCGAAAGCTGGCCGGAGAGAAGGACTATGACTACCACGCGGCGACCTTTTACCTACTCTCACTCCCGCCCGGTCACGAGGAAGAGAGAAGGGCGGTCTTCCGGGAAGCCTTGCGCAACTATCGCGACTTCAGGTCTGGATTCAGTTTTGGCGGCGAAGACTTCACCAGTATGGTCATCAGATTCTGGCGCGCAGTGCCGCCAGAATCCGCGCTGGAAGCGATCGACGCAATTCTTGAAAGGGCAAAGGAACAGAATTCCTTTAGTGTGTCGATGGCTACGAAAAAGGACTCGTTCTTTTTCATATCCAATTACAAGTTCCGCCTTTTTGAGCTGTTGCCAGTTCTGCGAGAGCTGGACTCTGCAAAAGCGGAGAGCTTGTTGCGCGATAACCCTGATCTCGAGCCGACGCTCAAACAATTCCCAGAGGGCATGGCCTCGGCTGACGCGTTCTATCAGGCGAGGACCGTAGACGAGTACGCCAAGGGAGAGATGCTGTATATGAACGTGGGCGGACCCCCCAGCGTCGAAGGAGAGTTGGGGCGAGTGGCTGCCAATACGGTAGATAGTGGAACGAAGGATCCCAAGCAAGCGGTTGAGCGTGCGCTTGGCCTTCCGGAGTGGGGAGCTGACGGGATGGAGGGGCCGTCGTCTCGGGCCACAGCGCTGACGGACCTTGCGCGGCAAATTGGGACCAGCAATGCCGAGCTGGCCCGTATGGCCCTCACGGAAGCGGCCAAAGTGCTAGACCAGATCAATGCACGCGATGGTGCTGTGCTGGTACGGCAATTGATCGACGTGCGGCTCAAGCTCGGGGACAATGATGGTGCGGACAGGTTGATCCGCGGTGGAATTAAGATCGCGGAAAAACTCTACGAAAGTGACGACAACCCGGACAACCGAAACCAGGCGTCAAAAGCACAATGGCCCTCCGCTGCGCTCTGGCGCCATCTAGTCGCATTCGCCCAGGAGACATCGCCGCGACTTGTAGAACAGGTAATCGGCGAAGTGCGTGATCCTGAAATTCAGGCTTTTCAGAAAGTAGCGCTGGCACACATACTCCTTGATGCTCCGAAGCTTACGCTGCAGGTGGCCGACGTTCGTAAAGGCGGCGCGACGTTCTTCGCAGATTTCTAGAATCTCGGTTTTGCAGTTGTGACATGGGTTCGCGCATGCCAGGCGCTACCTTCTCGAGTGAGTCGTGCCAGTTCTGCCCCCGTCGTTGTAAGACAGGCGATCCACTAAACAAGCTCTAGCAAACAAAGTGCCCGCCAAAGTCGACGCCTGCGCCGAATATCCGTTCAGCCGCATCAAGTTTTTCTCTACATAGCCTCAACTCACCCAATCACGAGGCGATGCGACATTTCAAGCGACACCCTGCAAAACGCTGTAGCCTGCTTTACTTCCCTCAGTTAGGAAGCGAAACAAGCGTTTTCCCGGCGGTTCGTGGGCTCCGAAATAAATCCCCTTTATCACCCTCATAAGTTTTCGTTTTCAAAAGAAAGTCCGATGCACAGCAACGGAAGTATGCGTTGGACTGCACACGCGCGCGCCGTTATGGTCGGCGTGCTGGCAGTGGGGGCGCACCGTCCTTCGTTGCATGCACCAGGGGAGAAAGTGAGCAGTCAAATGAGGCTGAGATCCCATATTGGAAACGCGGTTGTGTTTTTCAGTGTATTGGCAGCGCAAATGGGCTGGGCCCAGGAGCCGACTGCCGCGCCGACAAGCAACGAGGCCATCCTCCGCCACATGCAGGAATTGGAACAGGAGGTGAAGGACCTGCGAGCGGAAGTTACGGCGTTGAAGAGCGCAACGCCCGCGGCTGCACCGGCGCCCACACCGGCTGTGCCGCAAAGCAACCTCGTGGCCAGTGCACCGGGATCTGCGCCCGCCACCGCACCTGCGCCGGGACCGTCGCTCGCGGGATTACTGGGCTCCACCACCCTCAGCGGGTTCGTGGATGTGTACTACGGGCAAAACTTCAACAATCCGGCGAGTCGGTCGAACGGATATCGCTTCTTCGACGGGTCGACGAATAGTTTTGGGCTGAACCTCGTCGAGTTGGTTGTCGACAAGGCTCCTGAAGTCACCAACAGCCGCACGGGTTATCACGTTGCGCTCGGCTTCGGGCAGGCGATGAATACCGTCAACGGTTCGGAACCTTCGGCGGGGCTGGGGTTTGATCAGTATCTGAAAGAGGCGTACTTCTCGTACCTCGCGCCGGTAGGCAAAGGCTTGCAGGTGGACGTCGGAAAGTTCGTGACGCCGTTCGGGGCCGAGGTCATTGAGACCAAGGACAACTGGAATTACTCACGCGGGCTGCTCTTCACCTGGGCGATTCCTTACTACCACTTTGGGGCGCGCGCCAAGTACACGTTCAACGACAAGTACTCGCTCACGGGTTACCTGGTCAACGGGTGGAACAACGTGGTCGACAACAACACGGGGAAGACAGGCGGGCTGAGCTTCGCGTGGAATCCCAATAAGAAGTTCGGCGTGACCGAGACCTACATGGTGGGGCCGGAGCAGAGCAGTACGCCGACGCAGAGTCTGAACGGCAACCTGCGCCAGCTGTTCGACACGGTGGCTACGGTGAATGCCACTTCGAAACTATCGTTCCTGCTCAACTACGACTACGGACGGGGCGACCGCGTGGACAGCCTCTCGCATCCGGTGTACTGGACTGGAATTGCGCCCTATGTGCGCTACGCCTACAACGGCAACTCGGCGTTCACGGTCCGCTACGAGTATTTCAACGACCACGATGGATTTGCCACCGGCACCGCGCAGCACATGAACGAATTCACCACGACGTTTGAGCGGCTGGTGGCGCACCACATCATCAGCCGTTTCGAGTTCCGGCGGGATCTCTCGAATCAGCCGGTGTTCCTGAAAGGGAACTCGCCGGTGAAGGATCAGAACACGCTGACGGCGGGTTTTGTGTACACGTTCGACAGTCGCGAGGCGAAATAGGGGATGACCGGGACTGCGGCCAAGGCTCATGACTTTGGGGCAGCGTCGACTTTTGCTGCCTCGGCATGGGGATCAGCGGCGGGGGCACAATCCCAGAATCCCCTGGTGCCAGCGCCCTCGCCGCCCCCCACCAAGATGGGGCAATGAACCGAGTCACCAGCAAGACGGCAGACGATTACCAAACTTACGAGGGGAATACAGGAGAACAGCGATGGCAGAAAACGCCACAGAAATGAAACCAACCTTAGGCTTGACCGGCCTGACGATGAATGCAATGGCGCTCATCGCACCCGGGGCCTTCCTTTGGCTTACCTTCTACATTCAAGCGACGACGGGTGTAACCGCGCCTTCCATGTGGATGGGCATTGTGGTTGCCCTGCTGCTGTGCCTGGCCACAGCCGTTTGTTACGCCGAAATGGCAAAACTCTATCCGGGCACGGGGAGTTCGTACTACTTCGCGGAACAATCGTTCTTGAATCACGAGAAAGCTTGGCGGTTTGCCCGGCTCTCCAAGTTCATCGTCGGCTGGGCGTCGCACCTTTACTACTGGATCTATCCGGGCGTGATGGTGGCGGTGATGGGCATCCTGTGCGGCTACCTGGCTGGAACCCTGTGGCCAAACTTCATGAGCTCATCGAATCCGGGTATGTTCTTCATGATGGCGGTGGCGGTTGTGTTTTCGTTCGTGGTCGCCTACATCGCCAGCCGCGGCGTCAACGGATCGACGTCGGTGAACATTGCCATTAACGTAATCCAGATTGCAGCGCTGGTGGTGTTTGCGGTGGCCGCTTTGGGATACCGCATGAACCATCCACCGGGGAGCACGGCGCGGCAGTTCGACGCGACGTCGGGAGCTTCGTATGACTACGAGTTCCTCACCCAGAAGACCGTCGCCAGCGGGCAGGAAACGGAAACGATTGTGCGAGATGCTAGCGGCGTGCCCCAGCCCAAGCTGGACGGCCGCGGCAAGCCCGTTCCCTACACCGTGAGCTACCCGGCAACGGATGCAAGCGGCGCTTTTCTTACTCATCCCACAGGCGGCTCGGTCATTCGTCCGCACAACTGGGGCTGGGTGTTCATCCAGGCGACGGTGGCCATCCTTATCCTGGTCGGATTTGAATCGGTGACCGCGATGGGCGGCGAGGCGAAGAACGCCAGGCGCGATGTTCCGATTGCGGTCATTGTCTCGCTGCTGGTGCAGGGGCTGATCTGTTATCTGTTCGAGTATTTTGCAGCCAATTACTTCCTGAACAGCGGATACACGGCGCAGAGCGCTTCCGGTTCGGCGGCACCCATTGGCGACATGATGATCATGGTCGGCGACGCGCTGTTCGGGGCGGGCCGCGGTCGCATCTTCATGCTCGCTGAGGCCTTCACCGTGTTCCTGGCGCTGATTGGTACGACGCTCTCCTGTATGAATACGGGAGCGCGCGTCACGTACGCCATGGGCAAGGACCGTGAAGTACCGGAGCACTTCGGCCTGCTGCACTCCAAGAGCCTGACACCGCACCGGGCCATCTGGACCCTGGCGATGATTTCGGCCGTGGTTGGCTGCGTGGGCGTGGTACTGGCTTTCGGCGATGCCGGCGCTCCGACGGACGCAGCGATTCAGGGGTTGCCGCACGGCTTCTGGTCGAGCGTTGGATACACGACCCACGACAAGATGGCGGCGCTGCCCAATTCGTTGCTGACGATTACGCTGGCGTCGAATTTCGGCACGTTCCTGCTCTATGGGTTGAGCTGCGTGATCTGTCTGGTGGCTTATCACGGGCATCCTAAGTTCAAGGTTGTACGTCATCTGATCATTCCCGTGTTCGGCCTGGTGGCCAACCTGGCCTGCATGGGTTTCTATCTCGTCGGGCCGTTCATGGGATACGGCACCAAGATGGAGCCGCTGCTGGCGCTGGGGATCGCGCTGGTCTGGGCCATCTATGGCGGGATTTACTTCCTGCGCGCCAGCAAGTCCATGGGGCGCACGACGCTGGTCGAGTCGCGAGCGACGACTGCGGCTTGATGTGTCGTTCTTTCAGGTCAAAACGGAGCCTGGCGGGGATCAACTTGCCAGGCTCCAGTACTATTTTAGGGGTCATCTCAGCGATTCCCTAAGCACCTATGCTCGACGTCGAATTCGCTCAACTCTCTGATCCCGGTCCGGTTCGCACCCGCAACGAGGACTACCTCGGTTACGTCCAGCCTGCCTCCGCAGCCCAGGCGCACTCGCACGGCTGGCTGTTTGTGCTGGCGGACGGGGTGGGCGGGCACCGGCAGGGAGAGGTTGCGTCGCGTGCTGCGGTGGAAGAGATGGTGGCTGGCTTCCGGCGGGCGACTGCCGGAGAAGCTCCGACCAACCTGATGAACCGGCTGGTACAGGCCTCCAACGCGCGCATCTGCGAAACGGAAGCTCTTGCCGGACCTGCGGGAACGGGTATGGCGTCGACGATTGTGGCATGCCTGTTGCGCTTTGATCGCGTCACGGTTGCGCATGTCGGCGACTCGCGTTGCTATCTGATTCGCCGCGGCGAAATCAAACAGATCACACGCGATCACACCGTGGCCAGCGAACAGCAGCGGCTCGGACTGCTTTCCGCGGAAGAAGCGAGAGACGCGGATACTCGCCATGTGCTCAGCCGTTCCCTTGGATTGAATCTGTTTGTGAACGTGGAGGTCGACGAGGTGACGGTTCTCGCGGGCGACGTGCTGTTGCAGTGCTCGGACGGATTGCATGGTCCGGTGTCGGACGCGCAGATGGCGCGGGCGGTGAAAGATGGTGCCAACCTGGAGGCGGCGGCGCGCGAGCTCATTGACCGCGCCAGCCAGCAGGATGGCGACGACAATGTCAGCGTACAGCTGATTCGGGTGCGAGGCGTCGAGCGAGTGGGAATGTACCGGGGCCGTCCGTATAATCTTCGGTGAACGGCAATTCTCGGCCTTTTCCATGTCTAATCTTTATGAACTCCTTATAAGACGTTGGCCGGACTTCTGGCATGATGAGTCAGCACTGATTGGAAAGAGGCCTGCCGCATGGTGTCGCGCGCTCCCGCGGACCCGCTCACGATGACCGCACTCCGTCCCGGTGATCAACTCGATCATTACCGCATTGAGAACCTTGCCGCTCGCAGCGGCATGGCTTCTATTTATCGCGGCACGGATTTGCGCGACGGCCGCGCCGTCGCCATCAAGGTTCCACATCCCGAAGTCGAGAGCGATCCGGCCCTTTTCGACCGCTTTCGCCGCGAAGAGGAAATCGGCAAGACCATGGACCATCCCGGGGTCATGCGGGTGTTTGCCGACGAGGACCGCAGCCAGGTCTACATGGTCATGGAGTGGGTTGACGGACGCCTGCTGCGGAAGATTCTCGACGAACAGCACAAGCTGCCCACGGAGCGTGCGGTACGGATCGCGCTGCGCGTCCTGGCGGCGCTGGAGTACATTCACTCGCAAGGCGTGGTGCATCGCGACTTGAAACCGGAAAACATCATGGTCGACGAGCAGGACAACATCAAGCTCATCGATTTCGGCATCGCGGGCAAAGCCAACTCGCGCCGTCTCACGTTCGCGAAGTTTTCCCAGACGATGGGGACGCCGGACTACATCTCTCCAGAACAGGTCAAAGGAAAACGCGGGGACGCGCGCAGCGACCTGTACGCGCTGGGCGTGATGCTTTACGAAATGCTGACGGGCAAGGTTCCTTTCTCAGGAGCGAATCCGTTCCTGATCATGAACGACCGGTTGCTGAACAACCCCGTTCCGCCCCGGGAAGTTGATCCGACAGTGACGCCGCAATTGCAGGAAATTCTCTATCGCGCTCTGGAACGCGATCCCCGGAACCGCTACCCCAGCGCCCGCGAATTTGCCCATGACCTCGAGCACCAGGATGAGGTTGGGGTGGAAGACCGTCCTGAAATGCATGACTGGAAAGAGCGGCGCACGCCCTGGACGAAGAGGATTCTGTTTTATGTGGCGTTGGCGCTGATTCCCGTGATCATTTTCGGATTGCTGTTCTACGTGGCGCGGCACAGCTGAAGGGCGGGCGCGTTGGGTTCAAAAGCTGACTGGAGCTTTCGAACTCCCTGGAAGTCGACTTCTGGCCCGCAATAACTTCCGAGTTGCGCGTCGTTCGAGAGCAATCGGAACGATTGGGCGAGCCCTGGCAGATCACTTCAGCTATGCCGACTTCCCAGTACCAATCCGGCTAACTTCCTCCAAGCCCTCTAACGTTTCTGGGGAACTAACCATGCCTGGGCTTGTTGTAAGTTGTGAAGGCAGGCCGAGGCAATGCTCTATTTTGCTGATCGCCCCGTTGGATTGATCACACCGAGGATTCTCATGCGCCCTCTACAGCGCGGACATTCCAGAGCGTCAAAACCCGCAACGTCAGTCAGGCAGCGAATGGCTGCAATGAAGTTTCTTCTATGTGCAGACCCTGAAGCAATCCCTCCGGTGGGATCAGCTGCCCTATCCAAAAACTACTAAGCGATTGCCGGTCATTCTCAGCCAGGAAGAGGTAAATGTGAACTTCCACTACGAGAAGGCAGTATGGAGATGGGAGATGGCCAAAGAATCGGACGGATTTTTCATGACCGCCTTTTAGCGAGGCCTATTGGGGACTGGATCGTGTGAAATATGTGTCAGCTGATAGACTGGTCTAAATCACTTCCCAATACCTCAGAAGAGTTGCTGCCCGCCAGATTAGGATAAGTTAAATCAAGAACTCAGTGCCGCGCCATGAATGCGGTGGTACGCCACTGTGGCGTCGAGGGCCTGCTGTAATCACTTGGCTGGATCCTCCGGCTTAGCAGGCTGGGAAGGTGGCGCGTTTTTCAACTTGGCCAGCGCTTCATCCACGCGCTTCTTGAAGTCACCCTGGTCGTTATGCGAAAATCCGCTATACATCGACACAACACTCATCTCGCACGTGGTATCAATCGGCAACAAGCTGACGTGGTTCTTGCCCTGGTTGACCGCTCCGACAACGGACCAATGAATGGAGTGTTTCACATTGTAGTCAGCAGTCATTTTGTCCTCGTCACTCTGCACGTCTTTGTAGTTGTCCGGATTGCCAAGGGCGACTTTGACCGCGCCCCACACCTCGCTGCAAGGAACGGGATAGGTGGTCTTGTAAGTCTTGCTGCCGGCACCGAACGCCGGCAGAGCAAGAGCAAGCGACAG
>Ga0075028_100000349_pt1 | contig 17064 bp, 17 predicted proteins | sample LitLauG_LLR_2014_FD_71390 | JGI IMG/M metagenome (GOLD analysis project Ga0075028, IMG submission 71390) | Freshwater sediment microbial communities from Pennsylvania, USA - Little Laurel Run_MetaG_LLR_2014 | ecosystem: Environmental > Aquatic > Freshwater > Creek > Sediment | place: USA... | reverse complement strand
CCCACCGCTACGGGGTCGAAATTGACGCATACCGGACCGAACAAGCTAGAACCCTGGGAATCGAAACACTGCAGGCGAATACTCTGGATGTGCGTTGTCCAGCGGAAGCATTTTCTCTGCTCTACCTCAATCCTCCGTATGACCTTGAAATCGGCGCCGCAAATAATCAGAGACTGGAACTGGTATTTCTGGAGCACACGTATCGTTGGCTCAAACCCGGCGGCGTCCTGGTATTTATCATTCCCCAACCACAACTAAGACCGTGCGCGCGGACCTTGAGCGAGCACTTTACCGATCTGTTCGTGCGCAAGCTCACGGAACCCGCCAGCGTCCAATACAAGCAAGTTGTAGTCTTGGGCGTGCGGCGCAAGCGACACCAGTACCTGCGAGACTCCGCGCTGCTGGAGTCCGTGCGCTGGCTGGAGATGTTGGCCACCAAGTCCGATCTGGATGCTCTAGGGGAAGCGTCTTCCCTGCGATACGAGATTCCTCACTCTGGGCCGGTAACGCTCACCAATGCTGGAATTCCGCTGGATGCAGTGGAGGACCTGCTGCTGGATTCGGCAGCATACCGTCAGGCCGCTCGAATTCTCCTCCCCAAGCAGCGGGACGTCCGAGGCCGTCCGCTCACGCCTTTGCACGGTGGGCATGTCGGCCTGCTTTGCACCGCGGGGATGCTCAACGGCGTATTCGGCGAAGGAGAAGATCGCCACATCGCGCACTGGCGCTCGGTGAAGTTCACCGACCATTGGGAAGAAGAGGAAGAAGATGGAACGAAGATTTTCCATGACCGTGAGAGGTTCTCGCACGAACTGACGCTGGTGTTTGCCAATGGAAAGACCCAGATTCTCACGCACGAGAAGAAGGAGGCCGAATGAAAAATGCCCATCTTCGTGTTGGCTGGCTCACCTACGTGAAGAGCACAGAAAAAACCACCACCAGCATTAAGTTGCGCCTCGACCGCTTCATCGGGGAGGTGTTGCCCGACCCGCCTCGACAAGCCAAGGCCCACTTGATTTCTGTGATCGGAGGAGACACGCAGATCTCCGCGATCAGCGCAGCCATTTCCATGGGAGACCGGTTCATGATGGACGGGCCAGTCGTACAGCCGATCCGCGTGTGCCTCGAGCGCAATGCGCAGTGTTTCAAAGGCTCGATACAGCTTGCGGGCCGAAAGAAGCCGCTGCGCCACCTCATCGGCATGTCGGAAGAGTTCTCCTCGGGAAACCTATCTGCCAGCTCGGGAAGAACTCTGTTGGCAGGCTCCGATAACCGATTTGTTTGGGCTTCCATCGCCCACATCCATGGGATTCCCAGCATCCCGGGCTGGGCCGATTGGTTTGCAGATGAACTGAATGCGCATCGCGCGATTACGCGTGCTCTCGGCATTGGATGTGACCCGGTGATTGTCAAAGGCGAGAAAGAGCAATTTCTCGACTGGCTCAGTTGGGGCGTGGAGAGTGGCGCGATCCGATTTCCCCCGGACACAGGTTCGGTCCGCTGGCCCAGCGTGAATCTGCAAGATATCCTCCGGCCAGGCAACGAGTCTTAGATGTGGGTTGGACGCGCCGAAGAATTCGCGACCGGAGTTCGCAACTGTCGCGGTAGGGACGACCATTGCTGATCGCCCACCGGGTGGCCGGAGGTAGTTGCCCACCTCCGGCTCCCACAGAACGTAGCGTGCGGATTTGCCGCACTACGCTCTTCAGAAGTTGCTTCACAGTATGGCGATAGCTTGTAGCTCCCGATAAGGGAGATACAGCTTTGGTCGAAGCAGTGGGAACTGTTTCTGGATCCGCTGGAATTGCTCCCACCAGATCGTGCCGTCCCAACTCCGACTGCTCAAGATTTTGCGCCAATAGCACTCCACGGCCCGATGGACCCGCAGCAGCGCCCGAAGGTTCCCGGCAATGCCGTAGTACGCATAGTGACCACGGAGCATTTGATTGAGATGATCTGCCTGCTCTTGGAGCGATGAATGCCGCATCCGCCTCATCTGATCCTGTAAGCGCATGAGAGCGCGGCGCAGTCGTGACTTCTCTGTACGCATTCCAATCCGAAAGTTGCCTTTCCGATTGCGAGTGCAGTAAAGGGTAAACCCCAAGAAGTAAATTGTCTCCGGGCGTTTACGGCCACGTTTGCTTGCGTGTCGATGCGCGAAGCGACCAAATTCGACAAGCTTGGTCTTCGTCGGTTCCAAAGTCAGGCTGAATCTACTCAGCCTCTTGGCCAGGGCTTCCTGAGCACGAAGAGCATCCGCACGATATTGGAAACACAGCACGAAGTCGTCGATATATCGCACTATGCAGGCCTCGCCCCGTAGCCGGGGCTTGACCACTCGTTCGAACCACAGATCGAGCACATAGTGCAGGTATACGTTACTCAGCAATACGCTGATCGACCCTCCTTGCGGAGTTCCTTCTTCGCTCGGATGAATCTCTCCATTCTCCAAAACGCCTGCCTTCAGCCAGCGCCGGATTAAACTGATCAGGCGCTGATCTCCCACTCGGTGCTCCACAAAACGGAGCATCCATTCGTGACTTAAGCTTCCGAAAAAGTTCTTGAGGTCCGCCTCCAAAACCCACTCGATTTTCCCGCCAGCAATCCTCTCATGAAGCGTTGCCAGCGCTTGGTGGGCGCCCCTTCCGATACGTCCACCGAACGAGCACGACAGAAAGTCCTGCTCATAGATGGTCGATAGTACCTGAGAAGCGCTTCGTTGGAGCGCCCGGTCCGCTACAGTGGGCACCCCGAGAGGGCGCATCTCCTGCTTTCCGGGCTTCGGGATATAGACCCGCCGTATCTCCGGCGCTCGATATCCTTTACGGTGGACGGATTGCAGCATGCCTGCAATCCATTCCTCAAAACTCTCTTTCGCCTCCGCTACGGTCTGTCCATCCACTCCGGCTGCGGACTTGGCAGGAATCTGACTAAGATTCTCCCAAACCCGCTCCTTTGTGATGTGATGGGCCAGCGTTGTAAACCGGAGTTTCGGCTCACACCGAGCTTTGACTGCTATTCGTTCGAGTCCTGTTGTCATGACTGGCTGTTCTTCTCTTTGCATAGAAGGCCGAATCCTCCCTTTGGATGGAGCTCATGTTTCCCACGAACAATTCAACTTCCGCTGCCCGCTTCCCCATGTAGTCGGCTCTCCCGACCGCGAAGTACTATCAGGCAGTCTGACTTCCGTCAGGTCATCAGGTCGTCCTCACCTCGTCGGCTTGTCAGACCTTACAAGCTAGTTACGCTTGAACCCGACGGATCTCCCTTGTTCCCATGGTTTCCTTTGGCTGCATGCTGGCGGTACGAACCCCGGAAGCATCTCTGAACACTCGCTATGCCGCATCCAGAGTTTCTGCCTTCCCCGTTAGCGGGATAAGGTCGGCTACTTCCATCACGATCGATTTCGGGGCTATCTTGCCGTTCACTGATGTTCCGGCCTGCAACCTCCCTGTCTACGCTTCGCAGTGGCCGTTGCCGGTCACCACGCAAGACTTGGTACGCGGCTGCGAGCTAGGCTTTGCCGCGGTTTCCATTTCAGGAAACTGAACTCCATGAGCTTTCAAGGCACAACCCGCACAGATCCGTACGAGCGCGTTTACGCATACGGCTCTTACTGTGGATGAGTGGCGGCGAAGCGGGCATCAGGGTAGGGATGCAAAATGCGGGGTTGAGGAATCCACCGATTGAAGACTGGGGAGAGACGATCCCAGCGCACCTGTGCGCGTTGACCGCGACGGACTAGGACGCTCCGCCACAGCCAGCAAACGCGACGTTGAAAGATGCGCAACTGAGTCGAGTTACCAGGAACAGCATGGTATTGGTAGTAGCCCAGCACAACCTTGCGCAGCCATTCACCGACCTCGGTCGTACGATGATGCTTCCGGCGCTGAAGCTCAGCCTTAATGGCTTTGAGCTTCGCGACCATCCGCTTCTTCGCCGTAATCCGCCAGACGATGAAAGCTCCGTCACTGATGCGCTGCCCACAGAAGTGGGTGAAACCCAGAAACGTGAAGGTTTCTGGTTTGCCCTCTCCCCGCTGTTTCCGGTCACGAGCGGCGAACCGCCCGAACTCGATCAGTCGTGTCTTGTCCGCGTGCAATTCCAAACCGAACTTGGCCAGCCGTTCCCGAAACTCTCGCAGGAACCGTTCGGCGTCCGCCCGGTATTGAAAGCCCACCACAAGATCGTCAGCGTATCGGACGACGATCACATCGCCCTTCGCCACTTTCTTGCGCCAGACCTCAGCCCATAGATCGAACACGTAATGCAGGTACACGTTGGCGAGCAGTGGTGAAACAACGGCTCCCTGCGGCGTTCCTACCTTCGTCTCCGACCATTGACCGTCTTCCGAAACTCCCGCCTTCAACCATTTCTGGATCAAGCGAAGTATCCGGCGATCGGTCACGCGATGCTCGATGAACTTCATGATCCACTCGTGGCTCATGTTGTCGAAGAAGCCACGAATGTCCGCATCGAGCACCCAGTTCACTCGCTTCCATTGGATGCCCGCCGTCAGCGCGTCCAGCGCTTGATGCGGGCTGCGACCGGGCCGGAACCCGTACGAAAAGCCTTTGAAGTCGACCTCATAGATCTGATTGAGGATCGTCACCACGGCCTGTTGAACGATTTTGTCCTCCAGTGCCGCGATGCCCAATGGACGGTGCCGCCCATCGGCCTTCGGTATATAGACTCGTCGTGAGGCTTGTGCCCGATACGCTCCACGGTGCACCCGTCTGTGCAGATCAATAAGTCGATCCTCCAGCCCGGTTTCATACTCCTCCCACGTCACGCCATCGATTCCCGGCGAAGCCTGACGCTTGAGTGCGTAAAAGCTATCGCGGAGTACTCCGACGCTCAGATGGTGGAGCAGAGCGGTGAACTGTTCTTGCTTCCTCTTCCTTGCTACTTGCCGCACACCGCCCAATCCCAGGGACATGCGTTTCCCGCTCTGTGTCGGACGCATGTGCGATTGCGCGATGTTCTCCTCAGTCTGTGCCCTTCCCTCTCCAGCCTCCGCCGAAGTCTGCTGCCCTTCATTGTTCGACTGGTTCACGGGTATTACGGCACAGTCCGACTTCTCCTCTACGTTCATGTCCGCTGTTCGGTTTATGGCCTTCGCGGACCGGTCTTGATCGGTTGACCAAGACGTATAGGAGATCTCCCGGTTCTCGTGCATGTTGTTTCTCAGCGTGCGCGGGTTCTCAGACTACGCAGGACCAAACAAGCCACTCGCGATTTGCGTGGTTGTCGTGTTGCCTTCCTCTACTCGGAATAGAGTCGGCGTCCTGTTCCATCGGCTTTTCGAAGCTCAATAGCCCGGCCCACCGATACCTCTGTCTACGCTTCAAGCGACACCTCGCGATGTCGCCCGCAAGACTCGAGGCCAGGATGGATTCGCTGTTTCCTTTCCTGTAGGGCTCTTTCATCCCCTACAACATGCCGGTTTATCCCGGCGCTCTCCGGTTGGCCGACGATGCGGGAGCTATCAGGTAGACTATGGACCGACCGTCGGCCTCTGGAGAGAGCAAGGCATGTTGTTCCCTACGGAGCAACCGGGAAACGGTCCGTGGAGAACCCACCCTTCCAGTGAGATGGATGATTCCGCAACGTTTTGAGAGACTTTCGCAATCGGGCCAACACGCCGCTAAAACCAGGGAGCCAACAGCCGCCGAAAACGAGATCGTCTTAGAAAAAAGACTCTTGACCTCGGGCCGACTGACGCACATAATGACCTCCTTCCCTCTGGCCCTACGAAGTTAGCTAACTCCTTTCACGGTAATTTTGGTGTGTATCGCCAGTTTGTACATGTGAAATGTAACCCGGTTCCGCTTCGCTATTCCGTAAAGGCTAAATGGCGAACTAGACAGATGACCTCGTCATCAGCGGTGGCATTGATTCTACCAATGATGTGTGACGACGCTATCCATACGTACTTTCGGAAAGCTTTCGGTGCAATGGGACAGCAATAGCCTAGCTGGACTGACTGCAGGCAAGCCACTAGAGTTGCTCTGTTATTTGTCGCTGCAGCGCGCCGGGTTCCACTCCCGTATTGGCCAGTTTACTTTGGGGAGATTTCACTACGGCCCAGTCCACGAAATATTCGCGGCAGATGTTGTGGCAACTTCAAACAATTTTTGGCGATGTCGGATCCCGCGACCTCCTGGTGGTTACTCGCGCGTAGGTTCGCTTCAATTTGGAAAGCTGTTCAGGGGCCAGCGCCACGGAGGGTCGCTACGCTCAGCAAGTTCTGAAATGTAGGGCCGGTGGGTCTCCCGGCAGGCTCCGTAGCGCGCGCCACGCTACCGAGGTGATCGGAGTTGTTGGTGCAACGTTCATGGGAACAAACTGGGAGTAGTTCTCGGCGGGCAGACCGGTTGCACGGTATTGTGTATCTCTGGGAACCCGATGCCAAAAGGTCGCACGCGCTCATCGGCATGCTTGCGAGAACGACCGGTCTGGAGATACGAGAAGGACTTCCCCGGTTGAAATCCGGGAATTGTGCACCCGTCATCTGCGGTGTGGTCGGCCTTGCCAACCCATTCACCGAAGTGGATTTAGATCGGCTCCGAGTCCTGAAAGAGCTGTGTCCGATTGCCGCCGCCTACACGCAGAGTGCGGATTCGATTGGCTTGGGGCGTCGCTGCGAGGTTCTGCTCTCCGGTGCTCCGCTGCTGCTCGATAGTTCTTCTCCAGGTTTCGAAACAGAACTCGCACGGGTTGTGCTTGAAGCCGTGGAACAGTGGCACCACCAGCTGCTTGAGACGCAGCGCACCCTGGGGGTCATGCACAAGCTGGCCATCATCGGGCAAAGCTCTTTGTTGCTCGATGTCTTCCGCTTAGCCCAACGGGTCAGCCACTTCAGCGACCTGCCCGTTCTCATCAGCGGTGAAACCGGAACGGGCAAAGAGCTCCTCGCTCAGGCCATCTACAAACAGGATGAGAAGCGTTGTCACGGATCATTTGTTCCGCTAAATTGCGCCGCCTTGAGTCGCGAACTCTCGGATAGCGAGTTGTTCGGTCATCGCAAGGGATCATTCACCGGCGCTGGCCACGACCGTCCCGGCCTGTTTCGCTCCGCTCATGGCGGCATTCTGTTTCTCGACGAAATCGGCGAGCTCGACTTGTCCCTGCAAGGCAAGCTGTTGCGTGTCCTTCAGGAGAATTCTGTCCTCCGCGTTGGAGATGATCAGGAGACGCGCGTAGACGTCCGCGTTCTCACGGCTACCAATCGGGATCTGGCCAGAATGGTGGCCGCCGGCACGTTTCGCGAGGATTTGTACCATCGCCTCAACGTTGTCGTGCTGCACATCCCGCCCCTCCGGGAGCGGACCGAAGACATCGCTCCCTTGATCGCGCACTTCCTGCGGAAACACGAGCACCTGGCTGCCACCCGCCCAGCCACCGCCGCGCCCTCTTTTGTGGAAGCTATTCAGCACGCTTTACTTCCCGGAAATGCGCGCCAACTCGAGAACCTCGTCCGCCGTGCGTTGATCAATTCCAGCGGCTCGCGCCCGTTGGATGTTACAGATCTTCCCGCGGAGTTGTGGAGGGAGATTTCCTCGAAATCTTCCGCCAACGGTACCTGCGGTTCCTCCGCCCAATCAGAGGCCCCCGGCGCCGGCCCTCCCTTTGTCGATGACCTTTTGCGCCGCCACAACTTTGCTCTCGAGGGTTGCATCGGCGAATGTGAAGATCTGCTGATCCATGCTGTGCTCGCGAGCTGCCATGGAAATCAGGCACAAGCTGCCCGCTTGCTCGGCATTACACCGCGCAGCATGTACAACAAGCTGCGCAAGCACCCCGCCTCCTCAACTCCCAACGGGAAAATCGCTTCCGCCTAAACGCAGACCGGAAAAAGTTTTCCGGAACGAAACTTCCGTATGGATCCCGGCCCGGTTGCCCGCTTGAATCCAACCTCTTGATTCTTCGATAGAACATCACTTGGCACGCTTTATGCAACGTGTCCTGCCCGTAGGCAGCGGAAGGGCAACGTGGAATTGCGAAATCGCTGGGTACATTTCAAAGTGAGCGATGTCCACATCCCCAACGCTGAGAAGGTTCTCGTTGAGCTTTACGGTGACCACTTGCTGCAGGGACAAGTCATGGATATTTCCGCAAACGGAAAACAAGGCAGATTCGCGGTCGTGAAGGTGGATGGAATTAGTGTGCCAGTCATCATCGCGCTCGATCGCATTTTAGGTGTCCTGTGAATGCGCCAGCCTTGCAACTCGGAAACGCGCCCACGAATTCTTCTGTACCGTGTGCCGCGTGGCGTTCCCGGAACCATGGCCACGGCTCGCATGATTTCGAAGTTGATCTGCGAGGGAGCCAAGGACTTCCGGGTACGGCAGAAGGCCATCGAAATCTTCCGCGAACGTGGGGTTCCCGCGAAAGATCGCATGGGAGAGGTGCGCGCACTCTTCGACTGGGTGCAGAGGAATATCCGCTATACGCGGGACATCTTCCAGGTCGAACTGCTGCACACTGCGCGCCGCATGCTGGAACTGCGCGCCGGAGACTGCGACGACATGACCATTCTTCTGGGGGCCATGTTGAAGTCGACCGGTCATCCCGTACGGCTTTGCCTCGTCGGCTTTCGGCCGCACTTCGCTCACGCGTACAGCCATATTTATCCGGAAGTGAGTGTGCGAGGGAAATGGATTCCGATTGACGCGACCATGCACTACCCCATGGGCTGGGCTCCGCCCGCTCTTTGGAAACGAATTTGTGAAATCACCAAGGACGGCATGACATGCTCCTGCGAAACCGAGTAACCGGACAAGTGCACGATGTTCCCGATCACCTCGTCCACGGCTTCCATACGGCTCAAGAAGTGGACGGCTTCGGTGAACCGCTAGGTATGCCCTTCCTCGCGGCGCTCGCACCCATGCTTACGAACCTACTCCCGGCGGTGCTGCCGGCGATTGGAGACTTGTTCAAGGGCGGCGCATCCGCTCCAGCGCCGCCGCCTCCGCCTCCCCTCATCATGAGTCCTCCACCACCGCCGCCGCCTCCTCCCATGGAGGAGCCTCCTGAGCCTGTCCGGCCCCCGCGGCGGATGGCAATGGACCGGGGTCCGGAGGGAGCACCGGACGATGACATGCCGCCACCTCCGAGGCGCGGCGCTGGGCCCCGCGGCGCGGAACCGATCGATCACGGCGGTCCTCCACCCGGTCCCGTTGTTCGCTATCGTGTCAAGCGCATCCGGCGTAGAAGGCGTCGTGTTCCACACCCGCAGGTTCATGGATACGGCTGGTGGTACTAGCGAGGTTGGAGAAATGGCACCAATTCCATAAGCGATTCGTATCAAATCCCGATGGAGTGCCATTTATGAAACATGTTCTAACCGCAATTCAATTTTCAAGGAGGCTGAGCGATGCTCGTTCGGAATGCATACACCGGGGCTTTGCACGAAGTTCCCGACCAACAACTCTATGAAGTGGGAGAACCCGTTTACGACGGATTCGGCAATCCTGTCGGCGGCATCTTCGACGACATCGTCAATACCGTAAAGAACGTGGTCAGCGCTCCAATTCAAGCCGCATCATCCCTGATCAGTCCGATCGCGGGCGCCGCAGGGTCATTGCTCAACCCGCTCGGCAACATAATTGGCGGCCTGATCCCCGGTCTGGGGCCGAGGCCGGCAGCGCCGCCACCCCTAGCGCCTGCACCGTATGGCGGCATGATGCCCCCCTATGTGACAGCCTCAGCGCCGCAGCAGGGATTTCCCATGATGCCGCATTTCCGCCCACCCTTTCCCCTGGGCTGGCAGCATTCGCCGCTGCCCTACACCGGACTAGGGCCGAAGCGCCTCTACATGCGCTGTGCCGTCTGGCCCGGACCGGCTGGCCTGGTTCCTGGTTACGCGGCCAACATGACGCCCCAACAGCAGCAGGCACTCATGCCGCCTCCGCCGGGCGCCGGTGGCTACGGCGGTCGTCACCGCCATAGAGGCCATCACCGCCGCCGTTAAGGGAGAGTGTCTTTGGGCAGTCATCGAGGAGGGAAGTGGTGAGCTATGTTCGCTTCACACAGGACGTGCTGCGGGATCCGATTCGGAGTCCGATCAACGACGTCTTGGACCAGGCCGAGTCACTGTTTCGAAGCTTTCACAGCTTTCCTCCTTTCGGATTGCGCAGGTCACGGTGCCGTCGCACCACCCCCGGGCTGATGGTTCAGCTCGGGCAGTTGAAAGGACTGATCTACTCTTCGGATCGCGGACAGTGCGGAAGGCCCAGGACCTTTGTTCACTTCCTGGAAACTCCGGCGACGCTGGCCTCCAATCCCGAAGGCACGCAACTCTACATCTTGGGCGGGCGCTACCGCGTCACGCGCAAGGGAATAGTTGGCTGACAAGGAGCACGGTTTCATGCCGTCCCCGCAACAGTTCGATGAAGTAATGATCGTTAACCCGTACGACCCGACTTCTGGACAAGGAGAAACATATATGAGGTTCTATCGACCGGCACCATCGGGCATGGGATACTACGCGGCGCCTCCGGCCGTCCCCCGATACGCAGCTCCCGCGGGCTACGGATCCTACGCAGTTCCCGCCCCACCCGCCTACGCCGAAGCGCCGGAGTACGGCTACTACGCCGAAGGGCCGGAATACGCCGAAGCTCCCGAGTACGGCTATTACGCCGAAGGGCCGGAATACTCCGAAGCTCCCGAGTATGGGTATTACGCTGAAGGCCCGGAATACTCCGAAGCTCCAGAGTATGGGTATTACGCTGAAGGCCCAGAATACTCCGAAGCTCCCGAGTACGGCTATTACGCCGAAGGGCCGGAATACTCAGAAGCCCCCGAGTACGGCTATTACGGCGAAGGTCCGGAGTACTCACAAGCTCCCGAGTACGGCTACTACGGCGAAGCGCCGGAAATGGTTGGCTATCACGGCTACGCGGCCGATCCATTCGAAGGATATGTGCGTGCCAGGTCCGCACCAGGCAACGCTGGCTGCATGCTCCCCACCAACGTGGCCGGGATGGACGAAGCTGCGGACTTCGCAGGCTACGTTCCTCCCTCCACCGTAAACGCTTCGGTGACCGGGTTTACCGGGCAGCCCAGCAATGCCAATCCACCGGACGGCTTCCGTCCCTTGTTCTAGTTTTCAGGAGTTCAATTCCAATTTTGGAGAATGTCCATGGCTATCGTTCAAGGAATTAAGGAAAAACTACAGTGGCCCCTCTACGATTCGCTCCTGATCGACAAGGAAGCGCAGTTGCGGGACGCGGAGAGTTCCGGCACACTGAAGTTCTTCGTTAACGTGCAGGGCAAAACCAAACTGGAGACCAATCTCCAGTCCGCCTCGCTGCTGCCACACTACAACACGTTTGAAGCGCGGGCTATGCGGGTTGTGATCAGCGACCTCCCGCCCATCTTCCCGACGGACGTCACCCAAGAAGAGACCGATCTGGATGTTCTCAATGGGGATGGCCAGCACGTCGATGCAACCGGTGCAGTCGTTACGGTCCCCACCACTTGGCTCGTTGCCGACATTGACATTCCCCTCGATCGAGTTGTGGAGCTACTCAAGGAGGCCCAGGACTCCAACGACAGTACAGCCTCGGTCGATCTGGACGATGACATCGTAACTGGCGTGCACATCACCGGGGGGGCCGACTTACCGGCAGCGACGATCTCGACGCTGGTGGATTTGGGAATCACTATCGAGCTGACGGACGCCGATCTGCAAGGCTTCATTGGAGATTTCGACGAGAAAGATCAGCCTCTCGATGAGCAACTCAGTCCCGGCAACGGTTCTGGAAGCCTGATTGGCAAGATCGTCTACAACACCGTGGCCACTCTGTATGTCGGCGAGAAGATCATGATTCAGATGCCCACGTGGTTTTTCCCCAGCGGCGCTGGTCCATTTTCTGAAACTGCCAGTATTACCACGCACGGCACACCTTCGCCGCAGGACACGTTCCGCTTCGCCGAGCCCATTTTCATCGACAAACAGCAGAACTTCCGCGTCGAAATTGAAGTGCCAGATTCCGACGTGCTCCAGGAACTGCAGCGCATCTATGGCCCCATGTATATGTGGGTCGTTCTTGATGGCTACATGACGCGCGACGTGCAGTAACCCCTGCATTCCGCCGTAGCAAGGACTGAGTCATGCCGAAACAGCACCATCGATCCCGTAGCGCGGCGCACTTCCACAGAGGTGCGCCCACTCCGGCAGATGTCGCGGGCCGCGTGGTTCCATTTGACTACGCGGCCCAGTTTCCCATCACCGGGAAACCAGGCTCGGTGCAACAGGACGTCATCAACATCAGCCCGGAAGCAAGCTTCGTCGCTCTCGGCATCAGTTATGGCTTCGAGCAGGAACGCGGCCGGAGCATCGGCACGTTCCTCACCAGTGGGGGCCCTGCTTTTTTGCCCGGCGCCTTAACCCTGGGGCAGATACCGGTCGATGTGCTGGCGGAAGGCTTCCGCGTCAATTCTCGGTATCTTCCGATCGTATTCGAAACGCTTCCAGACGATGGCGAGGGTGTTGTGCCGACGGGTTTTTCTCAGAATCCCATTACCCCCGATCTTCTCAATCAAACTCCTGTGTTCGAGCGCGTCCAATCCCCGGTCGAGATCGAATTCCTCTTCAGCATGGTAGATACCGCCACCGGGAGAGAGTTCCAGGATCAACCTACGCATAACATAGCCTCCCTGGGATCGAGTGATGGCAGGCGGCCCTTTCGCATGCTTTCCCGGCCCGTGCATTTTCTGCCACGTTCCACCATTAGAATCCAGATTGTGGAGCGCAGCGACGATGTTCGCGGCACCTTGTTCATTGTCCTTTTCGGTTACAAACTCGGTGGATCCTCCGCGTGCAGCGAAGCAGGACAGGCCTCGCTTGCCAGTATGGACGTGGCCTCCGCGCTTCCTGCAGGCAAGGTCATTCCTTTCGACTATGTCACCCGCTTCCAACTCCAGGGCCGCGAGACGAACCGCGTGGACGACGAAATTGCCATCAATACCGAAGGTGGTTACTACGCCACAAGCATCGGCTATGGACTCCAGGTCGAGGACGGCAATGTGCAATTCAACGCGCCAGGAACGGGAACCGTCGATCTCACGACCGTCACACTCAGCAATTTTCCCGTCTCGGCTCTCACGGACGGTTTCCGCATCAGGCCTGGATTCATGCGCCTGGCTGTCAACGACCTCGGAACCTTGAATACGGCGCTCCCCGTTGATCTTGTTCACAGTATTTTTGAAACTCTTAATCGGGCTGAGGATGTTTCCTTCCGTTATTCCATTTTTGACAGCGGCACGGGCCGCGAATTGCAAAACGAACCGATTCAGAACATTGCTGGCTTGGGGATCGCCAACGGCGATCGGCCCTTCAAGAAACTTGCACGGCCCCTGCATTTGGAGCCCCGCTCCACCCTCCGTGTTTCCATCGAGGAGCGCTTCGGCCGTGGCGATCTGTTCATCGTGCTGCAGGGCTACAAGCTGCTGGCCGGGTCTGTCCAGGGACGGGTGCCATGACCTCTCCCGTCATATCCCCGCAAATTGCTGGCGATGCCGCCCGTCGCACTATCCCTTTTGACTACTCGTTTCAATACGATCTCCAGGGCCAGGGCCGGGTCTTGAAAAAAAGTGTCGACGTTAGCGTGGAAGCAGCCTTCACGGCCGTCTCCATCGGTTACGGCGTGATTCCCGAGATTCAGTCAATCGAATTTGGCCCCGACCCCGGGGAGATTGCTTCGGGCTCCACTTTGGGCGACGTGACTCTGTTGTCCTTGATGCAAACGGCTGATCAGGCTCTGGCAAACCTTCCGGAGATCGCCCGCGGCCGGCCTGCCAGTGATGCCGTGCTCCTCCAAGGCATCCGTTTGAACCCCCTGATTGCAAATCTCGCTTTGCAGCGTGGCCCACTTCCGCAACGAGTCCTCGACCGCCTCTTTCGCCTCGCCGGTTCGGGGACCAGCGAGATTCAGTTTCTCTATGCGCTCACCGATGAAGGCACAGGCCGATCTTTCCAGAGCGAGCCCATCCTTAACACGGCAGGTTTGGGAATTTCCAACGGGGACCGGCCTTTCCGGTATTTCGTCCCGCCCATCACTTTTGCGCCCCGCAGCAAAATCAGCCTGGAGATCACGGAGGCCTCCAATTTCGTCGGCAAGCTCCACGTGTCGCTGCAGGGTTACAAGGTCTTGGGCGGCGCAGATAGTCCGACAGGCCGAATTCTGTCTGGCGCACGGCACGTAGCTACACCAGCGAGGCGCCGATGACTACCACGCTCCTGAAGTCGGCGTTGCTCTGTACCAACTGCGGCATTCCGCAAGACTCGGAGTACTTCGATGTCAGCGGTTTTGCCGATGTGCCGGCGGTGAACAGCGATGCTGTCATACTGGCGCGCTTCAATCTGCACCATCAGTATTGCGGTGTGCTGGAATTCTTTTCCCAGTTCAGCGATGTGTTCTTCCGGGATCCCTCGCAGGTGGAGACCCCTGGTTTGCAGTGGCTTTTGCTGGTCAATGGGCGTCCGTTATATCCCTACGTCGACATGGAATCCATCCTGAATCCATGGGGAGTGGGTAGTTTCGGCATCCGGCTGCGGCTTCCCGAAGCAGCTCGCGTGGAATTTTCGGTGCGACGGACCGGTAATCCCGCGCTGCCAGTCAAGCGCGTGGGCGCCAGGCTCAGTGGGCGCTACTGGTTCAGTGAGGGATGACATGACGGGAAGAGGAATGACAAGAAGAAAACGGGTGCAATATGAGGCCGGTTCAATCAGGGCGAGCCTACTGCGTGAACGGTTCACCGATGAACTCCCCCGTTACGCCCGAATTGGCCCGGGAGCTCGAGCGTGTGCTCGAGCGCTTTGCCCAGGGCGCAGGCTTCTCGGAGCGTGACCCGGTATTCGTCCGCTTTGGCGCAGGCATTGTCGGACATCACCGGGTAGGCCGGGCGGCTGACATTTATGAGGTCGGAGGAGTCGGATTCGACCGTTGGCATGAGTTGTGGGAACGAGCAAGAAAGGAGTGTTCCAAATGCGCAGACCCATTTACACGAATCGCGAAATGGAGACAGCAAGCCCGGCGGAATTTGGGTTGGAGGCTGTACAAGGAGTTGCAACGTTTCGGCCACTGGGCGCAACCATCCGGCTACCCCGTCCAGTTGTTTGGCCCATGGACGCGCAGCGAAGGCCCGCATCGTACTATCAGCGACCGCCTGCTGAGGGCGCATCGGGATCATATCCACGTGGCCAAGTAGTTGAGGGCTCCTTCGACGACTGCGAGGCTTCGGGTAGCATCTACCTCGTTGCCGTGCCGCGCGACGTGCTGCCCCCCGTCTTCTACGGTAACGCTCTGCTGCAGCATATGCGAGCAGTCTTACTATCCCCGGGCGCGGCCGCAGCGCCTGATCTGGCCGATCACGTAGTCAACATTCCGTTCGAGGATTTTCCCCGGGTGTTCGACTCGCATCTACCTGCGATGCCGCCGGTCCGGCCTGTCAGCGGCGAGATTCTTCGGGATGAGCAAGGGCATCTATACGAGCGCAATGGCTCCTCGATCCGCCGCTTGCGTAATCTCGCATCTTCACGCCGTGGCGAACTCCTCGAGACTCCTGCCACCGAAGGCCGCCGGCGGACCAGGCAACAGACTGCACCGCGACCGAATCGCGGCAAAGCATTTCATCAGTTCTTTCGCGATCCCGGAGAGTCCCGCATTCTGTGCTGGGGCGAATACAAGAGTCTTCTGAAGGAGCAGGTTTCGAATCCCGAGCGCCTACGCGAAAATCACCGGCTCTCCTGCTTCGCTCAGGTCTATGAGAACTTTGTTTCACGGACGCCGGAGGCTTTCGCACGCGAATGCTTCGGCGATGTACGAGTTGCCAGTCAGCTCTTCGAGTTGACTGAAGCTCTTGCGGACCGGCTCAAAATTGCCTCTCTGTTGCCTCCCGCACCCACTCGCCGGGAGGACCGTCGAGACGGAGTCATCGGTGCAGGAGATCGCATCGTCCGCCTGCTGCTGGCGGTTGATCCCACGGTCGAGCCGGTGCCCGCAGCACCGGTCACATCCACGGTTGCCGCCGCCCCATCCCCAGTGCCGGAAGTGAACTCGACGTCGGTACCGTCAGCCTCGGTGCCGTCGACGTCGATTCCGTCGATGTCGATTCCAAAGACGGCGATACCAGATCGCTTTCTCACACCTTGGGAAAATCAGTTTACGAGGGAGCAGGTGCTTTCGGATATGCAGTCGCCCGAGTCCGTACCGGCTCGTCTCCGCCGCTGGACTCAGTCGGTCTTGCGCAGCGCCGAACTGAAGAGGTGGCGGCGCCAGCTCTGGGGCAAACCCGCCGACGAGCAGCTTTGGGGCGTACGTCCTCCTAAGGGCTCTTTGCGGGCCGATGAGATTTTCGAATGGGCAAAAGCCACCCTTGCGGCAGCCGGATACGACACCTCCACCATGTTGCAGGAATGGGAGATCTTCTGGCGGCAAAAGGGACTGTAAGCAAGGGACTGCAAGCAAGGAACAGAACGACGAAAAAACACCGCGTCAGCGGAATTCAAGGAGCTATCAATATGCCTGCTGCTGCACCTTTACTCATTACCTCCGGGACGGGAGTTGCATCCGCGGCACCCGCCGCCGCAACCGTCGATGTCCACACGCAAGTTCACGATGCCTTCGAGGCCCGCCAACTCATTTTGGAGGAACTAACCACGCTCGACGGCCAGCGCAAGGATTTGGGCCGCACCACTGCCCTCGCCTATGCTTCCGATGTTTCTGCGAACGGGGTTGATCCCGCCAAAGCTATTACCGCCCGCGACGCCTGGCAAACAAAAGACACGCAGATCGCTGCGCAACAAGCTGCCCTCACGGATCTCCTTGGGCTAATTGAAGCACGTATCGAGGAATTCAAGCGTAAGTACAAGACGGAGGTGTCCGAGGTTCTGAGGGATCAGATCGCTGCGCTCTCCGAAGACTTGTCCGAACAGGAAAAAGCCGAGCACTTGACGGAGAAGCAGCTCAAGGTTCTATGGAACGAGTTGCGCGACGTCGACCCGGGCTACCTCGCCACGATGGCGAAGGAGTCCAGTCTACGGCTGTCCGCGGC
>Ga0075028_100000348_pt1 | contig 17068 bp, 10 predicted proteins | sample LitLauG_LLR_2014_FD_71390 | JGI IMG/M metagenome (GOLD analysis project Ga0075028, IMG submission 71390) | Freshwater sediment microbial communities from Pennsylvania, USA - Little Laurel Run_MetaG_LLR_2014 | ecosystem: Environmental > Aquatic > Freshwater > Creek > Sediment | place: USA... | reverse complement strand
TTATTGAAGTCGTGGGCAATTCCGCCGGAGAGACGCCCAACGGCTTCCATCTTTTGGGATTGGCGGAGCTGTTCGTCCCGCCGGCGTAGGAGTTCGTCAGCGCGTTTGCGCTCGGTGATATCGCGGCTGACGATCACAACTTTTTCGATCTCGCCGCGGGCATTCCGCACCGGAGCGCGCGTGGACTCCAGCGTGCGCCATTCGCCATCCTTGCGCTGGAACCGGTATTCCACGCGCGGACCCGTGCCGGTCAGAAATGTTTCATGCCGCGCCGCGATCAGCGCAGCGCGATCTTCCGGATGGACCTGCTCCGGAACATCGCCCATCTGCAATTCTTCGCGGGAGTAGCCCAACTTCGCGTAACCCGGGCTGTCATAGAGGCGGTTGCCGGCGCGATCGATAACCGTGATCAAGTCCTCGGCATTTTCCGAAATCATCCGAAACAGTTGCTCCTGATCGGAGAGTTGCCTGCGGATGCGGTGAATCTGCAGTTGCTGGTAAATCGTATAAAGGTTGAAAAGAAACACCAGTCCTACGAGGCCGCGAACGGACTGCCGCAGTGTGAAGGAAAACGTGGGGTCGGACTGCTCAAAGAGGAAAGAAAAGGAGGCCATTCCCGCGGTGAGCAGGAGCGTGATAACGATGGCCGAGGCCCACAGCCACCACTGCCGGCGCTCAACCTTCCGGACGCGCAACCAGAACGAGGATTCGTAGTGTACGGGCAGGGCGTCTGCCAGGCTCATGGGCGTCACGAATCCATGAGAGCAGTCAAGTTGCAAATGTGGCAATAGTACTCGGGGCCGGTGTGTCTAATGAGGACTAACGGAATCTCCCTAGGCGCGAAGCGCGAGGCGCCCTGCCGTTCGGTAGGCTGATGATGTGCAGCCGGAAGTCTATTTGGATCAATGAGATGTATGGAGGACGCCGGGGAGCTGCAGCATCACGCGTTTTCCTGATTGGCGTAAGGATCGGCGCCGGACCGCCGCTGCACCAGCCAAATTGCTGCACTTAATCCGTCGTGTTCCAGGCGGCCATCAGGGTTTCGGGCGCGCCGAGCGCCAGACGCAAGGTGAGCACCTCGCGCTGTCAGATGTTTTTCAGAGAAATGTCAGCTTTATTCGATTGACTCCCATCTCTTTATTGAGCAACTTGCTCTCACTAGATTCCGGGGTTCTCTTATTCCAATTTGGGAGGTTAACGCCATGGGGATGGGTGTGAATTCCGCACGTCTTTTCAAACTCGTATTATGTGCATTAGTGATGATCGGCTCGTTGGGCGGCGTACGCCTGCATGCACAGGCGGTCGGGGCTACTCTTTCCGGAACGGTTTCTGACCAATCCGGCGGCGTGGTGGCCAACGCCGAGGTCAGCATTGTGAATGTGGCGACTGGCGATATGCGCACGGTTACCACCAACGTCGACGGGCTCTATTCTGCCCCTAACTTGTCTCCCGGAAATTACAATGTCACCATCACGGCGACGGGATTTGCCAAGGCCGTGCAAAACAGCCTGACCCTGACCGTCGGCGCGTCGCAGACCTTGAATATGGTCATGCAGGTCGGGCAAGCCAGCCAGACGGTCGAAGTGACCACCGAAGCGCCGACCGTGAACCTGACCAACGCTGAAATCGGCGCGCTAACCACCGAAGCCGCCATCAAAGAGTTGCCCCTGAACGGGCGTTCCTGGAGCGATCTGGCCGAACTGACCACCGGCGTCTATCAACTTCATACGCAGCCGAACCTGGAATCGCGCGACCGCTTTTCCCGCGGCTACGGCTTGCAGCTATCCATATCCGGATCGCGACCTCAGCAGAATAACTATCGCGTGGACGGCGTGAGCATCAACGATCCTGGAAACGGCGGCCCCGGCAGCGTGCTGGGCTCCAATTCCGGCGTCGATGCCATTGCGGAATTTTCGGTTCTCACCACCAGCTATTCCACGGAGTACGGCCGGGCTTCCGGCGGCATCATTAACGCCACCACGAAATCGGGCAGCAACCAGTTTCACGGAACGGGTTACGAGTTCCTTCGGAACGACTGGCTGGATGCGCCGAACTTCTTTGACCCTAATGGCGTGGTTCCGCCGTTCCGCCGAAATCAATTCGGCGTTTCCGCCGGCGGTCCGATCATCAAGAACAAAACGTTCGTCTTCGGAGACTACGAAGGATTGCGCCAAGCTCTGGGCATTTCAAAAGTGAGCCAGGTTCCTTCGGTGTTCGGGGCTGCCAACGCGGACCCAGTTGTGGCGCCGTATCTGACCAAACTCTTTCCGGTGGGCGGCTCGGTCAACGGTAAACAGCTCTGCGTCATCACGCATACTTCCGATGTGTACCATGACAATTGCTCGTTCGGAGCCAATCAGGTCAGCTCCGAGAACTATTACATCCTGCGCGGCGACCACAGTCTTTCCGACAAGGACCGGGTGACCGGCACGTTCTTCCGCGACAAGGCCAACACCGGTACGCCGGACAACTACAACAACCAGGTTGTGAACACCGCCACCAGCGAGACGTTCGCCACCATCGGCGAAACGCATACCTTTGGCACCAGCTTCGTTAATTCGGCTCGCTTCGGATTCAACCGCGTCACGCAGGGCGGTCCGGCAGGCTCCATCGCCGTTAACTCAGCCGCGGGCGATAACACACTCGGAGTCTTCCCGGGCCTCGATGTCGCGCAGGTAGCCATCGGCGGCGCCAATTCCATCAAGTTTTCGGGCGGCTTGACTTCCAACAGCCCGCAAACCAACCACTGGAATTCGTACCAGTTCTACGATGATGCGTTCTGGACCAAGGGCAAACATTCGCTCAAGATCGGCTTCAGCGTGGAGCGCATGCAGCTCAATGTGCTGCGTTCACCCCGGCCCGGCGGCATTTATGCGTACGGTTCATGGGGTGCGTTCCTGAACAACTGCGGCGCGCAGAGCGACACAGCGACGCAAGGCGCGTCCCTGGCCTGTGCCAGCACGACCAATGGTGCGCCGTGTGTTACCTGCCTGGGCTTGGGCGGTACCGGCACGGCCAGCATCACCACGGACATTCCCGGCACGCTCGCTCCGGAAGAGATGCGCCAGTCTCTCTTCGGCGTCTACGTGCAGGACGATTGGAAAATCCGTCCGAACCTGATGATTAACCTCGGGCTGCGCTATGAGCCCTCGTCAGTTCCGAACGATCCCAAGGGCAGAAATGCGACGCTGGACACGATCTTTACGACCAGCACGAATCAACTTCCGCTTTGTGGCGTGGCGTTCAAGGACAGCGGCGGCAACGCCGTCTGCAACCCGCGCAACGGGCCGTTGTTCAAGAACAATACGCTGCACGATTTCGATCCGCGCGTAGGATTCGCGTGGGATCCCAAGGGCAACGGAAAAATGTCGATTCGTGGTGGCGCTGGATTCTATGACCAGCTGCCGTTGCTGGCATTCATGGGCAGCACTTCAAACGGCAACACCGCGCCCTTCCTGGTATCGGGCAGCAGCCACAACCTGGCCGAAGGTTCCTTCGGACCATCGGGCTCGTTTGGCGCTTGTCCCGCTTCGCCAGGGACGGGCAATCCGTGGCCAGTGGGAACTTCCACCGCATGCCAGGTTTCCGCGGCCGGACAAAGCCGAGTTGCGTTCATAGAACGCGCTCCGAAACGGGCGTACGTGATTCAATACAACTTGAGCGTGCAGCGTGAAATCGCGCCCAGCACGACGGTGATGGTCGGCTACGTCGGATCGCACGGCGTGCACGGCACGACGCAAACGGATGACGTGAACGAAGTGCTGCCCACCAAGATCGGCGGACAGTATTACTGGCCTTGCGAGGCGCCGGGCAGTCTGTTCACGGGCGGAAACAGCAATAACTGTCCCGCACGCGGCACCGGCACCGTAATCAATCAGAGCTGGGGCCGGTTGCCGGCAACGTTCTTCCGCAATTCGTCGCTCTACAATGGCCTGCAGGTTCAGTTGAATAAGGCCATGAGCCACGGATTCCAGGTTTCCGCCGGGTTTACCTGGCAGAAATCCATCGACACAGCTTCCGGCGCGGTCATTTCCGATTCCGTGATCACGGCCATTTCGACTCTGAACTGGTTTGATCCCAAGCTGACGCGCGCGGTATCCGACTTCAACACGGACAAGGTGTTCACACTGAATTATCTGTGGGATGTTCCGACACCGAAGTCCTGGAACGGGTTTGCGCGGAGCGTGGCGGGAGGATGGGAACTCGGCGGAATCTTCTCGGCTTCCACGGGCGAGCCTTTCACGGCGCTGCTTGCCGAGGGCGATGTGCTCGGCCAGAACAATTCCGATCCATTCGCTTACCCGGACCGCGTGCCGTCCTGCGGGAACTCATTGACCAATCCCGGGAACGTCACCAACTACATCAAGCTGCAGTGTTTTGTTCTCCCGCCGGTCACTAACGTGAACGGCACGAACTTCATCAAGCTGGGCAATGAGGGACGCAACGTCATGACGGGTCCCGGCCTGGTTGACTTTGACTTTTCGGTGGTCAAGAACACCAAGATCACCAAAATTTCCGAAGCGTTCAACGTGCAGCTGCGCCTGGACGTTTTCAATCTATTCAATCGAGCCAACTTCAACCCGCCGGTGACCAACGAATTCATCATGGATCCCACGCTGCTGCCGTTGAGCACAGTGGCGGTCGCCGGTCCGACCGGCCCTTGCACCTCCAACAACCTGGGGAATAGTGGCTGCGTGGCGAACGCCGGAGCGTTTGACGGCGGCGACGGCACGGCCACCACTTCCCGGCAGATGCAGGTGTCTTTGAAAATCATCTGGTAGGCCCGCGGTAATTTCACAGCCGCTCCAGCGCCGGGAGTTTATCCTGGCGCTGGAGCGGTTTGCTTTCTTCCAGACTCTTCTTTCAAAATGCGATCGAACCGCAGACACTCGCGGGCGCGGCACGGCTCCGCGGGCTGGTTATTTTTCGGAGGGCGATTACAATCATCCGGGGGATTTTTAATGACTACCATTCGTGTGTTTTTGATTGTGGCTCTCATGGCCGTTTCATCCATGGCGTCTGCTCAGGATTCCAAACAAAGTCCCATGAAGAAAGGCAGCAAGGCTTGGACGGAATTGGAGGCCACGCTGCGCGAGGCGAATCTGCAATGGCTGTGCCAGGGAAAATACTACAAACCGAAGCGGCAGGATTGTGTCGATTCGCGCGGAAAATTCTGGGCCGACCAGTTTTTTGAGATCAATCCCGGAGTCGGCGCGCAAACCAAAGCGGAAATGTATGCCGGACAAACGGAAGGCGCTAAAATTTACAAGGACGTAGTGCAAGGAGAAGGCCCCAACCCGACCGAATTCAAGTTGATGGCCGTATACGGAAACATTGCCATGGCCGTGGATCACACTTCGTTCAAGGTTCGTGTGAACTCCGAGGGCCAGCCGGACTTCGAGCACACCGCACCCGCGTTTCGGTCCGATCACTGGTTTCTGGATGAAAGCGGAAAACTGGCCGTCACGCGCGAGGTGACCTTTCTGAGAGTGTTCGTGAAAGAAAACGGAACCTGGCGGCCGGCTGCCGGCGCTGCGGTGCCGCTTCCTCCGTCGAAGTAGAAGCGCGGCAGAAGGCAGTCTGAGCTGGATTGATGGGTAGTTCCCATAAACCGGCTTGCATAAAATGCCGGCGTAGTGGAAACGAAACGTTCGGTCTTAGGCATCACCTCTTTGCCAAAAGCCCCGTCAGGGGCGTCAAAACGTAGCCCACCGCGGAAGCGGTGGGAAAATTGGGGCACATTAGAATAAGAGCCCCAAAGGGGCGGCATACGTGGATAGCGCGCGGCTTAAATTGTCGAGGTCATTCGATCGCGTTTCACGCCGAGTTTTCGAATTAGAGACAGGAATTCGTCTCGTAGACCGCGAAAGACGCGATCAAAGTAATGGGTCGACGTGCCGCCCCTTCGGGGCTGTCGTTCTGTTGCTGGATTTTCCCGCCGCTTCCGCGGTGGGCTACGGTTTTTCGTCCCTACGGGACTTTTAGGCACGAACAATGCATCACCAGGAGCGAACCTTGCGCACGAAAATCCGCCTTCGAATCGTACTTCTGTTTTTCGCTGCCGCTTTTGCTGCCACCGCATATTCCGCGGAACCGAAGCCCGTGCTCTTCACCGAGGGCAACTTCTTCGTCGGCCCGCAGCCGTATTCGATGTACGTGGAATATTTTCTTCCCGAACATCCGACGCACCAGACGCCGATTGTCCTGATTCATGGGTGCTGCACGACAGGCGCGGGATTCGTCAGCACGCCGGACGGGCGCGAGGGCTGGGCGAAATATTTCGTGCGGCACGGCTGGAAAACGTATGTGGTCGATCAGCCGGGCCATGGACGTTCGCCGATGCCTCCGGACTACGCCACCATGTCCCTGCAGCACGCGGTGGATGACAATGTCGCGCTGGTAAAGAAAATCGGGCGCTCCGTGTTTCTGGTTCACAGCATTGGCGGAGTGATCGGTTGGAAGCTGTGCGAGACGGTTCCCGACCAGGTGGCCGCGATCATCGGCGTCGCTCCCGTCCCACCGGCAAATATTCCCAAAGGTAGCTTTCCCGCTGCCTCAGCCATCGGCCAAAGTTTTGTAACCAGCGGGCCGGGGCCCTACCTGCCGGAAGACAAACCGGCATGGTACAAATTGGACGCCGCTAAAAATGCGTTTGCCAGTGCGTCCAACTTTCCCACCGAAGCGATGGACCAGTACTATCCGAGCCTGGTTCCTGAAAGCGCCCGCGCCATCAACGAGCTGATGAATATCGACGGAAAAGGATTGGCGGTCGATCCGAAGAAGTTTGCGAACGTTCCCAAAGTGATTGTGACCGGCGATCAGGATCCGCGCCATCCGCGCGAAGTCGATGCGCAGACGGCGCGTTTTGTGGGCGCCGAACATATTTATCTGGCCGACCTCGGTATCACCGGCCACGGCCATCCGATGTATCTGGATAAAGGGAACGAGAAAATCGCGCAGGTGATCCTGGACTGGCTGGCGAAGAAGGGGCTGTAACTTGTCCCGCGACTGGAGCATCGTGCGCCGAAGGCCGCGTTTCGAAAAGTAACTCGGCGACTAAACCTATTTCCGGGCGATCGATTCGCTATTCACGGCCGCCGCAGCGGCCAGCATTTGCTCTTTGGTCCTGAACTGCAAGCGGACCGCCTTGCTGGTCATGAACGAAGCTTCCCACACTTCCACGGATTCCTTGCGGTTGTCGACGGTAATGAATCGCGTGTTGGTTCCGTGGCTGGGAAGGTTGTAGATCGTCCACTCGCGAGTCGCTGGATTCAGTTTCGCCACGCGGTCGTCATTGGGAAAGGCCACCCACAACATCCCATTCTTGTCGGCGATCATGGCATAGGGAGACCCATTGCGGATCGGCGCATTGAAGTATTCCACCTCGCGCGTGTGAATGTTGGCGCGCGAAATACTCTGCCCAAACCAGTTTGACCACCAGACATAATCTCCCTGCGCGGCCATGCGCCGCGGGCCCTGCGCCGGCAGAACCGCGGTCGTGAACGTGGACTGCGCGGTCGGGAAAAATGAACGATCTTCCACCGTGGAAATTTCCTCGATGCCGGGCCGCGCAGGCAGCCGGAGTTCGCTTACCTTGCGAGTGGCAAAATCGGCGATGCCCACGATGTCCATTCCGGGCTGGCAGAACCACCCGTTTCCGGCAGCGTCTCCGGTAACGCCGTATCCGCCGGTTCCTGAAGTGAGCGGCTTGAAATAGCTGAATTTCTTTGTGGAGGGATCGAACACAATGGCGCCGTCGGATGCGGCCCAGATTTTCCCCTTGCCGTCCACCTGAACGGAAATCCCTACCGGGCCCATCTCCACCGGAGGCGTGAAGACTTCATACGTTTCGGCTTTCGGATCGAGCCGGAGCAGGCTGCCGCGTCCGAACGTTCCGCCCTTTTCGAACAAATTGATCCACACGATTCCGTTCTGATCGTGGGTGATGCCGTGAGTGCCGCGCGCGAAGCCATCCGGAGCCGGCAGCCGGAAATTGGTGGCTTTGCCGGTTTCCACATCGAGTTTCAGAAAACTGCGATTGCGATTTTCCGTGCCATTGGTGATCCACGCATTTCCGCTGAAATCGATGGTCAGGTCGTGCAGGCCCGCTGAACCGTTGCCGCCGGACGGAATACCCCCAGACCAGTCGCTGCCGTCCTGATCGATGAGCTCGTTCGGATTAGCGGCGGACGGGATGTTGAATTCCGTGACCACCACGCGGGCGGATTCGCCAGTGGGGCGCGCAAAGGGCTTGATTGCCAGCGGGGACGGCCCCGGCCCGCGAACTCTCGCGAGGTACGCTGCCAATTCCTGCTTATAGTGCTGGATCGACGGGCTTGGCGGTTCGCCCGGCTTTCCGTACACGTTGATCGTTTCCATGCGCGCCAGAATCGCTTTCCAGCCCGCCTCGTCAAATTTATTCTGCAGCGCGAATGCAGCGGAGTGGCACGTGGTGCAGTTGTGAACGAAAATCAATCGCAGGCGAATGTCTTCCGGCGTTGCTTCCGGCAAGGACGAAAGCCATTCCGGAGAGGTGAGTTGCCGTTCGAAACCCTTGGCTGCCGAGAGCCGGAAGTCTTGTTTCGAATGATCGGTGGCGCTCAACTCAACGTCCGCGCGCCCGGCCTGAAATCCCACAGCCTGAGCCCAGACCTTGTATTTCCCTGCCGCCGCCGGCGGAAAATAGTAGCGGCCCTGATCATCCGTGTAGACGGAAGTGGTGATCGTAGAGCCGGCCGCGGCGGACGAAACCGCTACGCCTTCCATCGGATGGCCGGCTGCGTCGTGCACCGTTCCGGAGAGAACGGCTGAGGCTGCGGATTTGCCGACTGTTTGGCTGTGCAACGCCGGCCCGGAAAAGAAGCTCAATACCAGGATCGCTCCCGGCGCTATAATTCGTCGGAACATTGAGCCTATTTCCCTTCCATTGGTTTTGGCGGGGCCAGTGTTTTCAAATAGTCCACGGTCTCATCAATTTCCGCGGCGCTGAGCGTGTATTGAAATCCGGGCATCCTTGCGGAACCGCGCAGGATCTGTCCGCGCACCGCCTGCTCGCCCAGATCGGCCAACGTTTTTCCGTCCAGCACCGGACCGTACGCGACGTAGGAAGGAAGAGCCGGCAAGTGGCACACCGAGCAGCGCTGAACGAAGAGTTTCTTCCCCGCTGCCTGGCTTGGCGTCAGAGTCTTGACCGAAGGGAGCGGCACGACGTCCGATGGTGAGCGCGCCGGACTTTTCGACTCCGCGTCCCGGAGTGAATTTTCACTCTGAGCGCCGGTCAACACGCCGAGCGATAATCCCAGCAACGCAACGACAAGTATTTTCATTTTATTCCTGTTATTTGGTTCCCAGCGCCGCGGCGAGTTCGGAATCAGGCCGTAAGCGCATGTGCCCCACGCGGAACATGCTCTCCACACCGTACCAGATGCGTCCCTTGGAATCTTCCGTCAGATCGCGCGTGCTGCGCTCACCATACGGCGATGGGTATTCCGTGAATTTGCCCGACTTGGGATCGAGACGTCCGGTCACGTCCGTGAAGAACGACGTGTACCAGATGTTGTCATTGTGATCGACTCCCATGCCATACGGCGTCGGCGTGGGACCGGGAATTGTGAAGATCGTGAACTTTTCGGTCTTTGGATCAAATCGCGTCAGTTTTCCGCCGAAATAATCCGCGCACCAGATGTATCCCTGGGAATCCACCTTTACGCGCCGCGGAGCGCCGTTCAGCTTGTCGTCGGTGTTGGGCGGAGTGTACTTCGTCACCTTGTTTGTCTTTGGATCGACCTTCACCAGCTTGCGGTAGTCGCGGGCGGTAAATTCGCCGGCCCAGATGTTTCCTTCCTTGTCGACGGCGATGCCGTAGGTATCGGGAACATCGCTGAAGTTGGTGAATTTCCGGGTTTCCACATCAAATTTTTTCAGCGGCCGGCCTGAGGCCCAGATATTTCCGGCCAGATCCATGACCGCGGTGTGCGTTCTGGGCGCGTTGCCAATCGTCGGAGTGTCGTTGTTGCGGAACTGGGGCCAGGGAGCAATTGTGTTGGTCTGCACCGGGCGCGGCCCGTCATAAGGGTCTTTATAAACAGGATCGAATTTTTCAGTGTGCGTGTCGAAGCGCACCAGCGCGTTTTGATCGGTGATGGTCAGCCACACCGAATTGCCGTCCGCCGTGGGAAAAACCTCATGAATATTGGGCCGCGTGGGATCGTCAAGGCGAAACGTTTTAAATTCACCGGTTTCCGGATTCAGTTTCGCCAGTCCTCCGCCCATTTCCAGCCAGACGTTTCCGTACTTGTCGGGCCGGCCGGAGCCGGGGCGGTCCTTGGGCTCTCCCGTCAATTTGTAATCCACGTATTCGATGTTGAGAGCATCGTCGCTCCAAATGTTATGGTCCGGCATCACCGATTTGAAATCCGGCATCTGTTCCGGCGAAGAAGGCGTGTCGGAATCGGGGCCGAAGGCGCTGGCCAGATACGTTGCGGCCTGCTCGGCGATGTCAGGATTGATGTCCGCTACTCCTACCGTGCGCATCACGCCGATGGCGCCGAGCCAGCCGTCATGATCCGTGCGCATACCCCATTTGCTCATGGCGTGACAGCCGAAGCAGTTTTGCAGCAGGACGTCCCGGTCTTTGGCCTCCGGCTGTGAGACAGGTTTTGGGAGCAACATTCCGGCCTGATAGCGGGTCAGTTGTGTCCAGGTGACCTTGCCTTTTTGCATTGTGAAGTTCAGCGACACCGTTTGTCCGTCGTCGAGCTTGACGTCGCTGCGCTTTGCCGGGTCGCTCTTAAAGCCCACCGATGTTGCCGAGATTTCATAACTGCCGGGCGCGAGTCCGGTCAGCGCGTACTTGCCGTCTTTGTTGGATAAGACGATGGTAGTCATCTTGGACTCTGAGTTCACCGCCCGGACGAAGGCGGCCTTGAACGCGGCGCCGTCGGCGCCTTTGACGTTTCCCACTACCGTCCCGCTAGCGTACGCAGAGCCGGCTGAGACAGAAAGAGAAATCAAGATCAGGCCGAGAAACTTTTTCATGGTTTCCTCCCGACGGTCCGACAACGGCGAACGCGTTCTTCAGGTTTCCAGACTCATTGGTCTTCGTGCTTCGATAGCAGGAATAGCCGCAATATACATGGTTTTGGGAGCCGCCGGTACAGTTTCGGATGCATTGGGGTCGTGGGGCGGGTAGGGCACGTGGCGCGCCTGGCAGCGATCCAGGCGATGCTTGCTGCTGGGGATTTTCTAAACTATGCTTTCGCGGCGGTTCTCTCCCACGGAAGGCGGTTTCATGCTGACGCGACGGCAATTTTCGAAGAGTTTGCTAGCAGGCGGCACGGCGTTGCTGTCCGCGGAGGCACTGCCAGCTTCCGCGCCCGGCCCGGCGCAGAGTTCCGGCAGGAAGATGGGCGGGTCCTTCGATCTGTTGATCAAAGGCGGCACGGTTGTCGATCCCGGGCAGAAACTGCATTCGCGGATGGACGTTGCGGTAAAAGAAGGGAAGATTTTTCAGATGGCTCCGGATATCTCGGAAAGCCTGGCCGATGTCGTGTACTCGGCGAAAGACAAAATCGTTACGCCTGGATTCATCGATCTGCATGTGCACTGCTTTGACGGCGTGGGCAGCGGTATGAATGCCGATCATTACTGCCTCAGCAGGGGAGTGACCACGGTGGTGGATGCCGGTTCCTCCGGGTTCATCATGGTCGGCGCGTTCATCAAGCACATCGTGCGCAATTCGAATACACGGATCCGCGCCCTGATCGACATTGGCGCGCTGGGAACCATGACCATTCACGAATGTCCGAATTATTTTCGCGACATGTACATCGAAGACTTCGTTCAGCCGCAGTCGGTGGCCAAGGCCGCCGCGGAGCACCGGCCGGACGTGGTGGGAATCAAGATTCACCTAGACCGGGAAGTGTCGAGCCACGCGCTGGACTACGAGATCACGCTATTGAAAAAAGCGGTGGAGGCCGCGGAAATCGCGGGCCTTCCGCTAATGGTGCATGCGGTGAATACCGCCAATGTTTCTTCGGACCTGATGAAGCTGATGCGCAAGGGCGACGTGTTCACGCACTGTTTCCACGGCTATGCGAACGGAATACTGGACGCCAACGGGAAGATATTGCCGGGAGTGCGCGAGGCCCGGGCGCGTGGCATTCACTTCGATATTGGCGCGGACCGCAACGCCGTCAGCTTTGATGTGGCCGAACAGGCCCTGCAGCAGGACTTCGCGCCAGACACGATCAGCTCCGACCTGACCGTGGCGGCGGCCACGCACAGCACCGGCGACCTGGCCAATGTCACTTCCAAAATGATGGCCCTGGGCATGACGCTGGAGCAGGCCATCGAGCGCGTCACCTCGAGGCCGGCGCAAACGTTCGATTTCGGCACGCAGTTGGGCGTGTTGCGAGTAGGCGCCGAAGCCGACATTGCCGTGTTCGAAGTGCGCGACGAGAAGTTCGAATTCACCGATAACTTCGATTACGGCAACCCGAAAATCGGGAAGGCCGGCGTGCGTACCGGGCACCAGAAGTTGGTGAACAAGGCCGCGGTTCGCGGGGGGCAATTGCTGGTCAACGAGATGTAGCGGTTGACTCGATCGCCATTCCGAACCCGTGAATATTCTTTCGAAATGCCGACGGACTCACTACCTCCTTCTACGTTGACACTGCCGCCGCCCACACTTAGCATCGTAAGTGCCGCAGGATGAAGTAGGCAAAACCGGAAAGCCCGACCCCAGGAGCGAAGTCATGAATCGAACGCGAGTCCATTTGGTGGTGCTGATCTTCATGTCTTTCGCGATGGTATTTCCGATTGCCGGCGCCCTAGCGCAGTCTGGTGCGTCCGACAAGGATTCCGCGGCGGTCCGGCAGGTTATCGACGATTTCATGTCCGCTTTTAATAACCACGACGCGCATGCCTGGGCCATGCCGTTCGGGGAAGACGGCGACTTCACCAACGTCAGCGGGCTGACCAAGCACGGCCAGAAGGAAGTCGAGGAGCGCTTTCAGGAGCTGTTCGCCGGACCGCTCAAGGATGCGCACAGGACGATGAAGATCAGGCACCTGCGATTCGTGAAGCCTGACGTAGCCTTCGTGGACGCGGAATGGGAACTGCTCGGTTCGCGCGCGAAAGACGGTTCGGAAAATCCCCCGCGCAAGGGAATGTTCACGTTTGTTTTAGCGAAGCAAGGCGGCCGCTGGATGTTCGCAGATTTTCATGAATCCGAATTCGTCACGATGAGGTAGGCGGGACAAACCCGCCGGCGGAGACAGCAGCCGGCGGACCCAGCCTCCGCACCAATCCAGGATTTGACTCAGTCTTTTAGTTGGGTCCGTGCAATTGTTTTATGAGCACAATCCACCGGATATTACCGGTGCCTTGACGTACCTCCCTGCGATCATATATATGCCTTAGTAATTTACTCGGAGGAATTATGCGCTCTTGGTGTATTGCTGCGCTTCTACTCGTTGCCGCGAACGCGAGCGGCCAATCATCCGCCATTTCAACCTGGGAAGATCTTAAGGCCAAGCGCGAGGCACTTCCCGCGTTTCATCAGGAGTTCGAAGTAACGCGAACGTATGTGACGTCGCGCTCGACGCAAAGTTCCAAGGTGCAAGTGATCATTGACGTCGCCGGGAACAAATGGCGCGAACGCTACGTCAGCGGCGCGGGAGACCACATCCGAATCTTCAATGGCCAGGAGACGCTTTCGCTCGAAGACGAAGGCGATGAATACGTTCGCGTCAAACTGAAATCCAAAGGAGAAACGCCCGCGCCCGATCCGTATGGTTCGCTGGATCTGGATTGGAACAAGGGGAAACTGGTGGGGAATACCCCCTGCGGCTTCGGCGAAAGTGACCATGCTTGCGTCCTTTTGCAGGTACCCGTGAAGTCGCAGATGCATGCCGGCTCCGATGCGCAAATCACGCAGATCGTGGGAGGGGTCGCGCAGTTGGCGATGGACACGCAAACAGGCATGCTCGTGCAATACCGCTCCCGCGTGTCGGTTGAAACCCCGCACAGCACCTACGCCAGGGAAATTGGCTATTCCTTAAAACGCGTGAGCTTTGGAAATGTGCTGGAACCTTCTTTTTTCCAATTGCCCGAAACCGCGTCGCACGAAGTCAGGGCGCTATCGGCATGGAGCGTGTCGCGGATCAAGAAGCAGTTGACAGGCAAGTCCGCGCCGGCCCTGGAAGCTACGGACATTCAAGGCACACCGGTTTCCCTGGCCGCTCTGAAGGGCAAGACCGTTCTCCTCGACTTCTGGACGACATGGTGCCCCCCTTGCCGTGAGGATGCCCCCGAATTAGACAAGCTCTACAAAAAGTTTGGCGGCAAGGATCTGGTGATTGTCGGTATTTCCGTCAATGAGGACCGGCCCATTGTGGAGAAGTTTTTGAAGGATCATCCGCATCAATTCCCCGTCGTTTTGACGAGCGAAAATGAAATGCCACGCCCGTATCAGGTCGGGGCGTTTCCTACGTACATGGTGATTGCCGCAGACGGCACTCTAACTTCCGTCGCGGACGGTGATCAAGGCTTCGGGGAATTGCGGAAATTCTTGAAGAAAGCCGGTATGGACACGGATTGACCCCGGCCACATCGTACTGAAAGAGAAAAGTTTGGGGTTGTTCAGGGTCCGAACCTGACTCCCACGCATGCAAATTCCTAGCTCCCCATGCCAGGAAAGTGCGAGCTAGTTTAGTCGGGATTGCTTACACCTCTGCCAATGATATTTCTACTTCGCTTCGTGGCTGGAGCCGAATATGTCGGCGGGGGCCTAACCAGTTTTTATGAATAAGGCCATGCCGTTATCTAGGAGAGCCAAAAACTTGCCGGCGGCTCGGGTCAGTGTTTGGATGTTCCCATAAACTACTAACTTCGGTTGTAAATAGGGCTTTCTCAAAGGGAGCTGGGGATTCATGGACCCTCCCGGACCGCCAAACATTTAAGTGATGTTAGCTTAATTAAATATTTATTGTCATGCAATACCCATGTGCAGCTTAATGCGTACAGTTAATACATGACATGGAAAGTATCGCGGAATTCTCTGAGGGGGCTATTGGCGGGTCGGATAGGCGGAATCAGGAAGCCATCCTGCCTCCGGGCTGCTAGATTGCGCCTCATGCCCGAAGTGTTGTGGTATCGCCATCGATATGTGGAAATACGTCTCAACGAATCAATCGGTGTAGGCTACGGATTCGATCTTCCGGCTTTCGATGTGGCGGTTACACCGATTGTGCCGATAACGCGGGGAAAAAATCTATAGAAATTGCAGCGTAACTGCCTCGAAGGGCGGGAAATAAGTTGGTGGACGTGACAGGGTTCGAACCTGCGACCCCCTGCTTGCAAAGCAGGTGCTCTCCCAGCTGAGCTACACGCCCACAGTGGGTTCTGCTAATAATTCTAAAGCATCCGCCGCGATTAGCAACGCCGAAACGTTACTTTCACTTCGCAGCGTGCCAGAACTGAATTATCGCCGCGCATCGACCTGCCTGTATTGTCCCCACTGAACTGCAAAACCGAAGCCATCGGAGGCGCGTACGGCTAGTGGCCGGGCCCGTTCAGGACTGGTGTGCCGATCGTTGAGCGTATCAGGTCTTCCGCCCGCTTCCAGACCCTGGGATCACATTCGATTTGGGTGTGCGCTTTCACGAAGAATTGGTCGTACCAGGGATATTCGGTGCAGGCGTAGGGAGTCGATTTGTAGTCGAAGCGGAAATTGCCCAGAATCCTTGTGCGGGATGGATCTTCGGCGCGAATGTTTACACGGCCTCGGACCAGGCCGTCGGGCTGATAGTAGTTGACTGCCTGGGCGACGTTTGAGGGTATCACCTCGTCGTTCTGATAGAACTTGGCGACGCTGTCTACCTGCACGGTCAGCAGAACGGGGATGTCTTCTTTTCCCAGTTCGCGAGCCACCATGATCGCTTCCGAGGCTCCCCAGCTGTGGCCATAGAGAATGATGCGGGCTTGGTTTTTTTCGGCCGGCGTCAGGAATCCGTCGTGGTTGGTGTCCAACAGGCTGTGGATCTTCTTCAGGGCGCCGTCGCCGCGGTAGCTTTCGAAAGTTTCCACGTCCACGCCGGCAGGATACTCCTGGCGCAGGCGCGCCGCGAGTTGCACTTCACTGTGTACGGGATCGTCGTGGCGAATAAAACCGCCGACGAATCCGATGACGATGTAGGGAGGCGTGACGGGCGTTTCGGGCTTCGCTCCGGGTGTGGTTTTGGCCGTGGCTGCTGCGCGAGTCGTATGGTCCTCTGGCACGCTGGCGGCTCGCGACGGGAATGCCGGCCGTGCAACGATCATGGCCGCGAAGAAAATCACCGGCAGAGCGATCAGTGCACGGATTCTTGTGAGTACGATTCTTTTCATACCGGACCAACAATGGCGCGAACGGCGGGGGCCGCCATGATTATCTCACTACTATTTACTAAGGAGCACGGCAAACGGACCAGCTATTCTTTTGTTCGCCCAGCCGGCGGCGGCATTGTCCATACCGGGTTTTCCTGATATCGACTGGGGAATGAATCAAAGGCCAAAGAAATTCTCAGCAGGCGGTAACTACGCTAAGATCACACTGAGGGTGCCTCGTCAAATGCTACGCCGCCACGCCGGTACGGTCAGATTACTTGCGGTGATTCTGGCGCTCGCTCTCTGCCTGGGCTGGCCGGACAACGCCTCCGCCTATGCTGTGCTGGCGCACGAGGCGATCATCGACAGCGCTTGGAATACGGACATTCAACCGCTGCTTCTGAAGCGCTTCCCGGGCGCTACGCCTGAGCAACTTAAAGAAGCGCATGGGTACGCCTACGGCGGATCCATCATTCAGGACATGGGCTATTACCCGCATGGAAGTTTTTTCTTCAGCGACCTGGCACACTACGTCCGCAGCGGCGATTTCGTGGTGGCGTTGATTCGCGATTCGACGGACTTAAACGGCTACGCTTTCGCCCTGGGCGCCCTGGCCCATTACGCGGCGGACAACGACGGCCACCCGATCGGCACCAATCGCGCTGTTCCGGCTCTTTACCCCAAACTGAAAAAGAAATTC
>Ga0075028_100000347_pt1 | contig 17076 bp, 13 predicted proteins | sample LitLauG_LLR_2014_FD_71390 | JGI IMG/M metagenome (GOLD analysis project Ga0075028, IMG submission 71390) | Freshwater sediment microbial communities from Pennsylvania, USA - Little Laurel Run_MetaG_LLR_2014 | ecosystem: Environmental > Aquatic > Freshwater > Creek > Sediment | place: USA... | reverse complement strand
CTCGCATACGCGAACGCCAGTGCGGCGAGGGAAACGATGACTTTCATATTGGCTTTACCTCACTATTACAGAACATTGCAAGATCACTGCAACACGCCCGCCACGACCGAGCCCCGCAACCCTGCCCTCGCGACCGCCGCCTGCACCAGCCCGGAAGCGACCGCATCCGCGATGAACGCGCGCACGTAGGGGAGGCCGCGTTCCCGGCCGAGCGGCACGCCGAGCGCATGTTGCTCATGGCCCCAATTACCCTCGAGCACTCGCGCACCGGGCAATTGATCCGCCATTTTGAACAGGGTTGCCTTGTTGGTGGCGTATAGGTCGATGGCACCAGCCGCCATCAACCGGACGCCGGCGGATACCGATTCCGCGCGCACAACCTCGGCGCTCTTCAGATCGCGCGACAGGATCGTATCGGAGGAGCTCTTTGCTGTGACACCGACTCGCACTCCGGCTCGATCGACGTCGCTCAACGACCTGACTGGTGCTCCCTCGCGCGCAAGATAGCCGAGCTCGATCACCAAGTAGGATTGGGTGAAACTCATCTGCTTGGCGCGCTCGGCCGAGGCGTTTGTGAATGCCACGTCGGCACGTCCGGTCGTGACGGCATCCAGTACATCGGCGTTCTTCGAAAACACTATGGGTTCAAATGCAACACCCAACCGTCGCGCCAGTTCCTTGCCAAGCTCATAGCCCACGCCACGAAGGTCAGAAGACCCCAGCAGGGATGTCGGCGTCCCGGTGTAGAGCGCCACACGCAGGGCACCCGTTGGAGCAAGCGTCTGGACAACCCCAAAATCGGGACGGACTGCGGTTCTGGCGCACCCCGTCAGGACGGGCGCAACCAGCAACCCGAGCGCGACGATCGAACAGCGTACCATCAGAGCTGCTCGCATTTTAGGCCCTACCCATCTGCATGCTGATCGTTCTGAGATCGCGGCCGCGCGTCTCCGGTAGCAGCAGCGCTGCCACCACTACGATCACATAGCTCGCGCACGCGCAAAGACCCATGGCCGCAGCCAACTTGATGTCTGCGCTCAGCACGCCCACGATCGTAGGCATGACCGCGCCGATGGCACGCCCGGCATTGCCGGTGAATCCCTGGGCCGTTCCGCGGATGTGAGTGGGAAAGAGCTCTGCCAGGAAGGCACCGGTTCCGGCCGCAGTGCCCGATTGCAAGGTGCCCAACACAAAGCCTAGAAACAGTGTTGCCGTTAAGTTGATCGGGGTCAGCGTATAGATCGCCACGGCGACGGCCTGGGCCATGGCGATGATGATGAATGTCTTGCGCCGGCCGACCGCGTCCGCCATCCAGCCGTTGAGAAAGGCGCCGGCAAAGGAGCCCAGGATGTTGATGGCCAGATAGCCACCGATACTGGCGATCGAAAGATTGAGCACCAGCTTCAGGTAGGCCGGCAGCCAGGTAATCATCACGTAGTTGCCGCCGTAGATACCAAAGGTCAGCAGCACGGCCTTGAACATTGTGGGTCTATACGGCCTGCTGAACACTTCCCAGACGCTGACCTTGTGGCCCTGGGCGTTGCCGGACTCGCTGAACACCGGGGCCTCTTCGATATTGCGCTGAATCCAGATGACCAGCAGCGCTGGTGCCAGGCCAAGGAAGAAAAACACCCGCCACGCAAGATTCGGGGGCAAGTAGGTGAACAGGATCGTGGAGATCAGGACGGCGATCGCGTAACCGACAGCCCAGCCGGCCTGGATCGCTCCGACCACGCGCCCCCGCACCTTCGGATTGATGGTCTCGCTGATCAAGACCGCGCCCACGGCCCACTCACCGCCGAAGCCAAGCCCCTGCAGGCTGCGGCTGACGAGCAGTTCACCAAAGGAATGCGTCAGGCCGGAGAGAAACGTAAAGACGGAAAACCAGATGATCGTGATCTGCAGAATCCTGACGCGGCCGTAGCGGTCGGCAAGCATGCCGGCAATCCAGCCGCCCAGGGCGGCGAAAATCAGTACTGATGTTCCCAGGAACCCGGCCTGCCCTTTGCTCATGCCCCACAGAGCTATCAGCGTCGGCAGGGTGAGCGCGTACATCTGCGTATCCATCGCGTCGAGGCCCCAGCCACTGAAACAGGCCCAGAAAGTCTTCTTTTCGCTGCGGGAAAGGGTGCTGAACCACTGAAGCATAGGATTCCTCTCGGCGCGTCACTTGCGTTGGGCGGTATTGGCGGCAGCCAGCCGCTGAATGTCTTCGGGCGTGCGAAACTGTATCCGTGCGACCTTGCTGGCCTGGTCGCAGGCGATCCAGGCTTCGTCGCGAAAGTCGTCGAACCCCATATGCCGCGATCCACAGCCGCGACTAGGCAGCCTGTAGACCACCCAGTTGCCCGATGCAGGATCGAACTTGAGCGCGGCATCGGCCAGGGATGTATCCGTCCACACGTTATGGTGCCGGTCGACGATCGTCTTGTAGGGGTGCACGTGAATGGGCAGGCGATGATAGGTAACTTGCATCGTGTGGATATCAATCTCGGCAAGGTTCGACTGCGCCCAGTTTGGCACCCAAACCGTATTGCCCTGCTTGTCACCTGCCAGTCGTCGGGGCATGTTGGCGTATGGCAATGGCGAAGCTGAATTGCTGGACCATTGGCCCGCTCCGATCGAATCGTAGAAGGCCAGGTCACTGTCCGTGGCAAGCGCCTTGCGGTCTTCATAGTCTGGATCGCGCATCTCGATCTCGCGAACCAGGCCCGTGGCCATGTTCCGCGTGGCCACCTTGTCGACGTAGCTTTCGGACCACCAGGGATTGTCTTCAGCATCGACCGATATCCCGTAGGTCACGCCATCACCCGGCGTCAGCTGTTGGAACAGCTGCCATCCGGGATACGCCACGCCCGCGCTCGGTGACCCGGCCGGATCCAGCCGGGCGGCGCCAAAACGTGCGTTGGCCCACACGCGTCCCTTGGAGTCGACGTCGGTCGAGTTCGCCATGCCGCCCATCACGGTCGGCATCGGAAATTCCGTGAAGGTCGCTGCGCTGGTGTCGAGCCTGATGAACGCCTCGTCGCTATGCATCCATATGTTGCCCATCGCATCCACGCCACTGATCTGCTCGACGGGAACCATCGCCCCCGTTCCATCTAGCATCTTGTAAGTGGTCATCGCGCCGCTGGTTGGGTCCAGCTTGAGCATGCTGCGGTTCGACTCGAAGGTGCTGCGGCCTCCTGAATGCGAGATCCATGCATTCCCGGAAGAGTCGACCGTCACATCGTGCGTGCCTACAATGCCGTGCATGCCAGTGGAGGGCCCGTTCATCCAGTCGGCACCGTTGTACCAAGGCAGTTCATTCTCGCGCGCTGACACCGGCAGGTCGTACTCTGTCACCACGACGCGGGCGGCTTCGCCAGCGGGACGCGCCATGGGCCTGATCGCCATTGGAGACGGACCGGGACCGCGCATCTCCGCGAGGTAATTGGCGAGCTCATCCCGGTGATGACGCATGATCTGGCCTTCCCACCGAAGTTCGCCGGCAGGCAGGTCGGAGGCGCCACGCCAACCGCTGTACCAGGCGGACTCCATGGCTCGGATGATGGCCTGCCAGCCTGCCGCGTCGAACTTGTTCTGCAGGACCACGTCGAGCCCGTGGCAACCCGTGCACGTGACGTACAGCACCTGCTTCATGCGCCGATGATTTGCCGTATCGTCCGGAAGGGCGTCGTACCACTCCACGCCCGTCAGTTGCGCCTCGTAGTGTTCGAGCGGCCTCAGCTTCAGATCACGGTGTGCGGTATGTCGTCCATCGAGCGCCAGTTCGGCGCGCCCCGTCACGAAGGTCACTGCCTGGGCCCAGAGCTGGTATTCGCCTGCCACCAGCGGCGGGAACACATACACGCCGTGCGCGTCTGTGTAGACCGACGTCGTGAATGTGTTTGCTGCCGATCGCACCGAGACGGCCGCGCCATCCAATGGCCTGCCGTGCGCGTCAAGGATGACACCGATGAGCCCGGAAGGCGCGATCGGCGCCGCGATCGCGGCGCCCGGTGCGGCCTCAACCCGCAGGTCCGCTCCGAGCCCAAGTGCTACGGCTGCCATTCCTGCGATGATCATGACCTGTGGTGTTTTCATTTCATCCCCTCAGCAGGCTGCCCGGTCGGTCTCACTCCCCACCATTGCTGGCGGCCGCACCGCTGGACCTGCCGGCCAGTTGCGCGGCCGTCGGCTTTTGTTCGGGACCCACCGTCTTTAGGAATTCGATCAGCTGGTCGACCTGCTGTGCCAGCAGGCCATAGCGGAAGCCGGGCATACGCATTGTGCCGGCGCCGATGATCGCGCGCAGGGCATCAGGCCCTAGAGCCTGGACTGTTTCGGCGCCGAGCCAGGGACCCATTGTCCGGTAGGTGGGCTGGCCCACGCCGTCATGGCAATAGGCGCAGCGCTGCAACCAGATGGCGCGCCCTTTTTGCGCCGCCTCGGACAGGCTGGGCCGGGTCAGCAGTTGTTGCATCTCGTAGGGCCTTGAGACCACCACCAGTGGGGAAGTCGTTGCCGGTTGCGCCGCGCTCTGCGCCCGCGCTTCGCCCATGACGCCTGGGGTCACCAGTGACCAGGCGATGCCCAAAAAAAATGGAAGGAACCTCTTTGTCAGGGTCCACGACCCACTGAAGTTCCGGAAGAGGACAGGCGTGGAAGTCAGCAGCGGGTGCGTGTGGTTCTTGATCATTAGGTTCGCTCTTTCGTCCTATCAGGCGGAAAGCCCATGGATCAACCGATCACACCCAAAACGTGGTCGGCGCCCTTCTCGGCAACCATGACGGTGGGTGCGTTGGTATTGCACGATGGCAAGAATGGCATCACGGATGCGTCAATGACCCGCAGTGACTTCAGACCGACCACCTTCAGGTCTGGTGCGACAACACTGAGTGGATCGCCACTCGGCCCGATGCGGCAGGTTCCTACCGGATGGTGGTCAGTCTTTGCGTTCGCACAGGCGTATTCAAACAACTCGTCGTCAGACTGAACGCTCACGCCAGGAAGCATCTCAACCTGGACATAGCGCTTCATGGCCGGTTGCGACAGGATCTCACGCGCAAGCTTTAAGCCGCGGATCGCCATTTCACGGTCATGGGGCTCGCTCCAGTAATTGGGATCGATGAGCGGTGACTCCGTGGGGTCGGCGCTGGCCAGTCTGACCGTGCCGCGGGACCTGGGCCTCAGGTAAGCGCTATTCAACGTGACCCCGGGATTCTTGGGCTTGGCCACACCTGCCTCGATACCAGAGCCGAGACCCAAGTGAAACTGGATGTCGGGCGAGCGCGCCTTGTGATCGCGATCGGCATACCAGAAGCCGCCCGTCTCGAACAGGCTGGAGGCCACAGGTCCCTTCTTAAAGAGCAGATACTGCAGGCCTGCCCACACTGCATGGTGTGGCCTGTTGTACTTGTCGTAGGTGTGGTCACCGGTGCATTCAGCCACCACGAACAGGTCCAGGTGGTCCTGGAGGTTGGCTCCGACACCGGGAAGATCGTGCACGACTGGGACGCCAACGCTTCGCAGGTGATCGGCCGGGCCAATGCCCGACTGCATGAGCAGCTTGGGTGAGCCCAGGGCGCCGGAGGACACGATGATCTCTCTCTCGGCCAGGAGCGAGACGGGGCTGCGACTTCCATCGAACAAACCGGCAACACCCACGGCCCGCCCGTTCCTGACATCAATGCGAAGCACCTGGAATTTCAACCTGACAGTCAGGTTCGACCGCTCGCGGATCGGATGCAGGAAGCCGATGGAGGTCGAGGAGCGGCGTGCATTCAGTTGCGTAAGCTGGTAGTAGCCCAACCCTTCCTGGCTTTGGCCATTGAAGTCAGGATTGAACGGGATTCCCAGTTCCTGCCCGGCCTGGAAAAACGCCTCGCAGATTGGCAGGGGGCTGATCGGGTTAGACACGCCGATCGGCCCGCCATAGCTGTGAAACTCGTTAGCAAATCGCTGGTTGTTCTCGGAGCGCTTGAAATACGGCAGGACGTCCCGGTACGACCATCCGGTGGCGCCACCATCACGCTCCCAGTCATCGTAGTCGGCTCGCACACCGCGGGTGTAGAGCTGGGCATTGATAGACGACCCCCCGCCAATTACCTTCGCCTGCGTGAAGCGCAGGACCCTGCCTTGCAACTGGCGCTGGGGGACGGTATGCCAGCCCCACGAACCAATACCCTTGGTCATCTTCGCGAAGCCCGCCGGCCAGTGGTAGAACGGATGTGAGTCTGCACCGCCGGCCTCGAGCAGCAGCACTTTGGCAGTCGGGTCTGCCGAGAGTCGATTGGCGAGCACGCAACCCGCCGAGCCGCCGCCGATGATGATGTAGTCGAAAACTTCCGTGGTCATTGCCGTTTCTCAGGTCACATTCGGCGCGCAGACTGCCGTCATTCAGGACACATGCTTATGCACATACCAGTCGGTGCGCTTGCCAATATGCAGCTGCAAGGTCTTCGACTCCGTGTAGTCTTCCGTAGCAGACCGTCCCAGCTCGCGTCCAATGCCGCTGTGCCGATAGCCTCCGAACGGGAGTTCCGCGTGTCCTTCGAGGAACGTATTGACCCAGATCGTGCCGGCGCGGATGCGGCGCGCAGCCTCGATGCAGGTACTAAGGTCGTTGCTCCAGACGGCCGCAGACAGGCCATACATCGTCGAATTGGCCAGGGCTACAGCTTCGTCGAGACTGTTGAAAGTCAGCACTGACAATACCGGCCCAAAGACTTCCTCACGGGCGATCGCCATGTCGGGGGTTACGCCCGTGAGCACCGTGGGTTGGACATACATGCCAGGGCCCTCGATGCGTTCGCCACCCAGGGCGATCCGGGCGCCGGCGCGACGCGCGCCTTCAATGTGACTCAAGATGGTATCAAGCTGCTTTTCGGTTGTGATGGCTCCAACCTGCGTATCTGGCGCAAGCGGATCGCCCACTCGGACGTCCCGGGAACGCTCCACGATCGCCGTCAGGAACCTATCGGCGATAGAGGCCTCAACCAGTACGCGGCTGCCGCTGTTGCAGCACTGACCGGCATTGAAATAGATGCCGTAGGCTGCGGCATCGACAGCGGCGTCAAAGTCACAATCCGCAAAGACCAGCTGCGGGTTCTTGCCGCCCAGTTCCATGGACACCTTCTTCAACGTCTGGGCTGCCTTGGCTACCGCCTGTTTGCCAACGGCCGTGGAGCCCGTGAAGGAGAGCATGTCGACGCCAGGATGGGTGACGAGAGCCTCGCCGACGACAGTTCCCTCTCCCACCAGGATGTTGACGACGCCACGCGGTACGCCCGCGGAAATCAGGATTTCACCAAGCAGCACGGTCGTGCCGGAGGTGAATTCCGAGGGCTTGACCACCGCAGTGCAGCCGGCCGCCAGAGCGAATGGCAGCTTTTGACTAATGATCAGGAATGGGAAATTCCATGGCGTGATGATACCCACCACGCCGATCGGGTCGCGCAGCACGACGCCGAGCGTTGCCGCGCCCAGCGTGTTGTAGCTGTCACCATGCAAATTCCGGGCGAGGGTTGCCGCGTAATGCCACAGATCGGCCGCGCCTTCTATCTCGGCCAGGGCCTGGACGACTGGCTTGCCGTTCTCCAGCGTCTCGATCCGGGCAAGCTCGTGCTTGCGGGCCAGGATGCCGTCGGCCACGGTGCGCAACACCGTTGCGCGTTCCGCGCCCTTCATGCGAGGCCACGGGCCCTTGTCGAAGGCAACCCGGGCGGCAGCAATGGCACTTTCAGCATCGGATGCGCCCGCCTTGGCGTACACGCTCACCAATTGATCGTGGGCGGGCGACCGCCGCTCGAGGGTGGCTCCGTCTGCAGCATCGCGCCAAGCGCCGTCAATTAGGAGTCGACCGCGAAACGGCGGTCTGGCTAGCACTTCGGCTGGGGTCAACATGGATTTTTCGTTCCCAGATGGTGTCTTGCAGGTCGTGATGCCGCGATTTCGGCTTAACGTCCCTTGTAGCTGGGTGCACGTTTCTCGCGAAAACTCCTGATGCCCTCTGCACCATCTTCCGTATTCGCGGCAAGTGCACCGGCCATCGCCTCAAGCGTAGCGGCGGCATCCTCTCCCGATGCGGCGTTTACCAGCTGTTTGGTTAGTTGCAGTGCAATGGGTGACTTTGCCGCCATGTTGGCGGCGAGGCCCATCGCACGCTCCATCAGTTGCACCGACGGCACGGTTTCATGCAACAGCCCGATACTCAGAGCCTTCTCCGCTGGAACTCTCGTGCCCGTTAGAGCCAAATACTTGGCGTGGGTAGCACCGATCAGGCCCACCAGCCTCTGCGAGCCGGACCAGCCCGGGCAAGTACCGATCGATGCTTCGGGAAGTGCGAATTCCGCCTGTTCAACTGAGATGCGGATATCGGCGGTGATGGCCAACTCGAGCCCGCCACCCATGGTATGGCCGTTGATCGCCGCGATGACCGGTTGACGGAGCCGCGCCCACTGGTCGAAGACCTGATGGCCGCGCCGCACCCAGCGGCGCCACATGTCGAGAGGCTCGAGTGCCGCCCACTCATTGATGTCGGCGCCGACGCAAAAGGCCTTCTCGCCAGCGCCAGTCAACACGACGACACGAGTGTCCAGGTCCAATTCGAGCGATCGGGCGATGTTTTCCAGCTCATCGAGCATGGCTGGCGTGAGTGCGTTCATCTTGCCGGGGCGGGCAAGGGTGACGACGGCAACCTGGCCTTCGCGTATGCACGATACAAGTGACTCAGCCACGGCGCGCCACCTCGTCCTTAAGCTTGAGCCCAAAGGGTTGCTCCCGGAACAGCGATTCATCCATCAGGCGCAGGTTGTCGGCGACCCGCAGAGGCATCTCCGCCTGGTCGAGCACGTCCCTCCGAAGGTCTATGCCAGGTGCGATCTCCTTGACGACCAGCGCGTCATCCGCCAGGTCGATCACGCAGCGCTCTGTGACATACGTGACGCGCTGTTGCCTCTGGCGCCCCACGACGCCGCTAAAGGTGATGTGTTCGGCGTCCTTAACAAACTTTCGTGTCTTGCCTTCCTTGACGATCTTGAGCCTGCCATCGCCAACTTCCAGCCGGGCGCCAGCCGTGAAGAACCCGGAGAAGACGATTCGGCGCGCAAATGCCGTGATATCGACGAATCCACCGCAGCCCGCCGTCAGATAGGGCTTGGATGCCAGGCGGGAGACGTTGACGCTGCCATTGGCGTCCACCTGCATGAAAGAGAGCATGGCGACGTCAAACCCTCCACCCTGGAAGTAGGTGAACTGGTTGGGAGCCGCCATGATCGCATCTGCGTTCGACGCACAACCGAATGCGAAACCCAGCAACGGCATCCCGCCGACGGCACCCTGCTCGATTGCCCACGTGATTTCGCCGTGCAGGCCTTCCTCGAGCAGGATGCGCGGCACATTGGCCGAGATACCGAAGCCGAGATTGGCTGCGCACCCGCGCGCCAGTTCCATCGCCGCGCGCCGAGCAATGACCTTCTCGGGGCCCCACGCCTGGAACTCAAAGGTCGAGAGGGGCTGTTGGATCTCGCCACTGATTGCGGGATCGTAGACGGTCCGGGTCGTCTGCCACTGGTCAGGATCGACAACGATGTAATCGACGAGATTGCAGGGCACGTGTACGTCATGCGGTTTGAGGCTGCCGTACCGGACAACCCGCTTCACCTGGGCAATAACGATTCCATCGTGGTTGCGCACCGCCAGGGCCTGGTCCAGGGCGCCAAGTAGCGCACCTTCGTGTTCGTATGTCAGGTTGCCTCGTTCGTCCGCAGTGGTCGCGCGAATGATCGCCACGTTCGGCACCACCGCGGGGAAATACAGCCAGTCCTGTCCGTCGAAGTGTTCCTTGCGCACGATGGGGCGCCTGGCAGCCGCTTCGTTCATGGCGCAGCCCTGCTGCGTCGGGTCACAGTAGGTGCCAATGCCTATCTGGGTCAGGACTCCTGGGCGGCGCGCTGCAGCGTCGCTATGCATGTCGAACAGGATTCCGCTTGGAATGTTGTAGGCCTCGACCTGGTTGTCCATGACCATTTGCCAGATGCCCGGCATGGGCAGCGAAGAGGGGCCGCTCGGGAATGAACCGGCCAGTATCCGCGCTAGCAGCCCAGGCTTTGCCAAGTGATCAATGCCGCGGATACCGTACATATCTCCAGCCGCAATCGGACAGAGAGCCGTGAGGTTGCGCGGAGCCGCTTCCGCATCGAATCGCTCACCAATTGCCGCCAGGACCTTATCCGGGCAACCCAATCCGCTGGCGGAACTGATACTCAGGATCTCACCGTCGCGCACAAGTGCTGCTGCCTGGGCCGCCGAAATGACTTTCTTCATGTGTTGACCTTTCGCTTCGAATGCCGCGCGCCCGGCCGCCGACTCATCGACGCGCCCCACATGGCGAGTTTAACTACAGCGCACCGCAGGGGCTCCACTGTGACAAGTATTGGATCGTTCCAACTCAATTGCAAGTGCCGACCATGTTGCACTGCAACGTGGGATCAGTTGCCGGAGCCGGCCATCGGTCGGAGCCCGCTTCCGGCCGGACCGCCGCCCCGCAGGGCTGCTTCGCGCCAGGGTGCCCCGCACGATTCTCGAATCATCAGACGCGTAGGGGTCGTGACCAACTCCCGCTCGACACGACCCGCACTCACCTGCCTGAGTAGCAGCTGCGCGACCCGACGGCCAAGAGCCTGAGGATCAACGGAGACAGTTGTTAGCGCCGGAACGGCGCAAACCGCCTCCGCCACATCGTCGAAGCCGATCACTCCGAAATCGCGCCCCGGCTCAACGCCGGCGCTACGCAATCCATCGCAGGCTCCAAATGCGACGGCGTCATTGATGCACAGGCAGGCCGTTGGCCGTTCCGGAAGTTCCAGGAGCCTGCGCATGGCATCCCTGCCGCCAGCGCGTGACGCATTGCTCGGGAGGATGTATCGATCTTCGAGACGAATTCCCGCTTCTCGGAGCGCGTCCTTGTGACCCTGCAGGCGTGTCTGGAATACCGCCGTATCGGCAAATCCGCCCAGAAACCCGATGCGCCGATGACCCAGGCCCAACAGGTGACGCCCTGCCTCGTAAGTTCCTTTCCTGTTCTCCGGAACGACCCGGATGGCATGCAAATCTGGGATGTCCCGTATCGCCACGACAATCGGCATCCCGCTCTCCACCAATGGTCGCAAGTCTTCTGCCGACGTCCCGTGCACGGGCGTAATGATCATCCCCGACACGCCATGTTCGCGCATGGAAGCAATGACCTCCCGTTGGCGATCGATGCTCTCGCAGGTATTAGCCATGAGCTGAACAAAACCCGCAGACTGGACTATCATGTCCATTGCGACCGCCAGCTCTGCGAAAAAGCCGTTCGTCAGGTCATTGACGATGACTCCGATTGCGCTCGAGCTCGCCATGCGCAAATTTGCCGCACTGCGATTGTAGACGTAGCCGAGTTCAACCATCGCCTCCCGCACGCGGACCCGCGTGTTCTCGCTAACGATCGGATTGTTGCGGACGACCAGCGACACGGTCGACTTAGAAACTCCTGCCACCTTTGCCACATCCGAAATTGTCGGCTTGCGCGGCATAGGAGACGCTTTGCCACGACTCGTGCCTTTCTCCTCGGCAGCGGGCCTTTTTTTCTTGCGCGGGCTCATCGGCTTAACGTTCGTCGCATTCCAGGCATCTACTGGGTGTACAAAATACCAGCTTTGTGGCCTGCACCGATCACGCATGGCCACTATTGACACTTTGGAACGTTCCATGAATCATGGTAGGCGCGTCTATTGGGTGCCCGTGGGGGCATCTGGCGAGCCCTTCCAGCAACTTTCCGGCAGCAATACCTGTGGCGTTACCTTCGTCGATCCCTGCGAACGTGGTCCCCGGCCACACACTACAGGCCCCGCTGGTCACGGCGGGATACGGCGCCGGATTCGCGCTGGTCTGCAGCCTGTTCTTCCTTTGGGCAATTGCCGCCAACTTCAACGACCTGTTGATCAGGCAATTCCAGAAGGCCCTGTCCCTTAACCGGCCCGAGGCCGGCTTCGTGCCCTTTGTCTTCTACATCGGCTACTTCCTCATGGCGCTGCCCGCCGGGCTCGTCATGCGGCGCTTGGGCTATCGCGCCGGGATCATCACCGGCCTTGGACTGTATGCAGCAGGTGCATTGTTATTCTACCCAGCTGCCGAGGTCCGCCAGTATTCGGCCTTCCTCGGCGCCCTGTTCGTGATTGCGTCAGGTGCTGCATTCCTCGAGACTGCCGCCAACCCGTATTCCATCGCGATGGGAGACCCGGCCCGGGCGGCGCTGCGCGCCAATCTTGCGCAGTCATTCAATGGTCTTGGCGTCTTTATCGCGCCATTGATCGGCTCCCGGTTCATTTTTTCAGGCATCGAGTACAAGCCGGATCAGTTAGCGCAACTGCCAGCGGCAGGGCAGGCGGCGTTTCACGTGTCGGAAGCTCGCACCGTACAGGTTCCTTATCTGGTTCTGGCAGGCGTCATCCTGGCCATCGCAACCGCCTTCTGCATGGTTCGGCTCCCGGACCTGCGCGCACCAACGACGACACCTCGGTCAGGCAGTGCGCTGTCGCTCCTGAAGATGCCGAGCCTGAGGTGGGCTGTTGTCGCGCAGTTCTTCTATGTTGGGGGCCAGGTCAGCATCTGGAGCTATTTCATCGACCTCGTGAAGGTCCTGCGCCCAGAAACGCCGGAACGCACCGCAGCCTACGTCCTGTCTGTCAGCCTCGCCACATTCATGGTGGGCCGGTTCGTCGGGACAGCGCTGCTCAAGCGCGTGCGTGCCGATCGCTTGCTCTTTGCCTATGCAATCATCAACGTTTTGCTTCTCGCCGCTGCCCTGTTTACGCACGGTTGGGTGGCGATCATTGCCATCGGGCTCACTTGCTTTTTCATGTCGATCCAGTTTCCAACGATCTTCTCCTTCGGCGTACGCGAGCTTGGCAATTTGGCCATGGTGGGCTCCTCCTACATCGTCATGGCGGTCGTTGGCGGCGCGGTACTTCCGCTGGTGATGGGCTTAATCGACCACCTCACCGGCAGGCTGCAATTGGCATTGCTGTCGCCAATGGTCTGCTTCGGCATAGTCGCCCTCTACGCCTCCAGACTGAAAGCTCCTACTGGCACTGCAGGCCCTTGATGTGCCCCCATGCACCCGGAAATGACCAAACCATGAACAACGTTGTCGCGCAACAGGATCAAGTCCAGATTCGCGGAGACAGAGCGGCCGAGCGTGTATTGCCCATCGCCTACTCGCTGTTCTTCGTGTTTGGCAGCATTACAAGCCTCAACGACGTCATCATGCCGCGACTCAAGGAACTGTTCGCGCTCACGTATGCGCAAATGACGCTCGTACAGTTCTGCTTCTTTACGGGCTATTTCATCGTTTCATTGCCGGCGGCGTACCTAATCGAACGGATAGGCTATATGCGTTCCGTAGTCAGTGGGCTGCTACTGATGGCATGCGGCTGCCTGCTGTTTCTGCCGGCAGCAGCATCGCATGCCTTTCCAGCTTTCCTGGGCGCACTGTTCGTGGTCGCGGCCGGAGTCACGATCGTGCAGGTCACCGTGAACCCGCTCGTGGTACGGCTTGGAACACCTGAGGGCACGCCGGCCCGCCTGACCTTGGCACATGCCTGCAACTCGATTGGCACAGTCGTCGCTCCCTATGTCGGAGCGTTACTCATACTCGACGCCGCGGCAGTCGGGTCAACGATGATCGGTCGTACCTATGCCGGCATCGCGGTCGTCCTGGCGCTGGTCGCCGGACTTGTCTGGGCGTTCCGCAACCGGGTGCAGGGCGACAGGGTCGAAGGCGGCAATCCGCTGTCCGCGTTTTCCCTGCTCAAGCGTGCACGCGTGAGATTCGGGGTGGCTGCGATGTTCCTTTATGTCGGCGCGGAGGTGACGATCGGCAGCATGCTGATCAATTATCTTGCGCTTCCCTCGACGATGGGACTGACCCATGCAGCTGCAGCGAAACTCCTGTCCCTCTACTGGGGTGGGTTGCTGGTAGGTCGCCTCGGGGGCATTGCCATCCTGCGCCGCGTAACGGCCTACCGACTGGTCGCACTCTACGGCAGTGCGGCGTTCCTGCTCGTCGCTATCTCGATGGCGACTGTCGGAGGGCTGGCGGGATGGGCAATGGTTGCCGTCGGACTGTGCAACTCCGTCATGTTCCCGTTGATTTTCTCACTGGCGAGCGAGGGGCTCGGCGAGCGCACCGCCGAAGGGTCTGGACTTCTGTGTGTGGCGATCGTCGGGGGAGCAGTCGTGCCGTTGATTACCGGGCAGCTTGCCGACAAGACAAACCTCACCGCGGCCATGCTGGTGCCGGCATTGTGCTATGTCGGGATCGTGGCGTTTGGCGTCTATGCCCGACGACCCGTTCAAGACGTATGACGCCACTGTGCCAGCTTCTTCGCACGCTTCACGGGTTCGTCGCTGGCCCTAGTCGTACTTAGCACCGGTGAGGAACAACTCGTGAGTAAGCCACTTCGTTGGGGTCTGATTGGCGCAAGCACCATCGCACGTCAGTGGATGATCGATGCGATCCGCGAGACTGGCGGAACAATTGCTGCCGTAATGAGCAGCGACGGTGCACGTGCCGAGGCATTTGCGCGGGCGGCGGACATACCGAAGGCGACCACTAAACTGGACGAAGTTCTTCAAATGGCCGACGTGGTCTATATCTCTACGACCAACGAACTCCATTTCGAACAGGCTATTCGGTGCGCAGCGGCGGGCAAGCACGTCCTCTGTGAAAAGCCGCTAGCACTGTCGGTCGACAACGCGGTCGAGATGGTCGAGACCTTTCGGGCCAGGCGGCTGGTCATAGGAACGAATCATCATCTTCGAAATGCAGGCACACACCGCGCCATGAGGGAGGCCATTGCGCTTGGCCGAATTGGCCGCCCGCTGTTTGCCCGCGTCTTCCATGCGGTTTATCTGCCGCTTGCCCTTCAGGGATGGCGCCTGAACAACCCGAATGCCGGGGCGGGAGTGGTTCTTGATATAACTGTGCACGATGCCGACACGCTGCGGTTCGTCCTCGGTCAGAATCCTGTCGAGGTGACGGCCATGACCCAACAGGCAGGTATGTCTCATGGAGCCGTCGAAGACGGCGTCATGGGGACGATTCGCTTCGAATCGGGTCTGCTTGCCCAATTCCACGATGCCTTCACGACTTCATTTGCCAGCACCGGCTTTGAGGTTCACGGCACCGAGGGATCTTTGTTGGGCACGGGGTGCATGACCCAAAAGCCGATCGGTGAAGTAGTGTTGCGTACCGCGGAAGGAGAAACGCAACTCCCAATCGATCGGACAAACCTCTACGTGCGAAGTGTCGCGTCATTTGCAGCGGCTGTCGGCGGGTCAGGGACGCCATCCGCTACCGGCGAAGACGGAATTTGGTCTCTGGCCGTTGCTGCCGCGGTTCTCGTGTCCGCGAAGTCATTGCGAGTTGCTGCAATCGATTGCGGCGGGACGTCCCCGTGAAATGTAACATGTGACGTCGTGAACGAGCATACCGCTGATGTGTTGGTCATCGGCTCCGGGATGGGGGGTGCCTGCATGGCCGCTGGCCTCAGTGCGAGCGGCGCGTCGGTAATGATCCTCGAGCGTGGGAAGCAGCTGCCGCAATCCCTACATACCCGAGACGCGCGGTCGATATTCATCGATGGGTACTATCGCCCCGATGAGAGCTGGCGCGACGCGACCGGGGAGGACTTCAACCCCGGCTCCTACTACAACGTGGGCGGCAGCACGAAATTTTATGGCGCAGTGCTGCTGCGACTTCGAGAGCAGGACTTTGGAACCCTGGAGCACGCCGACGGGATCTCCCCGGCCTGGCCAGTGGGGTACCAGGACCTCGAACCCTGGTATTGCGCGGCCGAACAGATGTTCCAGGTTCGCGGATCGCTGGGAGAGGACCCGACGGAGCCGTTTCACTCAAAACCATATTCGTATCCTCCCGTCCCTGATGAGCCGGCGATTGCCCTGGCTCGCGAGCGATTGTTGAGGGTGGGGCTCAAGCCCTTCTCACTCCCGCTTGCGGTGGATATTCATGAATGGCTGTCCCATGGTCGGACCCCCTGGGATGCCTATCCCGATGCGCGGACGGGAAAATTCGATGCGGAAACTGCGGCACTGTCGATCGCACTCAAGCAGCAGTCCGTCAGCCTGGTCACAGGCGCGAAGGTGGAGCGTCTGACGCTGGAGGAGGACGGACGCCGCGTCTCCGGCGCTGAGTATACGAAGGACGGAATCAGGCGCATCGTTCGGGCCAAACTGGTGATCCTTTCGGCTGGTGCCGTCAATTCGGCCGTGATACTTCTCAGGTCGACCTCTGCCCAACACGCGCAAGGGCTTGCAAATCGATCGGGTGTGGTGGGTCGTCATTTCATGAATCACAATGCAACGGCGATGCTGACATTGGATCCACGAAGGCTCAACGAATCGGTCTACCAAAAGACGTTCGGTCTCAATGATTTCTATTTCGATGATGGCCGTGGTGGCCCACCACTCGGAAATGTACAGCTCCTGGGTCGAGTGACGGCGCCCATTCTCAAGGCCAGCCTGCCAAAAGTTCCGAATTTGGCGCTCGAATGGGTATCGCGCCACAGCGTCGACTGGTATTTGATGAGCGAGGATCTTCCTGATCCCGAGAGTCGCGTGACCGTTGACGGAGACACAATTATCTTGGCTTGGAAGCGCACGAACATGACCGCCCATCGCGGACTTGTCCGGCGCATGAAGGAAGTGTTCCGTGCCGCCGGGTATCCATTCGTGTTCTCCCGGGCATTCGACAAGCGAACGCCGTCTCACCAATGCGGGACAATACGCTTTGGAACGGATCCCGCGACCTCGGCGCTGGATCCATTTTGCCGCGCCCATGATCACCCAAATCTCTTCGTGGTAGACGCCAGCTTCATGCCGTCCTCGGCGGCCGTCAATCCGTCTCTGACGGTGGCTGCTCAGGCGTTGCGGGTAGCGGACCACATTCAGAAGACAGGTTTCGCGTCTTGATCCCTGCCGGTCGGGGGCGATGAAGGGTCTGGCGCGGCAACTCGCTCTTGCGCGGGCCATGAT